>Ga0196962_10000821_pt1 | contig 11224 bp, 9 predicted proteins | sample S3v_20metaG_FD_183186 | JGI IMG/M metagenome (GOLD analysis project Ga0196962, IMG submission 183186) | Soil microbial communities from Anza Borrego desert, Southern California, United States - S3+v_20 | ecosystem: Environmental > Terrestrial > Soil > Desert | place: USA: California | collected... | reverse complement strand
CCGCCGCCGGCTTCCGCAACGCCGCCGGCCGCCGCAACGCCGCCGGCCCCCGCCCCGGTCGCGCCGCCGGCGCTCGATCCTGAGAATATCTGGCACCTCGACCTGTCGACCGGCGGCCGGGTCTCGATCCAGCTTCGGCCCGACGCGGCGCCGGCCCATGTCGAGAGGATCAAGGCCCTGACCCGTCGCGGCTTCTACGACGGCCTCACCTTCCACCGGGTCATCGAAGGCTTCATGGCCCAGGGCGGCGACCCGCTCGGCACCGGCGCCGGCGAATCGGAGCTGCCCGACCTGCCGGCGGAGATTCGCGGCCTGCCGCATCTGCGCGGCGCCGTCGCGATGGCGCGCGGCGAAGAGCTGAACACGGCCAACAGCCAGTTCTACATCATGTTCGTGCCGCGCCTCAGCATGGATCGCAACTATACCGTGTTCGGACGGGTGATCGGCGGCATGAACTTCGTCGACGCCATCGAGCGGGGCGAGCCGCCGCTCAATCCGAGCCGGATCGTCCGCGCCTCGATCGGCTCCGACAACGTTCCGCAGATGTCGGCCGAGCAATTGCGGGCCGCGGCCGCGCAAATGGCCGCCGCCCGATCGGCCGCGCCGGCCCAGGGCATCTCGGCCGCCGGTCCGGCGGTGCCGCCGCCGCCCCGGCCGCCGCGGGCGCTGGAGCCGGTGAGGGGACCCGAGAGGGGCCGGCCGCCGCAATAGAGCCGACGCTCCGGTGCGAGTCGACCTGTTCGATTTCGAGCTTCCCGCCGACCGCATCGCGCTGAGGCCGGCAAGCCCGCGCGACGCCGCCCGGCTGCTGAAGGTCGAAGGCGCTTCGGTCTCGGACCATCTCGTCGCGGACCTCCCCTCCCTGCTTCGCGCCGGCGACCTGCTCGTGTTCAACGATACCCGGGTGATCCCGGCCCAGCTCGAGGGCCGGCGCGGCGACGCTCGGGTCGGCGCGACCCTCCACAAGCGGACCGGTCCGCGCAGCTGGCGGGCCTTCCTGCGCAATTCGAAGCGGGTCCGGGACGGCGACCGGATCGACTTCGGCGCCGGGGTCCACGCCCTCGCCACCGACAAGTCGGCCGACGGCTCCGCCCTTCTCGAATTCGCAGGCGAGGAGCCGGTCGAGCGGCTGCTCGAGCGGGCCGGGCGGATGCCTCTGCCGCCCTATATAGCCGGCCGGCGCGAAGCCGATTCGCTCGACCGCGACGACTATCAGACGATGTTCGCGCGCGAGGAAGGCGCGGTCGCGGCGCCGACCGCGGCGCTTCATTTCACGCCGCGCCTGATGGCGGCGCTGGCCGAGGCCGGAATCGCCCATGAGACTCTGACCCTCCATGTCGGCGCCGGCACCTTCCTGCCGGTCAAGGCCGAGGATACCGCCGATCACGTCATGCACAGCGAATGGGGGCGCTTCTCGAGCTCGGCCGCGGAGCGGCTGAACGCCGTCCGCGGCGCCGGCGGCCGGGTCATCGCCGTCGGCACGACGTCGCTTCGCCTGCTCGAGACCGCCGCGGGCGAGGATGGCGGGCTGCGGGCGTTCGAGGGAGACACCGACATCTTCATCACGCCCGGCCATCGCTTCCGAGCCGCCGACGGGCTGATCACCAACTTCCACCTGCCGCGCTCGACTTTGTTCATGCTGGTCTCGGCGCTGATGGGGCTCGAGACGATGAAGTCCGCTTATGCCCACGCAATTGCCGACGGCTACCGCTTCTATTCCTACGGGGACGCGAGCCTGCTCCTCCCCAGCGACCGTTCGGGAGGCGGGCTCGCTTGACAGGCCCGGACCAGGTGTATTATCTTCATAAGTCACCAAAAGCGGCAGGCCTTATGAGGATGTTGGCTCTGATCCTGGCTAGTCTGATGACCGTCCCCGCCGCTGCCGACCCCGGACCGAAGCCCGCCCTGCTGATCCTCGGCGCCCCGCATTTCGGCAATCCCGCGCGCGACGTCGTGAACGTCCGGGTGGCCGACGTGCTGGCGCCCGAGCGCCAGCGCGAGATCGAGGCGATCGTCGATCGCCTGGCGGCCTTCCGCCCGACCCGGGTCGCGGTCGAATGGCCGGCCGACGAGCAGGCCCGACTCGACCAGCGCTATGCCGATTATCGCGCCGGCCGCTATGCGCTGACCGCCGACGAGCGCGACCAGATCGGGTTGCGCCTGGCCGCCCGGCTCGGGCTCGAGCGAGTCGATGCGGTCGACTGGAACGGCGATGCGCCCGGCGGCTGGCCGCCCTACGATTATCCTTCCTGGGCGGAGGCCCATGGGCGCGGCGAGGAGTGGCGGGCCTGGGTGGCGCGAATGCAGACCGAAGCCGACGCCGCTGCCCGGCTGATGGCCTGCACGCCGGTTTCGGCCTGGGTCCGCAAGGTCAACACGGCCGACTATCGGCTGGCCAACCACCGCAGCTATTTCTACATCGCGCAGATCGGCGACCGGCTCGGCGACAACCCCGGCGCGGCCTGGGTGGGGACCTGGTACACGCGCAATCTGCGGATCCTCAACAATATCCGCGCCCTCGCCGCCAGCCCGGGGGACCGGGTCCTCGCCATCTACGGCGCCGGGCACGGCCACCTGCTCGATCAGCAGGCGCGGGAATCCGGCGAGTTCGAAGTGGCCGACACGCTCGGCTATCTGCCGGCGACGCCACAGGATGAATGGACGCGCTGTCCCGAATGATCATAGGGGCGGCGGATGAGCTCCGCGCCGCGCTTCGCCTTCGCCGTCTCCGCCAGCGACGGCCGCGCCCGGACCGGAGTCATCGCGATGCGCCGGGGCGAGATCCGGACGCCCGCCTTCATGCCGGTCGGCACCGCGGCGACGGTGAAGGCGATGAAGCCGGCCGACGTCCGCGCCGCCGGCGCCGACATCATCCTCGGCAATACCTACCATCTGATGCTGAGGCCGGGCGCGGAGCGGATCGCGAGGCTCGGCGGGCTCCACCGCTTCATGGGCTGGGAGCAGCCTATCCTGACCGACAGCGGCGGCTATCAGGTGATGAGCCTGGCCGCGCGCAACTCGGTCGGCGAGGAGGGGGTGGCGTTCGCCAGCCATCTCGACGGCAGCCGGCACATGCTCTCGCCGGAGCGGTCGATGGACATCCAGGCGCTGCTCGGCTCCGACATCGTCATGGCCTTCGACCAGCTCGTGCCGACGACGGCGCCGCTCGACGAGCAGGCGGCGGCGATGGAGCGGTCGATGCGCTGGGCGAGGCGCTCGCGCGAGGCCTTTGCCGGCGACGGCGCCTTGTTCGGAATCCAGCAGGGTGGGCTCGACGAGGGGCTGAGGCGCGCCTCGGCCGAAGCGCTGATCGACATCGGCTTCGACGGCTATGCGGTGGGGGGGCTGGCGGTCGGGGAGGGACAGGAAGCGATGCTCGGCTGCCTCGATTTCGCGCCGGGCCAACTGCCCGAAGCCTCGCCCCGCTATCTGATGGGAGTGGGCAAGCCCGACGACGTCGTCGCGGCGGTGGAACGCGGCATCGACATGTTCGACTGCGTCCTGCCGACCCGATCGGGCCGGACCGGCCAGGCCTTCACCTCGGACGGGCCGATCAACATCAAGAATGCGCGCTTCGCCGACGAATCCGGGCCGCTGGATCCGTCATGCGGCTGTCCGGTCTGCGCCACCTGGAGCCGAGCCTACCTTCACCATCTGGTCCGCTCCGGCGAGATTCTGGGCGCGATGCTGATGACCGAGCACAATCTGGGCTTCTACCAGCAGCTGATGGCGGGGCTGCGAAGCGCCATCGCGGATCGGCGGCTGGCCGAATTCGCGGCAGGCTTCCGGGCGCGCTATCTTGGCTAGTCTAGCTGTCGAAGCCCCGGCTGAGGAAGCCGGGCACCGGTCCGTTCCAGCCTTCTTCGGCGGGTTCGGCTTCCGGAGCCCGAGCGCGCGGCTCGGGGCGCGGCGAGGTGCGCCTGCGGGGCTCCTCCCGAGGTGAGGGGCGGCGCTCCTCGGCCTTGCGCTCGACCGGCTTGCGCTCCTCGGCCTTGCGCGGCTCCGCCTTGCGACGCCGCGCCCTCGCGGGCCGAGCGTCGGCTTGCAGCTCCTGCTCGGGGGCATCGGCGGGCGCGCGCTCCGGCGCGGCGCCGATCTCGGAGATGCGGGTGCCGATCAGCTTCTGGATGTTGTCGATCGCCTCGGCGTCCTCGCGCCCGACCAGGGTGATCGCGATCCCGGTGCGCCCGGCGCGCCCCGTCCGGCCGATGCGGTGGACATAATCGTCAGGGTGCCAGGGGACGTCATAGTTGAAGACGTGGCTGACGCCCTTGATGTCGAGGCCGCGAGCGGCGACGTCCGAGGCGACGAGAATGTCGACCTCGTCCTTCTTGAAGCGGTCGAGCTCGCGGATGCGGTCCGCCTGCTCCATGTCGCCCTGGATCTGGCCGGCGGAAAAGCCGCTTCGCTTGAGGCTGGTGGCGAGGTCGCGGACCGTCGTCTTGCGGTTGCAGAAGACGATCGCGTTCCTGACCTCGTCCTCGCGCAACAGGCGCACCAGGGCGTCCTTCTTCTTGCGCGAATCGACCCGGATCATGCGCTGGTCGATCGATTCGGCGGCGGTCGCCGGGCGGGCGACCTCGATCGTCTTGGGGTTGGACAGGAACTTGTCGGCCAGCTTCTTGATCGGCGGCGGCATGGTCGCCGAGAAGAGCAGGGTCTGGCGGTTCGCCGGAAGCTTCGTGCAGATATGCTCGATGTCGGGAATGAAGCCCATGTCGAGCATCCGGTCGGCCTCGTCGATGACCAGCAGGTTGCACCCGGTGAGCAGGATGTTGCCGCGGTCGAACAGATCCATCAGGCGGCCCGGAGTCGCGATCAGGACGTCGACGCCCTTCTCGAGCGCCTTGACCTGGTCGCCCATCGCCACGCCGCCGATCAGGAGGGCCATGGAGAGCTTGTGATTCTTGCCGTATTTGTCGAAATTCTCGGCGACCTGGGCGGCCAGCTCGCGAGTCGGCTCGAGGATCAGCGAGCGCGGCATTCGGGCCCGGCTTCGTCCCTGCGACAGGATGTCGATCATCGGCAGCACGAAGCCGGCGGTCTTGCCGGTTCCGGTCTGGGCGATCCCGATGATGTCGCGCCCCATCAGAACCGACGGAATCGCCTGGCGCTGAATCGGAGTCGGAGTGTCGTAGCCCGAATCGCCTACGGCGCGGAGCAGTTCGTCGGAAAGGCCGAGATCGGCAAAGGTCATGCAGAATCCGGGGGTTGGGCTTTTTCAGGAACAAGCCGCGTCGTCTCGCCCGTTGTGCCATGCCGGCGGCCTTGTCAAGCAAGCCTCACCGGCGGCCCGGCGAGAGCGTCACGAACTGGTCGATCTGGCACTGGCCGCCGGCGCGCGAGCGGATGAAGTCGCGATCGGCGCAGATTCGTCCGTCGGCCGTCGTGTCGATGTAGAAGCCGCGATAATAATCGAGCGCTGGGCAGCGGCGCTCGAGCTGGGCGCGGATCCGGCTGTTGTCGCGCAGGATGAGGTCGACGCTGTTCTGCCCCATCGAGCTCGCGCCCGCGAGGCTTCGCACCGGGATGCAGCGTATGCCGCGGCCCTCGCGCCACTGGAAGGACGCCCCGCCGGCCGAGCTGCTCCGCGGCGCCAGCCGGGGCAGCCTGATGATGATCTGCTGATGCCGGACGGTGACCGAGCCGCCCTGGGCGCGCGGCGCGGCCTGGCCGCCGCCGAAGGCAAGCAGCAGCAGGACGGCTGCGCCTGCAAGGATCAACGGCGATGCTCCATGACAGCCCGGCTTTCGCCCCTCAGCTTGAACATGCGATTAATTGCCCCTCCCGGCGCGCCGCACTATCTGCGCCGCATGGTCTATCCCCGCCAGGCGCTGCTCGACAAGCTCGGCTCCTTGCTCGGGCCGAAGGGCTTAACGACGCGGCCCGAGGAGATGGAGCCGTGGCTGACCGACTGGCGCGGCCGGTTCCGCGGCAGGGCGGCGGCGCTTCTTTCCCCGGCAAGGACGGAGGAAGTGGTGGCGCTGGTCCGCCTGTGCGCCGCCGAGGCTGTCCCGCTCGTGCCGCAGGGCGGCAACACCTCGATGGTCGGAGGCGCGACTCCCGACGGATCGGGCGGCTCGCTGATCGTGTCGCTTCGGCGCATGAACCGGATCCGGTCGCTCGATCCGGCCGCCAACCTCGCCGTCTGCGAGGCCGGGCTGATCCTGGCCGAGCTCCATGCCGCCGCCCTCGCCGCCGGCCGCCGCTTTCCCCTCACCCTGGGCGCCAAGGGGTCGGCGACGATCGGCGGCCTCGTTTCGACCAATGCCGGCGGCACCCAGGTGCTTCGCTTCGGAACCATGCGCAGCCTCGTCCAGGGGATCGAGGCGGTGCTCCCGGACGGAACCCTGTTCGAGGGGCTGGCGCCGCTCAAGAAGGACAATCGGGGCTACAGCCTCGTCCAGCTTCTCGTCGGCGCTGAAGGGACGCTCGGCCTCGTCACCGCGGCGAGCCTGAGGCTGGTGCCGGCGATCGGCGAGCGCGCCGTCGCCTGGGCGGGCTGCGCGACGCCGGAGGCGGCGATGGCGCTTCTCCACCGCCTCGAGAGCGTCGCCGGCGACTCGATCGAGAGCTTCGAGCTCGTTCCGGCGAGCGCCCTCGACCTCGTGCTCGAGCACGTCCCCGCCACTCGAGCGCCCCTGTCGCGGCGGCACGCCTGGAACGTGCTCGTCGAAGCGGTGGCTCCGGTCGGCGGCGCCGGCCCGGAAAGGGCGCTCCACGAAGGCCTCGGCGCGGCGCTCGAGGCCGGGCTCGCCGAGGACGCGGTCATCGCCTCGAGCGAGAGCCAGGCCGAGGCCCTGTGGCGTCTTCGCGACAGCATCTCCGAAGCCGAGAAGAAGGACGGTCCCGCCGCCAAGCACGATATCTCGGTCCCGGTCGCCGACATGCCCGGCTTTCTCGTCGCCGCGGCGCGGGAGGTCGAGAGCCGTTTCGAGGGAAGCCGGGTCAACGCCTTCGGGCATCTCGGCGACGGCAACATCCACTTCAACGTTCGCGCGCCGCTCGGCGCCGGGGCGGAATGGCTGGAGAGCGACGGCGACGCCGTCACCCGCTTCGTCCACGACCTCGTCACCGCCGCCGGCGGCTCGATCTCGGCCGAGCACGGCATCGGCCAGATGAAGCTGGCCGAGCTCCGGCGCCTGGCGGGTCCGGCGCGGCTCGGCGCGATGCGCGCGATCAAGCAGGCGATGGATCCCAAGGGCATAATGAACCCCGGCAAGCTGGTTCCGCTTGCAGAAATTCCCTCCCGATCATAGACGAAGCGCTGAATTTTCTCGGCCCGCCCGCGGCGGCCGATTCCACGACCTTTGATGGAGAATGATCATGGCGAGTCAGCCGCCGCCCAATCTGCCGCTTTTCTACAAGAACCTGCAGCCGCTCTCGAGCAGCGTCCACGCCTCCTATCACAGCCGGACCAGCGAGACGGCGCCCTATTTCGCCACCGCTCACGCCATCCCGCTGACCACCGACGAGTTCATCCATGCCCAGCGGCACATGCCGATCGTCTTCTCGACCGGGGAAAATCCGGTGCCGCTGGCCCTGACCGGCCTCAACGAGGGCGTGAACGTCTTCGTCGACGCGGAGGGCAAGCCGCTCCATCCCTTCTACGTCCCCGCCTATGTCCGCCGCTATCCCTATGTCCTCGCCCGGCTCGATCCCAACGCCCAGGAGCTTTCCCTGTGCTTCGATCCGGAGAGCGACCTGATCGGCGACTTCAAGGAGGGCGATCCGCTGTTCGAGGACGGCAAGCCCTCGGCCAACCTCAACAACATCCTCAAATTCTGCGAGGATTTCGAGGTCGCCGGCCAGCGCACGACCGCCTTCCTCAAGGAAGTCCAGGAGCTCGACCTGCTCATCGAGGGCGAGGTCACGATCCAGCCGGGCGACACCGCGCAGCCCTTCATCTATCGCGGCTTCCGGATGGTGGACGAGCAGAAGTTCCGCGAGCTTCACGGCGATCAGCTGCGCCGGATCAACCAGAACGGAATCCTTCCGCTGATCGTCGCCCATCTCTTCTCGCTGTCGCTGATCCGCGACATTTTCGGCCGCCAGATGGCGCTCGGCAAGGTGCCGGAGCAGCCGGCCCAGGCGCTTCCCGCGGCGTCATGAGCGCGGCCGGCGCCGGCCGCCGGCGCGGTTGAAAAGCAGACGGCCCTTCCTATCTCATTGGAAGCGCCGCCGTGTCCCCTTTGCGGCGGCGTGAAGCGCCCCCTTCCCAGGAAGCGGGCGCTCCTCCCTGAACCTGGCCACCTCACCCTCGCGTGAGGTGGTCATTTTTTTGCTCATTCGGCGGCGATCGCCTGGTCGGGCCCGAGCAGGCGCGATTCGATCGCCTCGACGACGGCGGCGACCAGCCGGCAGACTCCGGCGAAGCCGGGGCCCGGCGAGCGCAGCTCCGGATCGAGATAGGTCGAACGGTCGATCTCCATCTGGAGGGCGTGGATGCCGCGATCGGGCCGGCCGTGACGGCCGGCGATATAGCCGCCGGCATAAGGCGTGTTGCAGGCGGGCCGGTAGCCGAGCGCCCGAGCGGCGGCGACCGCGGCGTCGAGCAGATCGGGAGCGGTCGTGGTTCCGTAGCGGTCGCCGAAGACGACCGAGTCGGGGCTGGCCGGGCCGGCTTGGCCGCGCGGCGGCATCGAATGGCAATCGAGGAGCAGGGCGGCGCCGAAGCGCTCGCGAGCGTCGGCCAGCGCCCGTTCGAGGGCGAGATGGTAGGGCCGGTGGATGTGGGTGATTCGGCGGGCGAGCTCGGCCTGGCTGATGCGCTCCTTCCAGATCGCTCCGACGCCGGTGATGCGCGAGGGGATGAGGCCGATTCCGCCGCGGGTGCGGACCGACTGGACGATGCTCCCGGCCGGCAGCGGCGGAGCGACCGTCTGCGGATCGATTTCGCGCTCGTCGCGGTTGAGGTCGATCTCGGCGCGCGGCGCCCGGGCGATGAAGGCGGTGGCGCCGGCCTCGGTCGCTCGCCAGACGAGCCGATCGACGAGCCGGTCCTCGAGCGTCTCGAGCACGGCTCGGGGAAGGCGGGCGGCGGCGAGCAGGGCGGGGCCGTAATCGCGGCCGGCATGGGGAACCGACAGCACCACCGGCGAGGCCGGCTGCTCGGGGCCGATGCGGACGAAGGGAGGCGAAGCCGAGGTGTCGCTCATGCCGGCGCAGAAGTAGAGCCACAGTGGGACAGGCGCAATCGCGCGGCGGGCGCGGCTGGAAAATATTAATCGCTTCGCGCATAAGCAGGGACGGAGCGGCGCCGCCACGCGCCGGGTTGGGAGCGCGGATGCTGAGGATCCTCCTCGCCGAAGACGACGAGTCGATGCGGGTATACCTCACCCGCGCGCTGGAGCGGGTCGGCTATATGGTGACCGCGGTGGATCGCGGCACCGCCGCTTTGCCCTTGCTCGACAGCGAGCCGTTCGACCTGCTCTTGACCGACATCGTCATGCCCGAGATGGACGGCATCGAGCTCGCCCAGAAGGCCGCGGCGATGGCCCCGGACATAAGGGTCATGTTCATCACCGGCTTCGCCGCCGTCGCGCTCAAGGCCGGGCGCAAGACGCCCGACGCCAAGGTCCTCTCCAAGCCCTTCCACCTCAAGGACCTGGTCGCCGAGGTCGAGCGCATGTTCCAGTCCGAGGACCGCCACGGACGATTGTAGCGAGCGGTCCGGTGAGGGACGCCCGCCTCCGGCCGCCTGAGTTCATCGAGGTTGCGGCTTTCCCTTTACGCCGCCTCTATCTCCGTCGCCGGGGCAAGCTTGAGCCGGGCGCTTGTCGGTGCGGGTTGTGGAGCGGGAAGCGCAGGGCATCGCTCGCGACGACGGCGGGGTCGCCGAACCAGGCCGTGGGCGGGGTAGGCGGCGGCGGCGCCGGCCCGCCGGTCGCAGGCGCGATCGAAAGTTGGAGGGATTGTATCTGCGCCACCCATGCGGAAGCCAGCAGGGAGAGGAGTGCGGCGTGTTGCGGCCGGTAGGGGGAATTGAGTTGCGTGGCGCGAGAGACGAGTTCGCCCACGGGCAGGGCGGCGAAGCGCGCCCTTAGGCAACGCTCGTAATCGCCGCCGGCAACGGCGCATATGTCTTCCTCCGTCATGACGGTACCGAGCTGGTGATGGTTAGCCATCATCGACTGGCCGGCGGTGGCATCGGGCGGGCGGACCATCTGTTCCCTGAACCACCAAAGCCGATCGCCCATCGCCATGTTGGCATTGGCCGTATGCGACCGGATATAGTTGTAGCGGTCTTCCAGCCCCAGCAAATGATGGGCTTCATGAGCAATGGTCCGCGGCTCGCCTACCCAGTTTCGAGAGGTGGTCCAACGGCTGGGATCGACTCCGACCGTGAAGACGTCGGCGCCTCCCCGCTGCACGAAGTTGACGTCGAGGCTATAGCCGCGCGTGCCGCTCGCCTTCTCGATGCCGTCCTCCAGCGATATCGTGCGCCTGACATCCTCCGCATTGCCGCGCCCTCTTGCAACCGGTTGTACGCGAAGGCGAACGATGACGTTGTTCGGGTCCGTGTTGTCGACCTGGTAGGTGGTGCCGTCCTCTCCTCGCATGGACGTGAACTGCCGAGTCGGCGCACTGGCCAGATCCTCCTCGACATTGGCCTGGCTCGCTCCCCCGCCGGCCAGTCGCGCCTGCTCGGCAGCGACTGCGGTCCCCGTCATCGTGCGTTGATTCGCTGCGAAGGTCGTGCTCGACGCAACCGGCGTGTTGAACATGCGGAGCAGCTGCGTGATGTAGTACATCGGACAAGGACTGCCCCGGGCGCCGTCGATAATATGCTCCGCCAGCTGCTGGTGCCGCCGCGAGAGATTACGGAAAGTGGCGTGGGCGGCAGCCTCTTGAGCGCGGGCCTCGAAGTCGGTCGCGGTTCCTGGGGGGATTTCCGCCGGGTTTGACGGACACGTGCGGCGAATCGTGTTGTCCGCCTGCGATTGAAGCGTGTGCGCCAGTTCGTGCGCGAGCAGCGCGCGGCCGGCCCGGCTGTCGGGGGCGTATTGGCCGGCCGCGAAGCCGATGTGGCGCCCCAGGGCAAAGGCGCGCGCACCGATCGCGTGCGCGGCGGCAGCACCCGCGCTGTCGGCGTGGACGCGCACGTCGGCGAAGCTGGTGCCGAAGCGGGGCTCGAAGTAGGCACGGGTGGCGGGGTCGAGCGGCCGTCCATCGCTGCGCAGAGCGGCGGCGACGGCGGGCGGGGCCCGGCCTGACGACCCCG
>Ga0196962_10000820_pt1 | contig 11236 bp, 11 predicted proteins | sample S3v_20metaG_FD_183186 | JGI IMG/M metagenome (GOLD analysis project Ga0196962, IMG submission 183186) | Soil microbial communities from Anza Borrego desert, Southern California, United States - S3+v_20 | ecosystem: Environmental > Terrestrial > Soil > Desert | place: USA: California | collected... | reverse complement strand
GAAATACCGGTCGGGGTGCCGCCGGAACGGCGGGCCGGTGGGCCCGGCGATGTCGGCGTAGACGGCGCCGGAGCCCGCTGCCACGCGACGGACCTCGGCGTCCAGATTGCGGCCCCGCCAGCCGGCGACGGCCCGGAGCGGCTGGGCGAAGCGGGGGACGGCGCCCATGTCCGGCACACCCAGCAGCACAACCGGAATCCCCTGCGGCAGCGCCCGGAGCAGTTCCTCGTAGGTGTGGCGGAACGCCCCCCGCCCGGTGAGGTGGATCGTGTCGTTGGCGCCCACCGAGATCAGCACGAGATCGGGCCGCAGCCCGGCCACCTTGGGCACCTGGTCGACCAGGACATCCGCCACCCGGGCTCCGGAGACTGCCAGCACCGCCATCGAAATGCCCCGGTCCCCGAGCCCGTCCGCCACCTGACTCGGCAGCGCGCCCGCCGAGGCAGACGCCCCGACACCGGCGGCGGTCGAATCGCCGAGCCACACCACCTTCCGCCCTTCACCCGGGCGGTCGAGCACCAGCTCCAGATCGGGCAGCCGGCTCCCGGCCCGGGCCAGCTGGATCTCCACCACCAGGACGACAGCCGCCCCCACCACCGCCGCAGCCACGACGAGGCCACCCCGGCGAGCGAGCGCGCTACGCCCCAATGCGCCGGAACGTGCGGCGGTAGACGAGCGGAGACGTATCGAGCACCCGCCGGAAGTGCAGGCGCAGACCGGCGGCGGTCCCGAAGCCGCAGCGCACGGCGATGAGCTCCACGGGGTCGTCGGTGGTCTCCAGGAGGCGTTGCGCCAACAGGACCCGCTGCCGCACCAGCCACTGGCCGGGGGTGGTGCCGGTGGTGCCCCGGAACCGGCGGGCAAAGGTTCTCGGCGACATGGCCGCCCGGTCGGCCATCGCCTCGACCGACAGCGCCTCGTCGAGGTGTTCGAGCATGTACTCCAGGGTGGCCGCGAACCGGTCGGACCCCGGTTCGCCCGAGGTCATCGGCGCCTCCACGAACTGGGCCTGGCCGCCCTCCCGGTGGGGCGGCACCACCATGCGGCGGGCGACGGCGTTGGCGATCTCGGCCCCGAAGTCGAGCCGGACCACGTGGAGGCAGAGGTCGATGCCGGCGGCGGTTCCGGCCGAGGTCATGACGTCGCCCTCGTCCACGTAGAGGACGTCGGGGTCGACCTCGACGTCGGGGTAGCGGTCGGCCAGGGCCTCGGCGTGCATCCAGTGCGTCGTCGCCCGGCGGCCGTCGAGCAGACCGGCGGCCGCCAATACGAAGGCGCCCGAGCAGACCGACAGGATCCGTGCGCCGCGGCGATGAGCGGCGCGCAGGGCGTCGAGCAGGGCCGGCGGAGGCTCGTCGTCGAGCTGGCCCGGGGGATGGGGGGTGTCCCCCCGACCGCGGCGGCGTGAGCCGCCAGCATCAGCACCCCAGGCGGGCACCACGACCGTGTCGGCCTTCACGACCTCGTCGAGGCCATAGGGCGTGTCGATGGTGAAACCCTGCGAGCTGCGGATGGGCGGGTCCTCGGCGGCGCAGACCATGTGCCGGTACCAGGGCACACCGAGCTCCGACCGGTCGATCCCGAAGACCTCGCAGGGAACGGCCATCTCGAACGGCGCCACGCCGTGGCAGATCACCGTGGCGACGGTGTGCCGCCGGCGTCGGGCCCGGGCCGGGGAGGTGGCCATCGGAATCATCCTGCCATGCGGTGGTTCCAACGCTCCTCGCAGTTCTCGTCGCAGTCTGTTTCGCGATCGTCGGCGGGCGACCGGCCCTCATAGCCGCAGAAGCAGCGATAGGCGATGACGAATCCGCCGCCGGGGGCCGGGCTGAGCGAGCGGATGTCGCCGGCGCTGAGCAGCACGCGCCGCCCGTGCTGCGGGCAGCAGACGGAGAACACGGCTCAGTCTCCTTCGCCGGAGCGGTGCCGGCGCCGGGGGCGCCGGACGGTCCCGGGGCGTGGGCGGGACTTCCGGGCCAGCTCGGTCAGGCGTTCCTGCTCGGCAGCGACGAGCCACCGGACGATTTCGGGATGGAGAACCATGCCTTCATGGTCAGCCCAGCGGTGCTCCGGCGACAGTGACCGGAATGACGACTTTCGCAAGGATCCTGCCAATGGCGAGAGGTCGGCGCAGCGGCCTCAGCTACTGACGGCGGCCTCCGGGGAGGAGGCTTCCTCGACGGCTGGGGCCTCTTCCGCCGGCGTGGCGGGCGCCGGCAACTGCCCGTCGCGGTAGTAGATGAACAGATTGTTGATCGTGTCCTCCACCCGGGGCTGCAGCGAGGGCCACTGCTCCGCCGGCGCCACCACGGTCACGACGCTGGAGTAGATCGTCACCGCCGACACGCCCAGCTCGAAGAGGCGGCGGGCGAGCTCGTCGGGCGGCTTCGTGCCCGCAACGTCCTGCCCGGCCAGGTAGCGGTGCGTCTGCATTCCGGTCAGAGAGCGGTTGAGATCGAAGTGCTTGACGTCATCCCGCACGCCGGAACGGACCGTCACGGTGATCGGCTGACCCATAAACCCAGCCTAGAGGGTTCCTAGACTGAACCTATGACGCTGGAACCGTCGTCCCCGCTCCCCCTCTACCACCAGCTGGAGCGGGTGCTGGCCGAGCGGATCACCGCCGGGCGCTACCGCGATGGGTTTCCCGGCGACCTGGAGCTGGCGGCCGAGTTCAGCGTCAGCCGGGGCACGGTCCGCCAGGCGCTGGAACGGCTGGCCCGATCCGGCCTCATCGTCCGCCACCAGGGGCGGGGCTCGTTCGTGGCTGCGCCGCTGGAGTATCCCCTCGGCCGCTTCTACCACTTCGCCCATGACATGCAGGTGCGGGGCATCCCCGAGTCGTCCCGGGTCCTGGCCCGGGGTGTGGCCAAGGCGCCGGCGGCGGTCGCCGCCGCCCTTGGCCTCGCCCGGGGCACCCGGGTGCTGCGCATCGTCCGGCTGCGGATGGCCGGCGACCGGCCGTTGCTGCTCGAGACGTCGCACTTCCCCGACGACATCGGGGCACCCCTGCGCTTCGCCGATCTCTCGGCCGGTTCGCTCTACGACCTTCTCGAGCAGAACGAGGTGCACCTCTCCCGGGTGTCGGAGGAGGTCCATCCGGTGTCGCTGCGAGCGGAAGAGGCCGAGCCGTTCGGGTTGCCGGCAGGCGTGCCGGCCTTCGCCGTCGAGCGGATCGCGCTGGCCGGCGAACGCCCCGTCGAGCACCGGCTGGTGCTCGCCCCGGGCGACCGGGTCACGCTCACGGCCTCCTGGGGCAACCTGGGCTGACCGCTCGCCGGGCCCGGAAGGTTGTCATCGCCGCGCTGGTCGGGGCCGTAGCATGGCCGTATGGCGGACGGGCGACGGTCCGAGGGCCACGAGGCCGAGCTGCTCCGGTCAGTCTTTGTCATCCTCGCGGGGGCCCTGGCCTTCATCGTCGGCGTCCTCCTGTTCTGGGAGCTGCGGCGCATCGTCGCCCTGGTGGTGATCGCGGCGTTCTTCGCCACGATCCTCAATCCCATGGTCGACGTGCTGACGCGCCTGAAGATGCGGCGGGGCATTGCCACGTCGATCGTCTTCCTGCTGGGCGTGGCCGCCTTCACCGGGTTGATCTACACCTTCGTCCGCCCGATCTACGACGCCGGGCAGAGCTTTGCCCGCGACATCCCCGGATTCGTCGAGCGGGCCAAGAACGGCGAAGGCCGCGTCGGCGAGCTCATCAAGGAGTACGAACTCGATCAGAAGGTGGCGGAGAACGCCTCCAAACTCCAGGACGCGCTCGAGAACGCCGGCGGCCCGGCCGTGCGGGCGGCCCAGCGCGTGGCATCGGGTCTGTTCGCCCTGTTGACGATCCTCGTTCTGTCGTTCCTCCTGCTCTTGGAGGCGCCCGCCATCATCAGTGTCTTCCTGGGCCTTCTCTCGCCCAAGCGCGCCCTGCAGGTGCGGCGGATCGGCAGCGACGTCGCCGGCGCCGTGACCGGCTACATGGCGGGAAACCTCCTGATCTGTGTGATCGCCGGCACCTCGACCTGGATCGTCCTGATCATCATCGGCGTCCCCTTCGCCGGTGTGCTCGGGCTGTGGGTCGGGTTCGCCGACCTGCTGCCACTCGTCGGCGCCACCATCGGGGCGATCCCGACCATCGCCATCGCCTTTCTCCACTCGACCGGGGCCGGTATCGCCGTCCTGATCTTCTACGTCGTCTACCAGCAGATCGAGAACCACTTCCTCCAACCGGTGGTGATGAGCCGCACGGTCAAGCTCAACCCGTTGGGCGTGCTCCTTTCCGTGCTCGTGGGCGTGGAGCTGGCGGGCTTCGTCGGTGCGCTGCTGGCGATTCCCGCCGCCGGGGCCATCCAGGTCGTGATTCGGGACCTGTGGGACGAGCGCCAGCAGCGCCTCAAGGCCGTTCCCACCGTCGGGGTCGACGAGACGCCGATCACCGGCATCCCGATCCTTCCGCCCCCCGAGACGCGGGAGCGGCGGGCACAGCCTGAGTAGCCTTCCCCGTCCATGAGCGCCACTGACGTCGTCGAGGTCTCCGGCCACATCATCGACTCGCTGATCCTGGCCAAGATCCTCGACGAGATCATCGAGGCGGAGGCCGACTACAAGATCGTGCAGATGGACGTCGGTCGAACGCCGGCCGACCTGTCCAGGGCCCGGATCGAGGTGACCGCCCCCAGCGAGGAGGCGCTGGCCGTGCTGCTGGCCCGCCTCCATCCGCACGGCGCCCACCCCGTCACCCAGCCCGACGCCGAACTGGCCGCCGCCACGATGGACGGGGTGCTGCCGGCCGGTTTCTACTCCACCACCAATCTCCACACCGCGGTGAAGGTCGCCGGGAAGTGGCTGGAGGTCGAGAACCCCGAGATGGACTGCGGCCTCGTGGTCTCCGCCGACAAGTCGACGGCTCGCACCGCTCCGATGCACCGGATCCGCATGGGCGACCTCGTCGTGTGCGGCTCGGAGGGCGTGCGGGTGCGGCCCCTGGAGCGGCCGAGCGGCCGGAGCCCGTTCGAATTCATGGCCTCCGAAGTGTCGTCGGAGAAGCCGAAGGCTCTCCTGGTGGCCGAGGTGGCCGAGCGGATCCGTCGGGCCCGGGCGGGGGGCGGGAAGCTCCTGGCCGTCTGCGGCCCGGCGGTGATCCACACCGGGGCGGGGCCCGACGTCGCCACGCTGGTGCGGGAGGGGTTCGTCGATGTCCTCTTTGCCGGCAACGGATTCGCCACCCACGACATCGAATCGAATCTCCTCGGCACGTCGCTCGGCGTGTCCATCAAGGAAGGCACCGGAGTCGAGGGGGGCCACTCCAACCATCTCCGGGTGATCAACGAGGTGCGGCGCTGGGGCTCCATCCGGGCCGGCGTCGAGCGGGGAATCCTCAAGGGCGGCGTGATGTACGAGTGCGTCAAGGCCGACGTCCCCTTCGTGCTGGCCGGGTCGATCCGCGACGATGGCCCGCTCCCCGACGTCCTGACCGACGCGGTCGGCGCGCAGGACGCCATGCGGGCCCACGTCGGCGATGTCGACGTGGCGCTGATGCTGGCGTCGACACTGCACGCCATCGCCGTCGGCAACATGCTCCCGGCCGGAGTCGAGACGTACTGCGTTGACATCAACCAGGCGGTCGTCACGAAGCTGGCCGACCGCGGCAGCCACCAGGCGCTCGGGATCGTCACCGACGTGGGGCTCTTCATCCGCGACCTGGCGGAGCACCTCACCCGTGGCTGACGACACCGACGCGCTGCCCTGGGGGCATCGCTATCTCGTCTGCCCGCCGAGTCACTTCGGGGTGCTCTACGAGATCAACCCCTGGATGCACAAGGAGATCCGGGTCGACGTCGACCTCGCGCACCGGCAATGGCACGATATGGTCTCGAACCTCAAGGCGGCCGGGGCCGAGATCGCGTCGATGGAACCCGTGGCCGGCCTGCCCGATCTGGTCTTCACCGCCAACGCCGGTCTCGTGGATGGGAGCCGCTTCGTCGTCAGCCGATTCCGCCACCAGGAGCGCCGCGGTGAGGCGAGGCACGACGCCAACTGGTTCTCGGCCAACGGTTCCGAGGTGCTCGAGATCCGGGCCGAACCGAACATCTGCTTCGAGGGCGCCGGGGACGCGCTGCCCTTCGGCCGCAGCCTCCTGGCGGGCTACCGCTTCCGGTCCGACTTCAAGGCCCACAGCCTGCTCGCCGAGATGCTGTCGATCCCGGTGCTGTCGGTGGAGCTGGTCGACGCCCGCTTCTACCACCTGGACCTGACGTTCTGCCCGCTGGATTCCCGCCGGGCCATCGTGAACCCGCACGCCTGGGACCGCTACGGCCGTACGGTGGTCGAACGGCTGGTGCCTGAACCGTTGGTTCTCGAGCTCGACGAAGCACTGTCCTTTTGCGCCAATTCGGTCGTCATCGGCCGGAACATCGTGATGCCCGCCTGCCCGCCCAGGGTGGCGCGCCTCCTCGAAGGCTGGGGTTTCGACGTGTGCGTCTCTCCGGTGACGGAGTTCATGAAGGCCGGCGGCGGGGTCCGCTGCCTCACGCTCGCCCTCGATACCCGCCTCGGTAGGAATTTCGGCTCCTAGCTGGCGTTTTGTCGCTCAAGTCCGGGCGATTTCTGCCGATAACAGCGTTGAGGACTCAGAGCAGGATCGGCGACATGGAGCGTCGAAGCATCTGGTGTCCGTGCGCCGAGGAGGGTGCAACGCGATGGCATCGGCCCGCAGTCAAGCGAGATCGAACCTGCCTCGCCAGGACGCTGAGGCCCTGGCTGAGGAAGACGCGGCCAAGGCTGCCGAAGCGGCTGCGGCGAAATCCCCTAACGAGGTCGCCGAGGACGCCGACGAGCTCCTCGACGAAATCGACGCGCTGCTCGAGGAGCAGAGCGTTCTCACCAACTTCCGTCAGAAGGGTGGCCAGTGAACTACCTGAGCCCTTCGTCCGATGGCGGGATCAACCTCCAGGCCACGCTCTCGGCCTCCAGCGCCATGAGCACGCCTGACGGCTCCCCAATGCCGCACCACCCGATCACCTGCACGAGCTCCCTGAGCTTCGATGATGACGGCTCGTTCGGCTGCGAGCATGCTGAGGTCCCCCCGGGCGACATCCGCACGCAGTACTGCATCGACCACAGCATCGCCCTACTCCTGATCGAACTCTCCCGCAGCCTCTGAGCCCCCCGGGGCCTTTGGCTGTCACACCCGGCCGGTAACCTCGGCGTAGCCGTCGAGGTCGCCCCGGCTCCGGGCCCTCCCGTTTCGCGATTGCCGTCTCCGGGAGGGGTCATGTTGGCTTGCGTTCGCAGCGCCATGCTCTTTGGCGTCGAGGGGCTGATCGTCGACGTGCAGGTGCACGTCTCGACCGGGCTGCCGTGCTACACGTTCGTCGGTTTGCCCGACGCGGCGGTCCGGGAGGCGCGTGACCGTGTGCGGGCCGCGCTGCTTTCGTCCGGGCTTTCGTGGCCGCAGCGCCGCGTCACGGTGAACCTGGCTCCGAGTGGCGTGCGGAAATCGGGGGCGGGGCTCGACCTGCCCTTCGCCCTCGGCTTGATGACCGCCTCCGAGGAGCTTCCGGCCGGCGTGCTCGATGGTGTCGGCGTCGTCGGAGAGCTCGGCCTCGACGGATCGCTGCGGCCGATTCCCGGTGTGCTGGCCATGGTGGACGCGTTACGCAGTTCCGGAGCTGGCGCGGTGCTCGTACCCGCTGACAACGCAGCTGAGGCGGCACTGGTCGGCGGTGTACGGGTGCTCCCCGCTCGGTCGTTGACCGAGGCCCGTGACGCGCTCAAAGGCGAGGGTGACTGGGCTCCTCCACCACCTTCACCGGCGGACCCTGCCCTTGACGGCGAAGCGGGAGATGACGCCACCGGGCCGGACCTCGGCGTCGTCCGAGGCCTGGCCGGCGCCCGGACCGCCCTCGAGGTCGCGGCAGCCGGTGGCCACCACCTGCTGATGGTGGGGAGGCCGGGAGCGGGAAAGACTCTCCTCGCCCGTTGCCTGCCCTCGATCCTCCCCCCGCTCGACTCCGAAGAGGCTCTCGAAGTCACGAAGATCCATTCCGCCGCCGGGCAGGCGATCCGGGGCCGCCTCGTCCGGGAGAGGCCCTTCCGCGCTCCACACCACACGGCCTCGGCTGCGGCGCTCGTCGGCGGCGGAAGTGGGCGGCCCCGGCTCGGCGAGATCAGCTTGGCTCACCACGGCATCCTGTTCATGGACGAGCTGGCCGAGTTCGCTCCGACGGTGCTCGACGCGCTGCGCCAGCCGCTCGAGGATCGCCTCGTCCGGATCTCCCGGCAAGGAGCATCCGTCACCTTCCCGGCCAACTTCCTCCTCATTGCGGCCTCCAATCCCTGCCCCTGTGGATTGGGCCCTCCCGACTGCCAATGCTCCGAAGCGAGCCGGGCGCGCTACCGCCGCCGCCTCTCGGCCCCTCTGGTCGACCGGTTCGACCTTCGAGTCGCGCTTGGCCCGGCTGCGCCCGGTGCACCGACCGGGCCGGCCTCAGCCACGGTCAAGGAACGGGTGGCCGAGGCCATGGCCCGTCAACGAAGGCGCTACCGAGGCCGGCCCTGGCGCCGCAACGCCCTCGTTCCGGCCGGTGCCCTGGCGCGGGCCATCCCGCTGACGGGCGACGCCGGCCAGGTGCTGCGGGCCGCCGCCGAACGCCGGAGCTGGAGCGGCCGCGGCATGGCCAGCATCCATCGCGTCGCTCGCACACTGGCCGATCTCGACGGGTGCGCCGAAGTCGCGCCCCAGCACATCGTGCTGGCGGCGGGGCTCCGGGAGGAAGTCCTGTGAGCGGCGCCGCGACAACACTCGCCCGCCTGCCGGGAATGACAACCGAACGCGCCGAGGCACTGGCGATCACGGCGAAGCGCCGCGGCACCATCGTGATGACATCCGACGATCCGGACTTTCCGATCTCCGACGATGTTCCTCACGCGCCGGCGGTGCTCTTCGTGGAGGGCGAGCGCCCAGGAGTCCTCGACGCGCCGCGCGTCGCGGTGGTGGGGACCCGGGCGGCCTCGGTTCATGGATTGACCGATGCGTGGGAGCTCGGCGCGTTCCTCGGTGCGGCGGGGGTCACGGTCGTCTCGGGGATGGCGATCGGCATCGACGGAGCTGCGCATCATGGTGCCCTGCAGGCGGCGGAGGCGGCCGACCAGCGGGGTGATCCGTCCGTGGCCGGGCCTGTCGGGGTCGTGGCCACGGGCCTCGACATCGTCTATCCCCGGCGGCATCGTGTCCTGTTCGAGCGGGTACGGCGCTACGGCATTGTGCTCGGGGAGCAGCCCTTCGGTGTGAGGCCGGCGCGAGGGCGCTTTCCGGTGCGCAACCGGATCATCGCCGCACTGGCCGATGTCGTCGTCGTGGTCGAGGCAACCCTGAGCGGTGGGTCACGCATCACCGCCGAGCGGGCGCTCGACTACGGGCGGCCCGTCCTCGCCATGCCGGGATCGCGCCGCAACCCGGCGGCGGCCGGTTGCAACGCGCTTCTGGCCGACGGCGCCCAGCCGCTGCTCGACCCGTCCGACGTCCTCGTGGCCCTCGGCTTGACCTCCGGCGCCCGCCGACTCTGGAGCACAGCGCCCAGCGCCCGGAAGGGCGAGCCGGTAACTGCTGCCGCTCAGCAGGTCCTCACGGCCCTCGCCGGCGAAGCAGCCCATCCCGATCAGCTCGTGTCCCGCACCGGCCTCGACCCCGGGCAGGTCGCGCTTGCCGTGGAGGAGCTCGTAGCCCTCGGCCGCGCCACCCGCGACCGGGGATTCGTCTGGCCGACGTGAAGCCGCCGGCAAGCCCGGTCGTGACCGGCCGGACCTAGCTGCTCATCGCCACGATCGGGCTGGCCGGCTTCTTGTCGGCGGTGTCGCCCTGGAAACCGGCAGCACCGAAGTTGTAGATGGCTCCACCCGACGACACGAGCCAGTAGCCGTCGCCTTCTCGGGTCCTCGCCATGGCGACGATCGGGTGGGGCAACGGCTTGCCACCCATCGAGCCGAGGAACTTGGCGTCGCCGAAGGTGAAGATGCCGCCGTCGGAGGCCACGAAGCGGTACCCGTTGCCGCTCGGCGAGCGGTCCATGCCCACGATCGGCTTGGTCAGCTTGATGTTGCCGGTGGAGCCGTAGAACTTGGCGTCACCGAAGGAGAAGATCCCGCCGTCGGAAGCCACGAGCCAGTAACCCTTGCCCGACACGGTCGACATCATGCCGACGATGGGCCGGGTCAAGGGCTGGCCACCCATCGAGCCGTGGAACTTGGCATCGCCGAAGGAGAAGATCCCGCCGTCGGCGGCCACGAACCAGTACCCCGCGCCCGAGGGCGTGGCGGTCATCCCGACGATCGGGCTGTTGAGGTTGAGCGACCCGGTCGAGCCGTGGAACTTGGCGTCGCCGTAGGAGAAGATCCCGCCGTCGGAAGCGACCAACCAGTACCCACCGTTGCTCGGCGTGGCCGTCATCCCCACAATCGGCTTGGCCAGTTTCGTCCCACCGGCGGAGCCGTGGAACTTGGCGTCGCCGAAGGCGAAGATGCCGCCGTCGGAAGCGACGAACCGGTAGCCGGGGCCGCTGTACACCCGGGTCACGGGGCAGTTGCTGCACGGCGCGGGCAGTTCGCCCAGCACACGGACGAACACGTCGTAGGCCCCGTTCGCGTCACCGTCGACCAGGTTGGTGGCGCTCGAACCGAAGGCCACGATGAGTCCGTTGGCCGAGATGCCCGGCTGATAGGAGGCGCCGTCGGGCTGGAACCCCTCAACACCGGGCCGGACGTTGACCCGGCTGATCCCGCCGTTGGTCATGTTGGTCACGAACACGTCGGGCTGCCCGTTGCTGTCGCCGGACACGAGGTTGGGGGCCGACGAGACGAAGGCGACCAGGGAGCCGTCGGCGTTGATCGCCGGCGCGGTGCTGGCCCCGCCCGGCACGCCGCTCGGCGGCTGGTCGACCAATCGCACCGCGGCGCCGGGAATGTCACGGAGGAAGACGTCGGTGTCGGGGTTCTGGTCGGCACCGGCGGTCGGAAGGTTGGTGGCGTCGGAGGCGAACGCCACCTTGGTGCCGTCGGCGCTGATCGACGGACGGTAGCTGTCGCCCGTGGCGGGCGACTGGTGCGGGTTCCCGTCGGCGCCCTGATAGGTGCTGTTGCTCATCGACGCTTTGATGACCGTGCCGTTCGGCAGCGCCACGTACACGTCGGTGTAGTTGGGCTTGGCGCCGGGCGGGTCGTCACCGTCGAATCCGGTGAGCCCGGTGGCGTC
>Ga0196962_10000819_pt1 | contig 11241 bp, 13 predicted proteins | sample S3v_20metaG_FD_183186 | JGI IMG/M metagenome (GOLD analysis project Ga0196962, IMG submission 183186) | Soil microbial communities from Anza Borrego desert, Southern California, United States - S3+v_20 | ecosystem: Environmental > Terrestrial > Soil > Desert | place: USA: California | collected... | reverse complement strand
GCGCGCCCGGGCCGCTCGGGGCCGTGGCCGGCGCGGCGGCCGGCGCCGCCGGGGCGCTCCGCAACGTGGTGGCGAACGACGACGAGGACGAGCAGACCGACGAGACCCAGGAGAAGGACGCGAAGTGAGCACCACGACGATCACGGCGAAGCAGGTCAAGGAGCTCAGAGACCGGACGGGCGCGGGGATGATGGACTGCAAGAACGCGCTCGCGGAGACCGGCGGCGACATCGACAAGGCGGTCGAGCTCCTGCGGGTCCGCCTCGGTGACAAGGCGCTGAAGGTCGGCGGCCGCGAGGCGACCGAGGGCACCGTGCAGTCCTACCTGCACGGCACCGGCAGGCTCGGCGTGCTCGTCGAGGTCGACTGCAACACGGACTTCGTCGCCCGCAACGAGGACTTCGTGGCCTTCGCCCGCGAGGTCGCCATGCACATCGCCGCGTCCCCCACCGTCAAGTGGGTCACGGAGGAGGACGTCCCGCAGGACGCCAAGGACGCCGAGCTGCGCGTGTTCGAGCAGCAGGCGGCCGACAAGCCGGAGAACGTCCGCGGCCGCATCGCCGAGGGCAAGCTGCGGAAGTGGCTCGAAGAGGTCGTCCTCCTCAAGCAGGTGCACATCAACCAGGACAAGTACGGCGGCAAGACGATCGAGGAGCTGCGCACGGAGCTGTCGGGCACCACGGGCGAGAACGTGGTGATCCGCCGCTTCGCGCGCTTCGAGGTGGGGGCCTAGCCCGCGTGGCGGCGCCCGCCTTCGAGCGGATCCTGCTCAAGCTGTCGGGCGAGGCCCTCATGGGCCAGCTCGACTACGGCACCGATCCCGAGCGGGTCGAGGCCATCGCCCACCAGATCAAGGGCGTGCACGACCGCGGCGTGGAGGTCGCGGTCGTGCAGGGAGCGGGGAACATCTTCCGCGGGATGAAGGCGGCCGCCGCCGGGATGGACCGCGCGACCGGCGACTACATGGGCATGCTCGCCACCGTGCTCAACGCGCTCACGCTGCAGGACGCGCTCGAGCGCCTCGGCGTCCACACGCGCGTCCAGAGCGCGATCACGATCTCCGAGGTCGCCGAGCCCTACATCCGGCGCCGCGCGATGCGCCACCTCGAGAAGGGCCGCGTCGTGATCTTCGCGGCGGGCACCGGCAATCCGTTCTTCACGACGGACACCGCGGCCGCGCTGCGGGCGCTCGAGATCCACGCGGAGGCCATCCTGATGGCGAAGAACGGGGTGGAGGGCGTCTTCACCGCCGATCCGCAGGACGATCCGGAGGCGACGTTCCTCCCGGCGATCACCCATCGCGAGGCGCTCGAGCGCGGCCTGCGCGTGATGGACTCGACCGCGCTGTCGCTCTGCATGGACAACGGGCTCCCGATCTACGTCTTCAACATGAACGACGAGGGCAACATCGATCGGATAATTTCCGGCGAACGGGTCGGCACCCTGGTGAGCTCAGCATGATCGACGAACTCCTGACAGACGCGCGCGAGCACATGGACAAGTCCGTGGAGGCGACGCGCGGCAAGTTCGGCTCCGTGCGCACGGGGCGGGCCAGCCCGTCCCTGCTCGACCGGATCATGGTCGACTACTACGGCGCCCAGACGCCGCTCCGCCAGCTCGCGACGATCAACGCGAGCGAGGCGCGGCTGCTCACCGTCCAGCCGTACGACAAGAGCTCCATCAAGGCGATCGAGCGGGCGATCCTCGAGTCGGACGTCGGCCTCACGCCGTCCAACGACGGGCAGGTCATCCGGCTCCAGATCCCCGAGCTCACCGAGGAGCGCCGCAAGCAGCTCGTCAAGGTGGTGCGCAGCCTCGCCGAGGAAGGCCGCGTCGCGCTGCGCAACATCCGACGCGACGTGATGCACGACCTGCGCGAGCTCCGCGACGCCGGCGAGGCGGGAGCCGACGACGAGCACCGCGCCGAGGAGGCGCTGCAGAAGCTCACCGACGAGAAGGTCCGGGAGCTGGACGGGCTCCTGAAGGCCAAGGAAGAAGAGATCCTCGAGGTGTGAGCGCCTCCGGCGCCACCTACGTCGCGATCATCACCGACGGCAACGGGCGCTGGGCCGCCCAGCGCGGCCTGCCGGTGGAGGAGGGGCACCGCGCGGGCGCCGACGCGGTCAAGGCGCGGCTCCGCGACGCCGTCGACCTCGGAATCCGCGAGCTGACGGTCTATTCCTTCTCGACGGAGAACTGGTCGCGGCCGCTCGAGGAGGTCGCCGCGCTGATGGAGATGTTCTCCGAGCGCATCCTCGCCGAGACCCCGGAGCTCCACGCCGAGGGCGTCCGGATGCGCTTCATCGGCCGCCGCGAGGGCGTCGCGACCGAGCTGCTCGAGCAGATGCGCTGGGCGGAGGAGACGACGGACGCCAACGCGCGCATCACCCTGTTCGTGGCTTTCAACTACGGCGGCCGGGCTGAGATCGTCGACGCGGCGCGGACCTTCACCGGGACGACGGAGGAGGAGTTCCGCGCGCACCTCTACGCCCCCGAGATGCACGACCCGGAGCTGATCATCCGGACCAGCGGGGAGCAGCGGCTGTCGAACTACCTGCTCTGGCAGTCGGCCTACTCCGAGCTGCACTTCACGGACGTGCTGTGGCCGGACTTCTCGCGCGCCGACCTCGAGTTCGCGCTCGCGGAGTTCGACGCGCGGCGCCGGCGCTTCGGCGGCCGCTGATGGCCACCCGGTCGCAGACGCGCGCGAGCCGCGCGCGCCGCCGCAACCAGGCCTCAGACCTCGGCGCGCGCGTGTGGATCGCCGTTCCCGCCGCGGTCTACGCGATCGGGATCATCGTCGCGGGCGGCTGGGTCTTCGCGCTCGGCATCCTCGTCCTGGGGCTCGTCTGCCTCCACGAGCTGTTCCGGCTCTACGAGCACGTCCGGCCGGTCAAGCTCGCCGGCTTCCTCGGGCTCATCGGGCTCACCGCGGCCGCGCACTTCGGCGGCGAGCACGAGGTGCTGATCGCCACGGTGGCGGTGTTCCCGGCCGTCTTCCTGCTGGGCCTGCTGATGCCCGAGCGCGACGGTGCGCCGCTCACGGCGGGGATCGCGCTCACCGTGATGGGAGCGTTGTGGGTCGGGCTCGCCATCGCGCACGGCGTGCTCCTGCGCGAGTCGCCCCACGGCGACGGGATCGTCGTGGACGTGCTCGTCGGCACCTTCATCGGCGACACCGCGGCCTACCTCGGCGGGCGGGCGTTCGGCACGCGCCGGCTCGCGCCGCGCATCTCGCCCGGCAAGACGGTGGAGGGCCTCGTCTTCGGCGTCCTGGGAGCGACGCTCGCGGTGTGGTGCGCGGGGCTCTACCAGGACTGGCTCGCGGGCTGGGAGGCGCTCGTGCTCGGCGCCGTCGTGGGCGTCGTGGCCCCGATCGGCGACTTGTTCGAGTCGAAGGTGAAGCGCGACGCCGGCGCGAAGGACGCGGGCACGCTGTTCGGCGCCCACGGCGGCGCGCTGGACCGCCTGGACGCGGCGCTCTTCACCTTGGTTGCGGGCTACTACGTCTGGCTGGCATTGTCTTGAGCTGGTGAGCGGCGGGCCCACGCAACAGAGCGACCACAACGACGAGGAGTCGCTCCGGCGCGACCGCCAGATGATCGAGCTCCTCAACGAGCTGCGCGTCGCGCTCCCGGGCGTCCAGATTCTCTTCGCCTTCCTCCTCACCGTTCCCTTCAGCCAGCGCTTCGGCGGCCTGACGACGTTCCAGCGCGACACGTACTACGTCACGCTGGTCGCCACGGCGCTCTCCACGGCGTGCCTCATCGGCCCGTCGGCGGCGCACCGGCTGCGCTTCCACCAGGGCGACCGGGCGTGGGTCATCGAGTCGGCCAACCGCCTGACGATCATGGGGCTCGCGCTGCTCGCGGTGGCGCTCGGCGGTTCGGTGCTGCTGATCACCGACCTGCTCTTCGACGGCGCGCGCGTGTGGGTCTACACGCTCGCCGTGTGGGCCGTGATCGTCGTGCTGTGGTTCGTGCGCCCGCTCACGCGGCACGTCCGCGGCGTGTCCTCCGGTCCCTGAGCGTCAACCCGGCCCGAGCCGTGCGCAGGCCAGCGCGAGCACCTCGGCGAGGATGGCGTGGATCGCGTCGAACTCCGCCGGGCCGGCGACGAGCGGCGGCGCGAGCTGGATGACGGGATACCCGCGGTCCGTCGCGCGGCAGATCAGCCCGCGGCGGTGCAGCTCCGGCGCGAGCAGCTCGGCGCACAGGGCGTGCGCCGTCGCGGCGTCGAGGCGGCGCTTCGACGCCTGGTCGGCCACGAGCTCGATGCCCCAGAAGTAGCCCGCGCCGCGGACGTCGCCCACGAGCGGGAAGCGGCGCAGGTCCTCGAGCCGCGCGCGCAGGTCCTCCTCGTGCGCGCGGACGCGCGCGAGCAGCCCCTCCTCCTCGATGACGTCGAGGTTGGCGAGGGCGACGGCGGCCGCCACGGGATGCCCGCCGAAGGTCAGGCCGTGCGCGAACTGCTCGCCGGCGGCCAGGAACGGCGCGGCCACGCGCTCCGCGGCGATCACCGCGCCCATCGGCACGTACCCCGACGTGAGCGCCTTGGCCGTCGTGATCAGGTCCGGGACGAGGCCGAAGCGCTGGGCGCCGAACCACGTCCCGAGCCGGCCCCACCCGCAGATCGTGTCGTCGGAGACGAGCAGGACGCCGTGACGGTCGCAGATCTCGCGCACGCGTGCGAAGTAGCCGGGCGGAGGAGGGAGGCAGCCGCCGGAGTTCTGGACGGGCTCGAGGATCACCGCGGAGACCGTCTCCGGGCCCTCGAACAGGATCCGGTGCTCGATCGCGTCGGCCGCCCACAGCGGGTCGCGGTCCGGCGGCAGCCGGTAGGCGTCCGTGTGGGGCACGTGGCAGGCGCCGGGCAGCAGCGGCTCGAACGGGATCCGCGCCGACGGGAGACCGGTCGCGCTGAGCGCGCCGAGGGTCGTGCCGTGGTAGGCGAGTTCGCGGGCGACGATCTTGTAGCGGCCGCCCTCGCCGCGTGCGCGGTGATACGCCCGGGCGAGCTTCAGCGCCGACTCGACCGACTCCGAGCCGCCCGAGGTGAAGAACACGCGCCCGAGGCCGGACGGCGCGAGGCCGGCGATCCGCTCCGCGAGCTCGATCGCGCGCGGGTGCGCCGTGCCCCAGGTCGTCGCGTAGGCCAGCTCGCGCGCCTGGGCGGCGGCGGCGTCGGCGAGCGCCGCCCGCCCGTGGCCGGCGTTGACGCAGAACAGCGAGGAGAGCGCGTCGAGGTACCGGCGCCCGGCCTCGTCCCACAAGTGACAGCCCTCGCCGCGCACGAACACGGTCGCGGCCTCGTCGCCCAGCGCGCCGAAGTGCGGCCACAGGTGGCGGGCGGCGCTGCGCTGGAGCGCCGTGGGGCGGGATCCCGCGGGGCTCACGCGCGCTCCGCCGCCACGCCGCAGAACCGCATGGCCACGACCGCGAGAACCTGCGCCGCGCGGACGAGCTCCGCGACGGGAACGAACTCGTCCGGCGCGTGGGCGCGCGCCACGTCGCCCGGGCCGAAGGCGACGGCCGGGGTGCCGGCGCGGCTGAACGTCGGGCCGTCGAAGAACGTCGTGCGCGCGGCGATCTCCGGCGCGAGACCGATGGCCGACATGGCGGCGAGCAGCGTCGCGGACACCGGCTCGGACGGGCCGTGGTAGCCGGGCGGGACGTCGCCGGCCCAGGTGAAGCGGGGCGGATGCGCGGCGAGCCACGGATCGGCGGCGGTCTCCTCGGCCACGCGGCGCTCGAGCTCCGCCTGCACCGCCGTGCCGAAGCCGTCCGCGTCGGCCTGCGCGGGCAGGTACTGCACGTGGCAGTCGAGCGTGCAGCGGGCGGGATGCGAGACGAGCCACTCCCCGGCGTGCAGGGCCGTGGGCACGACGGAGCCCGGCGTCAGATGGGGGTGCCGGAGCTCCGGGCTCGCCCGCCAGTCGGCCGTCGCGCGGCGCAGGGCGCGCAGCACGGGCTCCATCTTCTCGATCGCGTTGACCGCCGCGCCGGGCTCGCTCGGGTCGTGCGGATAGCCCGCGTGGCCGGCGCGGCCCTCCACGGCGACGGAGAGCAGCAGCGAGCCGCGCGTCCCCAGCCACGCCTTCAGGCCGGTCGGCTCGGGGATGACCGCGCCGTCCGCGCGCACGCCGTCGCGGGCGCAGGCGAGCGAGCCGAGGCCCGTCGACTCCTCGTCGGTGACCGTGTTGACCAGCAGGTCGCCCAGGAGCGGGACGCCGAGGTCGCAGAGGACCTCCGTGGCGACGAGCATGGCGGCCACGCCGCCCTTCATGTCGCAGGCGCCGCGGCCGTAGATCCGCCCGTCGCGCGCGGTCGCGGCCAGCGGCTCGGTCGTCCAGGCGTCGCGCGGCTCGACGCCGACCACGTCCACGTGGCCGTTGAAGAGCAGCGAGCGCCCGCCGCCGCGGCCGGATCGGCGCGCCGCGAGCTGCGGGCGTCCGGCGAAGGAGTGCCCGGGCGGGCGGGGATAGCGATGCGGTCCCAGCGCGGCGGCGTCGGGCTCCCACACGCGGACCGAGAGGCCGCGGCGCTCGAGCCGCGCGGCCACGAGGGCCTGCAGCGCGGCCTCGTCGCGCGGCGCGTGGCCGGGCTCCGGCACGCGGGTGTCGAAGCCGAGGAGCGTCGCCAGCAGCGCGGTGAGGTCGCGCTCGCGCCGGGCGACCTCCGCCGCCACGTGCTGCTCGAGCGCGGACAGGGCGGCGGCCACGGAGCGGACCGTACACGGCGCGCACGGCGGTCGTGGCCGGCCCTTACCTGTCGCTGAGAAGGCCGCTGCCACAATGGCCCGGCGATGAAGCGGCTGCTGATCCTCGGGTCCACGGGCTCCATCGGGACCCAGGCGCTCGACGTCGTCGCCCGCGCCGGCGGCGCCTTCGAGGTCGTCGGCCTGTCGGCCGCGCGGTCGCACGAGGCGCTGCTCGCACAGGCGCGCGCGCACGGCGTCCGCCGCATCGCGCTCTCGGACGCGCACGCCGCCGCGCGCGCCGCGGAGACGTGGACGGACGGCGAGGTGCTCGCCGGGCCGGACGGCCTCGTCCGGCTCGTCGCCGAGGCCGATGCCGACCTGGTGCTCAACGCGGTCGTCGGCTCGGCCGGGCTCGGCCCGACCATCGTGGCGCTCACGGAGGGCGTCGACGTGGCGCTGGCGAACAAGGAGTCGCTCGTCGTCGGCGGTGAGCTCGTGATGGCGCTGTGCGAGGCGACCGGGGCGCAGCTCATCCCGGTCGACTCGGAGCACTCGGCGCTGCACCAGCTCCTCGCGGGCGAGCGGCCGGGCACGGTCGACTCGCTCGTCCTCACCGCGTCGGGCGGGCCGTTCCGGGGTCGCAGCGCCGCGGAGCTCGAGGCCGTGACCGTCGAGGAGGCGCTCCGCCATCCCACCTGGGCGATGGGCGGCAAGATCACGATCGACTCCGCGACGCTCATGAACAAGGGGCTCGAGGTGATCGAGGCGCACTGGCTGTTCGGCACGCCGTACGACCGCATCGACGTGGTCGTGCACCCGCAGTCGATCGTCCACGCGCTCGTGCAGCTCTGCGACGGCGCCGCGCTCGCCCATCTCGGCCATCCCGACATGCGGGTGCCGATCGCCTACGCGCTGCACCACCCCGACCGGGTCGACGTGCCCGTGCGGCGGCTGGACCTCGCGACGGTGGGGACGCTGCGCTTCGAGCGGCCGGACCTCGAGGCCTTCCCGTGCCTCGCGCTGGCGCGTGCCGCGGCCGAGGCGGGCGGGACGGCGACGTGCGTCCTGAACGCCGCCAACGAGGTCGCCGTCCACGCCTTCCTCGGCGGCCGGATGGGCTTCATGGGGATCCCGGCGGTGGTCGAGCGGACGCTCGAGCGCCTGCCGGCCGAGCGCGTGCACTCCTTCGAGTCGCTCTACGCCGCGGACGGCGCCGCGCGCCGCGTCGCCGCCGAGCTCGTGGACGCGCGCGCGGGGAGGGCGCACGCGCGATGAGCTGGCTGCTCGCCTTCCTCGGCTTCGCGGCGCTGATCATCCTGCACGAGGCCGGCCACTTCACCGCCGCCAAGGCGGTCGGGATGCGCGTGGAGCGCTTCGCCCTCTTCTTCCCGCCGCTGCTGGCGCGCGTGCGCCGCGGTGAGACGGAGTACGCGATCGGCGCCGTGCCGCTCGGCGGCTACGTCCGCATCACGGGCATGAACCCGCACGAGGAGATCCCGCCGGAGGCGGCCCACCGCGCCTACTACCGCCAGCCCGTGTGGAAGCGGATCGTCGTGATCGCCGCCGGCCCGGCCGTGAACATCGTGCTGGCCTTCGTCCTGCTCATGGCCGTGCTGTCGATCTGGGGCGTGGGGACGGTGACGGACCGCGTCGACACCGTCGACCGACGGATGCCGGCGGCCGCCGTGCTGAAGCCGGGCGACCGCGTGGTCGCCGTCGACGGCGTCCGCGGCGCGCCCGAGGTGCTCCGCGAGCAGGTCGCGACGCACAGGTGCGCGGGCCGCGCGACCGACGGCTGCCGGGCGACGACGCCCGCCGAGGTGACGGTGCGGCGCGGCGGCCGCGAGCTCGAGTTCACGATCACGCCCGTCTACGTCGCCGAGGCCGGGCGCCCGCTGCTGGGCTACTCCTACGCGCAGGGGCGCCAGGACGTCGGCCTCGTCGAGGCCGCGGACATCAGCGCGGACAGCATGTGGCGCTTCACCACGGGCACCGTCGAGATCATCGCGGGGATCTTCGAGGCCGAGAAGCGCGAGCAGATCTCCGGCGTGGTCGGCTCCTACGAGACGACGCGGCAGGCGATCCAGCTCAGCACGGAGCGGGCGCTGACCCTGCTGGCCTTCATCTCGCTCTCGCTCGGCGTCATCAACCTGTTCCCCTTCCTGCCGCTGGACGGCGGGCACATCTTCTGGGCGGTCGCCGAGAAGGTCCGGGGCCGCGCGATCCCGTTCAGCGTCATGGAGCGCGCGGGCTTCGTCGGCTTCGCGCTCGTCATCGCGCTCTTCATGGTGGGGCTCACGAACGACATCGGCCGGCTCACCGGCGAGGGCATCACCGTCAGGTAACGACCGGTTCCCGCCCTTCCGGTGCATCGCCTGACGTCGATCGCTTCGGCGCGGGCGGGATGGACTACGCCCTGGTCGTGAACCCCGACGAACTGCGCGCGCATCTCGATCAACTGCGGGCGGATAACACCGAGGGCAGGAAGCGGCTGGCGGAGCTGATCGCCGCGGCGGCGGCCACGCAGGCGGCGTCGCACGCGGCGCGCGAGCGGCGCCGGCGCGTGTACAGGCACTGGGGCGACGAGCCGGCGCGTCACGACGCCGACGCGCCGGGTCCGGCACCCGGCGAGGCGCAGCAGCGCGCCGTGGAGCCGGATCCGCTCGACGCCGAGGAGCCCGACTGGTAGCGGTCCGCTCGCCGGCCCTTCTATCCTCAGGCCGCGATGGCCTCGCAGCGACATGTCATGGTCGGCGACGTGCAGGTGGGCGGCGGCGCCCCCGTCGTGGTTCAAACCATGACCAAGACGGAGACCGCGAACCTCGCCGCCACGATGGACCAGATCCGCCGCGTCGCGGAGGCCGGGGCGGACGTCGTACGCGTCGCCGTCCCGCGCGACAAGGACGTCGAGGCGCTGAAGACCATCGTGCGCGACTCGCCGATCCCGGTGATCGCGGACATCCACTTCAACCACACGCTCGCGCTCAAGGCGATCGACGCCGGCGCCCACTGCGTGCGGCTCAACCCCGGCAACATCGGCGGCCCGGAGAAGGTCGCCGAGGTCGCCGAGCGCGCCACCGCCCAGGGGGTGCCGATGCGCATCGGCGTGAACTCCGGGTCGCTTCCGAAGCACCTGCACGCGCTCGAGCGCGAGAACCCCGTCGAGGCGCTGGTCACCGCGGCGGTGGAGTTCGTCGGGCTGATGGAGCGGCTCGACTTCCGCGACTTCAAGGTGTCGATCAAGTCGACGTCCGTGCCGAACACCATCGCGGCCAACCGGCTGCTGTCCGAGCGGATCCCGTACCCGCTGCACCTCGGGATCACGGAGGCGGGCACGAAGTGGTCGGGCTCGCTCAAGAGCGCGGTCGGCCTCGGCACGCTGCTCGCCGACGGCATCGGCGACACCATCCGGGTCTCCCTCTCGACCTTCCACGCCGAGGAGGAGGTCAAGGTGGCGTGGGAGATCCTGAAGGCGCTGAAGCTGCGCGAGAAGGGGCCGGTCCTGATCGCCTGCCCGACCTGCGGACGGCTGCAGTTCGACATGGACACGGTCGTGGCCGACATCGAGCGCCGGCTCGCCGCCTACGAGGATCCGATCGAGGTGGCGGTGCTCGGGTGCGCCGTCAACGGCATCGGCGAGGCGTCGCACGCCGACTTCGGCATCACCGGCGCGAAGAACGAGGGGCTGATCTTCTCGCGCGGCAAGCCGCTCAAGAAGGTGCCGCAGGAGCGGCTCGTCGACGAGCTCTTCAAGGAGATCGACAAGTACGCGCGGACGCGGCGGATCGACGTCGACGCGGCCGAGCAGGCCGCCGGCGCCGAGTGGCTGCAGCGGATCGAGGACGAGAACGCCGGCGAGCTCACGCCGGAGCGGCTCGCCAAGCTCGAGGCGGAGAAGGCGCGCGCGGACGCGGACAGCATCGACGCCGCGCTGGCGAACGGCGCCCGGGTCGCGCTCGACGAGACCGTCTCGCCCACCGACGGTCGCCGCTTCACGCGCGTGTAGCTCCCCGGGCTCGCGGGGGGCTCGCGCGCGTGACACGGCCGGCCTCCCCAGGATGGGGGATGCCGGCCGCGGCGATCCCCCGGGTCGTCGGGATTGGCGCGCGGTTCCGCCGGCGCCACCATCCTCCGCATGCCGTGCTCCATCCCGCCGCAGCGCGACCCCGACGCCGCCGTCCCCGGCCCCGACGGCCCGGAGCGCGTCGTCGAGTTGCGGCTGCCGGCCGGCTACGCGGGTCCGGCCATGCACGTGCATCCGGCCTACGACGAGGTCTTCGAGATCCTCGAGGGCATGCCGACGCTCATCGTGGGCGGCGAGCGCCACGCGGTGCTGCCGGGGGAGCGCGTCCGCGTGCGCGCCGGCGTGCCCCACACCTTCGCGAACACCGCGGACCTCCCGGCGCGGGTGGTGGTGACGGCGGCGCGTCAGCCCGCGCGCGCCAGGCAGGCGTAGTGCACCGTGAACAGGCGCTCCGCCCGCCGGGCCGACGCCCGGTGCGCGGCGCGCCGGATCGCCGTCTTGGCGGCCGCGCGCGCCCG
>Ga0196962_10000818_pt1 | contig 11242 bp, 8 predicted proteins | sample S3v_20metaG_FD_183186 | JGI IMG/M metagenome (GOLD analysis project Ga0196962, IMG submission 183186) | Soil microbial communities from Anza Borrego desert, Southern California, United States - S3+v_20 | ecosystem: Environmental > Terrestrial > Soil > Desert | place: USA: California | collected... | reverse complement strand
GGCCAGCATCTGGCGCACCTCGGCGGCCTGGATCGCCGGGTCGACCGGCGGCTCGGGTCCGCGGCCGCGCCGCGCCGGCGCCTCGCTGAGGATCGCGAACGGCCCGCCGCCGTAGCCGGACCAGCCGCCGACCGCCCGTTTCAGCGCGAAGCCGAAGATCGGCGCCAGGACGCCGGTGAACAGAAGCAGGGCCGCACCCTTCTGCAGAGCGGAAAGTGCGAGGACGAGGCCCACGGACAAAGGGTAGTAACCCCCCGCACAGGGGGTCCGCATCCGCTACTCTGTCCCTGGTTGACTGACCAGTCAATCGGGCCTGGCGCCGGCCCAGCGGCGGCGCTCCACGACTTCGCAAAGCACCGAACAGAAGGAGCTCCGACCGGTGGTTGACTTCACCCTGACCGACGAGCAGAAAGACCTCCGCGAGCTGGCCCACAGCTTCGCCGAGAAAGAGATGCGCCCGGTCGCCTGGGAGTACGACAAGGACGGCACCTGGCCCGGCGATGTGATCAAGAAGGCCTGGGAAGTCGGCCTGATGAACACCCACGTGCCCGAGGCCTACGGCGGTCCCGGCCTCGACTACCTCTCCGGCTGCGTGATCGAGGAGGAGATCGGCTGGGGCTGCTCGGGCATCGGCACCTCGCTGATGGCCAACGGTCTCGCCTCGGCGCCGGTCAGCCTCGGCGGCTCCGAGGAGACGAAGAAGAAGTACCTCGGGATGCTGATCGAGGAGCCGAAGCTCGCCTCCTTCTGCCTGACCGAGCCCGACGCCGGCTCCGACGTCGCCGGGATGAAGACCCGCGCCGTCAAGCAGGGCGACAAGTACGTCCTCAATGGCTCCAAGTGCTTCATCACCAACGGCACCTACGCCGACTGGTTCACGGTCTACGCGAAGACCGATCCCGAGGCCGGCCACCGCGGCATGTCCGCCTTCGTCGTCGACGCCAACTCGCCCGGCGTCACCGTCGACAAGAAGGAGGACAAGATGGGTCAGCGGGCCTCGAACACCGCGACGATCTCCTTCAACGACGTCGAGGTCCCGGCCGAGAACCTGCTGGCGGAGGAAAACAAGGGGTTCAAACTGGCGATGATGACGCTCGACCGGACCCGGCCGGGCGTCGCCGCGATGGCCGTCGGGATCGCCCGCGCGGCGTTCGAGTTCGCCGCCGAGTACTCGAAGGAACGGGTCCAGTTCGGGGTGCCGATCGCGATGCACCAGGCGATCCAGTTCATGATCGCCGACATGGCGACCAAGGTCGACGCCGCCCGGCTCCTGACCTGGAACTCGGCCGTCCAGCTCGACCAGGGCCAGCGCAACACGCTGCGCTCCTCGGAGGCCAAGCGCTTCGCCGCCGACTCGGCGATGGAGGTCACCACCGACGCCGTCCAGGTCTACGGCGGCTACGGCTTCATCAAGGAGTACCCGGTCGAGAAACTGATGCGCGACGCGAAGATCATGCAGCTCTACGAGGGGACCAGCCAGATCCAGCGCCTGGTGATCGCCAAAGAGGTGCTGCTGCCGCGCAACATCGACGAGCGCACGCCGGAGGCCGAGGAGAAGGCCGCCGACGCCGCCCGCGATTCGCAGACGGAGCAGGCGGCCGCTACGGTCTGAGCATGAGCACCGCCGCCGAGAGCGCCGCCGAGGGTAAGGCGGCGCGCTCGGCGGCGCGGCGCTCGAGCCACGCCGGCTTCGAGGCGCCACCCGATCGCGAGGACCCGGTCGCGATCCTCGAGCGCCAGGCGGAGACCCGCCTTCCCGACCTGGTGCCGATCCGCTACGGGCGGATGGCCGCCTCGCCGTTCGCTTTCTTCCGCGGCGCCGCCGCGGTGATGGCCGCCGACCTGGCGCGGACCCCGGTCTCCGGGCTGCGGGTGCAGGCCTGCGGCGACGCCCACCTCTCCAACTTCGGCGCCTTCGCGGCCCCCGACCGCCGCCTCGTCTTCGACTTAAACGACTTCGACGAGACCCTGCCGGGGCCGTGGGAGTGGGACGTCAAGCGGCTCGCCGCGAGCTTCGCGATCGCCGCCCGCGAACGCGGCTTCAAGCCGCGCAAGTGCGAGGCGGTGGTGATGCGGGCGGTCCGCGCCTACCGCGAGGCGATGCGCGAGTTCGCCTCGCTCGGCAACCTCGAGGTCTGGTACTCGCGGCTCGACGTCGAGGAAGCGATCGAAGAGGCGGCGTCCGAGGAAGCGGCCGGGATCACCGCGAGCGAGCTGGCGCGGGTGCGGCGCGGCGCCGAGAAGGCGCAGTCGAAGGACAGTCTGCGGGCGCTCGACCGCCTGACCGAAGAGGTCGACGGCCAGATCCGCTTCCGCTCCGAACCGCCGATCCTGGTTCCCGGCGAGCAGCTCGTCCCGGCCGCCGACGGCCGCCCGATCATGCAGATGCTGCAGGGGGTGATGGCCGCCTACCGCGACTCGCTCGGCCCCGAGATGCGGGTGCTGTTCGACGCCTACGAGTTCCGCGAGATCGCCCGCAAGGTGGTCGGGGTCGGCAGCGTCGGCACCCGCGCCTGGGTGATCCTCCTGAGCGGGCCGGGCGAGCGCGACCCGCTCTTCCTGCAGGCGAAGGAGGCCGAGGCGTCGGTGTTGGAGCCCTACGCCGGCGCCAGCGAGTGGCCGAACCACGGCCAGCGGGTGGTCGCGGGGCAGCGGCTGATGCAGGCGGCCTCGGACATCTTCCTCGGCTGGTGCCGGGCGACCGGGCTCGACGGGCGCCAGCGCGACTTCTACGTGCGCCAGCTCTGGGACTGGAAGCGCTCGGCCGACGTCGAGCGGCTGAGCGCCAGCGGGCTCGAGGTCTACGCGCGGATCTGCGGCTGGACCCTGGCCCGCGCCCACGCGCGGAGCGGCAACCGCTTCGCGATTGCCTCCTACCTCGGCGGCGGCGACGGCTTCGATCGGGCGATCTGCTCCTTCGCCGCCGACTACGCCGAGCAGAACCTGCGCGACCACCAGGCCCTGCTCGACGCGATCGACTCGGGACGGGTCAGCGCCGAGGACGCCTGAGCGCCCCCGGCGGCGCGCCGCCTAGCCGGTCGTCCGGCGGCGGTAGGCGCGCACGGTCAGCGGCACCGTCACCGCCAGCACCGCCGCGCACCACAGCACCGAGGCGAGCACCGGGTGCTCGAGCGGCCAGGCGGAGCCGTCGGGGATCGCCGTCGGGTTGCCGAACAGGGTCCGGATCCCCGCCGACCAGGCGCTCACTGGGTTGTATTCGGCGAACTGGCGCAGTCCGTCGGGCAGGCCCGAGACCGGGACGAAGGTGTTGGCGACGAAGGTCAGCGGGAAGACCGCGATGAAGGCGATTCCCTGCACCGCGTCCGGGGTGCGGACGACGACGCCGACCAGCGTCCCCAGCCAGATCATCGCGATCGCCAGCAGCAGCACCAGCCCGAACCCGGCCAGCGCTTCCAGCGGGGTCGAGGAGATCCCCCAGCCGACGATCAGGCCGCTGACGACCATGATCGTCACCGCCAGCACGGTGGCCGAGAACTCGGCCGTCAGGTGGCCGAGCAGGAAGGCAGGGCGCGACATCGGCAGCGAGCGGAAGCGGTCGATGATCCCCTCGCCGAGGTCGGTCGCGATCGAAATCCCCGGGCCCATCATCCCGAAGGCGAGGGTCTGCACGAGGATGCCGCCGATCAGGTATTCCTGGTAGTCGCCGCCGCCCGGCACGTGGATCACGTTGCCGAAGACGAAGCTGAACAGCAGCACGAACATCAGCGGCTGCAGGGTGACGTCGAAGAGCTTCTCGGGGATCTGGCGGATGTGGGCGAACTGGCGCTTGGCGAGCGTCGCGGCGTCGCTGGCCAGCCAGCGCAGCCGGACCGGGCCGGCCGCGGTGCGCGGCAGGGTCGCGGCGATCGTCTCGGCGTTCATGCGGTCACCTCTTCCTGGTCGTCGCTGCGGGCGGGGCGGGACGGTTTGCCGGCGCGGGGTCGGGTGAGCGAGAAGAAGACGTCGTCGAGGGTCGCCTCGCGGCGGCGAACGTCGTGGGCGTCGACGCCGGCCTCCTCGAGGGCGCGGACGACCTCGATCAGCCGGGTCGATTCGCTTGCCGGCACGGTCACCAGCAGTTCCTCGGCGTCGACCTCGGGGGCGCCGGCGGCGACCCGCTCGAGCGCCGTCGCCGCCGCCGGCAGCTCGGCCTCGGCGTCGACCGTGACGACCACCCGTTCGCCGCCGTGGCGCGCCTTCAGCTCGGTCGGCGAGCCGGTGGCGGCGATCCGGCCGTGGTCGAGGAGGACGACGTCGTCGGCAAGCCGGTCCGCCTCCTCCAGGTACTGGGTGGTGAGGATCAGGGTGGTGCCGCCGCTGACCAGCGCTCGCAGCAGGGCCCAGAGCTGGTTGCGGCTTTCCGGGTCGAGGCCGGTGGTTGGCTCGTCGAGAAACAGCACCGGCGGCGCGGCGACGAGGCTGGCGGCGAGGTCGAGCCGGCGGCGCATGCCGCCGCTGTAGTCGCGGACCAGGCGGTCGCCGGCGTCCTCGAGCTCGAGCTGCTCGAGCAGCTGGGCGGCGCGGCCGCGGGCGACCTTGGCCGGCAGGTGGTAGAGGCGACCGATCATCTCCAGGTTGGCGGCGCCGCTCAGCAGGCCGTCGACGGTCGCCGCCTGGCTGGTCAGGCCGATCCGTTCGCGGACCTCGGCCGACTGGCTGACGACGTCGTAGCCGGCGACGCTGGCGCTGCCCTCGGTCGGGGCGGCGAGGGTGGTGAGGATGCGGATCGCCGTCGTCTTGCCGGCGCCGTTGTGGCCGAGCAGGCCGAGCACCGAGCCGGACGGGACCGCCAGCTCGAACTCGCGCAGCGCCCAGTGCTCGCCGTAGCGCTTGCCGAGCCCGGTGGCGGCGACGCTCGCGTCAGATTGCAGATTCGAATTCATTTCGTACCTCGTACGTTGTTGTAGTACGGCGTACGACAAGCTTAGCAGTACGATGTACGAAATGTCGCCACGGTCGAAGACCCGGTCGCAGAAGGAGCGCGAGGCAGACGAACGGGCTCGGGCGGACGAACGCGCCGCGCGCGAGCGGGCGCGCGCGGCGGAGAAGGTCGAACGGAGTACGGAGCGCGCGGCCGAAAAGATCGATCGGGCCGCCGAGAAGGTCGAGCGGGCAAGCGAGCGGGCGGCGCGAGAAGTCGAGCGGGCGCGGCTGGGCGTCGAGCGCGGCCGTGACCTGTCGGGGGAGGCGCTGATCTGGTTCCGTGAGGAACCGGCCGCCCGCCGCCCATCCCACAGCCGTGCCGACATCGCCCGCGCCGCGATCGAGATCGCCGACTCCGAAGGTTTCGAGGCGGTCTCGATGCGGCGCGTAGCCCAGCGGCTCGGCGCCGGCACGATGACCCTCTACCACTACGTCCGCAACAAGGACGAGCTGATCACCCTGATGAGCGACACGATCATGGGCGAGATCCTCGTCCCGGAGGGCGAGCTGTCCGAGGACTGGCGCACCGCCCTGACCCAGATCGCGACCAGGACCAGGCAGGTGTTCGCCGACCACCGCTGGATCTTCGAGCGTTTCGGCGACGGCCGGCCCGGGCCCAACGGCATGCGCCACTTCGAGCAGTCGCTGGCCGCCGTCGCCTCGCTCGGGCTCGACCGCGACGAAACCTTCGAGCTGATCGGCCAGGTCGACGACTACGTCTTCGGCTACGCCCTGCGCGAGGTGCAGGAGCTCGAAGAGCACGAGCGCGGCTGGCCACCCGAGGTCGCCGATTTCCTCCAGCGCGAAATCGACACCGGCAACTATCCCCTGATCGGCGAGATCTTCGGCGAGGACGCCAACGCCGGCATCGAAGAGGTGATCGACCTGATCACCAAAGAGGGCCGCTTCGACCGCGGCCTCAAACGCCTCCTCGACGGCATCGAAGCCAACCTCCCACCCCGCTCCTAGCGATTTCTAGGGACCAACCGCGGCGCCACTAGGGGGCGAACCGGGGGCGTGGTCGTCCTTAGTCCGCCTATGGCGCACAAAGGACGACCGCGGCACGCGGAAGATGACAAAAGACGACCGCGCTGGGTGGGGGTGGGGGAGCTTGCTCGTAGGCAGCACGGAGTCGTGTCGATTCGGCAGCTGGAGAAGCGGTTCGAATTCTCGCGTGATGCGGTCGGCAAGGCGGTGCGAACCGGACGGCTGTTTCCTGTTCATCGCGGGGTTTACGCAATCTCGCCGGTCGAGCTGTCGCTTCACGGGCAGTGCCTGGCGGCGGTGATGACGGTGGGGCCAGGGTCGATGCTGAGCTACTGGTCGGCGGGGTGGCTTTGGGGGCTCCTGCAGAGTTCGCCGGGACCGTTCCACGTCACCGCGCCGACGACGCGGCGACTGCGGGACCGGCCGCCTGTGCGGGTCCACCGGGCGCGGAACCTGGTCGCTGCGGATCGCCGGCTCGAGAGCCTGATACCCGTCACCTCGCCGGCTCGCACTTACCTCGACCTCGCCGAAGTGATCGCGCCGCGCCGGTTGCCGAAGCTGCTGAAGCGCGGCGAAGAGCTGAGGATCTTCGACTTCTACGAGGTGCTCGCCTGCTGCGAGCGCAATCGCGGGCACAAAGGCGCGAAGCCGCTCACCGCCGCGCTCGGGCGCTACCGTCCATCACCGCGCGTCACCCGCTCAGACGTCGAGCGTGACTTCCTCGCCCTGGTCGAATCCGCCGGGCTGCCGCTGCCGTCGTCGAACTACATCGTCGGCCCCTACGAGCTCGACGCTTACTGGCCGGCCGCCGGGCTGGCGGTCGAGCTCGACACCTACGCGACTCAGGGCTCGCTCGCCTCGTTCGAGTCCGACCGCGAACGCGACGCCGCGCTCGCCGCCGTCGGCATCACCGTCGTTCGCATCACCGAACGCCGCCTCGCCGCCGAACCCGACGGCGTTGTCACCCAGCTCGCGGCGCTGCTCGCCGCCAGGACCGGAGCGGCGCGCCGCTAGACCGGCCGCGGCGCGGCCTCGCCGCGCTTCGCCGCCTTTGCCCGCTTGATTTTGTCGAGCTCGACCTTGCGCAGCCGCACCGCATCGGGGGTGATTTCGACGCACTCGTCGGCGCGCAGGAACTCCAGCGAGGCTTCCAACGAGAGCCGGGTGGGCGGCGCCAGCCGGACCAGCACGTCGGCGCTCGCGGCCCGCATGTTGGTCTGCTGTTTGGCCTTGGTCGGGTTGACGTCGAGGTCGTCGGAACGGGCGTTCTCGCCGATCACCATGCCTTCGTACACTTCCTCGCCCGAGCCGACGAAGAGGGTGCCGCGGTCCTGCAGGCTCATCAGCGAGTAGCCGGCGGTCTGGCCGCGGCGATCCGCCACCAGCGAGCCGGTCTGCCGCGTCCGCAGCTCGCCCGCCCACGGCTCCCAGCGGTCGAAGACGTGGTGCATGATCCCGCTGCCGCGGGTCTCGGTGAGGAACTCGGTGCGGAAGCCGATCAGCCCGCGGGCCGGCACCAGGTAGTCCATCCGCACCCAGCCGGTGCCGTGGTTTCCCATGTGCTCGAGCCGCCCCTTGCGACCGGCGATCATCTGCGTCACCGCGCCGACGTGCTCCTCCGGCACGTCGATCGCCAGCCGCTCGACCGGCTCGTGGACTTCCCCTTCGATGTCCTGGGTCACCACCTGCGGCTGCCCTGCGGTCAGCTCGAAGCCCTCGCGCCGCATCATCTCCAGCAGCACGACCAGCTGCAGCTCGCCGCGCCCCTGCACCTCCCAGGCGTCGGGACGATCGGTGTCGTGGACCCGGACCGAGACGTTGCCGACCAGCTCCTGGTCGAGGCGCGCCCGGATCTGCCGCGCGGTCAGTTTGTTGCCACCCTGGGTGCCCGCCAGCGGCGAGGTGTTGATCCCGACCACCACCGAGAGCGAGGGCTCGTCGACGCTGATCACCGGCAGCGGCCGCGGGTCGTCGGGATCGGCGAGCGTCTCGCCGATCGTCACCTCTTCCATCCCGGCGACGGCGATGATTTCCCCCGGTCCGGCCTCGGCGGCGCTGACCCGCTCGAGCCCCTCGGTCACGTAGAGCTCCGAGACGCTCGCCCGCTGCACCGAGCCGTCGGCCCGGCACCAGGCGATCTGCTGCCCGGAGCGGATCGTCCCCTCGTGCACCCGGCAAATCGCCAGTCGGCCCACGTAGGGCGAAGCGTCGAGGTTGGTGACGTGCGCCTGCAGCGGCGCCCCCTCCGTGTAGGTCGGCGCCGGGATCCGCTCGTGCATCAGCTCGAGCAGCGGCTGCAGGTCCGTCCCCTCGACTCCCTCCTCGAGCGCGGCCCAGCCCGCTTTCGCGTTGGTGTAGACGATCGGGAAATCGATTTGCTCGGAGTCGGCGTCGAGCTCGATGAACAGCTCGTAGACCTCGTCGACGACCTCGGCGATCCGCGCGTCCGGCCGGTCGACCTTGTTGACCACCAGGATCACCGGCAGCTTCGCCGCCAGCGCCTTGCGCAGCACGAAGCGGGTCTGCGGCAGCGGCCCCTCCGAGGCGTCGACCAGGAGCAACGCCCCGTCGACCATCGTCAGCGCCCGCTCGACCTCACCGCCGAAGTCGGCGTGACCGGGCGTGTCGACGATGTTCAGCTTCACTCCGTCGTGGTGGACGGCGGTGTTCTTGGCGAGGATCGTGATCCCCTTCTCGCGCTCGAGGTCCATCGAGTCCATCACCCGCTCGGCGACGTCCTGGCCTTTGCGGAAGGTGCCGGTCTGCCACAGCATCGCGTCGACCAGGGTCGTCTTGCCGTGGTCGACGTGGGCGATGATCGCGATGTTCCTGAGGTCGTCCCGGGTCTTGCTCATGCGAATTGGAGAGGGTAGAGAGTGGCGCCGCCCGACCTCGGCCGGGCGCAGACAAAACGAAGCCCGCACTAGGCGGGCTTCGCGACAGATCTGAAGAGCGGTTGCCCTAGCTCGTCTGCTGGACGCTCGCGGCGGCCGGGCCCTTGGGGCCTTCTTCGGACTCGTAGCTCACTTTCGAACCCTCGGTCAGGCTCTTGAAGCCCTCACCCAGGATCGCGCTGTGATGGACGAAGACGTCCTTCGAGCCGTCATCGGGCGTAATGAACCCGTAGCCCTTGTCGTCGCTGAACCACTTGACAGTTCCGGTCGGCATGCATTGCCTCCACTTCGTGTGCTGCGAACCCAGAGGATGCATGAAGCAACGACTGCGAGCGCTACGCACAAACTTCGCCGGTTAGACCGGCCTTGACGCTGGGGACCGTAGCAGGATCGCCGGCCCCTGCGTGTGAAATTGGCCTATCCCCGAGCGCGCGCAATGCCGATAATCAAGAGGTGACCGTGATCCGACGGACGCTGACCGCGGCGCTTCTGTGCTCCGCGCTCGGCCTGATTCCCGCCGCTGCCCATGCCGCCGACGACGGCGAAACGCTGACGCCCTCGCTGCAGGAGCTGGCGAAGCCGAGCGTGCGGGCGCTGCCGCGCGCGAAGCAGGCCGAGCTGCTGGGGGTCGCGGCGACCGGCCCCGGCTCGCTGATCCGCGAGGACGGCCGGGTCCTGGTCGAAGCCCGCTTCGAGTCCGGCGCGATCGCCCGCCTGCCGGCGGTGGAAGCGGCGGGGGGCGAGGTCCTCGCCCGCAGCCGCGAATACCAGCTGGCGACGGTCAGCGTGCCCTACGGGAGCCTCCGCACGCTGGCCGCGGTGCCGGGGCTGGCCGCGGTGATGCCGGTGCTGGCGCCGGTGGTGCGGGCCCCGGAACCGGGCTGCCAGGGCGGCAGCGTGATCTCCGAGGGCGTCGCCCAGCTGGAAGTCGATGCGGCGCGGGAAGCGTTCGGCTTCGAAGGGGCGGGCCAGACGGTCGGCGTCCTGTCCGACTCGATGGCGCAGGCGACGGAAGCTGTCGGCGGCGGAAAAATCGCGACCCAGCAACCGGAAGACGTCGCGGCGAACGAGCTTCCCGGCGAAGCGGGCAGCTGCGTCGGGCAGAAGGACCCGGTCCGCGAATTGCGCCCCTACAGCCCGGTCCTGCCGAACCTGCCGCCGACCGACGAGGGCCGGGCGATGCTGCAGATCGTCCACGACGTCGCGCCGCGCGCGAAGCTCGCCTTCAACAGCGCCTTCAACGGCGAACTCGCGTTTGCCGAAGGGATCGAAAAGCTCGCCGCGCCCACTCCCACCGGCGCCGGAGCCAACGTGATCGTCGACGACGTCGGCTACTTCGAAGAGCCCTTCTTCCAGGACGGTCTGGTCGCAGCCAGCATCGCCAAGGTAGTCCGCCAGGGCGTGACCTACCTGACCTCGGCCGGCAACGACAACCTGTTCGAAGGAAGCAACGAAATCGCCTCCTGGGAAGCCCCCGCGTACCGCGACTCGGGCGACTGCCCGGCGGCGGTCCGCAATATCCCCGGCGCCCACGGTACGCACTGCCTCGACTTCAACCCGAATCCGGGCTTCGACCGGACCTTCACGATCTGGGTCGAACCGCAGCGGACGCTGACGATCGACCTGCAGTGGGCCGAACCGTGGTTCGGCGTCGGCACCGACCTCGACGCCTACCTGCTCGACATCGAAGGCAACCAGCTGGCGGAAAGCGCGTCGAACAATTTGGGGACGCAAAAGCCGGTGGAGGTCCTGCAGTGGACGAACAATAGCGCCGCTGAAAAGCCGGTCCAGCTGGTGATCAACCGCTACAGCGGCGGCTCGCCGCGGTTGAAGTTCATCCTGCTCGAGAACGGCAGCGGGGTGACGAAAACGGAGTACCCGCAGTCGCAGGGCGGCGACGTCGTCGGCCCCAGCGTCTACGGCCACGCCGGCGCCGCCGCGGCAGTCTCGCTCGGCGCGGTCAACTACGACGAACCGAACGCGCCCGAGCCCTACTCCTCCCGCGGTCCCGTGAGCCACTATTTCGGACCGGTGAAAGGCGTCACGGCGGCAGCCCCTCTCACTCCGCCGGAAGTCGTCGCCAAGCCGGACGTGGCGGCGACCGACTGCGGCAAGACCACGTTCTTCTCCTTCCAGCCGAAATCCGAACCCGGGATCTGGCGGTTCTGCGGTACCTCGGCGGCGGCACCGCACGCCGCGGGCATCGCGGCGCTGTTGCTCGAGGGGCCGGCGGAATGCTCGGCCCAGGTAGTCGCCGGCCTGGAGGCCACGGCGCGGCCGGTCGGTGAATTCGCCGCGAACGCGGTCGGCGCTGGTCTGATCGACGCGAAAGCCGCGCTCGAAGCCGCCAGCGTCTCGCCCAACCCGGTCGAGTGCCCGATTCCGGTGCCTGAATACGAACCCGATGTCGAACCCGAAAAACCGATCGAACCGAAAGA
>Ga0196962_10000817_pt1 | contig 11249 bp, 10 predicted proteins | sample S3v_20metaG_FD_183186 | JGI IMG/M metagenome (GOLD analysis project Ga0196962, IMG submission 183186) | Soil microbial communities from Anza Borrego desert, Southern California, United States - S3+v_20 | ecosystem: Environmental > Terrestrial > Soil > Desert | place: USA: California | collected... | reverse complement strand
GTTCCCTCCTCGCCCTTCCAGCCCGCGGACTCGAGCGCGAGGAAGTCGGCGACCGCCGCCTCGAGGTCGGGACGGTCGCGGACCTCGACCTCGGCCCCGAGCTCCTCGCCGAGCTTGCGGCGCTGGCGCTTCAGCTCGCTGCGCCGCTTGCCCTTGATCCAGGCCAGCGGCTCTCCGGGGTCGCGGCCGCGGTAGGCGCCGCGCTCGAACTCGCGCTCGAAGAGGACCGCGAGGCCGCCCGCCTCGGCGGCGGCGCGGATCGCGCCGAGCACCGGGCCGGCGGAGCAGCGGCGCAGCACCAGGAAGCGGCCGTGCTCGTTTGCCGCCAGCGAGGAGACGAGCGCCGCCGCGAACTCCGGCAGCCGCTCGCGATCGACCAGCGGCGTGCCCAGGTAGCAGTAAGGGTGCTGCCAGGCCTCGACCAGCGCCACCAGGCCGAGCGCCCGCCGGCGGACGACCGGCAGGGCGCCGCTCCACTCGCCGTCGCCGGTCTCCGCCACCAGCAGCTCGACGCCGTCGCCGTCGCCGTCGGCGAGGGCGGCGGCCGCGGCGGGGAGGAAGAGCGGCTCGAAGAACGGGTTCGGCTCCGCCACGCGCGCCGCCAGCCGTCCCCACGCCTCGAGGTCGGCGGGCCTGAGCGAGGCGATCCCTGTCGTCTTCACGGCGCCACCGTATCGGGCGGGGCAGCCGAACCCCGGCCGTTATTCACGGCTGAGAGTATTGCTGTCGATGTACGGGCGGAAGCCATGAAGCTAAGTCAGAAAGTCGCTCTCAACTCCTCCGTCCAGGCCCTCAGCCGCGGCTTCCTGGCCGCCGCCGGGATCGTCAGCGTGGCGATCGCCACCCGCTACCTGTCGATCGACCAGTACGGCGCGGTGCTGGCGGCGATGGTTCTCTTCTCGCTGCTCGGCTTCGCCACCGATTTCGGCATCTCGGCGATGACGGTGCGGGCGATCGCCCGCGACCCCGAGAACGAGACGGCGATCGCCAGCAGCGCCTTCTGGGTGTGGGTCTGCTTCACGCTGCCGACGGCGCTCCTGATCCTTGTCTCCTCGCTCGTCTTCTATCCGGGCGGCGACGGCGAGACCACCCGGCACGCGGTGCTGGTGATGATGCTGATCTTCCCGCTCGGCCCCTTTGCCGGGGTCGCCGGCGTCCACGCGATCGCCTCACAGCGGGTCTGGATCCTCTCGCTGGCGACGATCTTCTCGCGCGCCGCCTCGCTCGTCTTCCTGATCCTCGCCGCGGCGCTCGACCTCGGCCCGCTCGGGATCACCGCCGCCTTCGCCTCCGGCTACGTCTTCGAGCAGGCCTTCTCGATCGCCTTCATCCGGCCGACGATCCGCTTCAGCCTCGGCCTACACCGGGCGCGGATCTGGTCGCTGCTCGCCGCCGCGGTGCCGCTCGGCCTGGTGATGATGATCAACGGCCTCTACTTCCGGCTCGACGCCTTCCTGCTCTCGCTGCTCGGCGGCGAGCGCGACCTCGCGGTCTACGGGGTCGCCTACAAAGCCTTCGAATCGCTGCTCGGGCTGCCGGACTTCGTGATGGTCACCCTGATCCCCGTGCTCGCCAAACTGGAGCTGCGGGAGGAGCGCTTCCGCGAACTCGTGCAGAAAGCCTTCACGGCGATGACGATCCTGGCGCTGCCGATCCTCGGGCTCTCGATCCTCGGGCGCGAGATGATGATCGCCCTCGGCGGCGAGAAGTACGCCGGCGGCGGACTCGTCCTCACCCTGATCATGTGCAGCGTCGCCTTCGCCACCGTGCAGGCAGTGTTCGGCAACGCGCTGGTCACCCAGGGCAAACAGACGCTGCTGCTGAAGGTCTCGGTCACGATCCTCGTCGCCAACGCGCTGATCAACCTGGCGGCGATCCCGCTGTTCGGGGCCGAGGGGGCGGCCGGGGCGTTGCTGGCCACCGAGGCACTCTCGTTCGGTTTGACGCTGATCGTCTACGGGCGGATCGCCGACCTGCCGCGGGTCCAGCAGCCGGTCAAGCTCGCCGCCGGCCTGGGAGCGCTGATCGCCGCCGCCGCCATCTGCCAGCTGATCTCCTCGCCGGTCGTCGCGGTCCTAGCGGGGGCTGCGACCGGTCTCCTCGCCTACGGCGCCACCCTGCTGGCGCTGGGGGCGATGCCGCGCTACATCCGAGAGCCGTTCGAAACCTCCTTCCGTGCCCTGCGGACGAAGGTGGTGGGATGATCCCTCGGGTCTCGGTCTGCGTCCCGGCCTACCAGGCGGCGGCGCACCTGCAGGAAGTCCTCGACTCCGTCTACGCGCAGGACTTCGGCGACTACGAGCTGGTCGTCGTCGACGACGGCTCGACCGACGCCACGCCGGAGATCCTCGCCGCCCAGACCGACCCCCGGCTGCGCAGCTTCCGTCGCGACCGCAACCTCGGGCAGGCGGCGACCGTCGCCGAGGCGGTGGCGCGCGCCCGCGGCGGCCTCGTCAAGTTCCTCGACGCCGACGACCTCCTGCGCCGCGACTGCCTGGCGACGATGGCCTCGGCGATGGAGGCTCACCCGCGCGCGATCCTCGCCTTCGCCCGGCGCGAGTTCCTAATCGCCGACCCCGAAGATCCCGAGATCCAGGACTGGATCACTCAGAACGGGGAGCCGCATCGGCGGTTCGACGAGCTCGCCGAAGTCAACGACGGACTGCGGCTGCTGCGCCAGTACCTGGGCGCACTGCTGCCGGGAAACTGGATCGCCGAGCCCGCCGGAGTGATGGTCAGGCGCGAGGACCTGCTCGCCGTCGGCGGCTACAACGGCCGGGTCCGGCAGAACAACGACATGGACCTCTGGGCGCGGCTGATGGGCCGCGGCGAGATGATCTTCATCGACCGCCCGCTCTACGACTACAGGCTCGAGTTCAATGGCGTCACCGGCGCCCAGGCGGTCGAGAAGCGCCAGTGGCTCGATTCGCTCTGGATCGCGGAGGGGCTGTCGCGGGTCGACGGCTTTCCCCTGGCGGCCGAGGTTCGGCGGGCGCGGCGGGCGCTGCTGCGCAAGGCGCTGCGACGCACGGCGATGACCCCGTTTCGCGAACCGCGCCGAACACGGCGCCGGCTCGCCGACCTCACCGCCTATGGCGGCTACCGGCTCCGCGCCGCCGTCGGCCGCGCCCCCTCGCTCTACCAGCCAATCGCCGTGCCGGGCGAGCCGGCGGCGTGAGCATCGGACGAGATCCAGGCGCACGGCGGCCGCCGTGCACCGGTGTCGTGCCGACCGCCGATATCCTCCACATTCCGAGCAATCCCAGAACCAGGCAGGAGAAATGGCCGTAGACACCGCCGCCTATCGCGAAGTGACCGAGGACCAGCAGGCGATCCTCGAGATGGTCCGTCAGTTCGCCGACGAGCAGATCATCCCCAACGCCGAGCACTACGACCACGAGGACTCGTTCCCGGAGCCGATCGTCGAGCAGATGAAGGAGCTCGGCCTCTTCGGGGTGACGATCCCCGAAGAGTACGGCGGCATGGGGCTCGACCTGACGACCTACGCGATGATCGTCGAAGAGCTCTCGCGCGGCTGGATCTCGATCTCCGGCGTCGTCAACACCCACTTCATCGGCTCCTACCTGCTGATGAAGTTCGGCACCGAGGAGCAGAAGGACTACTTCCTGCCGAAGATGGCGACCGGTGAGATCCGCGCCGCCTTCTCGCTCTCCGAGCCCGAGGTCGGCTCCGACGTCCAGGGCATAAAGGGCGGCGCCAAGGAGGACGGCGAGGGCAACTGGGAGCTGAACGGGCAGAAGATGTGGGTGACCAACGGGCTCGGCTCGGGCGTCGTCTTCGTCCTCATGAAGACCGACCCGAAAGCCGAACCGGCCTACAAGGGGATGACCTGCTTCATCACCGAGAAGGAGCCCTGGAAGGAAGTCAACGAGGGCAAGTTCGCGGGCCTGACGATTCCGCCGAAAATCAAGAAGATGGGCTACAAGGGCGTCGAGTCGACCGAGCTCGTCTACGACGGCTACAAGTGTCCGCCCGACCGCGTGCTCGGCGGTCCCGAGGGCGTCGGCCAGGGCTTCTCGCAGATGATGGACGCGCTCGAGGTCGGCCGCGTCAACGTCGCCGCCCGCGGCGTCGGCATCGCCCAGCGGGCACTCGAGCTGGCGCTGCGCTACAGCCAGGAGCGGAAAACCTTCGGCAAGCCGATCGCCCAGCACCAGGCGATCCAGTTCAAGCTCGCCGACATGGCGACCAAGATCGAGGCTGCCCGCCTCGTCACCCGCAAAGCGGCGCGGATGAAGGACGCCGGCCAGCGCTCCGACCTCGAGGCCGGGATGGCGAAGCTCCTCGCCTCGGAGACCGGCAAGGAGTGCGTCGAGGAGTGCTTCCGCATCCACGGCGGCTACGGGTACTCGAAGGAGTACGAGATCGAGCGCCTCTACCGCGACGCGCCGTTGCTCCTGATTGGCGAGGGCACCTCCGAGATCCAGCGCATGGTGATCGGCAAAAAGCTGCTGCAGAGGTACAAGATCTAGCTCCCCGCCCGCGCCGGGGGCGGCGCGGTAATGAACTCCTCGAGCAGAGACCCCACCTGGTCGGTCCGGCGACGCTACTTCCCTGCGGTCGAGGGGATGCGCGGCGTCGCCGCGCTCCTCGTGATCGCCGGCCACCTGCTCGAGTGGGGCTACGCCGAAGGCTCGACGCCGTACGAGCTCGGCTACTGGCTGGCGCCGTTCGGCCTCGTCGTCTTCTTCGCGATCTCGGGGTTCCTGCTCTACCGGCCCTTTCTCGCCGCCCGTTCGAAGGGGGAGACGGTCGGCGAATTCACGCCTTCCTACCTCTGGCGGCGAGCGGTGCGGATCCTGCCGGCCTACTGGGTGGCGCTGACCCTCTCGACGATCTGGATGAGCTGGCCGGGCGTCTTCAGCGGTGATTGGTGGGTCTACTACGGCCTCTTTCAGACCTACTCCGCCGACTGGTACCTGAACGGCCTGCCGACCGCCTGGTCGCTGGGCGTCGAGATCACCTTCTACCTGCTCTTGCCGCTGATCGCCCTCGCCCTCGCCCGCTACGGGCTCGGCAGCGGGCGGCGCAACGCGCTGCGCTGGGAGGTCGGGGCGCTGGTCGCGATCGGCGTCGCCTCGCTGCTCTGGCGGGCGGTGCTCGGCACCGACCAGGCGGAGAACCGGATCGACCAGAACCTGCTCGGCTGCCTCGGCTTCTTCTCCGTCGGCATGCTCTTCGCCGCCGCCGAGGTGACCCACCCGCGGGCGCTGCAGCGGCTGCGCGGAGTGCTCTCGCCGATGCTCCCCTGCTGGCTCGCCGGAGCCGTCCTGTTCGCACTGATCCCGCTCGAAGTGGGGGAGAAGCTGGGGCTGCCGTCGCACCTCGTCCTCGGCCTGAACACCGTCCTCTACGGCCTCTCCGGCGGGCTCCTGCTCGGACCGGCGATCTTCGGCGACGGCCGTGGCTGGGTCCAGCGCCTGCTCGAGAACCGGGTCGCGGTCTTCGCTGGGACGATCTCCTACGGCCTCTACCTCTGGCACTGGCCGTTCGTCGCTTGGGCCGCCAGCAAGGGCTGGCTGCTCGACCTGCCGGCTTCCTTCTTCTGGCTCTGCCTGGTGACGATCGTCGGCACGACCGTGGCGGCGATCGGCTCCTGGTACCTGGTCGAGAAGCCGCTGATGCTGCGGGCCCGCAGCGTCAAGGCCTTCCAGCACCGGCGCGAGGGCAAGGTCGAGGTCGCGGTCGAGGGAGCGAGCACGTGGGTTCGCTGAGCTCGTCATCCCCTACTACAAGGGCGCCGCTTCGATTGCCGAAGCGGTCCGCGCATCATCCGTCTTTGCGGGTGGTTTGTAGTGAGCATGTGGAACCGGTTTAGCGGTGTTCGCGTCGAGCGTGTTGGCGGCGCTCGCAGGGTGAACTCGCTACTGCTGTTCTGCTCTCTGGTAGCTGCCACTTTGGTTTTTGCGCAACCTGCTTCCGCCTCCTCATTCGCGGATAGCGGTACGAAAAGGTCAGAGACTGTGATCGCCTGCTTCCACGAGAAGATCAAGCGCTTTACCGGTGTGGCTCACCCTGGCCGGTGCAACATCCGGGGACATCGGGGGAAAGGAATCGTGGAAATTCCAGTGAGGGGAATGAAGTGGGGCCATTGGGGAGCCAATCCAACTCGGGCGGCCCATGGAGTAGATACGCGCAACGGAACGCGCGTGCGGATAATTGCCTCTCGACCAGTTCGGTGCGACGAGGGGCACATGTGGTACTCGCGAGCGGTCGTCGTCTTTCTCAATAGCGGCGAATTTTTCGGTCTCAGCCTTCCAACGTGCGAGGATCGTCCGTAATCAATGACGTCACTCTCACGCTTGACGGCTCGTTGAGACCTGGATCGTGAGGAGCGGTGGTTTCCAGAGCCGTGTCCTGAGGCGCCCTCAGGCCGAGCGTCTAATCTGACGGCCGCTGGCTTGAATCCACCCAGGGCGCTCGATGCTTGCTGCCAAAAACCACTTGACCGCTTCCAAGCTGCGATGGCCTATCGATAACGGCATGGTCGCGGTCGAGGGAGCGAGCACGTGGGTTCGCTGAGCGTCGTCATCCCCTACTACAAGGGCGCCGCTTCGATTGCCGAAGCGGTCGGGTCGGTGCTCGACCAGACCCTGCCGGCGGACGAGATCGTGATCGTCGACGACGGCTCTCCCGACGACCTCGAGGCGGCGCTCGGCGAGCTCCGCGACCGGGTCCGGATCGTGCGCAAGGAGAACGGCGGCATCTCCTCGGCGATGAACGCGGCGACCGCGGCGGCGGCGGGAGAGTGGGTCGTCCAGCTCGACCAGGACGACGCGTTTCTGCCGACGCGCCTGGAGGCGATCGCGGCGGCGGCGCGCGAGCACCCCGAGGCCGACATCGTCGCCACGGGGGCGCTGATCGAGCTCGAAGGCCGCGTCATCCACACGCTCTCGGTGCCGACCTACCCGCCGGCCGAGCAGCGGCTGGCGATCATCGGCGACCCCTACTTCCTCTGGCCGGCTGTGAAGCGCTCGCGCCTGCTGGCGATCGGTGGCTACGACGAGGACTTCGCGGTGATGCAGGACTGGGACTGCTTCATCCGCCTCGTCCTCGACGGGGCGCTGGTCGCGGCGGTCGACGAGCCGCTCTACCGCTGGCGCCTGACCAGCGGCAGCCGCTCCTCCTCCGACGCGCTCGAGAACGCCGACGCGCTGGTCCGGCTGATGGAAAAGACCCTGCGCCATCCCGGCCTCGGCGAGCGCGAGCGCGAGGCGGCCGAACGGGCGCTGAGGGCGCAGCGGATGCGGGTCACGCTCGAGCGGGCCAACCACTCGGTTCGCAACCGCGGGCCGGGCGCCCGCCGGGATTCGCTGGCGGTCGCCCGCGACGGCGCCTTCCTGTCGAAGACGCGGGCCAAGGCGGCGGTCGCCGTCGTCTCGCCGGCGCTCGCCCGCTGGCTGGGCAGCCAGCGCTCGCGCCTCGACCCGGCGCGCGAGGCGCTGACTGCCCGCGGCTTCGAGCGCTCCTAGTCCCTCCTAGCTAGGAGCCGGTGCGGGTCCGGGTCTGGGTCTGACCCTGGGTGCGGGTCTGGGTCTGGCCGCGGGTCCGCGTGTGGGTGTTGGAATTGGTCCGGGTGTCGTTGTCGCGGGTGGTGCCGCGGGTCGAGGCGCCCGGGCGGCTGGTGTCGTCGGTGGCGCCGCGGGCGCCGGTCCTGGTGTGGGTGCCGGTGTCGTCGTCGTCGCCGGAGCGGCCGCCGTCGTCGCTGCCGGCCGGCCCGGGGCCGCTGCTGTCGTCGTCATCGTCGCTGCCGCTCGAGCCGGGGCCGCTGTTCGGGCCCTTGGCGAGGGCGGTGGGGGCGTCGCCGAAGAGACCGGTCGAGCTCGCCGCGAGGTAGAGCGGGAAGGCGGCGAGGACGAGCAGGGCGAGCACGGTGGCGCCGAACCGGCGCCGCGTCGAGGGGCCGCCCCCGGCCGTCGTCGCGTCTTCCCCCTGCAGGGCGGCGAAGGCGCGTGCCGCCGCGGGGACGCGGTTTTTGGGATCTCGGTCGGGCATCGGATCTCCTTTCGTCCAGTGGTCGCTTTTACCCGTGTCTATTCCTGCAACACGGGCCGGGGGCGAAGATCACGGATGGATCTCGTGCTCGCTCAGAGCTCGATCGGCCCGCGCTTGCCGACGCCCATCCTGCGCGGCAGCTCGGCGATCAGCGGCTCGAGCCGCTCGATCGCCGCGGCGCAACTCGGTCGCTCGCGCGGGTCGGGCGCCAGCAGCTCGAGCACCAGTCGCCGCAGCTCCGCCGGCGTCCCGGCGGGCAGCTCGACCGGGTCCTCGCGGAGCTGCGGGAAGCGGCGCTCGCCCTCGGCGCCGGGTTCGGGCTCCATGAACGGCTTGGTGCCGGCGATCGCGTGAACCAGCGTCGCCCCGAGGCCCCAGGCGTCGGCGGCGGGGCCGATCGGCTGGCCGGCGAATTCGCCATCGCACTGCTCGGGCGCCATGTAGGCGTCGGTGCCGATCGGGCCGCCGGTCTCGGCGGCGCGCTCGACGGTGCGGGCGATGCTGAGGTCGACCAGCCGCGGCGGCACGCCCATGATGATGTTGTCCGGCTTGACGTCGAGGTGGACCCAGCCGCTCTGCGCCATGTACTGCAGGGCGCCGGCGACGTTGGCCGCCAGCGGCAGCAGCTGCTGCAGCGGGACCTGCCCGTCGCGGCGGATCAGGCGTCGCAGCGAGGGCCCGTCGAGGTGCTCGATCAGGAGGTGGGGGCGGGGCCCGTCGAGGATCGCGTCGAAGCTCCGCACCAGCATCGGGTGGGCCAGCGCGGCGAGCGCCTCGGCCTCGCGGCCGAGGTCGCGCCGCGCCTTCTCCTCGGCGACGCGGTCGGGCCGCAGCACCTTCGCCACCGCCAGCGCGTAGAGGGTTTCGTCCCAGACCAGGAAGACCTCGTAGAGGTTGCCGCCGCCGATCGCCTTCAGCACGATCCGGCCCGGCTGCAGCGCCTCGCCTTCCTCGAATTCCCAGCTCTGGTGCGCGGCCACGCCTGCAGGGTAGGCTTCGGACCAGGATGGCGTCGACGAAAGATCTGATCGAGACCGCGGTCGAGCGCTTCCAGGAGGAAGTCCCGGCCCTGCAGAAACTGAAGCTCGTCTTCGGCCTCGAGCTGAAAGCCAAACACGACATCCAGCTCTACCGGGTCGAGCTGCCGGGGCCGAAGATCACCAAGGACCTCGCCCAGGACGAGCGGGTGCTGGTCCAGATCGACCGCCCGCAGTTCAACGAGCTGGCCGAGAAAGGGACGATCCGCAGCTACCGGCGGGCGTACGAGACCGGCCACATCAAGGCCAACGGCGACTCCAACGTGCTCAAGCTGATCGCCCAGGTGGTCGACCGGCAGGAAGCGCGCAACAAGCTTCGTAAAGTCCACTGAGGGTAGTGCCGGCCCCTCGGCAACACCCCGAGGAGACGCGCCGCCTGGCAGCGCTCCACGCCCTCGACATCCTCGACAGCGAACGCGAGGAGCGCTTCGACCGGCTCACCCGGCTCGCCCAGCGGGTCTTCAAGACCCAGGCGGCGCAGGTCAACCTGATCGACGAGCAGCGCGTCTGGTTCAAGTCCTCGCTCGGCTTCCCCGGCGAGGAGGCGGAGCGCAGCACCAGCTTCTGCGGCCACGCGATCCTCCAATCGCAGACGATGGTGGTCGCCGACGCGACCCGCGACCAGCGCTTCGCCGACAACCCCTTCGTCCTCGGCGACCCGAACATCCGCTTCTACGCCGGCCACCCGATCACCGCTCCCGGCGGCGAGCCGGTGGGGACGCTCTGTGTCTTCGACGACTCGCCCCGCGACGTCGCCTCCTTCGACGAAGAGACGCTGCGAGAGCTGGCGGCGATGGCCGAGGCCGAGATCGCCGCCCTTTCCCTGGCGATCGGCGACGAGCTGACCGGCCTCTCCAACCGGCGCGGCTTCGAGATGCTCGGCGAACGGCTGCTGGAAGCGGCGCGGCGGGTCGGCCTGCCGGTCACCGCGATCTACGCCGACCTCGACAACATGAAGCCGATCAACGACCGCTTCGGCCACGACGCCGGCGACCGGGCGCTGATCGAGACGGCCGCGATCCTCAGCGCGGTGCTGCGCCACTCCGACCTCCTCGCCCGCCTTGGCGGCGACGAGTTCTGCGCGGTGCTGGCCGGCGCCGAGGCGCGGGAGGCGGCGGTCGCCGCGGGGCGGATCGAGGAGGCGCTGCAACAGCGCAACGCCGCCAGCGAGGAGCCGTTCGAGCTGGCGATCAGCGTCGGCCTGGTCGAAGCCGACCCCGGCACCCAGATCAACCTCTGGGACCTGACCGCCGCCGCCGACGCCGCGATGCTCGCCGCCAAGCGCGCCAAGAAGGCCGGCCGCAACGGCGCCGAGACGGCCAGCGGCGTCGAATCCTGACCTCAGAGGCGGCTTAAAGGGACCTAAGCTGAAATCCTTGAAGGCAGTTATCTCCTTTCTGTGGTCGATGCTGGCCGTCTCAGTCGGTTTTTTGGCCCTTGGAATCGTTGGCGTGGTCAGAGGAGAACTGTTCCTTGCGTTCATGGACATCCTCCTCTCGGCCCTGTTCGCGCGTATGTACTTTCGAGAACGCAAGGGGCTCGGCAGCTAGACGTCAACGCTTTCCAAAGGGACGGCGAACATGGCATCAGGGATGAGCGGCGGCTACGAAAAGTTCACGGCGGCGTTGACGGGCGCCCTCCAAACGATTCTCGATTGGGAAACGGAGTTCCGCGATCGTGGGCTAAAGCCGATGACCACCGGCGATCCTTCCGAGGGCAGAAGGCGCCGGAGACGTGTAGCGGCCTGGTTGTGGCGGCTCGGCGGTGTCTGCGTGGCATTGATCGTGCTTGCCAGCGTTTTGCATTCGAGGATCGTCTGGGGGATTTACACGGTGGTGCAGCTCGCCTTCCTCGCGATGGCGGTCGTCGCGATCAAGCTCCGGGACACGGCTCCTTCTAAGTGATCGGATCTAACTGCATACGGCGTCGGGGATGGACGCCCTCGATGGCGGCGATATGGCTTTCGGCCTGTGGCCACGAGCGTGTTGACAATGCGAGCGGAAGCCGAGCGGGCGAACCGAAACGCTGACGTGCGCGGGGAGTGATCCGGGCCGCGCCCCGCTCAGGCTTCGAGCCAGCGGCGGCGCAGCGCGGTGGCGAGGCGGTCGGTGGTCGCGTGGCCGGGGAGGGAGCGGCCGTCGAGGGAGCGGGCCGGGCGGATGCCGCGCACCGAAGAGGTGAGGAAGACCTCGCCGC
>Ga0196962_10000815_pt1 | contig 11261 bp, 11 predicted proteins | sample S3v_20metaG_FD_183186 | JGI IMG/M metagenome (GOLD analysis project Ga0196962, IMG submission 183186) | Soil microbial communities from Anza Borrego desert, Southern California, United States - S3+v_20 | ecosystem: Environmental > Terrestrial > Soil > Desert | place: USA: California | collected... | reverse complement strand
TTTGGCACCTCGATGTCGGCTCGTCGCATCCTGGGGCTGGAGTAGGTCCCAAGGGTTGGGCTGTTCGCCCATTAAAGCGGTACGCGAGCTGGGTTCAGAACGTCGTGAGACAGTTCGGTCCCTATCTTCCGTGGGCGTTGGAGATTTGAGAGGAGCGACTCCTAGTACGAGAGGACCGGAGTGGACGTACCCCTGGTGTACCGGTTGTCCTGCCAAGGGCACCGCCGGGTAGCTATGTACGGAAGGGATAACCGCTGAAAGCATCTAAGCGGGAAGCTCGCCTCGAGATGAGATCTCCCATCCCCATTGAGGGAGTAAGACTCCTGGTAGACCACCAGGTTGATAGGCCACAGGTGTAAGTGCAGCGATGTATGTAGCCGAGTGGTACTAATAAGTCGAGGGCTTGATGTACTTTTACGGTTCGCGCTGTGCGGTTTTCAAAGGGCAGGCGCCTTTACAACCGAATACTTGCCGCTTTTTAGCAAGGGTGACGACAGCGGCGGGGATACACCTCTTCCCATTCCGAACAGAGAAGTTAAGCCCGCCAGCGCCGATGGTACTGCGGGGTAGACTCCGTGGGAGAGTAGGTCGTCGCCCATTTTTCGTTCCTCAGAGGATCCTGTCCGCAGAGTTCCAAGGTAAGCTTTGGAAGAAGACCCACCCTTCCCCAGACCCTCTATAATGACACAAGGATTACGTGTGGGAAGCGGCACAAAGGGAAGGCGGTGGATACAGGTGGCGGATCGCAAGGTGCTCCGGGTGACGCTACGGTACGCGGACATCAACTCCCTTTTCGACAAACCCGATGTCTCCCCGTTTTGCGGGGACTTTCACGAATACAGCACGGTAGCGGGCATCGAACACATCTATGGTGAGTTGCAGGCCAACCCCTCGCTCAAGAGGGTCGAGACGACCATCCTGCTTCCGCCAGGGCAGATCACACCGCACCTCGAGCAGCGGACTCGGGAAGCTATCCGACGCTACTGTCTCGCCCGCGGGCGGGAGGTGGGGCAGAGCGAGCGAGCGCTCAGGTGGAGGGCGCTGCGCGCGCTCGCGATCGCGCTCGTGCTCTTCGTCGCCTACGTGTTCTTGGATGACGCAGCGAGCATCCGGTCAACCCAGGATCACCGACCTGGCCGGCGACCTCGAACGCGGGTTCTCCCTCCCGGCCTTCTGGTACACCGACCCGGCGATCCTGGAGCTCGAGCGGGAGCGCATCTTCTTGCGCTCCTGGCAGTATGTGGGCAGGATCTCCCAGGTTGCGGAGGTGGGAGATTACTTTACCGCCACGCTCTTCGACCTGCCCGTCGTGGTCGTGCGGAGCGAGCACGGTCTGCGGGCGTTCGTAAACGTCTGCCGGCACCGCAGGCACCTGGTGATGAGCGGTGCCGGGAACAAGAAAGCCCTGCAGTGCCCTTATCATGCCTGGACCTACGGTCTCGACGGGCGCCTGAGGGCGGCCCCACGCTCGGAGCGCGAGAAGGGCTTCGACAAGGGGGAATACCCCCTTCTCCCCCTCCGCCTCGATACCTGGGGTCCTTGGCTCTTCGTCAACGCCGATACGGAGGCTGAGCCGCTGGAGCGTATCCTCGGACAGTTGCCGAGCATCATTGCCCAGAGTGGCCTCGAACCCAGCCAGCTCCAGTTCCGGCTTCGGAAGGAGTGGGCGCGTGATGCAAACTGGAAGGCGATGCTCGAGAATTACCTGGAGTGTTACCATTGCCCGACTCAGCATCCCGGTTTCAGCGCTATTATCGACGTCGATCCGGACACGTACTCGCTGCAGCCTCATGATTGGTTCCTCAGCCAGATCGGGCCGGTACGTTCGGCCGTCGTTGATGGAACCAGCAAGAAGATGCTCGCCTACGACGCCCGCGGTCCGCTCGCCCAGTCGCAGTATCACTTCCTGTGGCCGAACATCACGATCAGCATCAACCCCGGCTTCCCGAACCTATCGGTCGAAGTCTGGTTGCCGGATGGTCCGGAACGAACCCACGGGTTCTCGGAGCAATTCTTCGGCGCGGATGTCCCGGAGGACTTCGCCAGGGAGATGATGGCGTTCGACGACCAGGTAGGGGCTGAGGACGATGCGTTGACCGACTCCGTACAACGCGGCTTGCGTGCCGGGATACCCGCCCAAGGCCGTTTCCTCCCCGAGAGCGAGCAGCTGGTCATCCGCTTCCAGAGGATGGTACTCTCGGCCCTTTCGTAAGAGTGGAGTATTCTGCAAGACCGCTGTACTTTACACTCTCGATCAGGGGATGGCACAGCGGGGTAGACTCGTTGGAGGAGTGGACCGTCACCGATTCTCTCGTAGCCCAGACTGGGTAATGGTTGTCAGAGAGCCGGCGTTTGGGCTAGGCTTGGTGCATGTTGGAGCTGAGCGGCGACACCCTGGTGGTCTTTGTCTCCGATTCGCATATCGGTGGAGACCGGGGTTGCGACGGGTTCGAGTCGCCGGACGAGCTCGAGGCGCTTTTCGCGGAGCTTGCGGGCAGGGAAGGGCCGGTCGAGTTGATCCTGGCGGGAGACTTCTTCGATTTCTTGCAGATAGGCGAGGTAGGAGGTGGACAGAACCGGGCTTCGGTGACGATCGATCGTCCCGAGTATAGGGATCTCTTCGCAGCGCTCAAGCGGCTTGGAGAGGCGGAAGCGAAACGTGTTATCTACCTGCCGGGCAACCACGACGCAGAGTCGTTCTGGAACGAGGAGATCCAGGAGACTTTGCGCGAGCGGGGTCTCGTCGACGAGTTCGCCTATTACTATCTGGCCACAGTCGAGACGGGTACGGAGCGGCGGGTGGTGTACTGCGAGCACGGCAACCAGTTCGACCCCGAGAACCGCGTCGGGGATTATCACGATTCCCTGGATACCCCTCTGGGTCATCACGTGGTGATGGACGGCACCAGGCGCATCGCACCGTACGGGGAGATCTCTCCTGGCCTGGACCTCTCAGAGATAAAGATGGTCTACCCGCTGGTGGCGATTCCGGCCTGGATCGTGAGCCGCTACTTCTACCACTGGGCCGGCAAGGTCGCCCGTTACCTGCTCATGCCACTGCTCGTGGCTTTCGCGATCTACAAGGTGGTCGCGTTCTTGATCTCCCGCGCCACCAACGGTCAGGCGAGCCTGCTGTTCGGCAGTTACCGCGAGCTGCCCCAAATCCACCAGCTCTTTCTCGATACCGCCCTTTTCCTGCTCTTGCTGCTCGGGATTTTCGCGATCTTCTTCCTGGTGGCGCGCCACGCCGTCCGTAAGACGTTGAGGGCGGTGAGCCCTGGCGGGACGCCACACTACTCGCCGGCGGAGGCCTCCCAGAGGAGGATCCGGGCTGTCCTCGATGGTGATGCCAGGGCGCCGATGGACCCCTCGTTCGATCCCACAACGGCCGACGTCTTCGTCTCTGGGCACACCCACCTGCCTTCACTCTCCGAGACCGAGAGGCCTGATGGTAGCAAGGCGGTGCTGGTGAACTCCGGATGCTTTTTGCGGCAGCTGCAGCCCATAACGCCCCGGCCAAAGGGACCGCCCATCTTCGTCTCGAAGTTCGTGCTCACCCATGTGCGGGTGTTTGCAAAGGGAGAGAAGTTGCGTGTCGAGCTCTGGGAGCAGCCGAAGCCGGCACAACAGACCCTGACCCGTATCGAGCGCCTCGTTTCTATCGGGCGTCGGCCGCCACAGCCGCCCAAGGGGGCAAAGCCTCGCCTCGTGGCCTCGGCTACCTTGTAGTCGGCCGCGTAGCGTGTCTTTTCGGGAGTGGTAGGGTATACATGAACAGCATTATTTCTTATGGTCGACTGGAAGAGATCCGGAGGAAATAGGTGTCTGATCAGGAGTTGGACCAGCGGTTCGTAGAGAGCCAGCGAGAGAGGCTGGTAGGCCTGCGCGACGAACTGGTGCGCATACGAGATGGCATGTCCGCTGACGAAAGGGACCTCGGCGAGACCGAGGGGGAGACTACGCTCGACTCTGGCGACCTGAGCCAGGATATGTTCACCCGCGAGATGGACGCCTCCATAGGGGAACAGGTCGAGCGCCGCCTCAGGGAGGTCGACCGGGCGCTGCGGAAGATAGAAGAAGGCACCTATGGGCTCTCCGACGACAGCGGGGAGTCCATACCCAGGGGAAGGCTCGAGGCCGTACCCGAAGCGGTAAGGACCGTCGAAGAGCAACAGCGTTTCGAGCAGGAGCGACGCCCCCCGATTTAGAGCATTCTGCGATCAGCGGTCAGCCGTCAGCTGACACAAAGAGCTGAGAGCTGAAAGCTGAGCGCTGACAGCGCGCGAAGTGGTCTTGGACCACTTCGCGCACTTCTCTGGCGGTATAATCTGCCTATGGATCATCGTTCGTCAGGCGGCGAGACAAGAGAGCCCATCTTCCGCAGCGACCTCGAAGGGCCGAGACCAGAACCCAGGTATGAGCCCCTGAGGCCAGAAGGCGGCCTGTGGAGCGTTATAAAGCGCTGGATCGCGCCGCTCGCCGCGGTTGGGCTCTTGCTCGCCAAGTTCAAGGGCCTGGCGCTTCTCCTTCTCAAGGTCAAGTTCCTGGGCACTGCGCTGACCATGCTCATCAGCATAGGGGCTTACGCCCTGCTGTTTCCCGTCTGGTTCGCGGTCGGGATAGTCGTCCTGATCTGGGTGCACGAGATGGGCCACGTCTTGCAGCTAAGACGCGAAGGAATCCCGGCTTCGGCCCCTATGTTCATACCTTTTCTCGGGGCCTTCGTAGCGATGAAGCAGATGCCCAAAGATGCCCTGGCCGAGGCACGCGTCGGGCTTGCCGGCCCCGTGCTCGGCACGCTTGGAGGACTCGCTACTCTCGGTCTCTACGCCGCCACGCGGGAACCGCTGTTTTTGGGGCTCGCGTTTTTCAACTTCATCATAAACCTGTTCAACCTCGCACCGCTGCTCCCGCTCGACGGCGGCAGGGCCGTTGGGGCGATGTCCCCGGTCTTCCAGTTGCTAGGTCTCGTCGTGATGGTCGCGTTGTTCTTCGTGGCCCCCATCATGGCCTTTATCGCGCTGCTCGGCCTGCCTGAACTCTGGCACCGCTGGAAGACACGCAACACGCCGGAAGGCAAGGCGTACTACGATATTCCACTACGCCAGCGCGTCGGGGTTGGCATGGTCTACCTGGGTTTGATCGTGGTGCTTGGATTGCTGACGGGGGCCACGTTCGTGCCGGACCCGACGGTGCTCCAGTAGCTTGCGTACGATCCTCTACACTGGAAAGGGCGGCGTCGGCAAGACGAGCGTCGCCGCGGCGACGGCCCTGAATGCTTCTCTCGCGGGAAAGAAAGTGCTCGTGATGAGCACCGATCCTGCCCACTCGCTCGCCGACGTCTTCGACACGGAGATAGGATCTGATCCGAAGGAGATGGCACCCGGCCTGTGGGCCCAAGAGATGGACCACACCTCCATGATCGAGGAGAACTGGTCCGAGATACAGGGGTACATGACCACGCTGTTCGAGTGGCAGGGCGCGGATACGCTCGCGGCCGAGGAGTTGGCCATGTTGCCCGGGATGGACGAGCTCTTCGGGCTCCTTATGGTCAGGCGACACAACCAGGAGGGCCGCTACGACGCCCTGATCCTGGACGCCGCGCCGACGGGCGAGACGCTGAAGCTCCTCAGTCTTCCCGACCACATGAGCTGGTACGTGGAGAAGATCTTCCCCATACAACGCCGCGCCGCTAAGCTAGTCAGGCCATTTGCGAACAGGGCGAGGTCCCTGCCTCCGCTGCCCGAAGACAGCGTCTTCGCCGCGGGGCAGAGGTTCTACCAGGCTATCGCGAGCGTCGAGGAGATCCTGACCGACCGCGATAGCGCATCCGTGCGCCTGGTGCTCAACGCGGAGAAGATGGTCATAGCGGAGGCGCGCCGCGCCTACACCTACCTCAACCTATACGACTACGGTGTCGACGCCCTAGTGGTCAACCGGCTGTTGCCGGAGAGTGTGAGCGACCCTTACTTCGCGCGCTGGCACGAGGCGCAGGTGCGGCACATGGGGACGATAGAAGAGTCTTTCGACCCCATCCCCATCCTGACCGCACGGCTCTTCGACCGCGAGATGTTCGGCCTGGAGGCGCTCGCCGCGCTCGCCGAGGACGTCTTCGAGGACACGGACCCTCTGGGGGTGCTATTCAGGGGCGCAACGCACGACATAGTAAGGAACGGCGACGGATACGACGTCGTCTTCAATCTCCCGCTCGCCGAGAAACGGAACGTGGACCTGTCGAAGAAGGGGGCCGAGTTGCTCGTGAAGGTCGGCAACTACCGAAGGAGCATCCTGCTGCCGGATGCCCTCGCGCGACTTTCTGCGACCGGGGCGAGGTTCGAGGGAGGGGCGCTGAAAGTGAGGTTGAAGGATGAGTGAAGAGAGACGACGCAAGGGCGCGCTGCTGGGTGTGATCGCCTACGTCCTCGTGCCCGGTGAGCGGCGCGTGCAGGCCGCAGCGCACTTTCGCAAAGCGGGCTTCGAGACGCTGAAGGGTGTCGGAGAGCTGGTGAGGCCCGAGAGGCAGCATGACTCCTCACAAACCGTGAACCGAGAGCGCATAGAGATAGAGTAATGGGACGCCTGAGACGCCTGGCCAGACCACGGGAGGATGGGACGGCAGCAAGAGTAGTCCAGAAAGTGGGCGAGTTCGCCCGCCAAGAATTCACCGTGGCCCTCCCCGCGGCCAAGCGGGCCGCAAGCCACGCTGCCCAGGCGTTCTTCAAGAAGTTCTCGGAGGAATACGCCAAGGAACGCAAGAAGAACTAAGGTTCTCCTGATCCCATAACCTGAAACCTACTACAGTTTGGATCACCGGGTCACCGGTAGTAAGATATCCTTTACATATTCTAGTAGATACCAAGGGGAGAATTTTATGGCCGAGAACGGACAGTTAACAGGGACCTTCAGGGTCAAGAGCGGGATGGCCCAGATGCTCAAGGGCGGGGTCATAATGGACGTCGTCGACGCCGAGCAGGCCAGGATCGCCGAGGAAGCGGGGGCCGTGGCCGTCATGGCCCTGGAGCGCGTGCCCGCGGACATAAGGGCCGACGGCGGGGTCGCGAGGATGAGTGACCCGGAGAAGATCGTCGAGATCCAGGAGTCCGTCACCATCCCCGTGATGGCGAAGGCGCGCATCGGACACTTCGTGGAGGCCCAGATCCTGGAGGCCCTCGAAGTGGACTACATAGACGAGTCCGAGGTCCTGACCCCCGCCGACGAGAAGCACCACATAGACAAGGCCGTCTTCGAGGTGCCTTTCGTGTGCGGCGCCACGAACCTCGGGGAGGCGCTGCGGCGCATCGGCGAGGGGGCGGCCATGATCCGGTCCAAGGGCGAGGCGGGCACGGGCAACGTGGTCGAGGCCGTGCGGCACATGCGCGCCATAGTCGGCGGCATTCGCAGGCTGGGGGCCCTGGATCACGAAGAGATGATGACGGAGGCCAAGAACCTCGGGGCACCTTACGAGCTCGTGCGGTGGGTCGCCGAGAACGGACGGCTCCCCGTAGTGCTGTTCACGGCCGGCGGCATAGCCACTCCGGCGGACGCGGCATTGATGATGCAGCTCGGGGCCGACGGTGTGTTCGTCGGCAGCGGGATCTTCAAGAGTGGGGATCCTGCCCTCAGGGCGCGGGCCATCGTGAAGGCGACGACCCACTTCAAGGATGCGAAGGCCGTGGCCGAAGCGAGCAGGGGTCTCGGCGTGGCGATGGTAGGCAGGGAGATGGGCGACCTGGCAGAAGGGGAGCGACTCGCGACCCGTGGTTGGTAACGGCGAGACGAACGGCGCGCGGCGCGGGGAAGAGGGTCCGAAGAAGATCGGGGTGCTCGCCCTGCAGGGAGACTTCAGGGAGCACGCCGAGATCCTGCACGGGCTCGGGGTCGAGCCTGTCGAGGTGCGGGCCGTGGAGGACCTTGAAGGGCTCGCCGGCATCATCGTCCCCGGCGGAGAGTCGACGACGATAGGGAAGATGATGGTCTCCTCGGGCCTCCTCGACGGTATAAGGAGCTACTTCTACAAGGGCGGTCCCGTGTGGGGCACGTGCGCCGGGATGGTCCTGGCCGCGTCGGCGACGACGGGCCCGCGCCAGCCGCTGCTTGGCCTGATGAACGCGCTCGTCGAGCGCAACGGGTTCGGGCGGCAGGTCCATTCCTTCGAGAAGGACCTCGACGTAGATGGCTTCGACGAGCCGTTCACGGGGGTCTTCATTCGGGCGCCGTTCTTCGAAGACGTGGGGCCAGGGGTCGAGGTGCTCTCCAGGATCGGAGATCGGGTCGTGGCTGCCAGGGGAGAGAACATTCTGGTAACGGCGTTCCATCCCGAGCTTACGGACGACGTCAGGTTCCACGAGTACTTTTTGCGGGAGGTTTGTTCCATATGAGCGGTCACAGTAAATGGTCGACGATCAAGCGCAAGAAAGGCGCCGCCGACGCCAAGCGCGGAGCGCTCTTCGGCAAGTTGTCGAAGGCGATCACGGTCGCGGCGCGCGATGGTGGCGGGGACCCCGAGATGAACGCGGCCCTGGGCCTCGCGGTGCAGAAGGCGAAGGACGCCAACATGCCCAACGACAACATCCAGCGCGCCATCGACAAGGGCACCGGCGCGGGCTCCGATGCCGATACCTACGAGCGGATCACGTACGAGGGCTACGCGCCGGGCGGGGTAGCCGTCCTGGTCGACGTGCTCACCGACAACCGCAACAGGGCCGCCTCCGACGTGCGCTACCTCTTCTCCAAGAACGGCGGCAAGCTCGGCACGAGCGGCTCGGTCGCCTACCTCTTCGAGCGGAAGGGCATCATCCTGGTTCCCAAAGACTCCACGGATGAGGACGAGCTTATGGAGGTGGCACTCGAAGCCGGGGCCGAAGACGTCGAAGAACAGGAGAACGACTACAGGGTCGTCACGACCCCGGAGGACTTCACGGCCGTCAGGGATGCTCTAGGTGAGTCCGAGATCGCGTACGACAACGCGGAGATCACCATGGAGCCCCAGAACAGCATCGACCTCGACGCGGGGACCGCGAGGCAGACGCTGCGCCTGATCGACGCCCTCGAAGAGAACGACGACGTGCAGGAGGTCTACGCGAACTTCGATATCTCTGAGGAAGTCATGGCGGAGGTAGTTTCGTAGGGGGCCCTGTTTACGCCGGCACCCTCTCTGGCCGGGTCGGACGGGGGCCCTGCATCGCGAAGGTCTTGGTAGCCTTGCTCGTGGCGTTGTTGGTGGGTTCGGCCTGCTCTGCCCCTGACGAGCGACGGGGCGGGGATGTGATCGCCGGCGCCTCGAAACAGCGCACCGTGGATCTCCTGCCAAGGCAAACGGAGACCGACGGAAGGATCGGCGACAGTGTGGAGGCCGGGAACCTGCGTTTGCGGATCTTCGATGTGCGGGCCGATGACCGGGTCTACGCCATCTCGGGTCCCGGAATGCGGCCCGTAACGCGGGGGAACACCTCCGGAGAGTACGTGGCCGTAGACTACTTGGTCAAGAACATCTCCGGTTCGCCAATGACCACGGGGGCGAAGGCTACACTCCTCGACGACCAGGGTAATTCCTACAGGCAGGACAGATCTATCGAGCCTCCTTCCGGTGGCACCGACGGCATGGAGCTCGGAACGGACCAGACAAAGGCCTCCACGATGTTCTTCGAGGTGCCCAACGGCATCATCCCCACGACGCTCGAGATAGAGACTCTTTCTGGCCGAAAGGCCCGCTTCGATCTGCTCGCCCGGGATATGGAGGGAGTGCCGCCCGAGGATTACCTGCGGGTGTACCACCTGTATTTCAACGAACAGGCCTACGAGGAAGCCTACGAGATGTTCGACCCTGCCTCGGTCCAGAACATCACACTCGGCGAGTGGCTGTCATTCTACGAGCCTCTGTGGGGCAAAAGGTACGTGAGCCTCGACGACCTCAGGTCACTTTCGGAGGGCTCTGGTCGGGCGGTCTTCCAGATGACGCGTACGTTCTACGATGCGGAAGGCGACATCGTGGCGAACCCGGAGGTCAACCCTTCCGTGATACAAGAAATGGTCGAGGTGGACGGCGAGTGGAAGCTCGTGATGCGCGACGATCTGGTCTTCGACATCATAGCCGTCATAGGACCCGACGAGACGCCCGAGCCGGAAGCCACCGAACCCGAGAAGACGGCTCCCGAACGCACCCAGCCACCTTCGACCGTTCTGGAGACCACGGAGCAGACAGAGGCAACCGGGTCCGCGCCCCCACGCGACTACGAGTGCGAAGATTTCGAGAGCCAGGAAGAAGCCCAGCTCTACCTCGCGCCAGGAGACCCCTACAACCTCGACGAGGACGGCAACGGCGTGGCTTGTGAGACCTTGCCGTAGTGGATTGTGAGGGTCCCCGGCCACGGGATAACGTACCTTGGGACTGCGTGGGAGCCGATGAAGGGAGAGTCAGCGCTCACGGGTTTAGAGCTGTCGAACCCCGGACCACCAGGCGGGTTGCCAGCAATTCGGCGCTTGGGGCGGCTTCTTCGCGAAGCTGCGCTACCAGCATCCGTCCGGCCAGCCTCCCCTTCTCGGCATGATCCTGGTGGACGGAGGTGAGGGGAGGATCCGCGCTCGCCGCCGCGGGGATGTCGTCGAATCCGACAACGGAGACGTCTTGGGGCACGGAGATCCGCCGCTCGGTCATCCATTGTATGGCGCCAAGCGCAAGCTGGTCGCTCAAGGCGAGGATGGCCGTCGGCTCCTGATGCGAACGGAACAATGCCTCGACGGCCAGGTATCCGAGTCCCCTGGTACTGCCCTGACACTCGTAGACGGGCACCCCAGACCAGGACAGACCGGCCGCTTCCAACGCGGCCCGGTAGCCCTGTAGCCTCATCCGGCTAACGCGGAACGTGGTCCGCTCCTGGCGGTCGGAGTCCGCGATCCCTTGGTGGCCATCCGGTGAGAGGCCGAACGACACGATGGCGAACCTTTCGTGCCCGAGGTCGAGGAGATGTTCGGCCGCAGTTCGGGCCGCCCCTTCGTCGTCGACGCCAACGAAGGGCACTCCCTCCCTACGTGGCTGATCCACAACCACGGCCGGTAATCGCCTCTGTAAAGCCGCCGCCAGCAAAGATTCTTCGTCGCTCATCGAGTAGATCACGAACCCGTCCACCGCGGCCTGTGCCGCCCTGGGGTCGCGCTCTATTGACGCTCCTCCGGCTGCCGGCACTAGCAGAAGGCCCAGATCTGCTTCCTCTGTGACCGAACTAAGACCGCCGAGGAACGAGACCGCGGCAGGATCGTCGAAA
>Ga0196962_10000814_pt1 | contig 11263 bp, 8 predicted proteins | sample S3v_20metaG_FD_183186 | JGI IMG/M metagenome (GOLD analysis project Ga0196962, IMG submission 183186) | Soil microbial communities from Anza Borrego desert, Southern California, United States - S3+v_20 | ecosystem: Environmental > Terrestrial > Soil > Desert | place: USA: California | collected... | reverse complement strand
GGCGTGCCTTCCTGCCGGCCAACGCCGGCGTCGGTCTTCAGCAACCGGGAAGGTACGCCGCCTTCCTCTTCGGGCCCGTCCACAACACTCGGGAATAGCTCGTCACCGACCGCTCGGTCTGGGTGGCCGACTCGTTCGAAGGGTTCCCGAGCACCGAAGAGCAGGGCGCGTCCAAACGCTCGTTCACTTCGCCGGAACTGGCGGACCTGCGCGGCTATCAGACGCGCGAGTATGCGTCGGCCTTCCGGGCGAGCCTGGACCATGTGAGTGAAGGCACGTCGCTCGAAGAGGTGCGAGCGCGGTTTGATCGTCACGGGCTGCTTGACGAGCAGGTCAAGTTCCTGCGCGGGTGGTTCCGCGACACGCTCCCGTCGGCTCCGATCGAGCGGCTCGCGCTGCTACGACTCGACGCGACGAGCAGGGAGCGCGAGTCGCCCGACGCGGCCATCGGAGGATTTCGCTGCCGATACGTGCGATGACAGCTCGAACATCACACAAAACCGCGGTCTACGGCACGACCGTCGCGACCGCGTTGTTGTCCCACCCGCGCCACTTCGAGCCGCCCTGCATCAGGCTCTGTGTGACTAGGACCGAACTTGAGGCACACCCCGCTCCGCACAGCTGACCGGCCACGAAGCCCTCGGCGCTCTCCCAGCTGCGGTCGATGGTGTCGGTGAGAAAGCCCGTGCTCGCCTCGTGGTGGACGGCGCCGACCGTCACGCTCGTGGCGGCGCCGGGAACCGCCCACAGGCGGATGTGGTAGCGCACGGTCTGGCCGGCCGCGTTGCGTCCGTCGTTGCGAAAGAGCTGCTGACCCTGCGGGTACAGCGTGCTCGTCGCGAAGTGCAGCCGCTGCGTGCTCCCGAGGCCCCACGTCGTCCAACCCTTGGCGCGAAGGAGGTCGCGCACCTGCGCAGGCGAGCGTCCAGGAAAGACGAGGTCCACGGGGTCGCAGTTGTAGGTGCCGTCGGCAGCCCAGTGCACGCAGCCGGTATCCGGTGGGATCGTGAACGGGTGAAAGGTGATCCAGGTCGCAGAACCCGGAACCTGGATCGTGTCGCTGACCGCCCACGCCGGAGCGGCGGCGCCAAGCACGAACAGGACGACGAGCCCAACGAGCAGCCGGCGCATGCGGTTCCCCCACGGATCGTTGCCTGACCCGAGCATCGCGCCCTGACAAGCCTCGGGTCAATCCGTGGTTTCCGTCGCACGCCACGCAAACCCGCGCAGCAGCTTGAACTTTCGTTGGAGCGCTCTCGCTGCGGAAGACGGCATCAGCGTCACGGCGATGACCGTGGGCTCTCCACACTCGATCAGCGGACGGCATACGCGCGAACTCCCACGTGTCGCAGTGCGCGAGACGCGGCACGGACAGACCGCTACCCGCGGCGCGGGGCTGCCGGCAGGGCGCGCGGCGCCTGGCCCTCCGGTAAAGCGCGGAGTTGCGCCGCTGACGACGAGCGCGCCGACTCGTTGCGGCTGCTCCGCGGCTGGCACGATGCCCACCCAGCCGCCCAACACGGCCTTCGCTTCCCTGGGGGCACGCGCGGCGCGCCGCGGCACCCGGCGCCGCTCGTACCGCGACTGGGGCTTCGTGGCCGAGGAGGCGAGATTCCTCCGGATCTGGCAGGTCGACGAACCTCCCGAGGTTCGGAGGACCAGCGCGAACGAGGAACCGATGGGCGCAACTCGATGTCGAGAAGCTTCGGCCGGCTCCGCTCATCAGGCGAGGGTCGCGAAGGGCGCGGCCGCGATATCAGGAGATCACCATGCAGCCGAACGAGATCAACGAGGTTCTGGACCGACCGCTGAGCCAGGAGCTTCTGGCCCGTGACCTGACCCGCCTGGGCTACGTCGCCAAGGACGGCACCCCGCGGACCGTGCCGATCGCGTTCACCTGGAACGGCTCGCAGCTCGTCATGTGCACGACGAAGAATGCCCCGAAGGTCGCGGCCCTCCGCCGCAATCCGGCGGTCGCCCTGACGATTGACACCGAGGTGCACCCGCCGAAGATCCTGCTCATCCGCGGCCGCGCGGAGCTGGACGTCGTCGACGGCATCCCGGATGAGTATCTCGAGATGAACGGCAGCTACGAGATGACGCCTGAGCAGCGGGTCGAGTGGGAGGCCGAGGTCCGCTCGCTCTACGACGGCATGGTCCGGATCGTCGTGACGCCGACGTGGGCGAAGCTGATCGACTTCGAGACGACCCTCCCGAGCGCGGTCGAGGAACTGGTCCGGCAGCGCGACGAACGCCGGCGCAGCTGAGCGACGCCACCCCAATCGACTGACTCGCCGCATCGACCGCGACCCGCCTGCACCGCGGCGCCGAACCTGGGCGCCGATCGCCTGACGAGACACGGCCGGCCCTGGTCGCCGCCCCCAAGCGCGCGTTCGCCGGGCCGGTGCCGACTCGCGCCGCGAACGACGGGCAGTGCCGAGCGCGAGAGCGCTGCTCACTGACGCGAGGCGCTGCCCGACGACATTGCGGAATCGTCCGCTCACGTGCGGGTTGGCTGACGAAGCGGGTCGCGGCCCAAGTCGCGTTCCGCCCGACGCGGCTGTTCAGCCGGCCTCGCTTGCGGTCTCCCTGAGGGCGCGCGCGTCCATGTGCTGGCGCGTCGGGTCCCCGGCGCCGGGGATGCCTCCGTGCTCGCCGGCCTGCGGTCCTGGCGGCGGTGCGGGGGACGGCGCCCCGATGAGCGCCGTGGCATCGGCCCGCCGTGCGTCGGAGCACAGGGGCCAGTCGCGTTCGTAGTCGAAGACGTCGCGCAGCGACCTGGTCTTGTAGCCCGTGGAGATGATCTCGATGCGTTCGGGGTCGACGAGGGCGGGATGGCGCGCGCCGCACGCGCGTCCGAGCGACAGCAGTTCGGCGCGGAGCGCGACGACATAGTTCGCCGCGCGAGCGTGCTTGAGATCGGGGTCCAGGCCGCGCATCAACCAGGCGCTCTGGGTGGCGACCCCGGTCGGGCATCCGCCGGTGTGGCAGCGCTGAGCCTGGATGCAGCCGATCGCGAGCATCGCTTCGCGGCCGACGTTGATCATGTCGCAGCCGAGCGCGAGCGCGTGCAGCGCGGCGTCGGGGAAGCCGAGACGGCCCGCCCCGACGAACACGACGTCCTCGGCGATCCCGGCGCGCGCGAAGAGCGGGTACACCCGGGCAAGCGCGAGCTTGAACGGCAACGCGACATGGTCGCTGAACGCGAGCGGTGCCGCTCCGGTGCCGCCCTCGCCGCCGTCGATCGTCACGAAGTCCGGTCCACCGCCCGTCGCCGCCATCCGCGATGCGAGCTGCTCCCAGAAGGCGATGTCGCCGACCGCTGACTTGATGCCGACCGGGAGGCCGGTTGCGTCCGCGATGGATTCGACGAATTCGATCAGCCCGTCGACGTCACCGAAGGCGGAGTGCGACGACGGACTCACACAATCGCGAAAGGCCGGCACGCCGCGGATGCGCGCGATCTCCTCTGTGACCTTCGGCGCGGGCAGCAGACCGCCCAGTCCGGGCTTGGCGCCTTGTGAGAGCTTGATCTCGATCGCCTTCACCGGCGCTTCGGCGACGCGCTCCAGCAGCCGCTCCAGCGAGAAGCGCCCCTGCTCGTCGCGGCAGCCGAAGTACCCGGTGCCGATCTGGAAGATGAGGTCGCCGCCGAGCTCGTGCGCGGGCGCCATCCCGCCCTCGCCGGTGTTGTGCAGGCATCTCGCGAGCGCGGCGCCGCGGTTGAGCGCCTCAACCGCGACGCGCGACAGCGAGCCGTAGCTCATGGCCGAGATGTTCACCAGCGACGACGGCCGGAACGCTCCACGCCTGCCGTGTGCGCCGCCCAGCACCTTCGCCGGCGGCAGGGCGTAGCCCGGCGGCGCCCCCGGCTGTCCCTTCGCGGGCGGACCGACCGGGAACGGCGACTGCTTGAAGACCACCACCCCGTCGGCGAGCTCGAGGTCATTGTCGGTGCCGAACCCGAACGTGTTGATCTGACGCTTGGACGACGCGTACACCCAGCGCCGCTGGTCACGCGAGAACGGCCGCTCCTCGTCATTCGACGTCACGATGTACTGGCGCAGCTCCGGCCCGACCGACTCGAGGACGTAGCGCAGCCGGCCGACCAGCGGGAAGTTCCGCACGATCGCGTGCTCGCGTTGCAACAGATCACGGGCCGCCGCACCGGCCAGCGCCGCTCCAGCGAGCGCACCCGCCACCCAGCGGCCATCCGAGCCCGACATGGCACACATCGTCCTTCCCACCACGGCCCGTGGCCGAACGCGCATCGACGCGCCCCGCACCCCGGGCAGCCGAGGCCGGGCACGGAGACATGCGCTCGACTGTCACGCGATGGGCTACGCCGCGAGCACGAAGGACAGGAAGAAGCCGGCGGCTGTGGCGAAGGCGTTGAGCGGGCGACCGTGCTCGAACGCCTCGGGCATGAGCGTGTCGGCGAGCGAAGCGAGCACGGCGCCTCCGGCGAAGCCCAGCGCGACGGCGAGCACGTGATCGCCAAGCCCGCCCGCGATGCCGCGTCCCAGGACGACGGCGAGTGCGAGGAGCGCCGCACACGCCACCCACGTCAAGACGACGATGCGACTGCTGCGGCCTTCGCTGCGCATCGCCTGGGCCCCGACCAGCGACTCGGGGAGGTTCGAGAAGAAGATCGCGACGAGGAGCGTGAAGGACGCTCCCTCCACGAGCGACACGCCCAACGCCAAGTTCTCCGGCACCCCGTCGAGCGTCACGGCGGCCAGAAGCGCCCAGCCGACACCGCCGCGTGCTCCCTCGGCGGCGACCTCGCGTTCCTCCGGCCCGGCGTGCCCGGCGACGTGGCGATCGAGCGCCGTGTCGACGGCGACGAAGGCCACCGCACCGGCGAGTAGGCCGAGCCCCGAGCGGACGGCGCCCCCGAGCGCGAACGCCTCCTCGAAGAGCTCGAAGGCGAGGGCCGAGATCAGGGCGCCGCTCGCGAACGCCAGCAACACGCCGGTCACCCTGCGCGGTGCGTCCCATCGCGTTCCGACCACCGCCCCGATCACGAGGGCGCTCGACGCAGCCAGTCCATAGAGCACTGCCGTAAGCACGCCGAACGGGGGGATACCCGGACCGCGTGTCTCGCCGAACGCGTCCGCCTTCGGCGACCCGCGCAGATCCGCCGCTGCCGGACCTCATGCGACCCCCGCGCAGCCGCACGGCCGGCGGCGCGTCGGGGCGCCTGGTTGCATGGCAGCGATGAACGATGAGCGCAGCGCGGTGGCGCGCGACGTGCGGCGGCAGGCGAACGGCTGCGCGCGGCTCGGCTCGCCGCTCTACGCGGGGCTGCTCGCCCGCGTCGCCGTCGACGTGGAATCCGGCGGGCCGTGCTGGCGGATCTTGTCGGCGTTCGCGGGGTGGCCGCTCGACTCGGCGTACGCCCTGCGAATGATGGGCGCCGTGCACCGCCTGGTCCTCACGGGCGAGGCGCCGGCGCTCGCGCCGCACTTCGTCCCGGGCGGCGACGCCGAGGCGGCGTGGCCCGCGTTCGCGGCGCTGATCGAGGACCGCGGCGACGCGCTGCGAGCGCTCGCCCGAGCGAACGCCGTGCAGACCAACGAGGTCGGTCGCTGCGCGGCGCTGGCGCCCGCGATGCTGTGGTCGTCGCGCGGGATGCCGCTCCGGATGCTCGAGCTCGGCGCCAGCGCGGGCTTGAACCTGCGCTGGGACGCCTACCGCTACGAGGACGCGTGGGGTGACCGGAGCTCGCCGGTCCAGCTCGTCCGGCGCTACGCCGGAGCCAGGCCGCCGTTCGAGCCGCCGTCGCTCCAGATCCTCGAGCGCCGCGGCTGCGACGTGGCGCCCGTCGACCCGACCTCCGCGGAGGGGCGGCTGACGCTGCGGTCGTTCGTGTGGCCCGACCAGGCGGAGCGGATGCGGCTGCTCGACGGGGCGCTCGCGATCGCGTCGCGCGTGCCGGCGGTCGTCGAGCGGGCACCTGCCGCGGACTGGACCGGAGCCCAGCTGGCAGAGCCCGCGGACCCCGGCACCGCGACCATCGTGTTCCACTCGATCGTCTGGCAGTACCTCGACGACACGGAGCGCTCCCGCGTGCGCGCAGCGATCGAGGACGCAGGTGCGCGCGCGAGCGCCGCGACGCCCCTGGCGTGGCTGCGGATGGAGGCCGACGGGCCCGACACGCGGCTCGACGTGACCGTGTGGCCCGGCGCCACCACGCGAGTGCTCGGCCGCGCCGGGTTCCACGGTCGCCCGGTCACATGGCTGGCGTAGGACGCATCACGACCGGCAGCAGCGAGCGCCGGTCCCAGACCGGCCCGACGGGGCCGAGCTTGTCGGGGTTCACCACACGCGCGTGCGGGCGGAGCCCGGGGCGAGCGTGGCGAGCGGTCCCGCGGGATAGGACTCGTCGCCCGTCTTGCGGGCCCCGGTGAGGTCGGTGTCGAAGCGGGCCGGGCTCCCGTCGGGCTCCTCGAACTCGGCGTCCACGAACCGGACGCGCTCGAGGTCGCCTCCCGTCACGACCGCGACGCGCGCCTCGCCGAACGCCTCCGGCAGCTGGGTCTCCACGAACACCTGGTCGCCGTCGTCGACCACGGCGACCGTCACCTCGCCGTCGCCGAGGACGACCGGACGCTCCTCGTCCTCGTACGCGCCGGCGCCCGCGGCGTAGACGTTGTCGCGGACGTAGACCGGCTGCTTGACGTCCATGAACCGCTGGTGGTCGCCTTTCGAGGGGTCGTCGACCTGGGCGAGGTAGCCGGCGAGGGAGGACGGATGCCCGTCGTAGCCGGCGGTGCCGTGGCCGATGCGCTCCTGGAACCGCGCCGTCCGCCCGTAGGCCCGGTCCACGTCGCCGCCGAGGAAGACGTTGCCGACGAAGCGGTCGTCGCCGCCGAGGATCGCGGCGTAGCCGGCGACCTGGGTGCTGTGCGGCACGTGGTAGGGCGTCGGTCGCTCCACGACGGGTTCGAGCGACACGGTCCCGCAGACGAGGTTGTGGACGTACGCGCCACCCTGGCTGAAGATCTCCAGCGACGCGGGCGAGGCGAGGACGTTGTGGTCGACGACGTAGGGCCCGTGGCTCACCTCGACGAAGAGGTCGCGGTTGTTGGCGTGGAGCAGGTTCCGCGTCACGCGCGTGCCCTGCGTCTGCCAGTCCAGCCAGATCGCGAGCGAGCAGTCGTGGATGCGGTTGTGGCGGATGGCGACGTCGATGGCCGCGTGGAGCTTGATGCCGGCGATCTCGTAGCCGTAGAACTCGCGCTTGAGGGCGATGTTGTAGATGTGGTTGTCCTCGATCGTCGAGAACACGCAGCCGAGGTGGCCGACGATCCCGTTCTGGCCGCAGTCGTAGATCGTGTTGCGGCGGACGACGTGCGAGCCGATGTGCTCCCGATCCCAGCCGATGTGGCGGGCCGAGAACACCGACTCGAGCTGGTACTGGTAGCCGGGCTTGTCCAGGCGCAGCGTCGCGTAGTTGTGGCCGGTCGAGGCCTCCTTGCCCAGGGAGATCGCCGAGCACTTCGCGTCGTGGATGACGTTGTCCTCGATGATCCAGCCCTTCGCCCAGTTCGGGCCGATCAGGCCGGGCTGGTCGGCGGTCGGCGGCGTCCACGGGCACGCGGCGTGCGCCAGCTCGAACCCGCGCACGGTGATGTAGTCGATGTGGTGGTCGGTGGGGTAGAAGACCGACCGGCGCACGTTGATCTCGACGAGCTCCCGGTTCGGGTCGGCGCCCTGGAAGTTCGCCCAGATCGTCGTCTCCTCGGCGCCCACCTCGGCGTACCAGACGTAGCGGGTCTGCTCGGGGTCGCGGACGCGGTCGGTCGTCCCGGTCCAGTCATCGACGACCTCGGTCCGCAGCTGCGGATCGGACACCTCCGAGACGCTCACCACCTCGTAGAAGCTCCGCCCGTCGAGGTACACGTCGCCGAGGTGCTTGCGCGGGGAGTCCTTCTCGGCGTAGACGATCCAGTCGCCCTCGATCTCCTCCGCGAACGGGTTGAAGTCGCCGAACACCGAGTTGGGGACGACCGCCTTCCACACCGTCCCTTCGACGGGCTCCCATCCCGTCAGCCGTTCCGACCCCTTGATGACGACGTGCTCCCCGTCGGCCGCCTCGTAGGTGATGCGCCGCCGGTCGCTCAGCCCGCCGCGACGCGGCGTCACCCACTCGCGGTACTCACCGGCGTGGACGACGACCGTGTCGCCGGGCCGCGCCACGGCGGCGGCTCGGTTGATGGTCCGGAACGGGCTCGCCTCGGAGCCGTCGGCCGTGTCCGAGCCGGTCGTCGCGACGTGGAGCACAGATGTCATCGTTCTCTCGATCCTTCCTCCGTCGAGTGCGTTCCGGTCGGGTCTCCTACCCCATGTGACGCCCGCCGCACCCCGTAGCGGATCAGGTGCTCGCCGTCTCGGGGCCGAACGTGCCCCCCACGGCGGTCACCTTGTCGGCCGGGAAGCCGCCGCGGCGGGCGTGCTCGTAGATGACGTCGGCGGACTCGGCGGAGTGCACGCAGTAGATCGTGTCGCCCGCGGCGAAGCTCTCGTGCCAGTGGTAGGGAACCTGCAGCGACGCGACGGCGGCGTTCGACGTCGTGGCGATCTCGCGCAGCTGCTCGGCGGTGAGCTCGCCGGCGCCCGGCACGTGCCGCTCGATGATGAACTTCTGCATGGTGACGCTCCTCGTGATCGTCCGGGCCGATCCCCGTGACCGGCCTCGGACGGGTACGGTGCGGCACGGCGAGCCGGGCGTCATCGGGAACGGCTCCCCATCTTCGTGCCGGCGGCTCCCGACGCGCCCCCGGCGCTCCATTACGATGGCCCGGTGAAGCTCGTCGAGCGGGAGTCCGAGCTCACCAGAGTCGCGGCTCAGTGGCGTCGTGCGCGGGGCATGGGGTCGATGGTGCTCGTCGGAGGGGAGTCGGGCATCGGCAAGACGGCCCTCGTCCGGGCGTTCGCCGACGCGGTGGCGGACGAGGCCGCGGCGCTCTGGGGGCACTGCGATCCGCTCACCACGCCGCGGCCGCTCGGGCCGCTCCACGACGTCGGCGCCGAGCTCGGCGGGCGGGTCCCCGAGCTGCTGGCCGACGCGGCCGCCGCCCATGAGCTCTTCGCGGCCGTGCTGGAGCGGCTCTCGGTGGCGCGGCACGTGCTCGTCGTCGACGACCTGCACTGGGCCGACAGCGGCACGCTCGACCTGCTGCGGTTCCTGCTGCGGCGCATGTCGTCGACGCGCTCGCTGGTGATCGGCACGTTCCGCGACGACGAGGTCGGGGCGGCGCATCCCCTCCGCGCGCTGCTCGCGGACGCGGCGCGAAGCCCCGACGTCCTCCGCCTGTCGCTCCGCCCGCTGAGCGTCGACGGCATCGCGGCGATGATCGGCGACCGGCCCATCGACGCGGCGGCGCTGCACGCGCGGACCGGGGGCAACCCGTTCTTCGCCGGCGAGGTGCTGGCCGGCGGGGAGGACGGGGCGCTGCCGGCCACGATCCGCGACGCGGTGCTGGGGCGGACGCACGGCCTCGACCCGGACGCCCGCGAGTTCCTCGACCTGCTCGCCTGCGCGCCGCAGGCGGTGCCGGACCAGGCGCTGCGGACGCTCGGGCTCGGCCTCCGGCAGCTGCGCGCGCTCGACGAGACGGGGCTGATCCGGCGCGGCCGCCGTGGCTTGGCCTTCCGCCACGAGCTCTGCCGCGTGGCGATCGCGAGCGCGATCCCGCCGGGCGGGGAGGTCGAGCTGCACGCGCGGATGGTCGACGCCCTCGAGGCGCTCGGAACCGCCGACCCCGCCGTGCTGGCGCACCACGCGCTGGGTGCCGGTGACGAGGCCCGGGTGCTGCGCTACGCGTCGCTGGCCGGCCTCGCCGCGGCGCGCGCGGGCGCGCATACGCAAGCGGCCGACTTCTTCGCGCTCGCGGCCGAGCGCGGTGCGCCGGCGACCCCCTCCGAGCGGGCGGAGCTCCTCGAGCTGCGCGCGGAGGAGCTGTACCTCACGGACCGCCTGCAAGCGGCCATCGAGGCGTCCGAGCAGGCCATGCGCCTGCGCGAGCAGGCCGGCGACGCGGGCGGCGTCGGCGCAAATCATCGCGCCTTGTCCGTGTATCGCTGGTACAACGCGAACCGGGCCGTCGCCGAGCGCCACGCCGCGACCGCGGTCTCGGTGCTCGAGCGCGCCGGCGACCCCGTCGGACTCGGGCACGCCTACGCCATGCAGGCGTACCTCGCCCTGCAGACCAGCGAGGTGGGCCGCGCGCAGACGTTCCACGACCGCGGTCGTGTCATCGCCGACCAGGCGGGGAATCGCCCGCTCGACGTGCGCCTGCGCATCATCGACGGGGTCGTGGCGACCATGCGCGGGGACGAGCGGGGTCGCGAACGCGTCCTGTCGCTGATCGCGCGCGACGCCGAGTTCTTCGACGAGATCTACTCGTCGGGCTACAGCAACGTCGCGTACCTCGACGTCGAGCAGCGCCGGCTCCGCGACGCCGAGCACGTGCTGACGGTGAGCCTGCCGCTGACGCGCGAGCGCGACGTCCCGATCTGCCTCGTGTGGCAGACGGGCGTGCGCGGCCGGCTGGCGCTCCTGCGCGGGAACTGGCCGGCGGCCGTCGCGGATGCCGCCGAGGTCCTGCAAGGCGACGCCGCGCCGGTCGCGTGCGTGTGGCCGCACCTGGTGCGCGGGCTCGTCGCGCTGCGCCGGGGCGACGACCCTCCCGGCCCCGATCTCGACGATGCCTTCGCACTGGCCCGGGAGCTGGGCGAGCCGCTCCGGCTCCTGCCGGCGCTCGCCGCGCTCGCCGAGCAGGCCTGGCTCCACGGCCGCGCCGATCGCCGGCTCGACGCGGCGCCCGCGCACCTGCGGGACGTCGAGGGGATCGAGTGGTCGGCGGGCGACCTCGCGGTGTGGCTGTGGCGGCTCGGCCTTTCGACCGACTGCTCGGCGGTGCCGCTCGCGGCCCCGCACCGGCTCCTGCTGTCGGGCCGGCCGCTCGAGGCCGCTGACGCGTGGGCGGACCTCGGCGCGCCCTACGAGCAGGCGCTCGCACTCGTCGACGCCGGCACGGCCGAGCACGCCGCCGCGGGCCTCGCGCTCCTCGACCGCCTCGGCGCCGACGCCGTCGCGGCCACGGTCCGCCGCGACCTGCGCGTCCGCGGCGTCGCGGACATCCCCGCGCGCCGGCGGACGACCACGCTCGCGAATCCGGCCGGCCTCACCGCCCGGCAGCTCGAGGTCCTCCGCCTCCTCGACGAGGGGCTCACCAACGCCGAGCTCGCCGAG
>Ga0196962_10000812_pt1 | contig 11281 bp, 8 predicted proteins | sample S3v_20metaG_FD_183186 | JGI IMG/M metagenome (GOLD analysis project Ga0196962, IMG submission 183186) | Soil microbial communities from Anza Borrego desert, Southern California, United States - S3+v_20 | ecosystem: Environmental > Terrestrial > Soil > Desert | place: USA: California | collected... | reverse complement strand
CAAGGGCATCGGTAGATCCCAACAGGCAGCGTCGAAACACCTGTTAGATTTGGAAACCTCCGGTTATATTGAGCGTCTAAAAAAAGGGCAAAAATTTGCAGTCAAAGTCACAGATAAAGGCTATTCCGAAATACAGGGTCTTTATTTATCATTAAGAGCTGCAATTGAATCTACACCTGCAACGATGGATTTCAATGGCAATGTGATTTCGGGTATGGGAGAGGGAGCATACTACATGTCACTGGAGGGCTACAGGAGACAGTTCCGAGAAAAATTAGGATACGAACCGTACCCTGGGACATTAAACGTCCGATTAACTGATCAAATAGACATGAATGGCCGATTGGAGCTTGGTAAGCATCCGTCGATATTTATCAATGGCTTTAGTGATGGCACACGTACCTACGGATGGGTCAAGTGCTATCGAGCGACCATAAATGATGGTACAATAGACAATGCTGCTGTACTTGTGCTTGAACGTACACACTACGATGATAGCATGCTTGAAGTGATAGCTCCAATATCAATCAAACAGGCAGCAGGCATCAAAAACGGTGACAGAATAAAAGTGCAGGTGCGGCTAACTTAGATGCCATAGATTGAATCACCTAGTTCCTCCTTTATTTTTGAACTCTTTGATCCTGGTATTGGAGTTGATAGCCTTATAACTTGCACATTTAAGTTGCGTTTCTTGCAGTTCTCTGCAATGTCCTTTTCACTGTGTGCCTGGTCATAGCCAAGTGCGATCACGTTTGGTTTGACATATTCAACTGTGTCATAAAGAGTGCCCTCTTTGCCGATTAGTGCCAAGTCCACAAAATTAAGCGAAGTCACGAGGTCCTTACGGAGCTTTTCATCGTGATAGATCTTTCTAAATTTCTTTATCTTCTGAGCGGTGGATTGCCTTGCCACTACTACGACAAGCACATCACCTTCTGCTTTTGCAGCCTTGAGTGTATGAATGTGACCTGGATGAATGAGATCAAAAACTCCTCCTACAAGGACGACCTTTAGTGCATCACGTCCAATGAATGTAAGTTTGGTCGGGTCAGATTTTTCTACAAGGCCAATATTGACAAGACGGCTCACTATGGAATTGTAGAACTCTTGGCTTATGGGCAACCGCGCCTTTAATCTCGCATAGGCTGAAATTGAAGGATCTAACATGCTAGAATACAGGTTAGCAAGAATGGTCTTGTCTAGCGGGTCCATCAGGGAATCTCTACTATGTGGCAATAGCGAAATCATTAATGTTATAAACTATTGCCTACCTATGCAAAGTTCATATATTTTCTCAATTGAATCATAGCACTTTTGTAAATGATAAATTCTATTCTGATTAGATCGTTCCGGATGTATTGGGCTGTGTATACATGATATCCCTAAAGACCTTTGATTGAATGGTTCTCAGCATTACAATATATGGGATTTCTGATTATAGCCTGTCCTTCAGTTAAAAATTCTCTTAGATAAAAGCCTTTAAGATCCCCTAATTAAGAGTCAAAATATAACTATAATTAGGAAACTTAAGGGCAAGTGGGTATCCTAACACTCCGACATGTCCCGATGTAAGTAGCAAAAGCTGATCTTTGTTACCACATTGTTGGCATAGTAATTTGACCTATGCTTAACGAATAACTTCTGATAAAGATTACCCCTAAAATTAATGCCTGAATAACGCGTATATTCTATAACATCCTGCCATGCCATTGTTATGGCGTTGTTGTCCGCCTCCGCAGCGATAAGGAAGAAGCTTGAGGAAAACTGGATACAAATCCTCAAGGCTAATTCTGCAAAGTTTTCGCTCGACACGATAGATGGTTCTAGCCCACCTTCGATCTTTGTGGGTCGTTATGGGTACCCGAAGGTACGGTTAGGGCCACTGATATCTCCATTGCATGGCGATATTACTATATTGGACAGAACAGAGCTGTGGCCAGGTAAAAGCCTTGAAGAGATAGCAGGCTATCGCCTGTCACTTGTGTTGGGTTCGAAGAATGTGAATATACATGAAACTTCTAATAGATACATTGAGAATGTGCAGGAGCTCTCAATGTCTGAGAAGCCTGCTGAAACTGAGGCCACGTTTGAAAAAAAACCCATAGCCGATGTCAAAATGCAGAAAGAATTTAGACTTAACTATGAAGGCCCACCTTTTGGGCCAACTGCGCCCCTGAGATCTTTTAAAGTGGCCTCATATTCCGTCGACAAGCGTATTGAATCTGTATACTATGATACAGATTTGAGGGCAATAGAATCTATAATGAAGTTATACAGGCTTGGAGTAGAAGTGAGTATCATACAGCGAGTCCTCAGCATCGGAATGCTTGGAACAAAGAAGAAACGGAAGCTTGTGCCGACTCGGTGGAGCATTTCTGCTACTGACGATATCATTTCAGGAACACTTGTAAAAGAGATTAAAATGAATCCTTCAATTGATCTGTTTGAAGTAACACGGTATTCCCATCTTGACAATCATTATTCTGTCATTTTGATACCTCATGATGAATGGATTTTTGAAATGATCGAGTCTTGGTTCACAAACCAAGGTCAGGTGGCCATAGGCTCAGATAATGAAGATGCAAGAGGACTTAACCATAACCCTTCGATAGCTGGAGCATATTTTGCAGCGCGACTTGCCGTAGTAGAGCATCTTGCACGTCGACGCAAAAAAGCTGGGGCTATTGTTCTCCGTGAAATACATCTCAATTATGTAATACCCCTTGGGGTATGGCAAATAAGAGAAGGAGTACGCGAAGCTCTAAAAAAACCTCCACAAAAATTTGAAGACTTTGGCTCTGCAATGTCATATGCATGTTTTTGTATGTCGCTGTCAAAGAACGAATTAGCACAAAAAAGTAACCTTTGTAAGATTTTCAAGAGCCAGACAAAGATAAGTGATTTTGCTTAACTACTAAATGCTGGCAAAGGATCATATATTAGCCCTGCACTAAGTTGTCTTGATAGTTATGATGAGCGAGGCCCCTCCAGAAGGCATCAAGCATATTGTTACCATCAAGCAGGTAGAAAAACCAGTGAAGATCACAGATCAAGCCAAGGCCGAACTTCAGAGTTCGGGCATGATGGATGATAAGGGTAAGCTGAAGTTGAAGGGTGTAAGTCCAAAGATGCTAAAGCGCATGAAGCTAGAGGCCGTTGAATGCCCTGTACTGAATAGGGAAATCGGTTTTCTGCAATGTTACGTCTGCAGAAACTTTTTCAGTAGGCCTATGGGTAAGGTTTACTGCAAAGGCGATCCACTTTAAGCGTATAAAGGCCTCTTTGAGGGTGACTTAACCATGTATATCATGATTATAAATAATCCATAAATCTCCTTCAAGGGCGCCTAAAAGAGGATGATATATCTAAAAGTACTCCTTTTTAATTGTGGATTTACTATTAACTTGAAATGCGCTCAGGCCTTATGCTAAGGCAAAATAAATCTATTTGGAAGATACGCAGGTGTTGAATTTTTCAATAATGGATTATCCTGACTTATATTGAAATCGTTACGCCGGATAAGAAGCTACCATTTCTCAGATATTCAAGAGATGTCTTTATAACGTTCTTTTAGAAAAAGATATCTGCTTAGTCATGAAGAAGGGAGAGCAGCTTCATGAATGATTATTAGGCTCAACACGATCAAATTGTAGGTAGAGACTTCTTCTGTGCATACATTATGAGTAAGAAACAATAACCTGTCATACTCAAAAAGAGTTAAAAATTTTTTGCAAGTAAAAACGGGGACATCACTTACAATAACTTCATAAATCCTAATAGTTTTGCCAATGTCAACGTGGGTTCTCCAAAAGAATCAGTTGGGATAACAGTCAAGAAAAATGTTGACTTTAGTGAATGGTACAGCCAAGTCGTTCTCAAGACTGCCCTTGCTGACTATGCTCCTGTCAAAGGGTTCATTGTACTTCGTCCTTACGGTTACTCAATTTGGGAATCGATAAGGGATATTCTCGACAAGCGGTTCAAAGAGACTGGTCATCAGAATGGCTTCTTACCTGTGCTAATACCTGAAAGCCTGCTGGCAAAAGAGGAGGATCACTTTGCAGGGTTTACGCCGGAAGTGTTCTGGGTTACTAAGGCAGGCGATAAAGAGCTTGATGAAAAATTAGCGCTCAGGCCGACATCTGAAACCCTTGCTTATTCAATATTTGCAAAGTGGATAACAAGCTACCGCAATTTGCCACTCAAGGTCAACTTTTGGAACTCTGCGCTGAGAGCTGAGATTAAGTCGACCAAGCCCTTCATTAGGACTTCCGAATTTTTGTGGCAGGAGGGCCACACGGTACATGCCACTGAACAAGAAGCAGAGCAGGAGGTCGTGAGTATAGTTGATATTTATAAGGATTTAATAGAGAACTATCTAGCTGTACCAGTTATAGCAGGATACAAGACTGACCGAGAAAAGTTTGTTGGCGCAAAATACACAGTGACCCTTGAAGGTTTGATGCCTGTAGAAGGGAAGGCCCTTCAGATGGGGACTTCGCACCATCTCAGTCAGAATTTTTCAAAGCCATTTGGAATAAAGTACCTTGGTAAGGATACCAAGGAGCATTTTGCGTGGCAGACTTCATGGGGAGTTTCTTGGCGCCTAGTGGGTGGGTTGATAATGGTTCATGGTGATGACCGAGGCTTAATCCTTCCTCCGCAAGTCGCACCAATACAGGTAGTAATAGTGCCTATACATAAGGACAAGAACGCCAACATGGTCAAGGAAAAGGCAAGGGAAATAGAGTTTGAATTAAAGCACAATGATATAAGAGCATATCTGGATGATCGAGATGAATACACTTCTGGATGGAAATTTAACGAATGGGAAATGAAGGGTGTCCCGCTGCGTATAAACATAGGACCTAAGGATATTGAAGAGGGACAGGTTGAATTTGTCAGGCGTGATACAAAGGAAAAAAGACCTGCTGAGCGGGGAAAGCTTGTACTTGTCGCAACTTCGATTTTGGCGCAGATACAGGGGAGTTTACTTGCAAAGGCAAGAGAATTTCTCGAGGAGAACACTTTCAAACCTGCAGATTTCGAAAGCTTTAAGTCGATAATTCAGACTAAGGGAGGGTTTCTTCTTGCAGGCTGGTGTGGCCAAGAACAATGCGAGTCCAAGGTAAAGGAAGAGACAGGAGCAGATATCCGGGTGATACCATTTAACCAGAGCCAGAAGCCGGCCACATGCATTTACTGTGGTCAGGAAAGCAAAAAGGCAGCAATATATGCAAGGGCATACTAATTGGTAACACTTGAAGATCTTTTTCCATTTGGAACCGAACTTGGATATATAGGCATCATCCTCATAAGCTTCGTATCTAGTTTAATTCCTTTTATCCCGATCCCTTATTTTCCAGTCTTAATAACTGCTTCATTTAATACTAATTTCAATCCACATATAATCTCCATTATCAGTGCGCTTGGCATAGTCGGAGCAAAGACAATAATCTTCTTTATCAGCTATTATGGTCGCAAAATTCTAAGTGACAAGACAAAGAAGAGAATGCGTCCACTACAAAATCTGGTAAGCCGGTATGGCTGGTTTGGAGCGTTTATAGCTGCTCTTACTCCGATACCTGATGACATTGTCTACATTCCACTTGGTCTTGCAAAGTACAGCCCTTGGAAATTTGCAACGGCCACATTTGCCGGGAAATTCTTGATGAATGAATCGATTGTCTGGGGCTCGATTTTTCTTGGGAGACCTTTTGTCGAGGATATATTATCATCAGATACGACAGACCAGACGTCATTAATTATAGCAGCAATAGTGAGCACTATAGTGCTTGCAGTCTTTGTATACTTTTCGCTCAGAATAGATTGGGCAAAGGTAATTGGAAGGTGGTTTCCTTGGGCGCTGAAAAATAGTAACGAGGAAGAGGAGGATCTTAATGATAACAATAATAAAGACAATAATCACAACACAAAAAAAGAGCCCTAGGAAAGGCTTTATCTACTATTCTTGTCTCTTGTCATTAAGCTCGATATAGTCTTCATTGATGCCAGTTATGCAGTCAGTAACTACGGCTTTAACTCGTTGAAAGTGTAGTGTACCCTTTGGTATTTTGTTCGCCTCTTGCATCATCGCCAGCCGTACTTCAAACGCACTTTTGTGGTCATCACATACTACGGCAAGCATAAATTCTCCATCCTGAGATTTTACTGAGATCACATATGAAGGAGGCAGCTGACATTCTTCTCCTTCAACCTTGGCAGAGCAATGCTCGGGCAAAAGCACATTATCTTCTGTATCGCAATGCAATATAATAATATCTGACTTTTGAACTATCAAAAGACATCCATCTCGAAAACTATGCCAATTTTTTATGTCATTGTTTTCCATCAAGTGAAAACATGCATAACGACTGTTACAGAGTGACAACATAGTAGTGCTATCAATAGCGTGAATATGGGTATTGGTTAGAATATTTGAAATACTTGAACGATTAAGATAAAAATTTCTAACGCCGTATAGTTTATGTGACTCCAAGAATATAATCGATGTAACTATTATATATTCCTATTAAATAGGAATGTATCGAAGCTATTGCAAGTTGATAAGAAAACACTTCGCCTTTTGGTCAAGGGCAGAGCGATGCTCCGAGTGCTCTCTGTTCTCTCTAAGCAAAAGGAAAATGCATTGCCCACTCGTGTACTGCTTCAGAAGTTAGGTGCTAACAACCTTCACCATGTAATATTGCAGGCAGAGAGGGAAGGTTATATTAAACGCAAAAGAGTCAAGCCACAAGGAAAGGGCAACTATCTTGTCTACAACCGCTTGACGCCAAAAGGAAGACGGTTAGCTGAACTAAACAAGAAATTGGAGTAAGATTAACAGAATAATTTAGCTAAAACCAGACCTCGTATTCTATTGGCCTAGTCTAAAAGACTGGACAAACATGAACCCTAGCGGATCAACATGGATGCAATATGCGAGAAGAAAGTTAGAGATGCATGCAATTAGCACATCTTAATTTATAAAACGGCAGAGAGTTTTTTTGCGTGCCTATGGGTAGCAGAAGAAGAAAAACTCTGGTAAGGCCTGCAAGGAAGTCTCGCAGAGTAGATGGAAGATGTCCAAAATGCACCACGATTGTCAAGTTTAATGTGTCCGGCCCAGTTGGCGACGAGATCTATGAGTGCACTGGCTGCATGTCCAAGTTTCACATAGATGAGTTGTAAAAAACTTAATTTGTGCCAATTGCGTGGAAAGCCCGCCCAGCCAAAGCAAAAATCCTTATTTAGTTATTTTACTCTGCGTTTAAAGTGTATCTTGCGCTCATGCTCCAGCTGTATGGTACTGTGGGTTATATTGTAGCGCTCGACCAAGACTGTGTTTATTTCAGACAAGATCTTGCTTGACTCGCTGAGCATCTGATCGCGTACTACCACATGGCCACTCAGTGCGTCCATTCCTGTTGATATCGTCCAGATATGCAGATCGTGAACATCTACCACTCCATTCAGCTGCTTGAGAGTTATCAATATTTCTTGCATATCGAGTTTCGACGGAGCGCCCTCTAGCAATATATGAGTGCTACTTCGCACAATAGAGTAGGCACTTCTTGCCACTAGACCTGATATCATAAAGGCAACAAGTGGATCCACAATAGTGATGCCCGTGTTAAGAGCAATAAAGCCAGTAACGATGACTGCGACAGATGAGATTGTGTCGTAGACAACGTGAATAAATGCGCTGTTAATATTGATACTCTTGCGGGCATGATGCTTTAGCAGGAACAGCACTGCTAGGTTACCTGCAAGACCAATAGTTGCTGTCAGTAGTAACAGCGGCGCATCTATTATATGCGGCGACATGACGCGGAGAAACGCTTCGTATAACACCCACAATGAAATAGCTCCAAGCGCTATACCATTTGCGAGAGCAACCATTACCTCCACTCTGTGATAACCATACGTCATTGTACCAGAATGGCTTCTTGCCGCCATTGTTATTGCAAAAAGGCTTAGTCCAATTGCCATTACATCAGTGAACATATGCACCGCGTCGCTTACTAGCGAAATGCTATTACTCAAAATTCCGCCTATAACTTCAACAATCGCTATAGCAGCAATGACTATAAACGAAAACATGAGCATCTTCTTGGGTCGCAGTAAGCTAGTTCCCAATGTGATTGGTCTATACTGCTTTTCGGTATTTACAGATTGTTTCCGCTTAATTGGAAAGCGTCAATTGCGCAGGATTCTTATATTTTACAACCTGCGAAACTCCTTCTTTTGGATATATACCATAGATAAGGGAAGCTTTGGCCACCGTAGAATCCTTCAGTGTGACCATGATTATCTGGCTATCTTTTGAGCGCTCAAGCAGTACCTTTGACAGTCTATCTGTGTTCTCAGCATCAAGATGTGCGTCAACTTCATCCATCAAATAAAATGGCGATGGTTTGAGCGACTGAAGGGCAAGCAGGAACACAGTAGCAGCAATAGTTTTTTCGCCACCGGACAGCGTGGTTGACTCGCGTGGCACCGTCTTACCCGGGAACCGCACTAACAGCATCACACCGCTTGAAAAAATATCTTCAGAGTTCTCGATCTCAAGCCACGCCGAGCCCCCTGTCATTTCCTCAAATGTCGAGCGTATGTCGCTGTCAACTTTCTGAAATGCCTCCATGAAAACCTTCTCTTTTTCTCTCACTATCTGCTCTATGAACGAAATGATGGAATTATGCTCACTTTCAAGCTGGTTGCGCCTAGTTGACATACTACGGTATCCATCCATTACCTGCACGTACGCCTCATCAGCGCGGAGATTAATTCTTAACTTGACTTCTTCATGCTCTTCAGTTAATTCTTTGATCGCCGTTTCAACATCCATCTCATCAAGGAGATCCCTGTAGCCAAGAGAGTGAAGATTGTTGATCTGATGTAATTCTTCTTCAGTTAAGTCTACAATATCTTTTCGAAGCAGTACCGACTCGCGCTCTATTAAGTTGTATTCCTTTGACATTTTGCGATCGCTTTCTGAGAGTGATTTTATCTTGCGCTCATATTCTTGCAATACACTATAGGCGCTACCTGAAGAAACAATTATCTGCTGCTCCTGATCCCTGAGTCCTTTGAGTTCTGCTTCAAGTGATTGCGACTTCTTGTATATCTCTTGTATCTGAAGTTTGCTTTCTTCTAGTTCAAGGGAAAGGCGTTCATGCTCCTGGTCCATCTCGGCCAGATGCCGCATATCAAGCTCCAGCTTGGCTTCAAGTCCCCTAAGTATCGACAGTATGTGACCAAGCTCGATATTGACTACGTCCAATGACTTCACTATATTAGTGCGGGATATGTTCTTTTCAGCAAGTTTATTTTTGCTTGATGGCGCTTCACTTATACTTCGCAGCTTTGACGATATCTTTTCCATGGCAGGCGAAAGAAGGGCAAGCCTCTTTGAATATTTCACAAGATCTGTAACATATACGTCGACTTCTGACTGGAGGGTTTGATTATCTAATATGAGCTGTGAGACAGACTTTTCTTTTGTTTCTAAAGATTCTTTTTCTTTAGTAATGCTTCTTTGGACATCTCTAATAAAAAGCTCAAGTTGAACTTTCTCAGATTCGCCATCAATTGTGCGTTTCGAGAAATCATGAAACTGCATATTTTTCTCCTCAATAAGCTTGGACAGCTTAGTTATCATTGTGCGTAAATTTTCCACAGATTCGCCAAAAGTTATCGCCTTTGTCATATCAGTTATCCTTCCTCCAAAGTCGGCTGACATAGAACCTCCCTCAGGTTCAAAGAGTTCACCATCAATTGACACACTTCTATATCCCTTCCTTGATAACATGAATGCTGTAGAGGAATTTCTTACAAGCAGTATGTCTGAGAAAAGAAATGCTGGCAATTTCTCATAATCGGACTGCACAAACTCTGACAGCCTACCAATAACATTGGGCTGATCACGAGGTATGCGTTGCTTCTCTTTTAATCGCCCGATGACGTCAAGCGGTATTATCCTAAGACGTGGAAGCTTTTGCTCTTTGGCATAGGCAGCTATCATTATCATAGACTTGATGTCATTTACGACAAAGGCTTTCATCCATTCTGAGCCTGCTGCAAAGATAGGCCGCTCGTAGTACCTGTCCCATCTCAATAAGCCATAAACAAGACCGCAAATGCTGAACTTATCTTTTTCTTTCATTAATTCTGCAATGGCAAGATCCTCATTCATGGCGTTTTTGGCTATATTGGCTCGTTCTTCAAACTTGTTCACAAGATTCTCTGCACGCACTAAGATGTCTGCAGAACCGGCTACCTCTTTTTCTAGTTTCGACTTTGCCTCTGCAAGTTCGGATCCAACCTTGGTAGCATTCTGTAGTTTTGCCCCATCCAACTCAAGTGATCTTTCAAGCTGTGCTATACGACTTTTTGTAGTCAAAATTTCTGCTTGGAGCACATTTATAGTTGAACGATTTGAATCCTTCTTGTAATTGATGGTCTTGATTTTTTCTTCGAGTCTGGCGCCGGCAAGTTCGATTTGACCCTTTAATGATGTCATCCGTGCAAGCCTCTTTTCCAATTTCGCTTGGAAACCACTATATTTAGAAACATTATCCGTCAGCTTTTCAATTTCATCATCAATCGTAGCAAGCCTAACCTTAAGATCTTTCATGCTTGCCTCCTTTTGGTCAATTTCTCTCTTCAGTCTATCCACCTCAGAACGCGTATTCTCTAGCCTTTGAAGTGTAGCTTGCTTGCTGGTTTGCAGGGAAGGAAGTCTCCTTTCAATTTCCGCCATACGACGCTCAAACTCGCTCAACATAGCTTTTGTACGCTCTGAGTCATGAACAATCCCTGATATTCTCATTGCAACTTGCGCCTTAGCTCGGTTAGCGGCGTCAACCTGTTGAATAAACCTTGACTTTTCTTCGTCCAGTTTTTCAATCTCTATCTGAGCCTCTTCGATTAACTTTGAAAGGCCTGATGACTTTTCATTGTTTGATTCAAGGATCTGGGTGCTTGTAGCGAGCTTGTATCTCACCCTTCGTATCGTATTTGATATTTGCACCGCCTTGAGCTTCTTGAGCTCCGTGCTAAGGTGGTCATACCTCAGCTGTTCATTCCTCTCTGTTTCAAGCTCGTCTATGCGCTTTCTGACCTCGCCCATCCTTGCGAATGCAACCTCAAGCCTCCTATCTGCCTCATCTAGCTGCTTCAGAGCTTCTGCTCTCTTTTCATCAAAGTAGGAGAGGCCTACTATATCTTCTATTATCTTTCTACGCTCCTCGGAATTTAGTTCAGAGATTCTTGTGATCAT
>Ga0196962_10000811_pt1 | contig 11289 bp, 9 predicted proteins | sample S3v_20metaG_FD_183186 | JGI IMG/M metagenome (GOLD analysis project Ga0196962, IMG submission 183186) | Soil microbial communities from Anza Borrego desert, Southern California, United States - S3+v_20 | ecosystem: Environmental > Terrestrial > Soil > Desert | place: USA: California | collected... | reverse complement strand
ACGGGCCCGCGCTGCTGCGCGCGCTGCGGGAGCAGGAGGTGGACGTCGTGGCCCGCGCCGTGCCGGCCGGCGAGCGCACGAAGTCGCTCGCCACCGCCGTCCAGCTCTGGAACTGGCTCGCCCAGACGGGGCTCGGGCGGCGCGACGTCGTCGTGACCTTCGGCGGCGGCGTGATCAACGACCTCGGCGGATGGGTGGCGAGCGCCTACATGCGCGGCGTGCCGTACGTCAACCTCCCGACGACGCTGCTGGCGATGGTGGACGGAGCCCTCGGCGGCAAGGTCGCCGTCAACCACCCCGTGGCCAAGAACCTGCTCGGCGCCTTCCAGCAGCCGGCCGGCGTGGTGTCGGACGTGCGCCATCTGCGGACGCTCGACCGCCGGCACCTCGCGGCCGGCATCGCCGAATGCGTCAAGAAGGGCGTCATCGCGTCGCCGGAGTACTTCGCGTTCATCGAGGACCACGCCGGCGCGCTGCTCGCCGGCGACCCGGCCGCGCTCGAGCGCCTCGTCCTGGCCGCATCGGCGATCAAGGCGCGGCTGATCGAGCGCGACCCGTACGAGAAGGACCTCCGGCGCCCGCTCAACTTCGGGCACACCGTCGGGCACCCGCTCGAGACCGTGACGGGCTACGGCCCGCTCCTGCACGGCGAGGCCGTCGCGTTCGGCATGGCGGTCGAGGCCAGGGTCGCGGCGGCGCGCGGCTGGCTCCCGGAGTCGGTGCTCGACCGCCTGCTGTCCCTCCTCGGCCGCTGCCGGTTGCCGGTCTCGGCCGACGAGCTGCCGGTCGCGGTGCGCGCCGACGCGCTCGTCGCCGCGACCGAGAAGGTCAGGCTGATCCGGGCGGGCAGCCTGCGCTGGGTCCTGCCGCTCGATCTCGGAGACACCGTCATCGCGGACGACGTGTCGGAGCGCGAGCTGCGCGCGGCGCTCGGCGCGTGCGGTGTAAAGTGATTGGATCACTGGCTCTCTTGGGGAGGACGCATGTCAGCATCGGCCGCGCTGCTGGACGCCGCGAGCGAGGTCATCCCCGGCGGCGTGAACACGTGCCGCCGGCGCAGCGACCCACGTCTCTGCTTCCGGCGCGGGGCGGGCGCGTACGTCGAGGACCTCGACGGCCGCCGGTACATCGACTACCACGCCGCGTACGGAGCGGTCTTCCTCGGGCACTCGCACCCGGCGGTCGTCGAGCGCGTCTCGCGCGCCATGCGCGAGACCGTGCTGTTCGGCGTCGGCGTCACCGAGGCGGAGCTGGCGCTCGCCCGCAAGATCGCCGCGCACGTGCCGTCGGTCGAGCAGGTCGTCGTCTGCAACAGCGGCTCGGAGGCCACGTACCACGCGATCCGGCTCGCGCGGGCGGTCACCGGCCGCCAGAGGCTCGTCAAGTTCCAGGGGTGCTACGACGGGTTCCACGACTACGTGCTCCGGAACGTCCTGAGCGAGCCGGAGCGGGTCGGGCGGCGCGATCCGCACTCGGCGGGCATGCTCGAGGCGGCGGTCGACGCGACGCTGGTCTGCCGCTTCAACGACCTCGACGACGTGCGCGCGACGCTGGAGCGGCACGGCGAGGACGTGGCCGCGGTGGTCGTGGAGCCGTTCGCGCACAACTCCCCCGGCCTGCTCCCGCGGGCCGGCTTCCTGCCGGGCCTGCGCGCCCTGTGCGACGAGTTCGGCGTGCTGCTGATCTTCGACGAGGTGATCACCGGCTTCCGCCACCACCTGGGCGGCGTGCAGGCGATCACCGGCGTGCTGCCCGACCTCACCGCGATGGGCAAGGCGATCGCGAACGGCTTCCCGCTCGCCGCGGTCGGCGGCCGTCGGGCGCACATGGAGCGCTTCAACACGCGTCCCGGCGGCGACGTCCACTTCGGCGGGACCTACAACGGCAACGCGGTCGCCGTCGAGGCGGGCCTGGCCACGATCGAGCAGCTCGAGGACGGGCGCGTGCACGAGCACGTCTTCCGGCTGGGCGAGCGCATGCGCCGCGGCCTCGCCGAGGTCGCCGAGCGCGTCGGCGTGCCGGCGGTGGTCGGCGGCTACGGCTCGCTGTTCGTGCTGTGCTTCATGGAGGGTCCGCTCGAGTCGTACGACGACGTCCTGCGCAACGACGGCGAGCTCTTCGGGCGCTACCGGCGCGAGCTCGTGGCGCGCGGCATCTTCGAGATGCCGGAGAGCCTGGGCCGCAGCCACATCGGCGCGTCGCACACCGACGCCGACGTCGACCGCTCGCTCGAGGCCGCGGAGGCGGCGCTGCGCGCCGCCGTCGATGCGCTCGCCCGCGCGCGATGAGCCGCATCTCGCTGGCGGGCGCGCCGGTGTCGTGGGGCGTGGACTTCGCCCGCGACCCGGCGAACCCGCCCCCGGGCGAGGTGCTCGACGGGATCGCGGCCGCCGGGCTCGAGTGGATGGAGCTCGGGCCGCCCGGGTACCTGCCGGCCGCCCCCGGCGTCCTGGCGGAGCGCGGGCTGCGCAGCGTCGGCACGTTCGTCTTCGACGACCTCCACGACCCGGGCGCCCGCGACACGGTCGCCCGCGCGGTGCACGACGCGCTGGCGGCCCTGGTGAGCTTCGGCGGCCGCCTGCTCGTGCTCATCGACCGCCCGAGCCCACGGCGCGCCGCGACGGCCGGGCGCAGCCGCGACGCCGTTCGGCTGGACGGCGCCGCCTGGCGGGCGATGGTCCGCACCGTCCGCGGCGTCGCCGAGGCCGCCGGCGACGTCGGCGTCCGCGTCGTGGTCCACCATCACGCCGGCGGCTACGTCGAGTTCGCCGACGAGATCGAGCGGCTGCTCGCGGACCTGCCCGCCGACGAGGCCGGCTTCTGCCTGGACACCGGCCACGCGCTGTACGCGGGGATGCGCCCCGAGCACCTCGCTCGCGACTACGGCGAGCGCCTCGAGCACCTCCACGTCAAGGACGTGCGCCGTGAGGGCGCCGGCGACTTCTGGCGCGCCGTCGCGGCCGGGGTCTTCTGCCCCGTGGGCGAGGGTCTCCTGGACCTCGACTCCCTTGCGCGGGCGCTCTCGGACGTGGCATACGCCGGCTTCGCCACGATCGAGCAGGACCGCCGGCCCGGAACTCCCGGGACGCCGCTCGAGGGCCTCCGCCGCAGCGTCGCCCGCGTGCGGGCGAGCGGCATCGGCTGAGCGCGCGGCAGCCCGGTCAATCCGCGGCCGGCCGGCCGGGCGACGAGGCGGACTGGGCGATCCCGCGCCAGGTCAGGACCGCCATCCCGCGCATCCCGGCCTCCGCGCCGAGCTCGGCCGGCAGGATCTCCGGCGCACGGCCGAACGGCAGCCGCTCGCGGATGCGCTCTCTCAACGGCTGGAACAGGTACTCCCCTGCGGCCGCGAGGCCGCCCCCGATCACGACCCGCTGCGGGTCGAGGATGACGACGACGTTCGCGATCGACAGGGCGAGGGCGTCGATCGCCTGATGCCAGATCCGGCGCGCCGGCTCGTCGCCGGCCACCGCCCGCCCGACGAGCACCTCGGCGTCGATCTGCTCGCCCGTCGCCTCCGCGTAGAGCTTCTGCATCCCGCCGGCCGCGGCGTACGCCTCGAGGTGCCCGCGGACGCCGCAACCGCATAGCGGGCCGTCCGGGTCGATCGTCATGTGCCCCATCTCGCCGGCCGTCGAGTGCATCCCGCTGTACGGCCTGCCGTCGATCACGACGGCCGCGCCGACGCCCGTGCCGATGGCGATGAAGAGGTGGTCGGCCGCGGTGCGGCCGCTGCCGAGGGCGGCGTCGCCTGACGCGGCTGCGCGGACGTCGTGGGTGATGAAGACCTGCATGCCGGTGCGCTCGACGGCCATCTGGCGCAGCGGGACGTCGCGCCAGCCGAGATTCGGCGCATCCAGCACGATGCCGGCGCGCTCGTCGACCGGCCCGGGCACGGCGATGCCGATCCCGGCCAGCGCCCGAGCCCCGTGGCGGCGGACCCCCTCGGCGACCAGGTCGTCGACCAGACCGAGGATCCCCTCGAGCACGGCCTGCGGGCCCCGGTCGGGACTCGTCTGCCGCCGGTCGCGGAGGAACAGCGCGCCGTCGCGGTCGGCCAGCGCGCCCTTGAGCGTCGTGCCGCCGACGTCGACGACGGCGACGTACGAGTCCTCCCCCTGGGCGAGCGCGGACATGGCTGCCGAGTCGAGACGTCGCCGCCGGGCGCCGGCGAGCGCCCGGCGGGACCGTCTCCGTCTAGTAGCCGAGCTCCATGACCTCGTCCACGTTCTCCTGCGTCACGGTGGTCGCCGCCACCGTGATCTTGGTCGGCACCTCGGGCTCGGCCAGGTCCTGCATGCCGGAGCCCTGCGCGATCAGGCGCGCGAGGTTGATCGCCGAGGACGACATCGACGGGTTGTAGAGGAACGTGGCGCGGTAGAGCCCGCCGGCCTTGATCCGCTCCATCGCGGCCTTGGAGCCGCCGGCGCCGGTGAGGAACATCTCATCCTCGCGGCCGGCGTTCTCGATCGCGGCCACGACGCCCTCGGCCATGTCGTCGTCATGCGTGTAGACGGCGTCGATCTGGCTCTGCGCCTGCAGGACGTTCTCCATGACCGACAGGCCCTTGTCGGGGAGGAAGTCGCCCGGCTGGCTGGCGACGATCTTGATGTCGCCCTTGCAGCGCCGCTGGAGCGCGTCCTTGAAGCCCTGGGAGCGCTGCTCGGTGACCGAGATGCCGGCGATGCCCTGGATCTCCACGACGTTGCCCTGGCACTGCAGCTCGTCGGCGAAGTAGTTGCCGGCCTGGTAGCCGATGCCGTAGTTGTCGCCCGTGATCAGCGTCCGGTAGGCGCCGTCCTCGGAGAACTCGCGGTCGACGTTCACGACCGGGATGCCGGCCTCCATCGCCTTCAGGGCCACCGGCGTCAACGCGTCGCCCTCGTTCGGCAGGATGACGAGTGCGTCGGGCTTGCCGGCGATCAGGGTCTCGATCTGATCCGCCTGGGCGGCGGAATCGGTCACACCCTCTGCGAGCTCGAGCGTGACGCCCTCGAGCTCATCGGCCTGCTTGCGCGCGTTGTCGGTGATGGCGGCCATCCAGCCGTGGTCGGCGCCCGGCGCGCTGAAGGCGATCTTGACCGGCTTGGTCTGCGCCGGCGAGCCGTTGTCCTGCTGGACGGTGCTTGCACCGTCGCCCCCTTCCTCATCGCCGCCGCAGGCGACGATGCCGAGCGCCAGCGCGGCGCACAAGGGGATGACGAGTCGCTTGATCGACATGGGTACTCCCTCCTCTTTCCGAAAGTTTCTCTCTTGCTGCTGCGGGTTACTGCTGGCTAGGGCTGCCTGCGCTGGAGCAGGACGGCGGCGACGATGATCACCCCCTTGGTCACCTGCTGGATCTCAACCGCCAGGTCCATCAGCGTCATCAGGTTGAAGATCAGCGCGAACGTCAGGACGCCGAGGACGGTGCCGACGATCGTCGCGCGACCGCCGGAGAGCGCGGTCCCACCGATCACGACCGCGGCGATGGCGTCGAGCTCGTAGAGCGTCCCGATCACCGGCGACGCGCTCGAGAGGCGACCCGAGACGAGGATCGCCGCGATCGCTACGCAGATGCCGCTGATGACGTAGACGCTGAAGATGATCCGCGACACCTTCACGCCCGCGATCCGCGCCGCCTCGCGGTTGCCGCCGACCGCGATGACGTGCCGGCCGTAGCTCGTGCGGTTGAGCAGGACCCAGGCGCCGACGGCGACCGCCAGGAAGACGAGGACGGCGGACGGGATGCCGAGCACCTCGCCGGTGCCGAACCAGCGCACGCCCTCGAGGTCGAAGATCGAGATCGGCGTCTTGTCGCTGATCCAGAGCGCCAGGCCTCGCGCCATCGCGAACATGGCGAGCGTCGCGATGAAGGGGACGACCTTGCCGTAGGCGATCAGGCCGGCGTTGACGCCGCCGAGCAGGATGCCCATTCCGAGCGCGCCGAGCAGGAACGCGGCGCTGCCCGACTCGGCGAACTGCCCGCCGAGGACCGCCGCGGCCGCGGTCATGGAGCCGACGGACAGGTCGATGCCGCCTGTGGCGATCACGAACGTCATCCCGATCGCCAGCACGCCGATCACCGCGCTCTGGCGCACGATGTTGAGGATGTTGTCCGAGGTCGGGAACACGTCCGGCTCGAGCACGGCGCCGGCGATCAGCAGGAGGATGACGACGCCGACGAGCGCGTACTCCTGCAGCTGGAACTGGCCGCCGGACAGGCCGAACGGGAGCCGCCTGCCGGCGGCCTCGGGGGCGGTGGTCATCGAATCTCCTCCGGGACGGACTCGGGATGGGTGACGGCATGACGCAGGAGGTCGAACTCGGTCGCCTCCTCGCCGGGAACGTCGGCAACCAGCTCTCCCTCGCGCATGACGAGGATGCGGGTGCACAGGCCGATCAGCTCGGGCAGCTCGGACGAGACGACGAGGATGCCCTTCCCAGACTTCGCGAGGTCGGTGATCAGGCGGTAGATCTCGGCCTTCGCCCCGACGTCGACGCCGCGGGTGGGCTCGTCGAACAGCAGGACCTTGCAGCGGCGCATCAGCCACCGCGCGAGGACGACCTTCTGCTGGTTCCCGCCCGAGAGCTCGCGCGCGAGCGCCCGCGGGTTGTCGGGCTTGGTGTTGAGCTCGCGCAGCAATTCGGCCGCGGCCTTGCGCTCGGAGCGGGGGCTCAGCAGGCCGCGGCGCCGATGCTTGCCGAGATCGGCCAGCGTGACGTTGGCCGCCAGCGACCATTGCAGGAGCAGGCCCTGCGACTTGCGGTCCTCTGGCGCCAGCCCGAGGCCCGCCGCGATGGCCGCGGCCGGGCGGCCGAGCGGAAGCCTCTTGCCCTCGATCAGGACCTCGCCATCGTCGGCGGGGTCGAGGCCGTAGACCAGCCGCAGGAGCTCGGTCCGGCCGGCGCCGACCAGGCCGCCGATGCCGACCACCTCCCCCGCGTGCACCTCGAGGGAGGCCGGCTTGACGTCGGGGCCCCGAGCGATCCCTCGCACCTCGAGCAGCACGTCGCCGCTGCGCTTCTGGCGCTCCGGATAGAGCTGCTCGACCTTGCGGCCGACCATGTGCTCCACGAGCGTGTCGGTGGGCGTGGCGCTCGGCAGCCCGACCGCCACCGTGCGCCCGTCGGAGAGCACGGTGACGCGGTCGCCGATACGCCTGACCTCGTCGAGCCGATGCGAGATGTAGATCACGCCCACGCCCTGCTCGGTGAGGCGCCGGACCACGCCGAACAGCGTCTCGATCTCGTGGTCGTCGAGGATCGCCGACGGCTCGTCCATGATCAGCAGCCGGATCTTTCGCGACAGCGCACGGGCGATCGAGACGATCTGCTGCCCCGCCGGCCGCAGCGTGCGCACGCGGGCGCTCGGCGAGATGTTCGGGTGATCGAGTCGCTCGAGCAGCTCCGCCGTCTCGCGGCGCATGGCCGCGCGGTCCAGCAGGCCGCCGCGGCGGGTCTCATGGCCGAGGAACACGCTCTCGGCGACGGTCAGGTCCTCGACGAGGTCGAGCTCCTGGTAGATCGTGCCGACGCCCCGAGCCATCGACTCCGAGGGCTCCCCGGTCGGCAGCGGCTCGCCGCCGACGAGGATCTCGCCCTCGGACGGCGCCACGGCGCCCGACACGCACTTGATGAGTGTCGACTTCCCCGCTCCGTTAGGCCCGAGCAGCACGTGCACCTCGCCCGGCATGACGTCGAAGTCGACGCCGTCGAGCGCGCGCACACCGGGGTACTGCTTGGCGATGTTGCGGACCTCGAGGATCGGTCCATCGGTCACGGGAGTACCTCCATCGGTACGAGAGTGGGAACGTCGACCCACTGGTCCTTGGTCGCGAACTCGAGCGCCGCCTCGGTGGTCCGGGCGGCGCCCATTCCGTCGGCGAACGGCGAGAGGCCGTCGGGCGGCCGGCCCCGGCGGTTCGTGGCGTACGCGTCGGCGATGAACTCGGCGAAGCTGTCACCCCAAACCGCAGGATGCCCCGCCGGGCCGCAGGACAGTCGCGCAGCAACGATCGCGAGGGCGCGGGGTCGCGCTCGCCGGAGATCCGGCGGCCGATGACGAGCTTCGCGAGGGCGCACGCGTGCGAGCCGATGTCCGCGAACGCCTCGGAGGCGCCGCGCACCGCGGGATCCACCGGCCCGTTGTCGTCCTCCGCCCTCAGCAACCTGTCCTGTCGGTAGGTTCCATGCATCGGCCGCACGGCGCCGGTGCGGCCGCCCCCCCATCCGCTCGCGAGCTTCGCGGACGGCGGGATGATAACGGTCGGCGAACGGCACGGCGGCGCCGCCAACCGTGGCCGCCGAAGGCGCTCCACCGTCTCGTCGTCGAGGTTCCCTGCTTCCACCCGCCGAAGGGCCTGGCGCTCATGAGCTGGCGGAGCAGCTCGACGATCGTCAGGACGAGCCGGGCGAGACCTCGCTCCACGTTCTCGGGGCCGGCGTCGACCCGGCGCGAGAGGGCGTCGTCGAGGCGCCGGACGTCGCGCGCGAACGGGTCGAGGTCCAAAGGCGCCGCCAGCAGCTTCTCGCCGGGCGAGCAGACCGCCGCTACCCGGCGCTCATGCGGCCTGACGCACGGTCGTCGGCCGCCGGACATCCGCCGGCGCGGGCCATGTCCGCGCGCGTGCAGCGTTCCCCGGCGGGCAGGGAGAGCGGGCCGACCGGCTCATCCCGAGCCCTCGAGGTGGCGCTTGAGGTCGCGCAACGCGCGGCGCATGACCGCATCGGCGATGGCGGACCGCACGGGCCCGGGGACGAAGCGCCCGGGATCGATGCGCAGGTCGAGCTCCACGTGCGTGCCGCCGTCCCTGCGCGGCTCGAACCGCCACTCGCCGGCGAAGTCGCGGAAGTCGCCGCCGAGGTACTCGCTCGCCAGCCGCCGCGGCTCGTCGTAGATCTGGCGCAGCCGGTAGCGGACGGTCTTGAAGCGGGCATCGATCTCGTACTCGACGACCGATCCGCGGCCCGCCGCGTCGCGCTCGAGCACGCGCGCGCGTCGTACGGCGCCCTGCCACTCCGGCAGGCGCTCGTAGTCGGTCAGCGCGTCGAAGCACTCCTGCGCGCCGGCGTCGATCTCCGCGCTGTGGCAGTCGCCGTAGCTGGGCACGTCAGTCCACCGGCTTGCGTTCGAGGCGGTGGACGGCCGGGCCCTGGAGCACGCTGCCGTCCGGCGCGAAGCGCGAGCCGTGGCACGGGCAGTCCCAGCTGCGCTCGGCGGTGTTGAAGTTGACCTGGCAGCCGAGGTGCGTGCAGGTCGGCGAAACGGCGATCGCGGCGCCGTCCTCGTCTCGGTACGCCGCGACCTTCTCGCCGTCATGACGGACGATGTCCCCCTCGCCCGGGCGCAGGTCGTCGAGCGAGCGGAGGCCGGGTTTGCCGAGCCGGTCGCCGACGAGCCGCAGGCCCGCTTCGAGGTTCTCCTTGGCCAGCCGCGCCGCCGAGGCGCGCAGCCTCAGCCGGTTCGGGTCGAACAGCCGCGCCCAGGGGTTGTCCCGGTCGAGCGCGAGGTCGCTCAGCAGCATGCCCGCGGCGGTGCCTCCGGTCATGCCCCACTTCGCGAAGCCGGTGGCCATCAGCACACTGCGCTCCCACGGCGCGAGCCGCCCGACGTACGGCAGGCCGTCGACCGTGGTGTTGTCCTGAGCGGACCAGCGGTAGTCGACCGACCGCACGTCCCAGTGCTCGCGGGCGAACGCCTCCAGACGCCGGTACCGCTCTTCGGTGTCGCCGCCGGTGCCCGTCCGGTGCCCCTCGCCGCCGACGAGCAGCAGCTCGTCCCCCTCGACCGGCACGGCACGAACCGAACGGGTCGGCGACCCGGCGCTGATCAGCATGCCCTCCGGCGGCGCCCCCGCGATGCGGCACAGGATCGCGTACGAGCGCTCGGGATGGACGCGCGCGAACGCCAGCGAGCGATCGAGGAACGGGTAGTGGGTGGCGATCACCACCTTGCCGGCGGTCACCCGGCCGCCCGGCGTCTTGACCATGCAGGGGTCGCCGCCGTCGACCTCGACGGCGCGAGAGCCTTCGAAGATGCGGCAGCCGCCGGCGCCCAGCGCATCGACGAGGGCCGTCAGGTACTTGCGAACGTGGAACTCAGCCTGGTTGTCGAACCGGACCGCGCCCGCGACCTCGAACGGCAGCGGCGCCGTGTCGCTGAGCCAGGCCGGCAGCCCGGCATCGCTCGCCGCCCTCGCCTCGGACTCGATCTTCGACCGCTCGGACGACGAGGTCGCATACGCGTAGGCCACGCGACGGCGGAAGTCGCAGTCGATGCCATCGCGCTCGACCCGCTGCGCGATCCAGTCGAGCGCCGCCTCGTTCGCCTCGCCGTAGGTCCGCGCGGCGTCGGCGCCGAAGCGCGAGCGCAGGCGGTCGTAGATCAGCCCGTGCTGCGATGTGACCTTGGCGGTCGTATGGCCCGTGACGCCGTGCATGAGGCGGTCGCCCTCGACCAGCGCCACCTGCGCGCCCGCCTCGGTCAGCAGCAGCGCCGTCGTGATCCCGACGATGCCGCCGCCGACGACCGCCACGTCGGCGCGCACGTCGGAGTCGAGCTCGGCGAAGCGCGGCTGAGCCGGCCCGGTCTCGATCCACACCGACCCCTTCATGCCGCCCGGCGCAGCGCCAGCTCCTCGAGACGCATCAGCGATTCGGCGTTGCGGCCCTTCGTCACCAGATGGAAGAGGGGGTTGAGCTTGAGGAGCGCCGCCGCCCCGTCCGGGCTCTCGGTCATCCGCACGACGGTCCCGCCGTCCCGCGGCTCCATCTCCATGGTCACCGTGGCGGTCCCGAACGGGCGGCCCTTCGCCCGCATGCGCAGGAGCTGCGGCGGCCGCGCCTCGAGCGCCTCGGTGTGGTCGCTGACCTCGAACGGCCCGACGCCGATCGTGTGGTGGAACCTCGAGCCGGCTGCCGGCCAGTCCGGATCGGCGTCGCGGATGAGCTTCGAGCCCGGCACCCAGTACCCGTAGCCGCCCGCGTCGGCAAGAGCGTCCCACACGGCCTGGAGCGGGACGGGCATGAAGCGCTCGTTCGTCGGCATCGTCGCGCAGCTACCCACGGCTCCGGCCGGGTAGGCATGACCCGGGCCCGCCGGCTTCGATGCGATCGCGTCGGCTCCGGCCACAAGGCGCCGGTGGCGGCGAACGGGGTTGCCGGGCGCGGCTGGAGCGCGGACGCGCCGCCGCGCCCCGAGGCGGCCAGCGCCAACCTCGTTGGACGGCGGCGTCCGCGGCCGCGGCCGACGAGGTTCCCGACCGTCCCCCCTAGGGCTGCGAGCGGCGGAGGCGCAGGGACGCATAG
>Ga0196962_10000810_pt1 | contig 11300 bp, 11 predicted proteins | sample S3v_20metaG_FD_183186 | JGI IMG/M metagenome (GOLD analysis project Ga0196962, IMG submission 183186) | Soil microbial communities from Anza Borrego desert, Southern California, United States - S3+v_20 | ecosystem: Environmental > Terrestrial > Soil > Desert | place: USA: California | collected... | reverse complement strand
GAGAAGGCGCAGGGCGGCGCGGCGAGCGGCGGCGCCGGGCGGGTCGGCTGCGCTCAGCGGCGCGGCCCGAGGGGATCGAGCGCGGAGCGCGCGGGGGCGAGCGGGGGCGGGGCATGAAGCCCGAGCTCGTCGGCCATCGCCTCGAGCGCGGCGATCCGGTTCTCGGTCGCCGGATGGGTGGAGAAGAGGCTGTCGCCGCGGCCGAGGCCGGGCACGATGTAGAGCGAGGCCGCCGCCGGGTTGCGCGCCGCCACCGGATTGGGGATCCGCGCCGCGCCGGCGTGAAGCTTGGCCAGGGCCGAGGCGAGAGCGCGCGGGTTGCGGCAGATTTCGGCGCCGCCCCGATCGGCGCCATATTCGCGGGTGCGGCTGATCGCGAGCTGGACGATCATCGCCGCGAACGGGGCGACGATCACGGCCAGAAGCATGGCGAGCAGGTTGCCGTTCCTGTCCCCGCCGCGGAAGAACAGGCCGAAATTGGCGAGCATCGAGATCGCGCCGGCGATCGTCGCGGTCATCGTCATGATGAGGGTGTCGCGATTCTTCACATGGGCAAGCTCGTGCGCCATCACCGCCTCGACCTCGTCGCGCGACAGCAGTCCGAGCAGGCCGACGGTGGCGGCGACCGCGGCATTGGCCGGGTTGCGGCCGGTGGCGAAGGCGTTCGGGTGCGGCGAATCGATCAGATAGACTTTCGGCATGGGCAGGCCCGCGCGCTCGGCGAGGCCGGCGACGATGGCGTGGAGCTGCGGCGCCGCCGCGGCGTCGACCTGACGCGCGCCGTGCATCCGAAGCACGATCCTGTCGGCGTTCCAGTAGGTGAACAGGTTCATCCCGGCGGCGAACAGCAAGGCGATCCCGGCGCCGCCGGCGCCGCCGATCGTGTAGCCCAGAGCCATGAACAGGGCGGTCAGAGCCGCCAGCAGCATCGTCGTCCGCAGAGCGTTCATCTTGCCTTCGCACCCTCCACGGCAGAAATGTGGGTTTCGACCCGCTCCAGTTCAACGGAAACCGACATGGCCGCCAAGCGCCCGCCCCACGTCAAGCCGCCCGCTCATTGGGGCAAGAGCCCGCCGGTGCCGGCGCCCGGGCCGGCGCTGGAGAGCGAGGAATGGGGAGGCCCCAAAGGCAAGGAACCGACCCGCTACGGCGACTGGGAGACCAAGGGCATCTGCCGCGACTTCTGAGTCGCCGAGGCGACGGATTCGACTCAGACCCCCTCGCTCCTCAGCGGCCGGGCGAGCAGCCGCTCGACCATTTGGTCGGCCGACGCCTCCTCGGCGAGCAGAGCGCAGACCGCCGCGACGATCGGCATGTCGACGCCGAGCGAGTCGGCGGCGCGCTTCAGAACCGGCGCGGTGAAGGCGCCTTCGGCGACGGTCCTTCGGTCGGCGAGCAGCTCCGCCGGCCGGGCGCCCTCGCCAAGGCCCTTGCCGAGGCTGAAATTGCGCGAGCTCGTCGACGAGCAGGTGAGGACGAGGTCGCCGAGGCCGGCGAGGCCGGCGAGGGTCTCGGCTCGGGCGCCCTTGGCGAGACCGAAGCGGGTCATCTCGACGAAGCCGCGCGAGATCAGGGCCGAGCGGGCGTTGAGGCCGAGGCCGCGCCCGTCGACGACTCCGCAGGCGATGGCGAGGACGTTCTTGACCGCGCCGCCCACTTCGGCGCCGGCAATATCGTCCGAATAATAGGGCCGGAAGAAGGGCCGGGCGATGCGGGCGATCAGCCGCTCGCCGAGGCCGTGGTCGTCCGCCGCGAGGGTCACCGCCGTCGGCAGGCCCGCCGCCACTTCGTGGGCGAAGGTCGGGCCGGAGAGGACCGCGATCGGCGAGGAAGGCTGAACCGAGGCGGCCACTTCGTGCATCAGCAGGCCGGTCCCCTCCTCGATGCCCTTGGCGCACAGGACGAGCGGCTTGCCGGCGGCGGGGAGGCGGCCGGCGACGGCGCGCAGATGCTGGGCCGGAGCCACGACCAGGAAGGCGTCGCAGGCCGACAGCGCGGCGAGATCGCCGGTGGCCCGGATCGCCGGACTGAGCTTCACGCCCTTGAGGAAGGCGGTGTTTTCACGGTCCGCGTTGATCGCGGCGACGACCTCGGGCTCGCGCGCCCAGAGCAAGGTCTCCTCGCCCGCGCAGGCGGCGACCTGGGCCAGCGCCGTGCCCCAGGCGCCGCCGCCGACGACGCCGATCCTCATGCCTTGACCCCGGCGCCGCGCGCCTTCTCGGCCGCCGGGTCGAGTGGCCAGCGGGCGCGGGCGGGGACGTCGAGAGCGTCGGTCAGCCCCGCCTCGAAGCGAAGCGCGCCCGCCCAGGCGACCATCGCCGCATTGTCGGTGCACAGCCAGGAAGGCGGCGCCACGAACGGCAGGCCGTGAGCGGCCGCGAGGCCGGCGAGGGCGGCCCGGATCCGCGAATTGGCCGCGACTCCGCCGGCGACGACCAAGGCGGTCGCGCCGTCGGCGCAGGCGAGCGCCCGAGCGGTGCGGTCGACGAGGCAGTCGACCACCGCCTCTTGGAACGAGGCGGCGATGTCGGGCGCGGAATGGAGCCCCGACTGGCGCGCGCGCATCACCGCGCTCTTCAGTCCGGCGAAGGAGAAATGCGGCTCGGCCGAGCCGAGCAGCGGCCGCGGCAGCGGGACCGCGCCGGGATCGCCGGCAAGCGCCGCCTGCTCGACGGCGGGGCCGCCCGGATAAGCGAGGCCGAGCAGTTTGGCGGTCTTGTCGAACGCCTCGCCGGCGGCGTCGTCGATGGTCGTGGCGAGCCGGCGGTAGCGGCCGGTTCCGGCGACGAACAGCAACTGGCAATGGCCGCCGGAGACGAGCAGCAGGAGATAGGGAAAGGCGAGGTCGGGATCGCTCAGCATCGGCGACAGCGCATGGGCCTCGAGATGGTTGAGCGCGACCAGCGGCTTGCCGCCCGCCAGCGCCAGGCCCTTGGCCGTGACGAGGCCGACCATGACCCCGCCGATCAGGCCGGGGCCGGCGGTGGCGGCGACCGCGTCGACCTCGTCGAGCCCGACCTGAGCTTCCGCGAGGACGCCGTCGATCAGGCGCGGCAGGATCTCGACATGGGCGCGGGCGGCGATCTCGGGCACGACCCCGCCATAAGGGCGATGCGCCGCCTCCTGCCCGGCGAGAAGGTGCGCGAGGATGCGCCGGTCCGAAGTCACCAGCGCCGCCGCGGTCTCGTCGCAGCTCGATTCGATGCCGAGGATGAGGCTCATCGCCGGCCTTTCCTGCCACCGGGGGAGCCGCTAGCACAAGCGGCGCATGGCCCACGCCCCCAGCCGCCCCCTCCGCCTCGGCACCCGCGGCTCGCCGCTCGCGCTCGCCCAGGCGCATATGGTCGCCGCTGCGCTTCGCGCCAGCCACGGCTGGGACGAATCCGCGGTCGAGATCGTGCCGATCACCACCAGCGGCGATCTCATCCAGGACCGGCCGCTGGCCGAGGTCGGTGGCAAGGCGCTGTGGACCAAGGAGCTCGACCGCTGCCTGGTCGAGGGCCGCACCGATCTGTCGGTCCATTCGATGAAGGATGTCGAGACGATCCGCCCCGAGGCCTTCGTCGTCGCCGCGATGCTCGAGCGCGCGGATCCGCGCGACCGGCTGGTCGGGGCGGAGAGCCTGGCGGCGCTCCCGCCCGGCGCCCGGGTCGGCACCTCCTCGCCGAGGCGGAGGGCGCAACTGCTGGCCCGCCGCCCGGACCTCGCCATCGTCACCCTGCGCGGCAACGTCCAGACCCGGCTCGCCAAGCTGGAGCGTGGCGAAGCGGATGCCACCCTGCTCGCCGCCGCCGGCCTCGACCGGATCGGGCTCGGCGGGGTCGGGACGGTCCTCGACGAGCTGATCCCCGCGCCGGCGCAGGGGGCGGTCGGAGTCGAGGTGCTGGCGGGCAACGACCGGGTGCGGGAATGGCTCGAGGCGGTCGACCATCGCTCGACCCATCGCTGCGTCGGCGCCGAGCGCGCCTTTCTCGCCGCCCTGGGCGGAGACTGCCGGTCCGCGGTCGCGGCCCACGCTTCGAACAGCCGCCTCGAAGCGGAGATCCTCAGCCCGGACGGCGCCGAGGTCCAGGCCGGCGACGGCGACGATCCCGCCGAGCTCGCACGAAGGCTGCTCGCCCGGGCGAGCCCGGCGCTTCGGGCGATGTTCGCGCGGTGATCCGGCCGGTGCTGATCGTCCGCGCCGAGCCGGGCGCCGGGCAGAGCGCGGCGAGGGCTCGAGCGCTCGGGCTGACGCCGGTGACCGCGCCGCTGTTCACGGTCCGGCCGCTCCCCTGGCAGCCGCCGCCGGCCGGCGGCTTCGACGCCGTCATGCTGACCAGCGCCCAGGCCGCTCGGCACGGCGGTGGCGGCTTGACGCCATTCCTCGCCCTTCCCTGCTATACCGTCGGCGAAGCGACCGCCGCGGCCGCGCTCGAGGCGGGCTTCGGCGACGTGCGTCCCGGCCCTGCCGACGGCGCCGCCTTGCTCGCGAAGATGGCGGCGGAGGGGATCGGCGCCGCCTTCCACCCCTGCGGGCGCGACCGGATCGAGCTTGCCCATCCGCGGGTCCGGATCGGCCGGGTCGCGGTCTATGCGGCGGAGGAAGCGGCCGAGCTGCCCCTTGCGGCAGCGGCGGCGCTTCGGGAGGGCGCCCTCGCCTTGCTCCATTCGCCGCGCTCGGCGGCTCTGTTCGCCCGCCTGGCCGGCGACCGGCGCGGCGAGGTCGCGCTCGCGGCGATCAGCGCCGCGACGGCGGCGGCGGCGGGCCCGGGATGGCGGGCCTGCGCCGTCGCGCCGGTCCCGCGCGACGAAGCCTTGCTGGAGCTTGCCGCCAAGCTGTGCCAGACTGCCGGCGATGAACGGTGATTACGATCGGGCGGAGGAGGAGGCCGTCGCGCCGCGGCGGCGCGGCCTCCTCGCCTACCTGCTGCTTCCAGGTCTGTTCTTCCTGCTCGGCCTCGGCGCGATGGGGTGGATCCTGTCGCGCTGGGACGCCGGCGCCCGGATGATCGGGATCGCCCCCGAGCCGGCGGCGGCGGTGACGACGCTTCCGGCCGGAGCAGCGCCGCCGCCGCCGCAACCGGCGATCCTTCCCTCGGCCGATCCGACGGCGGAGGCCGCCGACGAGCCCGAGCGCATCGTCATCGACCCCGAAATCACCCGCCGGGTCGCCCTTCTCGAGCGGCGCATCGGCCAGGTCGACCACCAGTCGCGCGCCGCCGTCGGCAACGCCGACCGCGCCGAAGGGCTGCTGGTCGCCTTCGCCGCGCGCCGGGCGCTCGACCGCGGAGTCGCCCTGGGCTTCCTCGAAGCTCTGCTCCGCCAGCGCTTCGGCGAGACCCAGCCGCAGGCGGTGGGCACGGTGATCGCCGCGGCTCGGCAGCCGATCACCCTGCAGGAGCTTCAGGACGGCCTCCAGGAGCTGGGCCCGCAGCTGATCGGCGCCGGGCCCCAGCAAAGCTGGTGGGGCGCGTTTCGGGCCGAGCTGGGCGGGCTGGTGACGGTTCGGCGGCAGGGCTCGCCCTCGCCCGAGCCGTCGGAACGGCTTCGGCGGGCGACGAGCCGGCTCGAGGCGGGCCAGGTCGACGTCGCCCTGGCCGAGGTGCTTCGCCTGCCCGGCCGCGATCATGCCGGCGAATGGATCGCCGGAGCGCGCCGCTATGTCCTGGCGCGGCGGGCGCTCGATGCGATCGAGACCGCGGCCTTGGTCGAACCGCGCACCGCCCAAGCCGCGCCCGCGCCCCCGGCCCGGCCGCAGCCCCAGCCTCGCCGCTAAGCGGTGAACGAGGGGACAGTCACTATGACTGTCCCCTATCTGCGGAGCGTTCAGACCTGGATCAGGGCGTAGGGCCGGTCGAGCTCGGCCTCGGCGACCATCAGCGCGCAATTATAGACCGGGGTGCCGCGCGGCGTCCGGCCCTGGTGGCGGCCGCGATGGGCGTGGCCGTGGACCACGGCGGCGATATTGTCGAAGCGGTCGACCGCGTCGGCGAGGCGCGAGCAGCCGAGAAAGGGATAGATTTCGAGCGGCTCGCCCTCGACCGTGTCGACGACCGGGGCGTAATGGAGGACGGCGACGCTGCGCTCGGTCTTCAGCGTGCGCAGCGCGTTCTCGAGCTTGCGGGCCTCGTCGAGCGCCTCGTCGACGAACTGCTTGATCGCGGGTTCGCCGAACGCGCCGAGCTCGCCTCGGCCGAAGCCGCCCAGGAAGCCCTTGACCCCGGCAAAGCCGACGCCCTCGATGATCACCGCCTGCTCGCCGAGCACGGTCATCCCGCCGCCGTGGAGGATTCGCGCCACCTCGTCGGCCTGGCCGCATTCGTAATCGTGATTGCCGAGCACGCCGACGACGGGGATGGTGCAGGCGCGCAGGTCCTCCGCCAGGATCTCGGCCTCGCGGGTCTTGCCGAAATTGGTCAGGTCGCCGCACAGAGCGAGGACGTCGGCCACCTCGGAAATCTCGGCGAACAGGTCGCGATAGCGATGCTCGCTCGCCTCGGTGACGTGGAGGTCCCCGACCGCGGCCAGCTTTATCGTTTTTTGGCCTGTGATCGTCTCATTTCTTTCGTTCATGCTTCTCTTCGATCCCCTTGCCGACGACGTCGGCGAAGCCCCATTCGGCGATGTCGGTGACATAGTCGCGGGGACTGAGCAGCCGGCCCCGGCAGATCTTCATCTGCGCCGGCGGCATCTGCGCCTGCGCCTGCAGCCGCTCGAGCAGCTCGTCGAACAGCCAGCTCGGGATTCGCTCGCGCTCGGTCGGGTAGATGAAGCGGAAATTGAGGACGTGGATGAGGAGGACCTCCCAATAGAGCTCCATCGCATTGAGCAGCCGGCGCCAGTCGATCTCCTCGTGCTTCTTCAGGATGACGTGGGCGACGTCGGCGCCGTCGTAGCGGTAGCGGTCCTGGAGGAAGAGCTTGGAGAGGATGAACTCGGTCGGCGGGGTGATCCGCACGGTGGTTCCGTAGACCTCGACCTCGTAGACCTCGCGGAACCATTCGTCGGTGATCGGGATGCTGGCGGTCGAGATGTTGTAGATGACGTCGAAGAAATTCTCGTCCTTCCAGACCTTGCCGATCCAGCGCTCGTCCTCGATCTCGATATGGTAGCCGCGGCCCTTGAAGAAGCTCAGGATCTTGGGCGCGTCGGACGGCTTGCAGAAGATGTCGAGGTCCTTGGTCGGCCGCGAGATTCCGGTGTAGCAGGACAGCGCGTAGGTTCCCGACAGCAGGAAGGGGAATTGGGTGCCGCCGAGCAGCCGCAACGCCTCGACGTAGAAGTCGACCGCCTCGGGCGGGGGCTCGAAGATCGAGGCGTCGAGGGTTTCGAGTTGGACGCTCATGGAGCGGAGAGAACGGCGGATGCGCGCAATGCGTTCCGGCGGGCCCGGAGGAGCCGCCGGCGCTCAGTTCGAGGCGAAGGCCGGCTCGCTCCGGCAGACCAGCCCGTCGAGCCGGGGCTGCGGGTCGTCGCCCTCGGGCACCTGCGCCGCGAAGCTGCACCGCCCGCCCGCCCAGGCCGCGGCGAGCCGCCTGGTTCCGGTCAGGCCGGGGACGTAGAGCTCGCCGCCCGAGGCGACGACATAGGCCTCGGCGCCCCCCTCGACGGTCACCGTGGCGCCGGCGGGAAGGTCGCTGCCGTCCTCCCGGCGCACCCGCATCAGCACGCCGCGCTCGGAGCGCACCGCGAAGCGGACATGGGTGCCGGCGCGGGCGAAGGGGCGGACGATGATCTCGGGAGCCTCGATCCGGACGTCGAGCGGGAGTTCGCTGGCGTCGATCCGGATCCGGTTGGGCTGGTAGGCGCGAAGCCCGGGAAGGACGAGCGAGCCGCCGCGCCCGGTCACTCCGACGAGCTGGTCGTCGGCATAGACCTTGAGCCCCGGATAGCCCGGCACGCTGACCGAGGCGAAGCTGTCGCCGAGGGTGCGCGAGGCGAAGGCGTCGCCGCCGACCAGGCCGATCGCGCCCGCCGCGGAGATTCGAAGGCCGGTCGCCCCGTTGGCGTGGGCGACCTGGGCGTTGAGCGTCGCCATCGGCAGGTTGTGGACATAGGCCGCCTCGACCCGCTCGAACTGGCCGAAGCCGGCGGTGACCCGATAGCCGCCGCCGACGCCCACCGGCGGGTTGTCCTGGAAGCCGGCGAGGCCGCTGGCGCCGCGGCGGCCATGCTCGACCGTCGCCGAGGCGCTTCGCCGGCCGCCCAAAGCGAGCGCGACGTTGGCGCCGAACACGGTCTCGCTGGTGCCGAGGACGGAGCGGCGGGCGAACATCTGCACCGAGGCCATCCGGCTCAGCTGATAGGAGGCGAACAGCCCGGCGAGAGTCTCGTCGGGGCCGCCGCGCAGCGTCCGGTGGAGCAGGTTGGCGCCGATCGAGCCGCGCGGCAGCGGCATGTCTGCGAAGGCCTGGAAGACGAAGCGCGGCGGGACATGCTCGTCGGGGGTGCCGATCACGGCATAATCGGCGCTCGCATATTCCGAGAGCAGCCCGACGGAGAGGCCGGTCGAGCGCCGCTCGAAGGAGGCGGCGAGGCGGTAGCCGGTGCCGCGCTCCGAGCGGCTCACCGAGCCCGAGGCGCCGACCTGGCCGAGGTCGAAGGCGAGCAGGTTGACCGCGGCGCCAACCATCTGACGCGATTCGCTGGCCTGCAGATGGGCCTCGCCGGTGATCCGGTCGGTGATCCCGTAGCGGTGGGTGGTCGAGGCCATGAACTCGCCGTAGCGATTGCTCCGCCGGCCGAAATCCTCGCGAACGAAGCCCGCTTCGTAGGAGAATTCGTGGAGGCCCCGGCGGAGCATCAATGTCGAGGCGTAATAGGATTGCTCCGACACCACCTCGCGCCCGAGCAGGTCGCGGACGACGAGCTGGACGGTGCCGCCACCGGCCTGGACCGGGATGTTGGTGAGCTCGAACGGACCGGGCGAGACCTCGGTGCTGCTCTGCAGGATGTTGTTGACGTAGACGTCGACCACCGACGGCACCGCCGCCGCGCCGGCGCCGGCGGGGAGCGGCATGGTGATGAAGCCCGGCCGGACGGCGAAGTTGCGGAAATACTGGACTCCGGCGAAGCGGACCGGTGCCGCGCCGGGCCCGGCCGACGAGATCGAATCGCCGATCCTGATGCTGGTCACCTCGCCGGGGCGGTCGATCGCCCAGCTCGTGTCGAGCCGGACCAGCCGCTCGGAGCCCGAGCCGGCTGCGGCGATGAAGCCGGTCTGGCCGACCCCGTGGGGCGTGAAGATCCCGAGCTCGAAGGCGCCGCTGGCGTCGGTCGCGCCGCGCGCATGCTCGACGAGCAGGTCGTAATTGACGAAGGCCCCGGTCGAGGGCGGAGTCATGGGCAGCTCGGCGGCGGGATCGAGGCTCGCGCTCTGCCCTTCGAAGGCCATCGCCGGGGCGTCGATCGCCACTGCCTGTTCCTGCTCGGCGATGCGAACGCGCAGCGCGGCCAGCGAGGTCAGCCGGTAATAGGGCTCGCCCTCGAACTCGACCGGCGGCTCCGCCGGCAGCCGCATCCGCCACTCGGCGAAGACCGGAGCGGCGGCGTAGAGCGCTCCGTCGGGCGCTTGCAGGAACAGGACCGGTTCCGGCCGGCGCTCGCCGTTCAGCGTGACCTCGAGGAAGGTCGGGCGCAAGCCATCGCCGCCGCCCGCTTCAGCGAGCGCGGGGTTGCAGGCTAAAGCGGCGACGCCGAGGCAGAGTCTAGTCGCGACCCGCTGCAGCCGAGTCACGGCGATGTGCCCCGTTGAGCTGCTCGAACCGGGCCCGGTCGCGGACCGTCGGCTCGCGCCCGATCCGCCAGCGGCGAGTTGCGCCGGGCAGGACGGTGCCGAAGTGAAGCTGGTCTTCGAACGCGATTCCGGTCGCGCTCTGAGCAGCGGCGGCGTCGAGCCTGACATAGCCCGAGCCCGAATTGACAGCCTCGAGCGTCCACTCGCCGTCGGACTGCCGCGCCGCCGACCAGGCGAGATCCGACGCCGAGCCGGGCGGGATCATCGAATAGAAAGGCAGGTTGAGGCGAAGCGCGACCCGGATCCCGCCGCCAGGGCTGGCCTCGGGCACTTCCTCGATGATCAGCCGGTAGGCCTGCGGCTCGGCGGAGCGGGCGCGAAGGCCGACCCGGACGAGCTGGCTGCCGCCCGGCGGGATGGTGAAGATCGGCGGCGAGACGATCACCGCCGAGCTCTCCTCGTAGCGGTCCTCGCCGTCGGCCTGCTGCCAGGCCATCGGATAGGCGCGGATCGTGACCGGCGTCGATTCCTCGTTGCGGACGGTGACGGTGGCGGTGCGCCGGCCGGCATTGATCTCGACGAGGACGGGATTGACCTGGAGCGTGCCGGCCGCGGCCGGGGCCGCGCCGAGCAGGAAGGCGGCTCCGCAGGCGAGCGCCAGGAAAGGATTGCGTCGCATTGCGGAGCCCCCCGGTTCAGTAGGTGACGGTGACGGAGACGGTGTCCTCGTAGCTTCCGGGCGGAACCGAGGTCTGCCCGGACGCGACCCGCCCGTAGATGGTGACGTTCTGGGCGGCGCCGTTGCCGGTATTGCCGACCGTGGCGGTGCTACTGGTGCCGTCGCCCCACACCGTATTGTAGCCGGACGTGGTGTAGAGGTTGTAGTTGAGCAGGTTCGAGCCGTCCGCCATGCGGCGCGCGGCGAAGCTTGCGCCGCTGCCCGAGCCGACGCCGGCGGCGGCGGTCCAGGAAGTGCCGCTGGTGCAGGTGACGGTGATTCCGCCGGTCCCGTCGACGTTGGTGCCGCTCAGCGGGTTGACGTCGCCGAAGGAAAGCGGGCTGGTCGAAACCGTGCAGTTGGCGGTGACGTTGGCGTCGACGTTGAGCGTCGAATTGGTCGTCGCGGCCGAGGCCGCCGACGGCGCCGCCAGCGCCGCGCACGCGATGAGGAACATTCCGGAGGCGCGGACCCCCGAAGGCCGGATAGTGAGCATTTCTGGTCCCTTTCTGCCGTCTCGGCGACCGCTGCGAGGAGCCGCGGGTCGTCGAAGCCGCGAGTGGTTAGCAAAGCCTTCCACTCACTTTGCGGTTAATGACGTGGCAGCCTTAAGAAACGGTAAACGGCGGCCCCGCCGCGGCCCGGCTCAGTAGAAAATGGTGACGATGCGGGCCGGCGCGGGCCGGCGACCGGCCTCTCGCGCCGGCGCGCCGGCGGGGACGCGGCCCGAGACCCGGGCGGCGAAGGGGGCGGCGCGAGATCCGTGCTCCACCGAGAAGGCCCAGCTCGCGCTGTCGGTGCAGGCCATTGCGGGGACCGGCGCGGCGTCGGGGTCGGTGGCGATTCCGCTGGTCGAGACGAGGC
>Ga0196962_10000807_pt1 | contig 11347 bp, 10 predicted proteins | sample S3v_20metaG_FD_183186 | JGI IMG/M metagenome (GOLD analysis project Ga0196962, IMG submission 183186) | Soil microbial communities from Anza Borrego desert, Southern California, United States - S3+v_20 | ecosystem: Environmental > Terrestrial > Soil > Desert | place: USA: California | collected... | reverse complement strand
AGCTCACCACAACCCATTCTGCACTTAACGTCCCTGCCCCGATCACACTGACAATTTCCACGGGTATTTCCACTTCTGGATCCAATGTAGCTGGTGGAGCAGAGATATTCTGATTGACCAATGGCTCAACTGGTTGCAGAACAGATGGATTGACCGAACGGTAATTCTGGTGATACCAGAACAGGATCGCGCTGGTGACACAGGCAGACACAAGTACGTTCAAGAGCAGGTACGAGAGGAGTCTGCGGCGATCCATGTCACTTGAATCATAGCACAGATTTTCGACTGTGGAATTAAAAAATCCTGCATTCCGTTGCGAATGCAGGATTCAAAGCGGCTCCTCTTAACTAGGGCAGTTTTGTTAGCACAAAATCGTCGAAGGAAACATTTGTACCGTTCAGTTGTTCGCCACTCCAGGCAAACACACCAACATTCCCAGACGTATACATGGAATCGCTGACCGAATCAATTTGCTGTCCGTCCACATACAGCGTGAGGGTATTGTTACCGCAATCTGCGCCGATGCGATAGGAAGCAGCATCTGCTGCGATCAGGCTGGACGTGCCCCATTGGCCGTCATTTGTTAGAAGTGTATCGCCCGTAAGTGTATATCTTCCAATGGCATATTCCCCTGCACCTGTAACGGCAAAATAATAGGAGGTATTGGTGATCGCCAAATTGCAGATAATGCCAAACGCCGCTGCCGAGTCCGTGGAATTGTTGTTGGCAGTCACTTCCATGTGGATATTCTCATAGTCTTCCCCATTGGGGGTACTCCACACGAAATACAAATCCTTGTTAACCACGAAATTCAGCATCTCGTTCCCATATTCCACGGAGCTATCTGCATCCGTGCCTGTCCCCCAGGAGCCGCTGCCCGAAAAATTATCTTCAAGGAGTGCTCCGCTGCCCGGCAGGCTACATGCAAGTGCCGCGAGAACAAGTATGGCAACTCCAATCAAAGGACTTGAAACTTTAGTTTTCATATTGTCTCCAATGAAATTTTAGTGAAATAGAGCAATGTTACGGGAGTTCCGTCATCCGGAAATCGTCAAACGACACATCTGTCGTGGTTGCATCCTCTCCACTCCAGGTGAATAGAGCAACACCGCCGTCGACGTATGAGGCATCGGCTACGGAAGCAATCTGCTGACCGTCTACATACAGGGTGATCGTGCCATTGCCGCAATCCATGCCGACCTTATAGGAAGAAGCATCTGTGGCAATCAGATCGGAGGACGCCCATTGATCGTTATTTGTGAGGAATACATCCTCCTGCCCTTCGGCGGCCTTGGCGATCGCGTATTCTCCGGCTGGCGTCATGGCTACGTAGTAGAAATTGCTCGTTGTGGGTTGCTGGTTGCACATGATACCGAAAGCGGTGGTGGAATCAGTGCCATTATTATTGACTGTCACTTCCATATGAGTATTTTGATAATCCTGATCGTTGGGTGTGCTCCACACAAAATAATTGGTTGTGTACACGATCATCTGCAGGGCGCCATTGGCATATTCCACAGAGCTGTCTGCATCGGTGCCTGTCCCCCATCGTGAAGATGAAAAGTCGTCACTTAAGATAACTTGCGGGCTGGGAGTCGAGGTGGGTCCCGTCGGGTCGTCTGTTCCACCTCCGCCACCCGTCACCGCATTACATGCTAAGGCAGCAAGTGCCAAGACAAAAATTGCTAAAATAATTTGCCTATTCCTGCTCATCTTACATTCTCCTTTGAATAAATTATCCACAGGACTGTTCCGCCTGTGGGCGGTATTCTAACATTCAATTAAATGTTTCATCCAGGAAATCATGCTAAGTTAGCAAGTTGTCAACTCATTGTAAGCGCAAGCCAATCCCCCATCCGGCGCTGTTCTCTCACCCCTAGCCCTTTCGACTGCGCAACATCGATTACGCTTTGTGCCTGTTCCTGCAGGATCCCGCTCAAGATCAGCGCTCCGCCCATTTCCATTAATTGGGCAAGACCGGCATCAAAGAGGCGTACGATCACGGGCGCAAGGATATTTGCAACGACAAGAGGGGCTGCACGAAAAGGGAACTTACCGTCTAAGATTTCCTGTACGGAGCCCACCTCAAGAATCAGTTCTTCGCCGATCTGATTCGCATTGGCATTGTGGCGGGCATTGACGATGGATGTTTCATCGATATCCACACCGAGCGCGGAGGTTGCGCCCAGCTTGATTGCCGCAATAGACAGGATTCCTGACCCGCAGCCGACATCGATGACTCGAAATTCGCTCCTCGATGATCGAATATCAACTATCGCTTTTTCCATTAACTCCAAACACAATTGCGTCGTTGGGTGCGTGCCTGTGCCAAATGCCATGCCGGGGTCGATCTTGATGGGGATACGGTTTGGGTCAGGAGAGGCCATCCAGGCAGGGACAATGACGAGCCGCTCGCCGAGGAGGATCGGTTTGTAGTGCTGTTTCCAGGCTTCCATCCAGTTCTGATCGGCGATCTCCTTGTAGGATGCTATGGGTAACGGTTGGATCCTTCCGAGATAATAGAGAGACTCTTCCAGTCTCTGACGCGTTTCCTCGATCTGATCGTTCATCTCCAGATAGGCACGGACCGTGATCGGTCCGGTAGGCGTACCAGCATCTTCGTCATCCGTATATTTCACGCCCTGCTCCATCATCACGCCGCTATAAGCAAAACGCGCCAGCACATCTGCTACAGCTTCTGCCAATTCCCCGTTGACGGTGAGCGAAACTTCAAGCCAGTTCATGTTCGAGGATTTGATACAGTCTTCTCAGTAGATCCCGATCAAACATACGCACGTCTGGCAAATTATCCAGGGAAAAGTAAGCAAATTCGGATACTTCATCGCTGGGATAGAATGTGCCACCTGTAATCCTGCAAAGATAGTACATTCCCACCTGATCTTGCCGGAAGGTATGAATCATTATGAGTTTTTCCACATCAACGCGTAAGCCCGTTTCTTCCCAGACTTCTCGTGCAACCGCTTCTTCCGGATGTTCCCCATATTCCAAACCTCCGCCCGGCAATCCCCAGGGGTGAAAACGGTTATACGTCGATTTCACAAGGAGGATTTTCATTTGTTCATCTATGATGACTGCTGCCGCAAAGACGTGAAACAGGGGACGAATGTAGCGCGACAACACAATCTGCAACCAGAGAGGGAGCACGCGCCATATTTTCAGTAGTATTCTTTTAATCATAGGGCATGATTATCACTCAATTTTCCCCCGACGACAATGAACGCTTTTTGCACTTTATCGTTAATGACTGGTATGCGTTGGATGAGGCACATCGTGTACATGAACGTTACCGTTCAAATCGCAGTAGAGCGAATCGGGGAAGCAATCCACGCACTCCAATTGAAGGGTTGCATGCGTGATGTTGTAGCGATGAGCAAGAACCTCATTGATCTGACGTTGAATCTCCGCGCCTGTACTGATATGAACATCATCGGTAAGGATGTGTGCAGACATGGTGCGTAAGCTCTGCGTAAGACTCCAAACATGGATATCATGGATGCCAAGCACGCCGTCCACTCGCGCGATGTCCTTGACCATGGCGGGGATATTTACATCGCGCGGTGTCGCTTCGAGCAAAATGTCGATCGCATCGCGCAGGATGCCCCAGGCATTATAGAGAATCAGGAAACCGATCAATACGCTCACAAACGGATCGAGCCAATTCGCATTCGTGAAATAGATAATTACACCCGCAATCACCGCACCGACGGTGGAGAGCACGTCCCCCATTAAATGCACGAATGCCGAGCGTAGGTTGAGGTCATGCTCACTGCCGCGGTGGATAAGCAACGCGGTGCCAAGATTGATCACGACTGCGATCAGACCAACGCCAATGAGAACACCCGAGTCCACATCGGGGGGACTTACAAACCGACGATACGCTTCATAGAAAATTCCAAGCGAGATCAGCACCAGTGTAGTCGAATTCAGAAGCGCGACCAGAATCCCGGCGCGGTGATAACCATACGTTTTTTGCGCGTTCGCAGGCTGGGAGGTGACGCGCACCGCAAACCAGGTTAGCCCCAGCGCAATAACGTCGGTCAGGTTGTGCGCGGCATCTGTGAGAAGTGCGAGACTGTTAGCAAATATACCTGCCCCCGCCTCGATGACGACAAAGGCAAGGGTGAGAAAAAGTGATATGGAAAGACGCCTTGTGGTCTGTTTTGCGGCTTCACGCAAATGAACGTGAGTGTGTGTAGAGTGTTGGTCCATAATATCTTTATCAAGCTTAACCGTGTTCCACATGCTCCATCCCGAGGCGATAAAGCTTTGCAACATGGTCATCATCAAGCACGTAAAACACCTGGCGCCCATCCTTGCGGCTACGCACCAAGCGCAGTTGGCGCAATCCGCGCAGTTGATGAGAGACAGCAGACTCCGTCATTCCAAGATGAGCTGCGAGTTCGCCAACGTTCCTTTCCCCTTGGAGCAGAATAGAGATGATCCGCAGCCGGGTGGGGTCACTGAGGGCGCTGAACAAGTCAGCCAGATGAGTGGAAGTGTGTTCTTTAAGTACCATAATATATGATTAATTGCTCAAGTATTCATAATTATAGCATAAAAAAGAGAACCGTCAAATGACGATTCTCTGCTTTAACTATCCACCAAACGCTTCGTTCAACCAATCGAGAAACCCTTTTTCCTGTGGTTTGACCGTAGTACCCAGGCTCTCTGCCAGTTTTTCAAATAACTCGCGCTGTTCCTTGGTGAGCTTAGTCGGCACAGCTACGTTGATGATCACTAACTGGTCGCCTCGTCCACTGCGGCGCAAATGGGGAACTCCTTTGTTCCGAATCTGGAAGACTTTACCAGGCTGCGTCCCCGAGGGAATCCTCAGCTTCTCCTCCCCATCCAGTGTTGGCACCTCGATCTCCGCTCCGAGAGCTGCCTGCGCGACGTTGATATCGAGATTCAAGATAATGTCGTTTTCACGGCGCTTGAAAAATTGATGTGGCTGGACGTCCAGGATCAGGAACAGGCTTCCGGTCGGTCCGCCGTTGGCGCCGGGTCCGCCCTCTCCCGCCAGACGAATCTGAGTGCCGCTGTCCACACCCGCGGGGATTTGCACTTTCTTCCTGACGGTTTTGCGTTCGAGCCCGGTGGCGTGACAGGTTTTACAGGGGGAGGAAATCGTCTCTCCACGCCCGTTGCAGGTTGGGCAGGTCGACGTCTGTACCATTTGCCCCAGGAAAGTCTGTCGCACCTGACGCACCTCGCCCTGTCCCTGGCAGGTAGCACAGCGGATTGGAGTCGTACCGGGTTCTGCGCCGGAGCCGTTGCAGCGGGAGCAGGTTTCTTCGCGCTGGAATTCGATCTCTTTCTCCACGCCAAAGACGGCTTCCTCGAATGTCAGTACAACAGACTGCTGCAAGTCACGCCCGCGGCGGGGAGAGTTGCGTGAGCGCCGTCCGGTGGAAAAGCCAAAGCCTCTACCGAAGAGTTCTTCGAAGATATCGGTAAAGTCCGCCGTGTAATCGTGGAAGCCGCCGCCCATGTTGCCGAGTCCTTCTTTGCCAAAGCGGTCGTAGCGTGCACGCTTGTCCGGGTCGGAGAGCACACCGTAGGCTTCGTTGATCTCTTTGAACTTTTCCTCGGCGCCGTCCTCTTTGTTCACGTCGGGATGGTATTGACGCGCGAGCTTACGGAACGAGGCTTTGATCTCATCGTTGCTCGCGTTCCGTGGGAGACCGAGGATTTCGTAGTAATCGCGGTTGCTCATGGTTCGAGAATAGCGAGTAGAGAATGGAGATCAGGAAATGCAGACTGATCTGTTCTCTGCTCTCTGACTTTTATTCCTTCACTTCACCTTCCACCACATCAGGACTGGCTTCGGGCTCGGGGTTTGTGCCGGTCGCTCCATCGCTGCCGGGCATATTTTGTCCTGATTGATAGACAGAGGACCCAATCTTTTGCACAGCCTGACCCAGGGCTTCTGTAGCGGACGTAATGGCGGCAACATCTTCGCCTTCCGACACTTTCTTGACCTCCGCCACTTTCGCCTCGACCTCGGACTTCGTGTCAACCGGGACTTTGTCGCCGAACTCCCGCAGGGCTTTTTCTGCAGCGTAGACCGTATTGTCTGCATTATTGCGAACTTCGATGAGCTCTCTGCGCTTGCGATCTTCCTCTGCATGGGCTTCCGCGTCCTTACGCATTTTATCCACCTCAGATTCGGAAAGACCGGAAGAAGCTGTGATCGTAATGTGTTGCGAACGACTGGTCGCTTTATCCTGTGCTGTAACTTTGAGGATGCCGTTCGCATCGATATCAAACGTCACTTCGATTTGGGGCATACCCCGCGGCGCGGGGGGAATGCCATCGAGGATGAATTTGCCCAACGACTTGTTATCCACTGCCATCGGACGCTCGCCTTGCAGAACATGAATCTCCACCTGCGTCTGACTGTCGCTGGCGGTAGAGAAGACCTGGCTGCGGCGAGTGGGGATGGTTGTGTTGCGCTCGATCTGAGGTGTAGCGACACCGCCTAGCGTTTCAATGGAGAGCGTAAGCGGGGTGACATCGAGGAGCAGGATATCCTTAACTTCGCCGCCGAGCACCCCTGCCTGGATGGCAGCGCCGATCGCAACGACCTCGTCTGGGTTGACACCTTTATGAGGCTCCTTGCCGAAGAAAGCACGGACGCGATCCTGCACGGCAGGCATACGCGTCATACCGCCCACCATCACCACTTCGTTAATGTCACCAGCAGTCAACCCAGCATCAGCCAGTGCCTGTTTCAGAGGAGCAATCGTCCGGTCGACCAAATCGGCTGTGAGCTGCTCGAGCTTTGCGCGAGAAAGAGTCATCACCAGGTGCTTGGGGCCGCTGGCATCGGCAGTTAAGTATGGCAGGTTGATCTCGGTCTGCATCGTTGTAGAAAGCTCGATCTTTGCCTTTTCGGAGGCTTCCTTCAAACGCTGCAATGCCTGGCGGTCATTGTGCAGATCAATTCCGTTATCCTTCTTGAATTGCTCAATGAGGTAATCCATGATCCGCAGGTCGAAGTCATCGCCACCGAGGAAGGTATCGCCGCTCGTGGCGCGGACCTGGAAAACGCCATCGCCTACATCGAGGATAGAGATATCGAACGTACCGCCGCCAAGGTCATAGACGGCGATAATTTCATTTTTCTTTTTATCCAAACCATACGCCAGCGAAGAAGCGGTCGGCTCATTGATAATCCGGAGCACTTCGAGACCGGCAATCTTGCCGGCATCTTTCGTTGCGTTGCGCTGCGCATCGTTGAAATACGCCGGGACGGTGATCACCGCCTGCGAAATCGTCTCACCCAGATAGGCTTCTGCATCACGTTTGATCTTTGCCAGGATCATCGCGGAGACTTCGGGCGGAGAGTAATCCTTGTCAGCTAGCTGCACGCGTACATCGCCATTGGGTGCTTCGGTGACGGTATAGGGGACACGCTGGCGCGTTCGTTCCACTTCTGGATCACCGGTTTTGCGTCCCATGAATCTTTTGATTGAGAAGATTGTATTTTGCGGGTTGGTGATCGCCTGATTGCGCGCCACACGTCCCACCAGCCGCTCATGATTCTTGTTGACGGCGACCACAGAGGGTACAAGCCGTTCACCTTCCGCCGAAGGAATGACAAGCGGTTCGCCGCCCTGCATCACTGCAGCAACGGAGTTGGTGGTACCGAGATCGATGCCGATGATTTTTGCCATTAAGTTAAGTTCTCCTTTGGAAAGGATGGGGGCAAACCCAGTCCTTACTGTGCTACGCGTACCAGCGCCGGGCGTATAACGCGCTCGCCGAGCATGTATCCATTCTGGACGATGCCAATCACATGACCGCTTTGCACGCCGTCGGCAGGTTCATGGGAAACCGCTTCGTGCAGATTCGGGTCAAATTCCTTACCCGCTGCCTCGATTCGTTTTATGCCTTCGCTCTGCAAGATATTCTGGAACTTGCGCGCTATGAGCTCAATCCCATTCGCCCAGGCATCATCCCCGGAACGGTTTTGAAGAGCGCGCTCCAGATCGTCGAGCACAGGCAAAATCTTTTTGATGATATCGCCCTTCAACGAGATGTAAGTCAGCTCGTTATCACGCTCGATGCGTTTGCGATAGTTCTGGAACTCTGCCTGAGAACGCAGCCAGCTGTCTTTATATTCGGTAGTTTTGGAAGAAGCTTCTTCGAGTTTCTTCCTCAAAACTTCCATTTCTGCTGACAACTGTTCTACATCTTGAGAAGTTGCCACGGCTTCCGCCTGGCTCTCTCCGAGTTCTTCTTCGTGGGTGTGTTTCTTTTTTTCAACCATACTTTCACCTGTTCGTCATTACAAACTTTCTGAGCGTTTCTCCTATTTATAACAGGAGATTGAAGTTTGATTATTCACCAGTAATGGTGTCATTCACCAGATCACTTAGTAATCCCGCAACATACCGCACCGTGGGGATTGTACGCGCATAGGACATTCTCATCGGGCCGAGTACACCTAAGGTTCCGGTCGCTAACCCGGGAACGCCATAACGCGCAATAATCATCGAGCACTGCCGCAGTTCCTCCCAGCCGCCTTCGCCGCCGATGAGCACCTGCAACCCACCGACATTGCTATGGATTGCCATGCGTGCAATCAGCTCCTCCAGGGTAGAACGTTCCCCAAAAATACGCAAGGCACGGCGTGCCTCATCGGATTCGGCAAACTCCGGCTCTCCCAACACATTGGTCAGGCCGTCGGTATAAATTTCACCCGAGACACGGTTTGCTGCGCGGCGAAAGTCCTGAACGATCAGAGTTAGGATATCCTGATCGAGGGCGTCAGAGCGCGCCGGCAGTGCCGTCATAGCGTCCACCGCCAGACCCGACAGTAGCTTGTTGAGACGCGCAGCGGTCTGGCTGAGTCTCTCCTGCGAAACAGGCTCCGCCAGTGTGAGAATTTGCTGGCTCACTTCACCGCCCACCAATACCAGCACCATGAGCACCTGTCGTCCCTGTGTGGAGATCAATTCCACATGTTTATATTTTGCCTTGTCAGTATGGGGAGCGGTAACAACAGAAACACCCTGCGATTGATGCGCAAGAATGGAGGCTGCCAGGGTCATCCACTGGTCAACGTCCGGACGGGATTGGTGGAATTGGTGAGCGATCGTCGCCTGGACGGCCTCAGGCAGTTCTGCCTGATTCATCATCTGACTCACGAAATAACGGTAACCTTCCTCGGTAGGGACCCGACCTGCCGAAGTATGCGGCTGGCGCAGGTAGCCCATCTCTGTAAGCGCAGCCATCTCGTTGCGGATGGTGGCTGGGGAAAGGTTAATATGGTAGTGCTCTACCAGCCGCTTCGAGCCAACCGGCTGAGCGGATTCGATGTAATCTCGTATAATCAGTAGAAGAAGCGTCTTCTGGCGCTCGGTCAATTCAGGCATGGTCATCACACAATTAGCACTCTCGAACAGAGAGTGCTATTCATTGATAAATAATCATATCATGCGTAAAAGAGTGACGTCAATAAGAGAAGTATAAGAAAAAGCCCGTCACTGTTTTGTGTAACGGGCTTTTGTACGTTTGAAATAGCTAGGGGGTTTGTAAAGGGCGCCAGACGGGATCGAAATCGATCTTGGGATCGTTTGTCAGCCGCGTGCGGCCGCTTCCTGCCACCGTCATATAGTAGATTTCCCGGTTGCCTTCACTGTCCATGCCTTCGAAGGCAAGCCAGTAACCATCCGCCGAGACGGAAACATCTTCAATGGGCGTAATGAAATTCAGACGACGAGCTTCCTGTGTCAGGTCCTCTGAGTCAATTTGCATCAGCCACGGGCGGAATGCGCCAGGGCGCCGCTGGTTGAAAAAGACGGTCCGCCCATCTGGTGACCAGATCGGGAGGTAATCCCAGAGATCCTGTCCGCTACGAGTAATCTGAACAGCTTCCTGTCCATTCGCATTCATTGACCACACTTGATACGCGCCGACTCGCTTCACCAAGTACACAATCTTTGTTCCATCCGGCGACCAGGCAGGCTGGCTGCTTTCGATCGCGCTAGTGGTATTCGTCAGGAGGGTCACCTCACGGGTTTCGACATCCAGGGAGTAGATCTGGCGAAAGCCGCCGCGTACAGAGGTGAACGCAATCTTAGACCCATCCGGCGACCAGGCTGGCTCAAAGTCCGAACCGGGCGCAGCGGTCAATTGATCTAATCCTGTTCCATCGGCATTGATGATATACAAACTAGATTCGTTATAAATCGTTTCGTAGAAATCAGCACGCCCGAGGCAGGGAGAGATAAACACCAGTTGCGATCCATCCGGTGACCAGGACGCCTGGCAGGCGCCCTGCTCCATAATAGTCAGCTGTGTCAAATCGGTACTGTCGGCGTTGACCAGATACAGCTGCGGAATGCCCGAGCGTGTGGAGGAAAACGCAAGCTGACCCGTCCCACCGCCCAACGCGGTAGCCACAGGAACGGGCTGATCCTCAAGGGTAGGTGTGAACTCCAGAGTCGGAGGAAGAGTCTGTGTAGAGGGAATTGTTGTTGCCGTGGCAGTGGGCTGAGCGGTCACGGGAGTCACTGTCGGTAGTTGCTGGGAAGTGGGTGTCCCAGCCGGTGATGGTGGAGATAAACTAAAACCCCAATTGGATGGAAGCTCAAATGCCAAGATCGGAGCGAAAATATCCTTCATCTGGGACGGCACATCATTCGGCCGCAGGCGTACAAATGCCACAATTCCTAAGGAAAGCAGAAATATTGCCCCCAGCAAAAGCCAAACGAATCGGCGGTTTTTTCGCCGTCTTCGCTTGGGTTTAAAGACAGGCAGTTCCCCTGCCGCTGAGACTTTTGGAATGACGGACTTATGATCTACCACAGAAGGCTGTGATGCTTTCTCAATCGCACCCTGACGGAAGTCCTCGACCGCATCTTCCGGTGGAGGCTCAATGACATATTCGCCCGGCAAAAGCTGCGTCTTTGTTTTTGATCCCAGCAGCGAGCGCTTGAACTCCTCTGCGGTCTGGAACCGGTCCGCCGGGTCGATCCCCATCGCCCGTTCAATCGTCGCCGCCAACCGGCGCGACACTTTGCTGTTACGCTTGCGCAGCGGGGTAAGCTGGGTGTTATCCATCGCGCGCGCCAGCCCATCTTCCGGGATGATGCCGCTCAGCGCCGCATAAAGAGTGGCGCCGAGGGAATAAATATCCGTACGAGAATCGGTGCGAGCAGTGCCGTATTGTTCCGGCGGGGAATAACCGGGGGTCATTGCACGCGCACCAGTGGTGGTAGCCTGGCTTCCATGTAACACCTTGGCAAGGCCAAAGTCCACCAGGAAGATGTGTCCATCGGGTGTGATCTTGACATTGCCCGGTTTGAGGTCGCGA
>Ga0196962_10000806_pt1 | contig 11355 bp, 13 predicted proteins | sample S3v_20metaG_FD_183186 | JGI IMG/M metagenome (GOLD analysis project Ga0196962, IMG submission 183186) | Soil microbial communities from Anza Borrego desert, Southern California, United States - S3+v_20 | ecosystem: Environmental > Terrestrial > Soil > Desert | place: USA: California | collected... | reverse complement strand
GACTGAAAGACCGGACTAGCGCTCGCAGTTCTTCAGCTTGTCGTTCGCCGCTCCGCCCTGGCAGAGATCGCGCGCGTCCTTGCCGGGGGCATTGGGCGATCCGCCCCGGAGTTTGTCCTTGCCCCCTCCTCCGAAGAGGGAGTCTCCCTTCGCGCCCCCGACGAGCAAGTCGGCTGCCGGTCCGCCGAAGAGGCGATCCCTACCGCGACTCCCGAAGAGCTTGTCGTCTCCGTCCTGCCCGCGGATCACGTCCCGTCCGCGGTTGCCGCAGACCAGGTCATCGCCGTCGCCTCCGCGCACCGTGTCGTTGCCGCCGAGGGCGACGATCACGTCGGTGCCGTTCGTCCCGCCGATCTCGTCATTGCCGTCGGTGCCCACATGAGTAGCCTGCTCGCCCTTGCACGTGAACACTCCCGGCGTTGCAGGCGGGGTGACGAACGCCCTGAAGACAAAGTCCGGTTGACCTCCCCAGGAGGCACCACCGTCGATTGACTCAAAGCCGTCGCCGGGGCACTCGGTGGAGTTGCGGGAGCCGGCTGCGAGGCGCCCCGTGCCCGGCCTCGTGAACACGATCGCGTAGAGCTGCCCAGCAACCACAGCGGCCGGGTCGGCGAACGTGACACTGACCATGGGGATGTCGGCAGATGGGAAAGCGTTGGGCGTCACGTCATCGTCGGGGATGGTGGCGGAGGCGAGAACCACATCGCTCGGCTCGCCGGAGGCATCGGTTGTCCTGATCTGGACGAGGTAGTCGCCTAAGTCGGAAGTGTCCTCGATCTCAGTGACAGCGATCTCGGCCCGCGTGAGCAAGCCGCTCAGGAGCGGCGTGAAGGACTGGGCATAGAAGCGCTGGTGCGGGCCGCCCCCGGCGGAGGTGTTCGCGGGTGGGGGCTCGCAGCTCGCGGCGAGTTGCTCCTGCGCACTGGCGCTCGGAGCGCCCACAAGCATCGCCGCCATGGTCGCTGCCGCCGCGAAGCCAACCGATGCCCGCCTCATAGAGGACCTCCCCCGTCTCCCGTTCTAGGCGACCGTACTCCGGCTGGGTGCGGCTGTCAATGAGTCGCAATAGCGCACTGACTCAGGAGCCGCTTGGGCGCAAAGCAGTAGTGCCCGGCCTTCCAGATGTTTGGTCCCTTTTCCTCAGGGTTGGCGTTGCCGCCCCTGGTGTTGGAACTCGCGTCCGCTAGCTGCGCGGGGCTTACCGCCACTCGTCCGGAGCGGCTCCGACAGCCCGCCGGTTAGGACGAGCTAGCAGGACTTCTCTACGTCGCGGCCCTTTCCGCCCTTGCAGGTGTCGTTGCCCCCGCCTCCCTTGAGCGTGTCTGCGCCCTTCTGACCGAGCAGCCTGTCCTTGCCCTTTCCGCCATTCAGCGTGTCCTTACCGATCCCGCCGCAGATGATGTCCTTGCCGCCGAGGCCGGATACCTTGTCCTTGCCTTCGAGGGAAGCGATGATGTCGGGGCCGGGCGTACCGGTCATCTGATCGTTTCCTTGTGTGCCTTGCAGCGTCACTTCCCTGCCCTTGCAGGTTGAAGTCGCGGTGGGCTCAAATACCGCGCTCACGTTCAATCGCCCGGGCGAGGTGTTGGCGAACTCTCCCGCCTCGCCATCGGAAAGATCGCCGCCACGAATTCGCTTGCTATCCGGCGGGGCGTCAAATGAGCAGGCAGTCGTGCCGGTCTGGTTGTTGAGCCCGAGCACGTCGCCGGGTTGAACCGAGATGCTCGTCGCAAACGTATTAAGGCTGCTCGCGGTCATGGGACGCGGCCCGTCGTGGCCCACCACCGCGTACACAGCGCCGCCGAGCGGCCGGAAGATCTTCATTGTCAGCGCCCCGGTAGATGCGCCCGCGTTATGGCTCCAGGAGCTGATCCTGCCCACCCCCGGCACGACGTAGGAAGCACCCGAGGTGATCGACTGCTGCACGAAATCGAATGGCCCCGCTACGCATGTGATGGGGGGATTGGGCGGAGCAAGCTGGCCGATGGTTGTCGCGCCGCTGGCGCTCCCGGGAACCGCCGTCAGCATCGCCGACGCCGCAAGGAATCCAAGCGACAATCGCCTCATGAGCCTCTCAGCCCTCCACCCGCATCCAACCGAACCTATACCCGCGCGCCGGGGTGGTCAACTCCGGCGTTGCCCGCCACGGTATCTCGGCGTAGTGCCCCTTTCCTGCAAAGCCGGTGCCGGGCCTTCCAACTGTCGGGCCCCGTTTCACAAGGGTTCGCTCTGCCGCCTCTGGTCGTGGGGAGCTAGCGGCGCCTGTCGCCCGAAGCGGGCTACTCCGACAGCCCGGCGGCTTCGAGAGCTTCATCGCGATCCGTGTAGGACTCGCTGCGGTAGATGCGACCGTCGCGAAACCACTGGACAGTCGTCCAGCTGATGTCCACCTCGATGCCCGTGTGCTTAGCCCGCCCGAGGAGGCGCGTCTTGAAAATGACAAGGTCGGATTCGTCCACGTCGATCAGGTCGTCGACCTCGAATCGACCCTCCTCCACAACCTCGAAGACCCCGCCGCGCCATTCCCGAAGGCCGTCATATCCCTTATAGGGGCCTGGCAGCGGAGATTCGCGAATGTTGAAGAACTCGACGTCAGGATCAAAGAGGTCCTCCGGCATATACCCGTCGCGGTTGAACCTCGCCGTCATCTCCCGCACGGTCTGAACGTTCTCTTCCGACATCGCCTACTCCGACAGCCCGGCGGCTTCGAGGGCTTCGGATGGGTCGGGGTAATCCGTCATGCGCGAGATCTTTCCGCCCTTGATTTCGTAGAGGACCGCGTAGCGAACCTCGACCTCGACTCCGCTTCCTTTGCCTCGTCCGCGCTGGGTGGCGACTACGTAGACGAGATCACCGACGTCACGCATCGCCTCGATCTCCTGGCGCCATTCATCGAACGTGCCGACCCACCGGGCGATCGTTGCGCTCAGATTGTCACGCCCACGGACGATTCCGCCATCCACACGCCGGGATGCGTCAAGCAAGACCTCGGGGTCGAAGTAGGACAAGGCACGGTCGCCGTCGCCGCCGTGGAAGGCCTCGTACATCCGACGCACGATCTCCAAGTTCTCCTCAGACATCGCCCGCGCAGTATCGCGCGGCTACGGCAACTTGACGACTCCGAAGTGCTTACCGCTCGCAGTTCTTGAGCTTCTCCTGCGCCGTTCCGCCTCGGCAGAGGTCCTGCGCGTCTTTGCCGGGGGCATCGGGCGAGCCGCCGCGAAGCTTGTCCTTGCCGCCTCCGCCGAACAGGGAGTCGCCCTTCGCGCCGCCCACGAGCAGGTCGGCTTTCGCCCCTCCGAAGAGGCGGTCCTTACCGCGACTTCCGAAGAGCTTGTCCTTTCCGTCCTGACCACGGATCCAGTCGCGTCCCCGGTTGCCGCAGACCAAGTCCTCGCCATCGCCTGCAAGCACCTTGTCGTTGCCGCCGAGCGCGACGATCACATCGGGGCCGTCGGTTCCCTCGATCACGTCGTCGCCAGCGGTGCCTACGTGAGTCGCCTGCTCGGCCTTACACGCTGGAAAACTTGTCGGCGAGTCCGGGGTAACGAAGACCGCGAAATAAAAGTCATGCTCTTGGAAGAGGTCCTCCCAAGCCGCTCCGCCGTCGTCGGAGAACCAAACCTCCCCGGCACAGGCGCCTCCCAACCCGGTACCCGCGCCCCATGCGAAATCCCCGGCGCCAGGTCGGCGCACCGACACGGCGTACTCCTCTCCGGCCAGCACTGAAGCAGGTGATGCGAAGACGACGTTGAGGCGCGTGTATTGCACCGTGCCGGGGCCTCCGGGACCGGTCGGTTGCAGATCGGCAGCGTCCACAGTGGCGACCGCCAACACGACGTTGGTCGGAGCACCGGTCGAATCGTCAACCGTTCTGATCTCTATTACGTAGTCACCGCCTTCGACCTGTCCATGGACGATCTCGATCTCTACGCGCGTCAGGCTGCCGGTCAGCCCCGAAACAAAGGTCTGGGCAAAGATCTGGTTCTGGGCGGCCACGACGGCATCTTGGGTAGGCGGTTCGCAGCTCGCCGCGAGACTCTCTTGGGCCGACGCTTTGGGGGCACTCGCCAGTGCAAACGCGGCGAACGCCACCACTACCAGCGATGCGAGCGCGAAGCGTCTCCTGATGGCCCCTGTCTCCCTCCCCATGAATCCGAATGTACGCCTGTCCGGAAGGGCCTGTCAAGGTCAGTCCAGGACGGGTTCAGTAGCTGCTCTCCATGCAAAGCAGCAGTGCCCGGCCTCCCACGAGTACCGCGCCCAATTCCCGTAGGGCTGGTCCTGCCGCCGCTGGTCGTGGAGCTCTAACTACCGCTTGTCGTCCAGGCGGCTTACCGCCTCCCGGGGACATGGGGACCGGACTAGCGCTCGCAGTTCTTGAGCTTGTCGTTCGCCGCCCCGCCTCGGCAGAGATCGCGCGCGTCCTTCCCGGGGGCATCCGGCGATCCGCCCCGGAGCTTGTCCCTACCCCCGCCGCCGAAGAGCGAGTCGCCCTTCGCGCCGCCGACAAGGAGGTCGGCTGCCGCTCCGCCGAGGAGGCGATCGCGTCCACGCGCCCCGAAGAGGTCGTCGCTGCCGCCCTGTCCGCGGATCAGGTCCTTGCCGCGGTTGCCGCAGACCAGGTCGTCGCCGTTGCCTGCGAAGACCTTGTCGTTGCCGCCCAGGGCGACGATTACGTCGGCGCTGTCGGTGCCTTCGATCCGATCAGCGCCGGGGGTGCCGACGTGGGTTGCCTGCTCCCTCTGACAGGTGAGCGCTGCTGCGCCGAGACTGGGAGTCGCTACCAGGACGTATGTCTTGAAGGCGAGATCATGCTCCGGGAACTCCTCCGGGGCCCTCCACGTCGTCGGCGAGCTCGGCGGACTGGTGAACGAAAAGCACGCCTGACCGGGGGGGTACGGATTGCCGCCGGCACCGTCAGCGAAGTAATGGCGTTCGGTGTAGAGGACAATTGCGTACTGGGTTCCCGCGACTACAGACGCTGGGTCCCCGAAGCTAACGGCAACCCATCCAAAGCTGTCCGTAGGAACATCTGCCGCGGGGATTTCCTCACTTGCGAGGACCGTGACCGACGGGCAGCCGTCTGCCGCGACGGTGCGGATCTCGACTGTGAGGGGAGCCGTATTCGATTCGTGGCGGGAAAGCCGAAGATCAACCTGGTCAAGCAGTCCCGTCAGACCGGCGGTGAATGTCTGTGCCCAAGCGTATTGCTCGTAGTCCTGCGGGAAATCACCGCAGGCCGATGTGCAAGTGAAGACATCGACGGGTACTCCTCCCTCGGTCTGCTGCTGGTCGAGCGTCCCCGTCGAAGCCGGTGCCGCCGCGACAAACGCGGCGAACGCCACCACTACCAGCGATGCGAGCGCGAAGCGTCTCCTGATGGCCCCTGTCTCCCTCCCCATGAATCCGAATGTACGCCTGTCCGGAAGGGCCTGTCAAGGTCAGTCCAGGACGGGTTCAGTAGCTGCTCTCCATGCAAAGCAGCAGTGCCCGGCCTCCCACGAGTACCACCCCTTTTCCGTAGGGCTGGCGCTGCCGCCGGTGACCGTGGGGGAACCCGCGGCTAGCCGTCGCTGACTACTCCGACAGCCCGGCGGCTTCGAGGGCTTCACTCCAGCTCCCGTAGAGCCTGACGCGCACGATCCTGCCGCCGCGCACGGTGGCCACCTGACCAAGCTCCCGCTCGACTTCGACCCCGCTGAGTCCCCCGCGCCCACGCTCACGGGACAGCACCACCACTTCGTCGCCGGCCTGGGCATAACGGGAGATCTGGGTTTCGTATTCGCGCCACCTCTCGATCCAGCTCCGGACCGCCTTACGGAGTTCTTCGGTCCCCGTGTAGCTGGCTGCGTCGGGGCCCAGGCTTGGCATCTCCACCCACTCGACGTCAGGGGCGTATTCGGCTAAAGCGGTGTCCCAGTCGTTGCTGGCGAAGGCTTCAGCGGAGCGGCGCACGATCTCCACGTTCTCCTCCGACATCGCCCGCGCAGTATCTCCGTGCTGATCCAGGGGGGCAACCCCTCAGCGGATGAGTAGGCCTGCGAGCTGGCCGGATGCCAGCGCCTGCCGATAAGGCCTAGCCCGTCGCTTCTTTGCAAAACGAGCGCAGTGCGCCGGCGAACGCCTCGCTGATCGTCGCTGGCTCCGGAAAGCTGTGGATACGCGCATTGGGAAATGCCGCGGCTGCATCCGCGAAGCCCTCCTCGGTGAACAACAGACAGCCCCTGTGCTCGGCGAACAGCGGCGGAGCCTGGACTTTCGCGAGCGCGGCAGCGATGTCGGCCGGCTCGTCACGGATTGCCTCCCACAGGCGGTCGGTGAGGTCGCGATCGAGTCGGGCGACGATTCGCTCCGCAAGGTCCTCCGCATAGCTGCCGCCGGTGAGCTGAACGATCCCGGTCCGGACGAAGCGGTCGTAGTCCTGGTCCAACAGGGTCCGGAGCGCCGCCCAGACTTGAGCACTAACCGCGGGGCGATCTCCGTGCATTTCGTAGCTCAAGCACGCATGGCCGAGCGCGACTCCGGCGACCGCTTCCGGACGCTCGGCCGCGATCAGCGCCGCCGCGCCGTTGCCCTCGCCGTCGGCGACGATCACGTACCGATCCCAGCCAGACTCCTCGAGCTTCTCAAGGCCCCGCTCCGCTACCAATTGACGCAGGTTCCCCCCGGTGAGGATGCGTTCCCGCTCATCGGTCGAGATCGGCTCGTCGCCGAAGCCCGGAGGGTCATAGCTGAGGACCTCGGCCCACTCTTCAAGGCGCGGCCGAATTACCCACTCCAGCTCGGTGAAGTTGGGGACGAGCAGAAGTCGCGGCCTCGCCACGTCGCAAAGCCTACGTCCGCCGCGGCGGACGGACCGCGAGCGTCAGCCGTTCTCCTCCCGAGATCGTCTACTCCGACAGCCGGGGAGCTCGAGGGCAGCGCTTCGATCGACGTAGACCTCCCACATAGCCACCCTGCCGTCTCGAGCTGGGAGCGGCAGGTTGTGGGCCTTGCGTCACCAGCCGTTCCGGCCTACGCTCGGTAACCGAATGGCGAACCAAGCCGGAGTGCCGATCACGGTCATGGCCCTCCTAGCCGACGCCCGCGACCAGCTTGATCGTCTCACTCCAAACACCGCCCGGGACCTGGCAGACAGCGGCGCCGTGTTGATCGACATTCGCTCAGAGAGCCAGCGTGATGCGGACGGCGTAGTGCCGGGCGCCGTCGTGATCCAGCGGAACGTCCTCGAGTGGCGCCTGGACCCCGGATGTCCAGACCGCGACCCCGAGCTCGCACAGCGCGGGCGCCGGCTCATCTTGATCTGCAACGAGGAGTTGGGCCGAGCCGATTAGCGCCAGCGAGCGCTGCGGTAGAGGCTCGTACCAGCTGACCTCGTCGGGCCCGCGCTGTTCGTAGACCTGCTCCCAATGTGGTCCGGGTTCGACAGCCACCGCTTCATTGTGGAGGAAGGCCTAGGTCCGGCTTCGACTCAGGACGCGCGCAAGCTCGAAGTTATGGCCTGCGCTGGTTTTCCGCGTCGAGCGATCCCTGGCCGTGCGATGGTCTGCGCGATGGTTTCTCGTCGCCCAGCGTCCGATCCGGGCGAATTGACGCTGACGCGCCGGCTCCACCTAATCGCCGAATAGCGCCGGCCGTGCAGGAGTTTCTAGCGACCGAAGAAGCGCGCCCGACAGGATTCGAACCTGTGACCTTCGGTTTCGTAGACGGGGGCCGCTTTCCGGTGGAGTCCGGTGGAGTCGAGGATCGGCCGCTAGGCGCTGGGTTCAGGCGTGACGAGGGGAGTTCGAGTCCGGTGGAGTCCTGTGGCTTCGGTTACCACCCTGTTCCCACCTACTCCGACAGCCCGGCGGCTTCGAGGGCCTCCTCGCGCTCGACGAATCCCGCCATGGTCGAGATCTTTTGGTCGCGGAGACCTACCACCATGAAGGCGCGTTGCTCGACGGTCAGACCACTGCCCTTCCCGCGCATCCTGATAGTGACCGTGGCCAGGACGCGGTCATTCGCTCCGGCCTCTGCGTCCTCGAGTGAGATGCGCCAATCGTCGGCGGCCTCGAGCCAGTCGGAGGTCGCGCGGCGGACCCCTTCGTGCCCTTTGAACCGCTCTGGGCTGAAGGTCGGTTTCCACTCCACGTCCTCGTGAACGAGCTCCCAGAGCTCCGGCCTTTCCAGAACCGACTCAACCGACCGATCTGGGACAGCCCAGTACTCGGCTAACGCGCGATCAAGCCGCTCGTAGTGATCACGGACGATCTGAACGTTCTCCTCCGACATCGCCTACTCCGACAGCCCGGCGGCCTTCCGGGCAGCCCCCTCGTCAGCGAAGAACTCGTAGCGGACGATCTTCCCATCGCGAAAGGTGAACACCATCCAGACGTCGACTGTGACCGGGACCCCGCTACTGGCCCCCCTTCCAGATTGACGAACGCGGCTCAACACCCGGTCACCGGCGTCGATGTACTCCAGCGGCGTCTGCTCGAAGTCATCGAAGCTTTCGGACCACTCGAGCAGGGACTGCAACGCGCCTTCGGGACCCTCGTAGGTGGCGAAATCCGGCAGGGTTGCATCCCGGACCGTGATCACATCGGATGCGAACGCCTCGAGCGCTCCGGCCAAATCGCCGCGCATATACGCGTCCCAGCCCCGTCGCACCACCTCAACGTTCTCCTCCGACATGGCCCGCGCAGTATCTCCCTACTCCGACAGCCCGGCGGCTTCGAGGGCTTCTTGCCGAGTGAGGAACATGTCCAGCCGGACGTGCTTCCCATGCTCGAGGGTGTGAAGGAAGTAAGCGTCGAGCTCAAGGCTCATTCCCCTCGCTCCCAGGCTCTGGCTGCATACGGAGACCACATGGCGCTCGTCCACGTCGATGACCTCTCCGAGCCTCGCCTGAAACTCCTCCCACTGCTTCGGCCAGTCCTCGAACGTCGCGATGACGCCCGGGTGTCCACGGTAGGACTTGGAGTCGGGCACCTCATGTAACCACAGTTACATCACGTGCGGGTCCGAATTCGGGGCGGTCCCATTCTGGACCTACGACCTGATCGTCCGCGATCGGGCTGGCGGCATGCGGGCGGGCTTTGTCGAAGTAGACAACTGCGCCGCGGCGGGGGTGTCCGATTTGGAATCCGGCCCCTGGCAACTCTTCTCGTACCGAGGTGGCACGCGAGATTCCGCGCCCCGACTCGCGGCGAAGAGAGTTCGAGATGAGCTCGGAGGTGTGCGGGTCGGCGCTACCTTCGCCGTCCCCTACACGCCCGCCAACGAGCAGGCCCTGGACAAACTAGAGGGTCAGATTTCGCCCTCCGTAGCAAGCGTCTCGCGCTGGGTATCCAAGACGACCCCGGAACGCCATGCCGAGCTCAGTACCGAGTCTGAAGTACTCAAGGCGACTCGCGTTTCCGGCTCGTCGACGGCTAAGCCACGACCGGCAGAAGATCCCAAGAAGCCTTACCGCGACATAGTCGAGCGAGTCGAGCGGGCACGCAAGCATCTCGATCGACGGAACCAGCGAAAAGTGCTGTTTCGAGAGGAGGACCGGCTCGCCCAGCTTCGGTCGATGGGTACTTCACGCCCCGGGAGGACCGGCAAGCGGAGTCAGCCCTTCGCGCGCTCGACCGATATCTCGAGAGACCAAGTACAAGCGGGACCGCCGCGACTAGATCGAGCACCGCGCTAGGCGCCGTTACCACTTCCGTTACCACTGACTTCCCGCGGAGGAGACCCGTGGATGCGCGGGCTACCCAACGTCCCTGCTCAGGAGTCCCTTTTGAGAAGCGCGCCCGACAGGATTCGAACCTGTGACCTTCGGTTTCGTAGACCGACGCTCTATCCAACTGAGCTACGGGCGCGTGAGGGCACAAGCGTAGCGACGCGTGCGTAGGCGACCCGCGCGGAGGCCGGGCCGGCTCGGGGCCGAATAGCCTTCGCCCGTGGGCGCCGCCGAGCCGGTCAACATCGCCGACCTCGAGCGGCTCGCCGGTGAGCGGCTCGACCCGGCCGTCCACGGCTACTTCGCGGGCGGCGCCGGGGACGAGCGAACGCTGCGGCGAAACCGCGAAGCCTACGAGGGCTGGGAGCTGCGTCCGCGGGTCCTCGTCGACGTCTCCGAGGTCACTCCCGCGATCGAGCTGCTTGGGTTGGCGCTCGCGCAGCCGTTCCTGGTGGCGCCGGTCGCGTTCCAGCGGCTCGCCCACCCCGATGGCGAGCCGGGGATGGCGCAGGCCGCGGCGGCGGCGGGGGTCGGCTTCTGCCTTTCGACGCTCGCGACCAGCCGTCCGAGCGAGATCGGTGCCGCCGCGCCCGATTCCCCGAAGCTGATGCAGCTCTACTGCTTCCGCGACCGCGGCGTCACCCGCGCCCTCCTCGAGGAAGCGGTCGAGGCGGGGTTCGAGGCGGTGCTGCTGACCGTCGACGCACCGTTCGCCGGCAAGCGCGAGCGCGACCTCCGGAACGGGTTCGAGATTCCGGCCGAGGTGCGAACGCCGGCGATCGACGCCGCTGCCGGCCGTCGCGACCTCACCGTCGCCGAGATCTTCGCGCTCGTCGACCCCTCGCTCGACTGGCCGGATCTCGAGACGCTCGTCGCCGATTGCGAGCTCCCGGTCCTGGTCAAGGGACTGGTCAGGCCCGAAGACGCCGAGCTCGCGGTCGAGCACGGGGCGGCGGGCATCGTCGTCTCCAACCACGGCGGCCGCCAGCTCGACGGCGAGATCGCGACGATCGATGCCCTGCCCGAGGTCGTCGACGCGGTCGGCCGGCGCGTGCCGGTTCTCGTCGACGGCGGCATCCGTCGCGGCGGCGAGGTGGCAGTCGCGCTGGCGCTCGGCGCGGACGCCGTCCTCGTCGGCCGGGGACCGTTGTGGGGGCTCGCGGTCGGCGGCCGAGCCGGCGCCGAGCAGGCGCTCGCGATCCTCGCCGAGGAGCTGCGGCTGGCGCTGGCGCTGCTCGGCTGCCCGCGCGCGAGCGAGCTCGACCGATCGTTCGTCCGGCGGCGATCAGGCGAGCGCCGCTAGCGAGGGGCCGCCGGGCTCAGGCGCGGATGAAGACCGGCGCCCCGAGCGGGACCCGCGCGAACAGGCCGACCATGTCGGGGTTGCTGGCGCGCATGCAGCCGCTAGAAGCGGCACCGCCGACCGCGCCCGGAGTGCCGTGGATCGCGACCCTGTCGCCGCCGAGCCAGCCCGGGGGCAGGCTCGTCTGGTGGCCGCTGAGGGCGAGGACACAGCAGCCGTACCAGGGACCGAGGGTGGCGCCCGCGAGCGCGTCGGTGACCGCGTAGTTCCCCACCGGGGTCGGTGAGGAGGGGCGACCGATCGTCACCGGGATCGTGTCGATGACGCGGTCGCCGTG
>Ga0196962_10000805_pt1 | contig 11358 bp, 10 predicted proteins | sample S3v_20metaG_FD_183186 | JGI IMG/M metagenome (GOLD analysis project Ga0196962, IMG submission 183186) | Soil microbial communities from Anza Borrego desert, Southern California, United States - S3+v_20 | ecosystem: Environmental > Terrestrial > Soil > Desert | place: USA: California | collected... | reverse complement strand
CGGCGCCCGCGGCCGCCGGCGCCGGCGCCGGCTGCTCGGGCTCGATGCCGAGGTCGCGCACCATCTCGTCGAACTCCTGCCGCGACACGCCCTGCGACGGGTCGCGCGCCACCGGGCCGGTCCGCCGGCGCTGCTCCGGCTCCACGTCGACCGGCGCGCCGGCCGTGGCCACCGCGTACGCGGGCACCACGCCGCCGAACGCCTCGCGGATGCGGCGCTGGCGCGCGCGGTACACGGCCTCCCGCTGCTTCCAGTGGGTCAGCACCGGGCCGGCGATGAACACGGACGAGTAGGTGCCCGAGAGCGTGCCGACGATCAGCGCGAAGGCGAAGTCCTGCAGCGTCTCGCCGCCGAAGAGGAACAGCGCGAGCACCGGCAGGATGGTGCAGAAGCTCGTCGCCAGCGAGCGGACGATGACCTCGCTCATCGAGCGGTTGACGATCTGCGAGAACGCGGCGCTCGGCATGCGCGGGACGTTCTCCCGGATCCGGTCGAACACGATGATCGTGTCGTAGAGCGAGAAGCCCAGGATGGTGAGCAGCGCCGCGACCGTCGACGTCGTCACCTCCCGGCCGACCAGCGAGTAGACGCCCGCGGTGATGAGGATGTCGTGCATCAGCGCGATCAGCACGGGCACGGCGTACTTCCACTCGAACCGCAGCGCGATGTAGATCGAGATGACCGACAGCGAGGCGATGATCGCGATGATCGCCGAGTTCGCCACGGTCTCCCCGAACGTGGGCCCGATCTCCTGCACGTTCGGCTCGTCCGAGAGCCCGAACGCCTGATCCAGAGCCTCGGTGACCTGCGGCGTCCGCCCCGACTGCTCGGCGGAGATCTGGACCACGTTGTCGCCGAGCTCCGGGTTCTCCAGCGTCTGGACCTCGGCGCTGCCGAAGCCGACGGGCGCGATCGCGTCGCGCACCTGCTCGACCGTGGCCGGGCGCTCGAGCGCGGCGGTGATGCGGGTGCCGGACTCGAAGTCGATGCCGAAGTTCAGCCCGTTCGCGCCGATGGCGAGGCCGCAGACGAGCAGGATCACGCCGGACGCCGAGAAGAACCACTTCGACGCGCCCATGAAGTCGAACGTGATCGGCTTGCGCTTCTTGCCCGCGCCGAGCGCCGACGGGCGCCGCAGCGCGCGCGAGTTGCGCATCGTGAGCAGGATCGCCTGCGTCGCGAGGACCGCCGTGAACAGCGACACGAGCGTGCCGATCCCGAGCACGAAGGCGAAGCCCTTCACCCCCGCCGTGGCGAGGATGAAGAGGATGAAGGCCACCAGCAGGGTGACGATGTTCGCGTCGACGATCGTCGAGAAGCCCTTCTTGTAGCCCTGCGCGATGCCCTCCGAGATCGAGCGCCCGGCGCGGATCTCCTCCTTGACGCGCTCGAAGATGACGATGTTCGCGTCGGCCGCGACGCCGATCGTGAGGATGAGGCCGGCGATCCCGGGCAGCGTCAGCGTGACCGGGATGAGCTTGATCAGCGCGAACAGGTACAGCGCGTAGACGAACAGCGCGAGCGTGGCGATGACGCCGAGCACGCGGTAGAAGACCATGAGGAAGATCGCCACGATCGCGAAGCCGGCCAGGCCCGCGACGAGGCCCTGGTCGAGGGCCTGCTGGCCGAGCGTGGCGGAGACCTGCGAGCGCGAGATCAGCTCCAGCCGCAGCGGCAGGGCGCCGATCTTCAGAAGGTTCGCGAGGTCCTGCGCGCTCGTGATCGTGAACCCGCCGGAGATCTGGGCGCCGGTCTCGCCGTCGATGCCGTCGGGGTTCTCGCGGAAGTTGATGAACGGCGTCGAGATCAGCTCGTTGTCGAGCCGGATCGCGAAGTGGTGCGAGGCGGAGATCGGGTCGGCGAGACCGCCGTTGATGGCCGCGTTGTCCGCGCCGCGCTGCGCGATCTCGCGCGTGGTCTGGGCGAACGCGCGGCGGCCCTCGTCCGTGAACTCCATCGTGACGATGGGCTCGCCGCCGCCCTGCTGGTCGAACGTCTGCTCCGGGTTGCGGATGTCCGTCCCGCTGAGGACGGGGTTGTCGCGCAGGACCCACCACTGGTCGAGCTCGCCGCGCTGCTGCTCGGGCGCGCGCTGGTCCTCGTTGCGGACGACGATGATGCCCTCGGGCACCTCGAGGATCTGCGCGCGGTCGAGCCGGCCGGCGTCCGCGAGGTCCTCGCGCAGGGCCGCGCGGTCCTCCTCCGGGATCCCGTCGTTCAGCGGCCGGTGCGAGACGCGGTCGAACGCGTAGTAGATCGGCCCGCTCGTCGTGTTGTTGCGGTCGACCTGCCCGTCGCAGGTGGACGCGCGCCTGACCGCCTCGTAGAGGCCCGTGATCGGCGTCTGGCCGCCGTTGACGAGCTCCGGGTTCGTCCGGCAGTCCTCGTCGAGGAGGTTCGGCTCCCAGTCGTAGAAGTACAGCTGGGCCGTGGTCCCGACCTGGCGGGCGGCGCGATCGGCGTCGTCGACGCCGGGCAGGTTGACCTCGATCTGGTTCTCACCGGAGCGCAGGAGCTCCGGCTCGGCGACGCCGAACTGGTCGACGCGCTCGCGCATGATGTCGAGCGACCGCTGGAGGCCGTCGGCCGTGACCGTGGGCTGCTGCTTGGTCGGCCGGGCCTCGTAGACGAGCTGCACGCCGCCCTGGAGGTCGAGCCCGAGCTTCGTCTCCTTCTGCGGCGGCACGTTGGGCAGCACGACCGCGAGCGACGCCGCCAGCAGCCCGAGGACGACGAGCAGGACGAAGAGGTTGCGGCGGCGGTCGGACATTGGCGAACGGTGGGGGGGAAGAAGTCGCGCTACTTCGACGGAGTGAGGATCAGGAGCAATCCGCCGTCGTCATCGTAGGCCGGAAACAGATCGGCGACCGCCTTGGCCGGCAGGTCGCCCTCGGCGTTGACCGTCACGGGCTTGCCGAGCTGGCGGACGCCCCACTCGAGCACCACGCCGACGTGATCCTCGCCGCCGGCGAAGTCGAGCCCGAGGACGTCGCGCACCGGGCGCCCGATGACCTTCTCGTCGGACAGGCCCGTCAGCTCGCGGGAGCCGCGGCCGCAGCCGATGATCCGGCCCTCGTGGTCGCACACGAAGAACGCGGCGTTGGGCGCCGGATAGTAGTCGTCGAGGAGCTCGAAGAGGAATCCGAAGCCGCACTTCGAGCAGCCCTTCGGCAGGTTGCGGAAGCCGGCGGTGCGCTCCGTGGCGGTCGTCCGCTGGCCGCAGTTGGGGCAGATGAAGAGATGGGCCATGCGCGAGCTAAGGGTATTGCGCTCCGCTTAAACGCAGGGTTCAGCTCAGAAGAGTACGGGCTGTTCGGCCGGCGGCTCGAGCCCGAGGTGGCGATACGCGTGCGCCGTGGCGCAGCGGCCGCGCGGGGTGCGGTGCAGGAAGCCGCGCTGGAGCAGGTACGGCTCGTAGACGTCCTCGACCGTGTCGGCCTCCTCCCCCACCGCGACGGCGAGCGTCGAAAGCCCGACCGGGCCGCCGGAGAAGCGGACGCACAGCGCCTGCAGGAGCTCGCGGTCGAGGCGGTCGAGCCCCGCCTCGTCGACTTCGAGCAGGTCGAGCGCGGACGCGGCGACCGTCGCGTCGACGGCGCCGTCGCCGCGCACCTCCGCGAAGTCGCGCACCCGCTTGAGCAGGCGGTTCGCCACGCGCGGCGTCCCGCGCGCGCGGTCGGCGATGGCGCGCGCGCCGGCCGCGTCGACCGCGACGCCGAGCACGGCCGCGGAGCGCACGACGATCCGCGCGAGGTCGCCGGCGTCGTAGTGGTCGAGGCGGTGCTGGATGCCGAAGCGGTCGCGCAGCGGCGTCGTGAGCAGGCCGGCGCGCGTCGTCGCGCCGATCAGCGTGAACGGCGGCAGGTCGAGGGTCACCACCCGCGCGCCCGGGCCGACGCCGAGCGTGACCGGCAGCTGGCGGTCCTCCATGGCCGGATAGAAGGTCTCCTCGACGGCCCGCGGCAGCCGGTGGATCTCGTCCACGAAGAAGACGGCGCGCGGCTCGAGGTCGGTCAGGAACGCCGCGATGTCGCCCTTGCGCTCGAGCGCCGGCCCGGCGGTCTGCACGAACGGGACGCCGAGCTCCTCGGCGACGATCCGGGCGAGGCTCGTCTTCCCCAGCCCGGGCGGGCCGGCCAGCAGCACGTGGTCGAGCGCCTCCGCGCGCGCGGCGGCCGCGGCGATGGACACGCCGAGCTGCTCCTTGAGGCCCTCCTGCCCGACGAAGTCCGCCAGCCGCTGGGGGCGCAGCGTGGCGTCGAGCTCCTCGTCGCCGCGCGGATGCGGCGTCTGCAGCCGGTCGGCGCCCGGCGTGCGGATGCTCATCGGCGCGCGCCCTTGAGCGCGTGGGCGATCAGGTCCTCCGGCGTCTCGCCCGGGGCGCCGTCCAGCAGCTGCTCGGCCTCCTGCTGGCTGAAGCCGAGCCCGACGAGCCCGTCGCGCGCCAGCAGCCGCGGGTCGTCGCCGCGCGCCACGACGATCGGGTCGTCCGGCGGCGCCGCGCCGACCTTCTCGCGCAGCTCGACGACGATGCGCTCGGCCGTCCGGCGGCCGATGCCCGGGACGGCCTGCAGCCGCGCCGTGTCCCCGGCCGCCACGGCGGCGAGCAGGTCCCGCGGCGTGCCGCCCGACAGCACCGCGAGCGCCACCTTGGGACCGACGCCCTGGACGCCGATCAGGAGCAGGAAGAGATCGCGCTCGGCTTCGGACGCGAACCCGTAGAGGAGCAGCGCGTCGTCGCGCACGATCAGGTGGGTGTGCAGCGTCGCCGCCCGGCCGGCCGCGGGGACCTGCCGCAGGGTCTCGGCCGAGACCGCGAGCCGGTAGCCGACGCCGCCGCAGGAGAGCACGACATGGTCGGGCCGGCGCACCGCGACCTCGCCGGACAGCAGCGCGATCACGCCGCCGCCCGCCCCGCGGCCGCGCGCAGCGCGGCGCCGTTCGCGTGGCAGATGGCGACGGCCAGCGCGTCCGCCGCGTGGTCGGGCCGCGGCAGCTCCGGGAGCGCGAGCAGCGCCTGCACCATCCGCTGGACCTGGCCCTTGCCGGCCCGCCCCGAGCCGCACACCGCGCCCTTGACCTGCTGCGGCGTGTAGGAGAAGCACCGCACGCCGCGCTGGCCGGCCGCGAGCATCGCCACGCCCCGGGCCTGGCCGACGGCGAACGCCGAGCGGGCGTTGGCGCCGAAGTACAGGTCCTCCACGGCGAGCGCAGCGGGCGCGTGCTCGTCGAGCAGGGCCGCGACGCGCCCGTGGATGGCGGCGAGGCGCGCGCCGGGATCCGACCCGGCCGCCGTCTCGATGACGCCGCCGTCCAGCGCGACGAGCCGCCCGCCGTGGCGCAGGACGACGCCGTAGCCCGTGTGCGCCGTGCCGGGATCGATGCCGAGGGTGATCATCCGCGTCGGGATTCTGCGCGCTCGGGCGGACGCCTTCCTGGGCTACCGTGGGAGGCGTGAGCATTCTGCGCCTCAGCGTCCTCGACCAGTCGCCCGTCTCCGAGAGCTCGAGCGGCGCGCAGGCGCTGGCCGACACGCTCGACCTCGCGCGCCTGGCCGACGCGCTCGGCTACCACCGCTACTGGGTCGCCGAGCACCACGGCGGCGGCATGATCGCCGGCAGCAGCCCGGAGGTCCTGATCGGCCCGATCGCCGCCGCGACGCGGTCCCTGCGCGTCGGCAGCGGCGGCGTGATGCTCCCGCACTACAGCCCGCTGAAGGTCGCGGAGAGCTTCAGCATCCTCTCCGGCCTGTTTCCCGGCCGCATCGACCTCGGCCTCGGCCGCGCCTCGGGCACGGACCCGATGACGACGTTCGCGCTCCAGCGCGATCGCCGGCAGGCCGCGCCGGACGACTTCCCGCAGCAGCTGGCGGAGCTGCTCGCCTACCTCGACGACGACTTCCCGCCCGACCACCCGTTCGCCCGGCTCGCCGCGCTGCCGGGCCTGCCCGAGGCGCCCGAGCCGTGGCTGCTCGGCTCCTCCCCGCAGAGCGCGATCTGGGCGGCGCAGCTCGGGTTGCCGTACGCCTTCGCGGACTTCATCAACCGCGACGGCGCGGGGATCGCCGCGGACTACCGCGACCGGTTCGACCGGGGCGCGCGCCTGCCCGAGCCGCGCACCGCCGTCGCCGTGTGGGCGCTCTGCGCCGAGGACGCCGACGAGGCGTGGCGGCTCACCGCGTCGCACCGGATGGCGATGGCCATGCTCATGCGCGGGCGCCCGATCCCGATCCCGCCGGTCGACAAGGCGCTGCGGTTCCTCGACACCACCGGCGATTCGGGGCGCCGGCGCCGGATCGTGGCCGGTGACCCGCCCACGGTGCGCGAGGGGCTCGAGGAGGTGGCGCGCGAGTACGGCGCCGACGAGGTCATCGTCGTCACCATCACGTTCGACCACGCGCACCGGCGCCGGTCGTACGAGCTGATCGCGGAAGCGTTCGGGCTGTCGAGCGGCCTGCGGGCCGCCTGATCAGCCGGCGACCCGCTCGAGCACCTCGGCGTCGACGTCGAAGTTCGCGTGCACCGCGTCGACGTCGTCCTGGTCCTCGAGGGCGTCGATGAGCCGGACGAGCTTGACCGCCACGTCCTCCTCGAGCGGCACCTTCGACTTCGGCAGCTGCGCGACCTCCGCGCTCTCCACCTCGATCCCCGCCTCGTCCAGCGCGGCGCGGACCGCCGTCAGGTCGCCGGGCTCCGACGTGATCTCGAACACGTCGTCGTCCAGCCCGATGTCCTCGGCGCCCGCGTCGATGGCCACCATGAGGTCGTCCTCGGAGTAGCGCGAGGCGTCCACGACGACCACGCCCTTCTTGTCGAACAGGTACGCGACGGACCCCGGCTCGCCGAGGTTGCCGCCGTGCTTGTTGAACGCGTGGCGGATCTCCGAGCCGGTGCGGTTGCGGTTGTCCGTGGTCGCCTCGACGAGCAGCGCGACGCCGCCGGGCCCGTAGCCCTCGTACATGACCGCCTCGAGCGCGTCCGCGTCCCCGCCCTCGCCGGTGCCCTTGGCGATCGCACGCTCGATGTTGTCCTTCGGCATCGACGCGTCCTTCGCCTTTTGCACGGCCAGGGCGAGCGCGGGGTTGCCTTCCACGTCGCCGCCGCCCTCCTTAGCGGCGACGGTGATGGCGCGCGCGAGCTTGGTGAAGAGCTTGCCGCGGCGGGCGTCGACGATCGCCTTCTTGTGCTTGATCCCCGCCCATTTCGAGTGACCGGCCATGGCGTCGATTCTAGGCGACCGCTTCCGGGCCTCAGGTGTCGCCGCGGTCGATCCACTTCGGCCGGTCGGGCGCGCGCCAGCGCGCGAACGCCTCGAGCACCTCGCCGGCGTCGTGCGCGACGACGAGCATGCCGCGGTGCGCGGGCGTGACGAAGCGCTCCGCGACGGCGTGGTCGAGGAACGCGATCAGCCCGTCGTAGTAGCCGCGCACGTTCAGCAGCGCGAGCGGCTTGGCTTGAAGGCCGAGCTGCGTCCAGGTGTAGATCTCGAAGAGCTCCTCGAGCGTGCCCATGCCGCCGGGCAGGGCGACGAAGCCGTCCGCGAGGTCGGCCATGAGGAGCTTGCGCTCGTGCATCGAGCCGACCACGCGCAGGTCGCGGACGCCGCGGTGGCCGATCTCGCGGTCCACGAGCGCCTGCGGGATGATCCCGGTCACCGCTCCCCCCGCCTCGAGCGCGGCGTCGGCCACCGCGCCCATGAGGCCGACGTGGCCGCCGCCGTAGACGAGCCCGATCCCGCCCTCCGCGAGCGTCCGGCCGACGTCGCGCGCCGCCGCCGCGTAGGCGGCATCCCGGCCCGGGCTCGAGCCGCAGTAGACGCAGATGCGCTCGAGCCGGCGGGCGGTCACGTGCGGCGGGCACGATACGGCACGCGTATGCTGGCGCCGCATGCCTGCGACCGTCCGATCCAGGATCTTCAAGGCCTACGACATCCGCGGCCTCCTCGGCGAGGAGATCGACGGCGACGTCGCCGAGCGGATCGGTCGGGCGTTCGCCCGCGTGCTCGCGAGCCTCCGCGGCAAGCCGGCGAGCGACCTGCGCGTCGGCCTGGGCCGCGACATGCGGATCGGCGCGGCCGAGCTCACGGCGCGCTACCGCGACGGGCTGGTCGCCGAGGGCGCGCACGTGCTGGACGCCGGGATGGTGGGCACGGAGATGCTCTACTTCCTCGTCGCCTCCCGGGAGCTGGACGGCGGGCTGATGTGCACCGCGTCGCACAACCCGAAGGCGTACACGGGTGCGAAGCTCGTGCGCGAGGGCGCGCTCGCGCTGTCGGGGGAGACGGGGATCGCCGAGGTCGGCAGCCTCGTCGCCGACGGGCTGCGGGACGACCCGCCGGGCGGCGGCACGGTGGAGGAGGTCGACATCGCCCCCGCGTACCGGGCGTGCGTGCGCGCGTTCGCCGACCCGTCGGCGATGCGGCCGCTGCGGGTCGTGCTCGACGGCGGGAACGGCATGGCGGGGCCGATGGCCGGGCCGGTCCTCGACGCGCTGCCCGGGCTCGACCTCGTCCGCACCTACTGGGAGCCGGACGGCGAGTTCCCCTCGCACGTCCCGAACCCGCTGCTCGAGGAGAACCGCCGGGCCATCGTCGCCCGCGTGCTCCAGGAGCGCGCGGACCTCGGGATCGCGTGGGACGGCGACGGCGACCGCTGCTTCTTCGTGGACGAGACCGGCCGGTTCGTGGACGGGGACTTCCTGTGCGCGCTGCTCGCGCGCTGCATCCTGCAGTCGCGGCCGGGCGCCGACGTCATCTACGACGTGCGCAGCTCCCGCGCCGTTCCCGACGCCATCGCCGACGCCGGCGGGCGCGCGCGCCTCAGCCGCGTCGGCCACGCGTTCATCAAGGCGCGCATGCAGGAGCTCGGCGCGGCCTTCGGCGGCGAGGTCTCGGGCCACTACTACTTCGCCGACTTCTTCGGCGCCGACTCCGGCACGATCCCCGCGCTCCTCGTCCTCGAGCTGCTGGGCAAGACCGGCCGGACGCTGTCCGAGCTGCTCGAGCCGTACCGGTCGCGCTACTTCATCTCCGGCGAGATCAACTCGGAGGTGGCCGACTGCGACGCCAAGCTCGAGGAGATCCGCGGCCGCTACGCCGACGGGACGCAGCAGGAGGTCGACGGCGTGTCCGTCGAGTACCCCGACTGGCACTTCAACGTCCGCGCCTCGAACACCGAGCCGCTGCTCAGGCTGTGCCTCGAGAGCCTCGTCTCTCCCGAGCACATGGCGGCCCGGCGCGACGAGGTCCTGCGCGTGATCCGGTCGTGATCCACTGCCTGCCGATCCACACGCCGTTCCGGGTCGGCCGCGTCAACTGCTACCTGCTCGAGGACGACCCGCTCACGCTCGTGGACTGCGGGCCGAACTCCGGCCGGGCGCTCGACGAGCTGGAGCGCGCGCTCGCCGAGCACGGCCGGCGGGTGGAGGACCTGGAGCGGATCGTCATCACCCACCAGCACATCGACCACCTCGGGCTCGTCGGCGTGCTCGCGCGGCGGTCGGAGGCCGAGCTCTGCACGCTCGACCTGCTCGCGCCGGTCGTGGAGGAGCACGCCGCGGCGGCGGAGCGCGACGACGAGCTCGCCGAGGCGCTCATGCTCCGTCACGGCATCCCGCGCGACGTGGTGAGCGCGCTGCGCGCCGTGTCGCACGCCTACCGCGGCTGGGGCGGGCAGGCGCCGGTGTCGCGCCGGCTGGCCGACGGGGAGGAGCTCGCCTGGGCGGGGCGGCGCATGCGCGTCCTGCACCGGCCGGGCCACTCGCCGTCGGACACGGTGTTCCTCGACGAGGACCGGGGCGTGGCGCTGGGCGGCGACCACCTGCTCGCCCGGATCTCCTCCAACCCGCTCATCTCGCGCCAGCTCGGCGGCCGCTCGGGCGAGCCGGGGTCCGGGCGCCCGCGAGCGCTGCCGATGTACCTCGAGTCGCTGCGGGAGACGCGCGCGACGCCGATCGCGCGGATCCTGCCCGGCCACGGCGAGCCGGTCACCGACCACGTCGCGCTCATCGACGAGCGCATCGCCATGCACGAGCGCCGGGCGGCCAAGGTCGCCGCCCTGATCGCGGAGCGCCCGCGGACCGCCTACGACCTCGCGCAGGCGATGTGGGGCAACGTCGCGGTGACCCAGGCCTACCTCACGCTCAGCGAGATCCTTGGCCACGTCGACCTGCTGCTGGCGCGCGGCGAGGTGCACGAGGAGGAGGTCGGCGGCATGGTGCGCTTCGCGCCCGGCGCCGCCGGCTGAGTCACATCGCGTCGACGTGCTCGACGTTCGCGCGGTCGTCGGGCTCCGCCGACGGCTTGCCGGCGAACCAGGCGTCCAGGACCTCGGCGAGCACGGCCTCCGACATCGTGCGCAGGGAGATGGCGAGCACGTTGGCGTCGTTCCAGCGCCGCGCCCCGTCGGCGGTGGCCGCGTCGCCGCACAGGGCGGCGCGGATCCCCGGGACCTTGTTGGCGGCGATGGACGCCCCCGTGCCGGTCCAGCAGCAGACGATGCCCTGCTCGGCGCGGCCCTCGACGACGTCGCGGGCGGCCGCTTCCGAGGCCCATGCCCAGTCGTTGCGCTCGTGGTCGCTCAGCGCCCCGTGCAGGACGGGGTCGTGGCCGCGGCGCCGCACCTCCTCCACGACGGCGTCCGCGACTCCGGTGCGCTCGTCGGCGGCGATGGCGATCCGCATGGGCCGAGGATGCCACACCGGACCGCGCGGTCAGCCGCTCGCCTCGAGCACGGCCCGCGCCGCCTGGCCGCCGAGGCGGACGGCGTAGTTCGTGCCCCGGTCCTCCGGATAGACCTGCGTCGTGTTGGCGAGCACGAGGCCGCGGGCCGGCGTCCGCAGCGGCGGAAGGCGCTCGGCGTAGCCGACGGTGACGATCGGCTGCGCGGCGGGCTCGGCGAAGCGCCATGCGTCCCGCACCCAGCGGCGCTCGAAGGCCGGGTTGACGGCACGCAGGCCCGGCTCGTAGGCGGCGAGCAGGGCGTCGGCGTCGAGGTCGAGCAGGCGGTGGCCGCGCGGGAGGTAGTTGGCGACGTAGAGGAAGCGCCGGCCGCCGTAGTGCTCGGCGCCGACGAAGTTCGTGTGCTCGACGAGCCCCACGAACGGCAGCGCGCGGTCGCCCACGTTGGTCCAGTAGAAGCGGCTGAACGGCCGGTCCAGCTCCAGCAGCAGGCAGAGCGCGGCGAAGTACTCCACCGACCGCACCCGCCCGAGGTACGACGCGCCCAGCTCGGCGGCGAGGCCGGGATCGAGCAGCCGCTCGAAGACGTCGTTCGGGACGGTGGCGAGCACCGCGTCGTAGTCCTCGGCGCCGGCGGGCGCGAAGGCCCGCGGGTCGTGGCCGCGCCGGAAGGAGCCCGGC
>Ga0196962_10000804_pt1 | contig 11365 bp, 11 predicted proteins | sample S3v_20metaG_FD_183186 | JGI IMG/M metagenome (GOLD analysis project Ga0196962, IMG submission 183186) | Soil microbial communities from Anza Borrego desert, Southern California, United States - S3+v_20 | ecosystem: Environmental > Terrestrial > Soil > Desert | place: USA: California | collected... | reverse complement strand
CATCGGCCGCAAGCTGGCGACGCTGCTGTCGTACATCCTCGCGGCGGCGTTCACCTGGCTGTTCGCCCACGCCGACGCGAGCAGCCTGTCCACGCTGTTCTGGCTGCTGTTCTTCGCCTCGCTGTTCAACTTCTCGGCGCTGGCGATCCTCGCCGGACCGGTTGCCGCGGAAGCCGCGCCGCTCGGCATGGTCGCGTCGGTCGCCGGCCTGGTCATCGGCGCGGGCGAGATCTTCGGCGGCGGCGTCGCCCCGAGCATCGCCGGCCAGATCGCCGGCGCCTACGGCATCGAGCACGTCTTCACCTTCACGATCGGCGGGCTGGTCCTCGGTTTCCTGATCGCGCTGTTCCTCAAGGAAACCGCGCCGCGCAAGACGGGGGAAGCCTAGCGGGGTGCCGGCGGCCTACTCCGCCGCTTCGGCCGCCGGGGGGAGCAGGCGCCCGAGCTTGTGGTCGAGCGAGCCGAGCGTCTTGAGCAGGCGCGCGTTGAGCTTGGCCTGGCCCCGCCATAGCTCGCGCTCCGCCGCCTCGCGCGCTTCGCGGCGGGCGGCGATCTCGAGCGCGCGAGCGACCGGGTCGGCGATCTGGGCCAGCGTCTCGCGTTCGTCCTTGCCATAGAAGCTTCCGTCCGGCCGCGGTCCGAGCAGCAGCCAGCCGACGCGCCCGTGCCCGTCGGCCTCGAGCGGGATGCGCAACGGGAACACCGGATCGTGCCGGTCGATATCGAAACCGTCGCGTGCGGCCGGCTGCCAGGCGGCACGCCAGTCCTCGACCTCGCTCGCGGCGATTCCACGGGCATCGACGAGCATCCCGTCCATCACCAGCGCGGCCTGGCTGGCCCGCACCCCGATCGCAACCCTGTCGAGCGCGGCGGCGGCGATGCGCGCCGGCGGCGCGGTCTCGCGCAAGTCGCCCATCAGTGCGGGCAGGCCCTTGCGCAAGCGGATCAGCTCTTTCTGGAAGCGGTGCTCGGCCCAGTGGGTAAGGCGGTGGTGCAACGGCACGAAAGTGGCCGCAGCCAGCGCGGCGCCGAGACCGCCCGCAAGGACCCCGAGCTCGTGGTGGAACCACTCGTGCCCGAGCAGCTCGATGACTTTCTCGGTGCCGGTGAACAGCGCCAGCAGGATGATCGTCAGCGCGCTGAACGAAACGGAGCGGGTGATGACCCGGTCGGCATCGTAGAGGCGGTATTTGAGCAGCGAGATCAGCATCCCGCCGGCTATCAGAAGATGCGACAGCGGCAGCAGGACGGTGAAGACCAGGGCGTCGGTCCAAACCACGGTCGCTGGCGGCGTACCCTCGGCATAGATCACCAGCGTCTGCAGCGAAACCGTGAGGATCGTGAGCGGGGCGCCGGTGGCAAAGCCCAGCAGGGCCCAGCGAATCTGCTGCCGTTCCGTTCCACTCGGCAGCCGCCGATACCGCAGGATCAACCCGCCGACGGCAATCAGCAGGATGGCCACCCCGACAAAGGCGGGTGGAAGCAGCGTGAGCCCGAGCCAGGTGAGCAGGGCCACGACCAGGAAGCCGAGCGCGACCCACCGCATCCAGGCGGGTGCGAAGCGGCCGTCGGGGAAGATCATCATGGCGATCGTGAACAGGGCCCACGCCGCGGACACGGACCGGCCGAGGAGAAAACTCAGCTCTGCCGAACCGTAAAGCTGCGCGCAGTAGATGGTGATCGCCAGCAGCAGGAGCGAGAAGGCCAAGAGCGCGGCCGCCGGCTGGCGCCGGTGCTGGCGGAACAACACGCTTGCCGCGCCGGCGAGGACGACAGCCGCCAGCGTCGTCGTGGCCAGGCGGGTCCAGTAGAAGAGCCCATAATCGAGACCGGCCAGGGCCGCTTGCTGCGCGATCACGTCGGCATCGAAGAACGTCGCGTTTCCCGGTCGGACGAGCGCCAGCAGCGGACCCGCGAGGGCAGCCGCGAGCAGCACGGCGAACGCCGCGATCAGCACGCCGTCCGCCGCCCGGCGCCACAACGGCCTGGGCGGGCCCGCGATCTCGTGCGAGACAGTGCTCTCCACCGCGTCCCCCCACGCGCGCCCCGAGCGGAGACTAACCCAAATTGCGTCAAGCGCCTAGCGCAGCGTCCGGAAGGTCACCGACCGGCGCGTGTCGGCCAGCGGGACGATCGAGTGCTCCCACTCCCAGCGGACCTCGCCCGACAGCCGGTAAAGCGAGCGCGGTGGGAGATCGAGGTGGCGGCGCTCGAAGCCGGTGGCGGTGCGGCGGCGCAGGCGCAGGGTGCACGGCGCGCCGAGCGAGAGGCCGAGCACCTCGCCGTATTGCGGGCGGTCGCGGTGCCAGCCGATGCCCGCGCCGGGGTCGTAGCGAATGAGCAGCGCGGCGGTAAGCGCCGCCGGGTCCATGCCGGCGAGCGGGGCGAGCCTGTCGCGCAGCGCGGCGAGCCACGGCGGCATCGGCGGCGCCTCGTCGAGCCGGTGGCGGGCGAAGTCGTAGGCGCGGCCGTAGTGCGTCGTCAGGCGCTTGCCTTCCCACTGGCCGAACTGGAACGGCGCCAGCGGCGCGGCATCGATGCGCGCCGTCAGCGCCGCCTCGTCCGTCGGCGTGACTGCCTCGAGCACCTGCACCAGCCCGGGCACGAGCGCGGGCGCGTGGACACCGAACAGTTCACCTTGCTTTACCATTTCGCCTATATGGGGGTCCGATGCACCAGTCGCTCGCCATCCTCACGTTCGATACCGCGGGGCAGGGGCTGCACGACATCACCGACGACGTGACCAGCTGGATCCGCGCGACCGACATCCGCATGGGGCAGGTGACGCTGTTCTGCCAGCACACCTCGGCCTCGCTGATGATCAGCGAAAACGCTTCGCCGGCGGTGCGGCGCGATCTGATCCGCTGGCTGTCGTCCGCCGCGCCCGAGGGCCACGGCTACGAGCACAGCGCGGAAGGGCCCGACGACATGCCGGCGCACATCAAGTCGATGCTCACCGGCAACAGCCTGACGATCCCGCTGGCCGACGGCAAGATGATGCTCGGCAGCTGGCAGGGCGTGTTCCTGGTCGAGCATCGCCACGACGCGCACAAGCGCTACGTCGTCGCCCAGGCGATGGGCGACTAGACCCGCCCGAGGTCGCCCTTGCCGATCGTGCCGCTGGCCAGCTCGAGCATGCGGTCGAGGCTGCGCTTGGCCGCCAGCCGCAGGCCTTCCTCGATCTCGATGCGCGGGGTCAGGTCGCGCAGGCAGGCGTAGAGCTTCTCCATCGTGTTGAGCGCCATGTACGGGCAGATGTTGCAGTTGCAGTTGCCGTCGGCCCCGGGCGCGCCGATGAAATTCTTCTCGGGCAGCGCGAGCCGCATCTGGTGGATGATGTGCGGCTCGGTGGCGACGATCAGCGTGTCGCCGGTGAAGGTCTTGGCGTACTGCAGGATGGCGCTGGTCGAGCCGACCAGCGCGGCGTGGTCGATGATGTGCGGCGGGCACTCGGGGTGCGCGGCCACGGGCGCGCCGGGGTGCTGCTCGATCAGCTTGAGCAGCTCGCGCTCCGAGAACGCCTCGTGGACGATGCACACGCCCGGCCACAGCAGCATGTCGCGGCCGAACTTGCGGTTGAGGTAGCCGCCGAGGTGCCGGTCCGGCCCGAAGATGATCGGCTGGTCCTGGGGGATCTGGCTGAGGATCGTCTCGGCGCTCGAGCTGGTGACGATCACGTCGCTGAGCGCCTTCACCTCGGTCGAGCAGTTGATGTAGGTCAGCGCGATGTGGTCAGGGTGCTGCTCGCGGAACGCCTTGAACTTCTCCGGCGGGCAGGAGTCCTCGAGGCTGCACCCGGCATCCATGTCGGGCAGCACGACGATCTTGTCGGGCGAGAGGATCTTGGCGGTGTCGGCCATGAACTTGACGCCGCAGAAGGCGATCACCTCGGCGTCGGTGTCGGCCGCCTTGCGGCTCAGCTCGAGCGAATCGCCGACGAAATCGGCGAGGTCCTGCAGCTCGGGCTTCTGGTAGTAGTGCGCCAGGATCACCGCGTTGCGCTCGCGGCGCAGACGGTCGATCTCGGCGCGCAAATCGGCGCCCGCGGGCAGCTTCGTCTGGATGCTCATCGTACGAGGGAGATAGGCGCGCGGCCCCGCCCGAACAACCTCACATCGGCGGCAGGAACGCGGCCATCGACCGCTCCGCGCCCGGCGTGCCGGCGAGGAACCACTCGGTGAACCGGTATCCCCACGAACTGTAGGCGATCAGGTCGGCCACCGCCTGGACCGCGATCACGCCGCCGACGCCGCAGAACCACGCCGGGTGCACCGCGCCGTAGCGGCGCTTGTCAGCCAGCATGCCGATCAGCGGGAACAGCAGCGGCAGGCCGACGGCGCCGATCCACCAGGCGTAGGGGATCAGCAGCGGGTTCGGCGCCAGCCGGCCGATGCCCGGGCCCGTGAGGATGGCGAAGCTGCAGAACATCAGCCGCCGGTGCCACCCGGTATTGGCGCGCACGGCGACCGCCCAGCCGGCGAGGCCGACCGACAGCGCCAGCATCAGCGGGTTGCTGATCAGGAACTCGTTCTGGTCGAAGAAGAACGGTCCGCCCGCGGTCTGGAGCGACAGGCGCGTGATCAGCAGGCCCATCACCAGGATGGCCGGCAGCCAGGCCACCGAGAGCCAGCCGAGCCGGCGATGCAGCGCGACGTTGCCGGCGAAGATCAGCGAGTTCTGGACGACGTACAAGCCCACCCAGCCCATCATCACCCAGGCGTGGAAGTGAACCAGCCACGGCATGTCGAAGCTGCTGCGTCCGGTCGCCAGGTTGAACGAGAAGCCGGCGACGATGGTCGCCGCCATCAGGCACGCCATGGTGAAGAAGAACCGCGCCTCGCCGCGATCCGCGCCCGTCGCGAAGGGAACACTAGCCATTGACCGAACCCCCGTCCGGCGACCCGTTGCAAGCGATACCAACTTGCCCCGGCGGCGGCAATGGTCAGCGGGCCGGGACGGCCTCGCCGTCGAAGCGGACGTTCACCGTGACCTCGCCGAAGCCGGCGACCTCGAGCGGGATGGCGAGGTTCTGGCGGATGGCGTCCTTGGCCGCCGCGCGGGCGAGGCCCATCAGCACCGGGTTGGCCGCCTGCTCGACCGCCTGCTGCTCGGCGAGGCGGGTGTTGGCGCGCGTCAGGTCGTCCTGCGCGTCGCGGCTGATCCAGATACCTTGGCGCAAATACTGCGCGCGGCTCTCGTCGAGGTTCGGCTTGCCGACCCTGAGCGGCGGCAGCTGCACCGCGAGCGTGCGCGTCGCCTCGTCCCAGCGCAGGCGGTTGCGGTCCATCTGCGACAAGTCGAGCGTGTAGTCGACCCGCGCCGGGATCACCGCCACCTGCCGGCTGCGGATCGCGCCGAACAGGCGGCTGTCCTCGCTGGCGACGACCGGCGACAGCTGCGCCGAGAACACCGTCAGCCGGTTCTGCTTCTCGAACGCGACCAGGCTGGTCGCCAGCGGGTCGCCGTTGTCCTCCGGCCCGAACGCGCGCCAGCCGAGCCACGCGGCGAGCGCCAGCGCGGCGATGAACAGCAGCCACGGCAGCGCCTGCACGCGCGCCAGCGGCCGCTCGCGGTGCGGCGGGTGCTGCAGCCGGTCGAGGTTGCTGTCGCGCTTGATCAGGTGCGGGTCGTCCATGTGCCTGCCGAACGGGTGAGTGCGAACCGATGTTCCCCTCCCGCTTGCGGGAGGGGTTAGGGGAGGGCATGTCGAGCCTTCAACAAGCCCTCCCCCCGGCCCCCTCCCGCAAGCGGGAGGGGGAGGAGACGCCATGTCCGAGCTGATCCTGGTCCTCGACGAAGGCACGACCTCGACCCGCGCGATGCTGTTCAGCGCGGCGGGCGAGCCGCGCGGCGTGGCGCAGGCCGAGCTGACCCAGCACTATCCGCGCCCCGGCTGGGTCGAGCACGACGCGGACGAGATCTGGCAACGCACGCTCCGCTGCGCCGGCGAGATGGTCGAGCGGGCCGGCGGCGCCGAGCGGATCGCGGCGATCGGCATCACCAACCAGCGCGAGACCGTCGTCGCCTGGGATCGGCAATCGGGCGCGCCGCTGGCCCGCGCGCTGGTGTGGCAGGACCGCCGCACCGCCGACGCCTGCGCCGCGTTGCGCGAGGCCGGCCACGAGGACCGCGTGCGCGAGCGGACCGGGCTGCTGCTCGATCCCTATTTCTCGGCGACCAAGATGCGCTGGCTGCTCGACCATCGGCCCGCCGTCGCCGAGGCGGCGGCGGCGGGCCGACTGGCGTTCGGCACGATCGAGAGCTGGCTGACCTTCAAGCTCACCGGCGCGCACGTGAGCGATGCGGCCAACGCCAGCCGCACGCTGCTGCTGCCGCTCGCCGGGCCGAGCTGGGACGAGAGCCTGTGCGAGCTGTTCGGCGTGCCGCACGCGGCGCTGCCCGAGGTGACCGACAGCGCCGGCGCGCTCGGCACGACCACGCTGTTCGGCCCGGCGATACCGATCTGCGGCCTCGCCGGCGACCAGCAGGCGGCGACGATCGGCCAGGGCTGCCTGGCGCCCGGCGAGACCAAGGCGACTTACGGCACCGGGGCGTTCGTGCTGTCGAACCGCGGCGCCGCCCTGCCCCGCTCGGACCACCGCCTGCTCGGCACCGTGCTGCACCAGCTCGGCGGCGAGCGCCACTATGCGCTCGAGGGCTCGGTGTTCGTCGCCGGCAGCTTCGTCCACTGGCTGCGCGATTCGCTCGGGCTGATCGGCAGCTCGGCCGAGACCGAGGCGCTCGCCCGCTCGGTGCCCGATAGCGGCGGCGTGGTCGTGGTCCCGGCGCTGTCCGGGATGGGCGCGCCGCACTGGCGGCCCGAGGCGCGCGGCCTGATCCGCGGGCTGAGCTTCGCGACCGGCAAGGCCCACATCGTGCGCGCCGCGCTGCAGGCGATGGCGCACCAGACGCGCGACCTCGCCGCCGCGTTCGCCGCCGACGGCGCCGCCTGGCGCGTGCTGCGGATCGACGGCGGCATGGCCGCCAACGACTGGATGGCGCAGGACGTCGCCGACGTGACCGGGCTCGAGGTGATCCGCCCCCATTTCGTCGAGACGACCGCGCTCGGCGCGGCGATGCTGGCCGCGGTCGGGATCGGCCTGCACTCCACGCTCGAAGCCGCGGCCGCGGAGATGATCGGCCCGCGGCGGCATTTCCACCCGCGGATGAGCGACGACGAACGCGCGCAACGGGTGGCCGCGTGGGACGCGGCGCTGGCGTCGGTCTAGAGGCTGGCCACCGCGCGGCCGAGCCGGTCGCGCAGCCGGTGGACCGCGGCCGGGTGCATCGCGAAGCGGTTGTGCCACGCCGCGTCGAGCCGCTCGATCCGCGCATGGAAGCGCTGGGTGCGCTCGATCAGGTTTTCGAGCTCGGGCGAAAGCAGCGCCAGCTGCGCCGGATCGGCGTCCGGCTGCGGTGGCGGCAGGCGGCCGTGGCGGCGGAGCTGGAACTCGCTCAGCTCGCCGGCGAAGTAGGCGCGCTGGTTCAGCAGCCAGGCGATCGCGTGCATCATCCGCGTGGTCGTGCGCAGGGCCTCGCACGACAGCGCGATGCGGGCGAGATCCTCGTCGTAGCCCTTGCCGGCGAGGCGGCCCGACAGGTCGAACGCTTCGCGCGCTTCGTCGGCGAGGACCAGCGCCTCGCAGTAGAGCGCCTCGACGATCGTCGGGCTGAGGTCGGCGGGTTCGGCCATTGCGCGAGCCATCGCTACTCCAACAGGCGAGCGCTGCGCCAGTTCCATCGCCGGGTTTTCCGCGCTTCGTCGGCGGCTGTCCCGATTGGACACGGGCAACCCGCCGGACGGCGCTAGGCGATGATGTCGGGCGTCAGGTAATCCTCGATGATGGCGATCTGGTCCTTGAGGCGCAGCTTGCGCTTCTTGAGCCGGGCGATCTGCAGCTGGTCCTTGCTGTCGGTGGCGCTGAGGGCGGAGATCGCCGCGTCGAGGTCGCGGTGCTCGATCCGCAAGCCCGCCAGCCGCTTGCGCATCTCCTCTTCGGTCACAGCGGCCCGTCCCCCTGCCAGAAAGCGCTGCATCGCCCGGTGCGACCGCTTCGCCGCAGCCGGGGTTTGAAGCATTAAGACTAATATGGTTTGATGACAATCGGCGGCGCGTCGCTCGCCGGCGAGTCGCCAGCAGGGGTCGTTAGGGGGCATCCCCAACAGACAAGGAGAATGCGTATGGATTCCTCGCATGTCGCCGCCCTTCAAGCGAAGCACGAAGGGCTGGAGGAGCGGCTCCGGGAAGAGATGAGCCGGCCCGCTCCCGACAGCTGGATGATCCAGTCGCTCAAGAAGCAGAAGCTCAAGATCAAGGAAGCGATCGCGCACATCTGACGGCGATTCTCCTCCCGCTTGCGGGAGGGGTTAGGGGAGGGCTGTTGCGGCCGTCCCACGTGCCCTCGCCCGGCCCCTCCCGAGGGCCCCACGAAACTATTGCTTTCGTGGGAACCCCCAAGCGGGAGGGGAGAGGGGACCTCATTTCCAAACCGATGCTTATCGGATAGGCGGAAGCCATGTCCGCCGCCGCTGCAGCCCGCTCGATCCTGACCCAGCTGCACGAGGTGATGGCGGCGCGCACGCACGCGCAGGCCAAGCTCAACCAGGTCGTCGAGATCATCGGCGAGGCGCTCGATAGCGAGGTCTGCTCGATCTACCTGCTGCGCGACGGGCTGCTCGAGCTGTTCGCCACCCGCGGCCTCGAGCAGGCCGCGGTCCACGTCACCAAGCTCGGTGTCGGCGAAGGCCTCACCGGCACCATCGCGCAGAACATCGAGACGCTCAACCTGGCCGAGGCCGCGACCCATCCCGAGTTCCAGTACCGCCCCGAGACCGGCGAGGAGAAGTTCCACTCGTTCGCCGGGGTGCCGATCGTCCGCCGCGAGCGCTCGATCGGGGTGCTCACCGTCCAGCACGTCGAGCCGCGGCGCTACGAGGAAGTCGAGATCGAGGCGCTGCAGACGGTGGCGATGGTGCTGGCGGAGATGATCCACAACGCCGGTCTGGTCGACGACGAGCGCGCCGCCACGGCCGAGGCGGCCCATTCGGGCCAGGAGACGCTCCCCGGGCTGCAGCTGGTCAAGGGCCTCGCGCTCGGCCAGGCGGTGTTCCACCAGCCGCGCATCACCATCGAGCAGACCGTGGCCGAGGACATCGAGGCCGAGCGCCAGCGCGTCTACCTCGCGTTCGACAAGATGCGCGAGCAGATCGACCACATGGCCGGCCAGGCCGAGTTCGGCCTCGACGGCGAGCACCAGCAGGTGCTCGAGACCTACAAGATGTTCGCCTACGACGAAGGCTGGGGCCGGCGGATCAACGAGGCGATCGATTCCGGGCTGACCGCCGAGGCGGCGATCGAGCGCGTCCAGCAGCGCACCCGCATGCGCATGCGCGAGATCCAGGATCCGCTGCTGCAGGACCGCATGCACGACCTCGAGGACCTGTCGAACCGCCTGCTGCGGATCGTCTCGGGCCAGCTCGGCACCGCGGCGACGATGGGCCTGCACGGGGATTCGGTGCTGATCGCCAAGAACCTCGGCCCGGCCGAGCTGCTCGAGTACGACAAGCGGCGGCTCAAGGGCGTGGTGCTCGAGGAAGGCTCGCTCACCGCGCACGTGGTCATCGTCGCCCGCGCGATGGGCGTGCCGGTGCTCGGCCGCGTGCGCAACGCCCGCGGGCTGATCCGCGAAGGCGACCTGCTGCTGCTCGACGGCGACGCCGGGCAGCTGACCGTCCGCCCGGCCCAAGGCGTGCTGACGGCATTCGAGACGCGCTTCGCCCGCAGCCGCGAGCGGCAGGCGGCATATGCGCTGATGCGCGACGTCGAGCCGTTCAGCCGCGACGGGCAGCGCATCGAGGTGATGATGAACGCCGGGCTGCGCGACGACATCCCGATGCTGAGCCTGACGGGGGCCGACGGCATCGGGCTGTTCCGCACCGAGTTCCAGTTCCTCGTCTCGGCGGCGCTGCCGCAGCGCGACCGGCAGACCCGGCTGTACCGCGACGTGCTCGAGGCGGCGGGCGACAAGCCGGTGATCTTCCGCACGGTCGACATCGGCGGCGACAAGTCGTTGCCCTATTTGCGTAGCGAGGTAAGCGAGGACGAGAACCCGGCGATGGGCTGGCGCGCGCTGCGGCTGGCGCTGGAGCGCGAGGGGCTGCTCAAGGTCCAGGCGCGCGCGCTGATCGAGGCGGCGGCGGGCCACCACCTCAACGTGATGTTCCCGATGGTGTCCGAGCCGTGGGAGTTCGAGGCGGCCAAGGCGGTGTTCGACGGCCAGCTGGCGTTCCTCAAGCATTGCAAGAAGACGCTGCCAGAAGCGATCCGCTACGGGGTGATGCTCGAGGTGCCCTCGCTCGCCGAGATGCTCGACGTGCTGATCCCGCAAGTCTCGTTCATCTCGATCGGCACCAACGACCTGACGCAGTTCCTGTTCGCCGCCGACCGCGGCAATCCCAAGCTGGCCGAGCGCTACGACTGGCTCAGCCCGGCGATCCTGCGCTTCCTGCGGCGGGTGGTCGCGGCCACGGTCGGCCATCCGGTGCAGCTGGGCGTGTGCGGGGAGATGGGCGGGCGGCGGCTGGAGGCGCTGGCGCTGCTCGGGCTCGGCATTCGCCGCCTGTCGATCACCCCGGCGGGGGTCGGGCCGATCAAGGCGCTGGTGCGCCAGGTCGACACGCGCGAGATCGCCAAGGCGATGTCCGGCTGGCTCGCCGCCCCGCCGCCCGACATGCGCGCGGCCTTGCACAAATGGGCCGAAGAGCACGAAATCGAGGTCGAATAGGGGGGCGGTCATGGTTACGCGCCTTGACTTGCGCCGCGCGGCCTTCTCTCTGATCGCCCGGGTTCGCTGAGAACCAGCGCCACGCTGGAGCCGGAATGGCCGACGACTACACCGACGACACGGCGGCGCCGGAGCCCGGCGGGATCGGCGCGCAGCTGCGGGCGGCGCGCGAGGCGCGCGGGCTGACGCTGGTCCAAGTCGCCGCCGAGACGCGCATCCCGCAGCGCCACCTGGCGACGATCGAGGCGGGCGACTTCGCCGCCCTGCCCGCGCGGACTTATGCAGTCGGCTTCTCGCGCAATTACGCCAAGGTGGTCGGCCTCAACGAGGACGACGTGGCCGAGCTGGTCCGCGCCGAGCTCGACGCGCAGGAGCCCAAGGCGCGCCAGCGGCCGGCGACGTTCGAGCCGGGCGACCCGGCGCGGGTGCCGTCCTCGCGCCTGGTGTGGGTCGTGCTCGGCGCGCTCGGGCTGCTGCTGCTCGGCGGCTACTTCTTCATGCGCACGCTGTTCGCCCCGGCGGCCGAGCTGCCCTCGCTGGTCGAGCAGGAGCGGGCGGAGCAGGCGGCCCTTGCCGCGCAG
>Ga0196962_10000803_pt1 | contig 11386 bp, 9 predicted proteins | sample S3v_20metaG_FD_183186 | JGI IMG/M metagenome (GOLD analysis project Ga0196962, IMG submission 183186) | Soil microbial communities from Anza Borrego desert, Southern California, United States - S3+v_20 | ecosystem: Environmental > Terrestrial > Soil > Desert | place: USA: California | collected... | reverse complement strand
GGCGCGCGCCGCGACGAGCGGCACCGCCGTCCAGACCGCCGCCTGCAGGTGCGCGCCCTGCGGCGCGATGCGCACGACGTCGCCGGGCCGCAGGGCGTCGTCCACGCCCCACGCGGTCGCGCTCGCGGCGCCCCCGGCGACGGGGAGCGCGTCGGCGCGCGCCACCTCCGCCCCGCCCCGCCGCACGCTCACGTCGACCGTCGCCGCCTCCGCCAGGTCCGTGATCGCGACGGTGTCGGCGGCGAGGTCGACGGTGACGTCCGGGCGCGGCGCCACCGTCGGGTTGCCGGCGCTCACGCCGCCGATGCGCGTGATGCGGTCGGCGCCGGCCTCGAGGAACCACAGGTCGCCCGCCGGGTCGACGAGCGGCGAGTCCGTCAGGCTGCGCCGCGCCGCCGGCCGGAACGCGCGCCCGGCGCGCCACGACTCGCGCGCACCCGTCGCGACGAACGTGCCGACGATGTCGCCGTACTCGTCGGCCCAGAACACCGTGCCCGCGCGGTCGATCGTCAGGTCGGCGGGGTTCGCGGCGGTGCCGAAGTCCGTTCTGGGCAACTCGAACTCGGCGATCCCGGCCGGCGTGTCCGGAACCGCCGCCTCGGGGTCGAGGACGCCGAGCTTGGCGGTGGCGCTCTCCGTGAACCAGACGAGCCCGCGCCGGTCGATCGCGATGGAGTGCGGGTTGGAGGTGACGACCGGGATCGGCGACAGCTCGGGCTCCTCGAGCAGCACGCCGCTCGGCACCCGGTAGTGGCGCAGGCGCGCGCCGGCCGCCGCGTACGGGCGCGCCGGGTCCGGCGTGAGCCGCCCGATGCGGTTCGTGACGCCCTCGGTGAACCACACGTCGCCGGCCTGGTCGAGCGCGATCCCGAACGGCGCCTGGCAGCCGCAGCTGAACTGCGCCTGCCCGACTTCGCGGCCGTCCGCAGCGACGCGGAGGAGGCCGATCCGGTCGGCGTTGGCCTGCGTGTACCAGACGAGCGTGTTGCCCTGCGCGTCCTGCGTGACCTTCATCTGCAGCGGCTGGCGCGTCGGCGGGGCGCCGGGTTCCGGCGGGAAGATCGCCGGACACTCCTCCGGGCCGCACGCCGGGAGCCGGTAGACGCGCACGCCGTCCGTCGTCCCGTCGCGGGTGAGCGCCGGGTCGATCCGCGCGATCGCGTTGCCGAGCGCGAGCGTGCTCCAAACCACCCCGCGGTGGTCGACGGCGACGTCGGTCGGCTCGAGCGGCTGCTGCGGCGCCGTCGGCGTGTGCCGGCCGCCGGGGATCAGCGAGACGCGGCGGGAGCTCTGCGCGAGGTCGGCGGCGGGCGTGAGTCGCACGATCGCGTCCGCGCCCGACAGCGTGATCCAGTGGTCCCCGTTCGCGTCGATCGCCTGGTGCAGCGGACCGTCGCCGACGCCCGCCGTGGGGGCGATGCTGGCCACGGGCGGGCCGTGCTCGAGCTCCACGATCGTCGCCGCCTGGTCGCCCGTCTCGCCGTCGCCGACCCACAGGCCGAAGGCGCCCGCCGGCACGTCGAACGTCACGAGCGCGCTGTCGCCGGCGGCGACGGGAGCGCCGGCGAGCGGCGTCCAGGCGAAGCGCCCCCAGTCCTCCGCGCCGCGGACGGCCGTGCGGGCGTGCAGCGCGATGGCGGACACGCTGCGGCCGAAGCCGTCGCGGTTGACGACGCGGACCTGCAGGCGGCCGGACGCCGGCCGCCGCAGCCGCGTCCGCGACACGTACGTCTCGCCGTTCTGCAGCAGGAGCGTGAGGTCGGCGTCCGCGTCGGCGCCCGCGCCGCCGGGCAGCGCGCCGCGCGTGCGCATCGCGTCGACGAGCACCGCGTCCTGCTCCCCGAGCGCGCGCGCCCGCTCGAGGAAGTCGCCGGCTCCGGCTGCCGGGAGCGCGCGCAGGTCGGCCCAGAGCTGGCGCTCGGGCGCCGTCTCGGCGAGCCGCTCGATCGCGGAGGTGCGCTCGGCCTCGGTGGGCTCCGCGCCGGAGAAGCCGAACGCGGCCTGCGCGGCGGCGAGCCGCGCGCCGGTGGCCGGCGCGAGGGTGAAGGACGACGGCGCGTGCGGGCCCTTGCTGGGCTGGAGGATCGCGCGGGTCAGGCGCGGCGCGGGCATGCGGACCTCGACGACCTGCTCCGCCAGGCGCGAGGACTCCGGCACGCCGGGGCGGGGATGCCCGCGCCTCGTCGTGAAGCGGCTCCAGTCGCGGGTGCCCGTGGCGAGCTCCGCCGGCATGAGGGGGAGCACCGTGCTGTGGACGGCGCCGAGGCGGGTGTCGCCGTCCGCCAGCAGCGGCGTCGGCTGCAGCTCGCCGCCGGCCACGCCGCCGAGCTCGCTGATCCGGTAGCGGATGCTGTAGGGCTGCGACGGGTCCTCGAACTCGAGCAGCCACGTGTCGCTGATCGCGTGGCCGGGGAAGCGCACCTCCCGCACCTCGACCGTGTCGCCCGCGCGGACCGTCTTGACCTTGGCCGGCGCGTTCCAGTTCAGGAGGGGGATCCCGGAGTACGGACGGCCGGGGAGCGGCGTGCCCTCGAGGATGGCGAGCGCCTCGTCGCGCGCCGCCGTGGCCGCGCCCGCATCCGGCGCGGCCGCGAGCCGGCGGAGCGCCGCGGCGAGGTCGTCGTCGGGGGCGCCGGCGGGCCCCAGCGCGGCGAGCGCCGCGGCGCCGTCGTCGTCGGGCGTGCCCGGCTCCGCGAGCACCCGGCAGCCGGCGCCGGCGGCCGTCCCGACGCAGCCGGGGTCGCCCACGATCTGCGCGAGCGGCGACGACCAGTCCGTTCCCTCCACCGGCGCCCCGCCCGCGTCCGTCAGGCTTGCGGCGGCCGGGCTGGCGGGGAGCAGGACGGCGGCGGCCAGGACGGCGAGCAGGCGGGACCGGGGGGAAGGCGCGCGCATGCACGCCATGGTCCGGGCCGCGCGCGCCGCCGCCGTGAGCAGGACTCGCACAAGGCGGGTGCGAGAACTCGCACGCCGTCCGTGCGGCGGTCAGCCGGGCGCAGGCCGGCGACGCCGCGGCGAGCCGCGGCGGCGAGCCGGCGAAGCGTTCAGGCGGCGCGGATCAGACCGCGCACTCGCCCTCGCCGCGCTGCACGACGAAGGGCACCTTCTTGGTCCAGTCGATGAACTCGCTCATCGTCTCGAGGCTGAACTCGACGGGCATCGCGAGCTCGCGCACCGCGTCCTCGAAGGCCTTGGTGCCGACGCGCTCGGCGTAGGCGTTGAAGACCTCGCCGTCCTCGCGCTCGGCCTCGTACATGCGCAGCCAGCGCTCGACCGCCTCCGGCACCCGCTTGGCCGGGAGGCGAACCTTCAGCCGCGCGCCGTAGACGATCTCGCCGCCCTCGTAGTTGCCGCCGATGTGGGCGACGTAGGCCGGGAGCGTGTTCTCTCCCACCTTGATCGATGCGCCGTAGAACCCGATGTTGCCGATGTGGTGCTGGCTGCAGCCGTTCGGGCAGCCGGACATCTTGATGTGGACGCGCCGGGTCAGCGGATCGGTGATCTGCATCGACTCGATGCGCTCCTGCACCGCGCGGTTGAGGCCCATGGAGCTCGTGATGCCGAGCTTGCACGAATCCGTGCCGGGGCAGGAGACGACGTCGTTGACTTCGTCGGCCCCCGCGTCGCCGAGGCCCAGTGCGGCGAGCCGCCGCCAGACGTCGTACACGGACTCGTTGCGGACCCAGCGCAGGACGAGGTTCTGGTGCACCGTGGTGCGCGCGAAGCCGCCGGAGAACTCGCGCGCGATCGCGGCGAGCCCGCGCAGCTGCTCCGGCGTGAGATCGCCGCGGACCACCTTCACCTGGACGGCCGAGAAGCCCTCCTGCCGCTGCCGCTCGACGTTCGCGGAGCGGAAGCGCTCGAACTCGCTCACGTCGCCGTTCGGCGAGCCCGCGAACCGCGGCGGAGCAGGGGCATTGCTCGCCTCGTCGTAGACGAAGGCGCGGTGCTCGATCGAGAAGTCGCGCTCGGCGACCCAGTCGCCCTGCAACTCCTCCTCGACCTGCTCGCGCAGCGCCTCGATGCCGATCTTGTCGACCAGCACCTTGAGGCGGGCGCGCGCCCGGTTGACGCGGAGCCAGTCCTGGCGGTCGAAGATGCGCAGCACGGCTTCCGTGTACTTGAGGTACTCGCCGTCGTCCGCGCCCACGAAGTCGATCAGCGTCGGCGCGATGCGCGGCATGATCGCGGTGCCGCCGCCCACCCGCATCTCGAAGCCGCGCACGCCGTCGCGCTCCCGCGCGATGAAGGCCACGTCGTGGATGCCGGTCAGCGCGCGGTCCGTGTCCGACCCGGTGAACGCCGTCTTGACCTTGCGCGGCATCAGCTGCGTGGTGGGATGGCGCACGAAGTAGCGGACGTACGCTCCGGCGTAGGGCGTCGGGTCGAACGTCTCGTCGTGGCACACGCCGGCCCACGGATCGGCGGTCACGTTCCGGACCGTGTTGCCGCAGCCCTCGCGGCTCGAGAGCCCGGCGTCCGAGACCTCGCGGATCAGCGCCGCCGCGTCGCGCAGCGGCACGTGGTGGATCTGGATGTTCTGGCGCGTCGTGATGTGCCCCTTGTTGAGCGGGGCGTACTTCTCGATCACGTCGGCGAAGGTCTCCATCTGCTCCGGCGTGATGCCGCCGAACGGCAGCTTGATGCGGATCATCTGCACGTCCGCCTGGCGCTGGCCGTACACCCCCTGCTTCAGCCGGAAGCCGATGAACTCGTTCTCCGGCGTGTCGCCGGCCAGGAACTTCTCGGCCTCGCCGTCGAAGTCGTCGAACTCCCGCTCGAGGATCGGGATGACGTGACCGGGAACGTCCTCGCGAACCTCGGGGTTTTCGAGCGTCCCCTTGCGGCCATGGGTGGTCGTGGGCTGCATCGGGTACAAGGTATCACCCAATCGCGGGAATCCCGATCGCAGTTGATACCTTTGACGCCCATGAGCTGGAACCGGCCCGAAGACGTGCTGCGAGAAGTCGTCGACCGCTTCGGCGAGGACCGGCTCGCGCTGGCGGCCTCCTGGCAGAAGGAGTCGTCCGTCCTCGTCGACCTCGTGCAGAAGGTCGCGCCCGGCGCGCGGATCTTCACCCTGGACACAGGCGCGCTGTTCGAGGAGACGTACGCCACGTGGCGCGCCATCGAGGAGCGCTACGGCATCACCGTCGAGGCGTATCGCGGCGAGTGGGTGCACGGGCTCTGGGCGTCGGACCCCGACCGCTGCTGCTTCCTGCGCAAGGTCGAGCCGCTCGAGCGCGCGCTCGCCGACGCCGACTGCTGGATCTCCGGCGTCCGGCGCGACCAGTCCGCCGCGCGCGCGACGACGCCCGAGATCGGGTGGGACGAGCGGCGCGGGCTGTGGAAGGCCAACCCGCTCGCCAGCTGGACGGACGCGGACGTGTGGGCCTACATCGCAGAGCACGACCTTCCCTACAACCCGCTGCACGACCAGGGCTACGCCTCCATCGGCTGCACCCACTGCACCCTGCCGAGCGAGACGCGAGAAGGCCGCTGGGCCGGACTGGAGAAGACGGAATGCGGGCTGCACGCGTAGGCGTCGAAGCGGTCTCCCACCTGGCGGCGCTGGAGGCGGAGGCGATCCACGTCATCCGCGAGGTCGGCGCGGAGCTCGAGCGGCCCGTGCTGCTCTTCAGCGGCGGCAAGGACTCGATCGTGCTCGCGCACCTGGCGCGCAAGGCGTTCCGGCCCGCGCCGGTCCCGTTCCCGCTCATGCACGTGGACACGGGCCACAACTTCGACGAGGTGCTGGCCTACCGCGACCGCTTCGCCGCCGAGCTCGGCGTCGAGCTGCTCGTCGCGTCCGTGCAGGACTCGATCGACCGCGGCCGCGTGGTCGAGGAGACGGGCCCGCGCGCGTCGCGCAACCGCCTCCAGACGGTCACGCTGCTCGACGCGATCGAGCAGCACGGGTTCGATGCGGCCTTCGGCGGCGCGCGCCGCGACGAGGAGCGCGCCCGGGCGAAGGAGCGGATCCTCTCCTTCCGCGACGACTTCGGCCAGTGGGACCCGCGCCGGCAGCGGCCGGAGCTGTGGAACCTCTACAACGGCCGCGTCCGGCGCGGCGAGCACGTGCGCGTGTTCCCGCTCTCGAACTGGACGGAGCTCGACGTGTGGGAGTACATCGCCGCGGAAGGCCTCGAGCTGCCGGCGATCTACTTCGCCCACGAGCGCGAGGTGTTCCCGCGCGACGGGATGCTCTACGCCGTCTCCCCGTACGTCACCGTGGGCGACGGCGAGTCGCCGTTCACCGCCTCCGTGCGCTACCGGACCGTCGGCGACATGACCTGCACGGGTGCCGTGCGCTCGCGCGCCGCGACGCTCGAGGAGGTCGTCGAGGAGATCGCGGCCACGCGGATCACCGAGCGCGGCGAGACGCGCGCGGACGACCGCACGAGCGAGGCCGCGATGGAGGACCGCAAGCGCGAGGGCTACTTCTAGGTGGCCGCTCCGGCAAGCCCCCACGTCCTTGGTCGGGCGCAGCCGGCGCCTGGCGGTGTCCTCGTCAGGGGCAACGGCTCCGCCCTTGCATCCTTCCTGCGTCCTAGCCAGGCATCCGCCTGCATCGCGCCCGAGAACGCGCGGGCTTACCAGAGGAACGACTAGATGCCCGAGCTCCTGCGCCTCGCCACCGCCGGCTCGGTCGACGACGGCAAGTCGACCCTGATCGGCCGCCTGCTCTACGACGCCAAGGCGGTCCTCGCCGACCAGCTCGCGCACGTCGAGGAGGTCTCGCGCCGCCGCGGCGGCGACGGGCCCGACCTGGCGCTGCTCACGGACGGCCTGCGCGCCGAGCGCGAGCAGGGCATCACGATCGACGTCGCCTACCGCCCGTTCGCCACGGGCCGGCGCCGCTTCATCATCGCGGACACGCCGGGCCACGCGCAGTACACGCGCAACATGGTCACCGGCGCGTCGACCGCGGACCTCGCGCTGATCCTCATCGACGTGCGCCACGGGATGACGGAGCAATCGCGGCGCCACATGGCGATCGCCAAGCTGCTCGGCATCCCGAACGTCGTCGTCTGCGTGAACAAGATGGACCTCGTCGACCACGTCGAGGACGCGTTCGACGCGGTCGCGCGCGAGGTGCTCGACTGGTCGGCGCGGATCGACCTCCACGACGTCGTCTTCATCCCGATCTCCGCGCTGCACGGCGACAACGTCGTCGAGCCGTCGGCGCGCATGCCGTGGTACGCGGGCCAGCCGCTGCTCGCGCACCTGGAGACCGTGCCGCTCGGCCGCGACGACGGGCCGGCGCGCCTGCCGGTGCAGACCGTGCTGCGCGGGGACCGCCGCCTCTACGCCGGCCAGGTCGCCGCGGGCGCGCTGCGGGTGGGCGACGAGGTGTGCGTCCTGCCGGCCGGCGGGCGCACGCGCGTGGCGGCCATCGAGGGCCCGTCCGGTCCGCTCGACGAGGCGCCGGCGCCGCTGTCGGTCGCCGTCGCGCTGGAGGACGAGCTCGACGTCAGCAGGGGCGACGTGCTCGCCGCCGCCGACGCGCCGCCCGTCTCCCGGCGCGAGCTCACGGCGACGCTGTGCTGGCTCGGCGACGCGCCGGCCCGGCCCGGCGGGCGCTACGTGCTCAAGCACACGACGCGCTCCGTCCGCGCCCGGCTGGACGCGGTGGAGCACCGGCTCGACGTCACGACGCTGGAGCGCGCGCCGGCCGACCGGCTGGAGCTCAACGACCTCGCGCGCGTGTCGATCCGCCTCGGCGAGCCCGTCGCCGCCGACCCGTACGCCGCCTGCCGGGCCACCGGCGCGTTCATCCTCATCGACGAGGCGACGAACGACACGGTGGCCGCCGGCATGATCGAGCCGTAGCGGCGGCCGCTCTACCGGCGGAGCCCGGGCGGGCGACGGCGCAGCCGCGCCGCCCGCCGGTCCCACGCGCCGGCGGCGAGCAGCCACATCGCGAGCCCCGCCACGCCGGTGGCCAGCCGCTCCATGCGCAGCCGCGTGCCGGTCGAGCGCAGGTCCTCGGGCAGGCGCGCGGCGACGACCTCGCCCACGACGAAGGCCGCCACCGACCAACCCAGATAGGCGCCGTGCTGACCGGCGCGCCAGGGGCGGTCGCGCCGCGGTGGGGACGCCGGCCACCAGACCCACGGCGTCACCCGCACGGTCCCGTCGTTGAACGCGTTGACGGGCCGGTCGATGCGTTCGAGCGGCCGCGTGAGGCGGTCGAAGACGGTCACGGCGCCACTGTACCGGGGCCCGGTGCCCGGGCACTCACATGGGGATCTCGATGCGGTCCTGCTCGCCGTCTCCCGGATGACGCGCGCCGGCACGCCGATCGCCACCACGCCCGCGGGCAGGTCGCGCGTGACGACCGCGCCGGCGCCGACCACGGTGTCAGCGCCGATGGTCACGCCGGTGCAGACGGTCACGCCGGAGCTCAGCCAGAGTTGTCGCCGACCACGATCGGCATCGCCGACTCCCAGCCGATCCGCCGCGGCTCGGGGTCGATCGGGTGCGTGGCCGTGATGAACTGCACGCGCGAGGCGACCTGGCAGGCGGCGCCGACGGTGACCGGGGCGACGTCGAGCATCAGGCAGTCGTAGTTGAAGGACGTTCGGCCCCGATGCGCACCCGCGTGCCGTACTCGAGGTGGAACGGCGGGCGGATGTGCACGCCCTCGCCGCACTCGCCGAGCAGCTCGCGCAGCAGCCGGTCGCGCAGGTCCTGCTCCGCGAAGGCGCTGCCGTTGTAGCGCTCGAGGATCTCCTGCGCGCGCTTGAAGTCGGCGGCGAGGTCCTCGTCGTCGGCGATGTAGAGATCGCCGCGCAGCATCCGTTCCTTCATCTCGCCCATGCGTCGCTCCTGTCCGATGGTCGTTCGCTATCGCGCGTCTGCGCTCGCCGGCGGGGCCGCGGGAGCGCGCTCGGGTGCGGGCGGCGGCCGCAGGACGCCTGAGACGAGGAGCCCCAGCGCGACGAGCCCGCCCGTGACGGTGAGCGCGTCGAGCGTGCCGGTGTGCTCGCCGAGGAAGCCGATCAGCGGCGGGCCGGCGAGGAAGGCGACGTAGCCGATCGTGGCCACCACGCTGACGCGAGCCGCGGCGTGCGCGGGATCGTCGCCCGCGGCGCTCATGCCCACGGGGAAGCCGAGCGCGGTGCCGAGTCCCCACAGTGCCGCGCCGGCCATGGCCACCGGCAGCGTCGCGCCCCAGACGACGAGCGCAAGCCCGGCGAGCGCCAGCGCGGCGAAGACGCGGACGGTGCGCACGCGGCCGTGGCGATCGATCAGGCCCGGGCCGAACCACCGGCCGAGTGTCATCGCGGCCAGGAAGATGGCGAAGGTCAGCGCGCCCAGCGCGGCGGCCGCGCCGTAGCCGTCGATGATCGCCACGCCGAGCCAGTCGTTGCCCGTGCCCTCGGTGAACGCCGCGGCGAACACGAAGACGCCGATCAGCACCGTACGCGGCTCGGTCCACGCCTTGAGCGGATTGCGGCGCTCGCCGTGCTCGGCCGGCGCGTGGGCGTCGGGCAGGAAGTCGCGCACGGCCAGCGGGCCCGCGACGGCGACGATCGCCGCCACCCCGAGAAGGTGGACGGTGGCGGAGACGCCGAGCGCCACCATCGCGGAGCCGAGCAGCGCGCCCGCCACCGTGCCGACGCTGAACCCGGCGTGGAAGCGCGGCATGATCGCCCGCCCCAGGTCGCGCTCGACCGCCGATCCCTCGACGTTCATGGCCACGTCCCACGTGCCGTTGCCGACGCCCAGCGCGAACAGCCCCACGACCACGGGCGCCACACCCGCGGCATAGCCGAGTCCCGCGGTGGCGAGCCCGGCCGCCGCCAGCAGGGCCATGGCGCCGACCGTGCGCGCGGTGCCGAGCCGCGCGACGACCAGGCCGGACAGCGGCATCGAGGTGACGGACCCGACCGCGATCGCCAGCAGCACGAGCCCGAGCTCGCGCGGCGAGAGCCCGAGCGCGTCGCGGACCTGCGGGATCCGCGACGCCCAGCTCGCGAAGGCGAACCCCGACAGGATGAAGACGGCATACACCGAAGCCGTGGCACGGCGCAGGGCGCGGGAGGGACGTTCGGACGGCACGGGATGCACGGCGCGCTCAGGCGGCGGCGGAGACGGCGGGCGCCTCGGGAGTCACCACGGCGATGCCGAGCCGCTCGTAGGCGGCGACCGCGGCCCGCGGCGCATCGGTGACGAGGACATCGACGCCGGCGGCGGGCGCGACGACGTACGGGCTCACCGACCCGAGCTTGTCCGCCGATGCCAGGACGATCGCGCGCGCGGAGCGCTCGATCATGGTCCGCACCACCAGCGCCTCGTCGCGCTCGCGGAACGTCACGCCCACGCCGGGATCGACGCCGCAGGCGCTCACCACGCACGCATCGGGACGCAGCGCCTGGAGCTGCGCGACGGTCTCCGCGCCCGTCACCGTCTGCGACATGCGGTGCAGGTGACCGCCGAGGAGGTCGACGTCGACGGTGGGGTGGTCGCGCAGCGCGAGCGCGACGTCGGGACTCGACGTGACGACCGTCGCCTCCAGGTCCCGCGGCAGGCGCTGCGCCACCAGCAGGACCGTCGTCCCGCCGGCGAAGGCCACGACGCCGCCCCGGGGCACCTGTCCGGCCGCGAGTCCCGCGACCGTCGCGGTGGACGGCTCCTCGAGCGCGAGCCGGTCGGCGAGGCGCCGCGGGGCGCGCGCGGGACGAACCGCCCCGCCGCGTACGCGCCGCAGCGCGCCCAGCGCCTCGAGCTCGGCGAGGTCCCGCCGCACCGTGTCGATCGAGACGCCCAGACGCGTCGCGACGTCCGCGGACACCACGCGGCCCGCGGCGTCGAGCGCGGCGAGGATCTCGGCCTGCCGAGCGGGCGGAAACGCGCGCCCCAGCTCGTTCCTCACACGCCGCACGATACCGCACCTTCATGCAGGAACGGGCACGACACCGGCGGAAGACCGCACGCGCGGTGGTCGCGCGAGGGCCGCGGAGTCGACCCGCGGCCGGCGGGGTACATCGCGCCCTCGGGGCGGAATCGCGTGCACGGCCTTCCGGATACGCCGAGCGCGGCCGGCGAGCACGCGGCGGCGCTCCGGCGCGCCTACGGCTTCCGTGAGGTGGTCGTCGGCGAACGCCTTCAGGGCGGCTACGCGAACGACCTCTTCCGCGTCGAAGCCGACGGCACGCCGCTCGTGCTGCGGGTGAAGCTGCCGCCGGCGGACGAGCAGGACATCGCGTGGGAGCACCGACTCGTCGCCGCGCTCGCCGAGCGCCTGCCGGTGGTCCACGCGCCCGTCCCGGCGCGCGACGGGCGCACCGTCGTCCGGCTCGGGGATCGCGTCGCGTGGCTGATGCCGTTCCTCGACGGCACACCCGCCGACCCGGCGCGCGAGCCGCACCGCGCCGCG
>Ga0196962_10000802_pt1 | contig 11422 bp, 6 predicted proteins | sample S3v_20metaG_FD_183186 | JGI IMG/M metagenome (GOLD analysis project Ga0196962, IMG submission 183186) | Soil microbial communities from Anza Borrego desert, Southern California, United States - S3+v_20 | ecosystem: Environmental > Terrestrial > Soil > Desert | place: USA: California | collected... | reverse complement strand
ACGACGGGCGCTATGTCTACGACGACGGCTATCTGATGCGCTTCGGCCCCGACGGGCGGATTGGCGGCTACGTCCCGCTGCTCGGCGGGGCGCTGGCGATCGGCAACGCCTGGCCGGGCTTCTACGAGCCGGTCATGCTGCCGACGTACTATTCGGACTACTACGACCTCGGGCCGTACGATTCGTACCGCTACGCCGACAACGTGATCTACCGCATCGACCCCGAGACCGCGGCGATCACCTCGATCGCGGCGCTGCTGACCGGCGACGACTTCGCCATCGGCCAGCCGCTGCCGCTCGGCTACGACGTGTACAACGTGCCCTACGGCTATCGCGACCAGTACTACGACACGCCCGATGCGCTGTACCGCTACAGCGACGGCTACGTTTACCAGGTCGATCCGGAAACCCGGCTGATCGCCGCCGCGATCGAGCTCCTCGCAACCTAGGAGAGCGTGATGGAAATGACCGGTCTGGGGCGCCGCCACGCGCTCGTGGCCGCGGCGGCAACGCTGCTGGCGCTCGCGGCTTGCAGCAACGAGGCGGAAGAAGGAACCGGAGAGTCGACGGAGGTCAGCGACGCCACGCTGGCGACCCTCGTCGCCGGCGACGGCGACCTGTCGGTGGTCTCGAGCGCGCTCAGCGACGCCGGGCTGGCCCAGGTGTTCGACGGCGCGGCGGCCTACACCATCCTCGCCCCGCAGGATGCCGCGTTCGACAAGCTCGGCGAGGCGAGCGCGGACTTGCGCACGCCCGAGCAGCGGCCGGCGATGGTCGCGATCCTGCGCGACCACATCGTGCCCGGCTACTTCACCCCGGCCGACATCGCCAAGGCGATCGAGCTAGACGACGACGGCAAGGTCCACATGAAGACGATGGGCAACCACACGGTGACGTTCTCCGGCACCGCCGAGGCGATCACGGCGACCGCCGAGGACGGCGCCACCGCGCGGCTCACCGGCGAGCCGCTGCGCGCCAGCAACGGCGTGGCGATCCCGCTCGACGGGCTGCTCAAGGCGACCAGCGGGGCGCCGGGCGCCGCCGCTCAATAATCGCGGCTGTACTCCGCCGCCACGCTGTGGCGGCCGATGGTGTTGACGCTCGCCAGCAGCGACAGCCAGCTGGTCACGCGGAACTCCAGCTCGGTGGCGTTGTAGCCTTTGCCGTCGGTGACGATCTCGACGTAGAACCGGCGGCCGAAGTTCTTGCCCAGCGCGATCGCCGTGCCGCGGTCGAGCGCGGCGTCGGCGGGCACGATGCGCAGCCGGTCGAGCCCGATCGCGGTGCGCAGGCGGTTGATCGGGTCCATCCCCCCGCCGCCGCGCAACGAGGCCACCGCTGCGCCGAGCTGGAGCGCGTCCGTGGCGGACAGGCTGGTGATCGAATCGCCGAACAGGATGCGCGCCAGCAGCTCCTCCTCGGGCAGCGCCGGGACCGAGGTGAAGTCGATCAACGGCCGGCTCGAGTTGCCGGTGACGGTCACCGCCACCGACAGGTCCTGCACCTCGGTCTCGGCGCGGATGTTGAGCCGCGGATCGGGCGGCGAGCTCTCGTCGAAGTCGATCACCCCGCGGGTGATCTCGAACCGCGTGCCGGCGAAGTTGTAGAACCCCTGGCGCGGCACCACCCGCGCCTCGCCGCCGATGCGCGGGTTCTCGGTCGTGCCGCGCAGGCGGATCTCGGCGCTCCATTCGCTGTCGAGGCCCATGCCGTCGACCTCGATGCCGCCCGGCGCGGCGGCGTCGATCAGGTAGCGCCACGGCGCGCCGGGGGCGGCGGCCTGCTGGATGTCGGGCGGCAGGTTGACCTCGCGGGTACGGATGTTGGGCAGCCGCTGCGTGGCCGCCGCCGCGCCGAGCTGCCAGCGCGCCTCGTTGACCTGCAGCCGCCCGGCGATCGTGCCGCCGACGCCGCTCGAGACGATGCGCATCGGCCCGGTCACCGTCGCGCCCATGTTGGCCAGATCCATCACCTCGGCGTCGCGCATCGCCAAGCGCAGGTCGATGCGCGGGCCGCGCTCGCGCGTCATGTCGGACAAGTCGACGAAGCCGCTGCCGGTGACCCGGCCGCCGTTGGGCGAGGTCCCGGCAAAGCTCGTCAGGTTGAGCCGCGAGCCCGAGAACGTGCCGCGCGCGCGAACCTCGCGGATGTCGCTGCCGGTCACCGCGCTCTGCACCCTCAGCGCGTCGCCGGCGAGCGAGCCGCGCACCCGCGGGTTGCGCAGCGTCCCGGTCACGTCGGCGGCGACGCGCATCGTGCCGGTGACGTCGATCAGCTCGATCGTCGACAGCCGCCACAGCGCGTCGGCCGGCCCCTCGAAGCGCAGCTGCGCGAACAAGTCGCCGGCATAGAGCCGGTCGGCCAGCGCGCCCGCAGCCGGCAGGCCGGAGATGCGCGCCTGCAGCCGGCCCTTGGTCTGGCCTTCGTCCTGCAGCACGGCGCGCGCCTGCAGCTGGCTCGGCGAGAGGCGGGCGACGAGCGCCAGGTCGATCGGCCGCGACGACAGCACCAGGCCCGAGCGGGTCAGGTTGTCGACCATCACCCGCGCCTCGCCGGTCGGCACGCCATTGGGGCCGGCGCCGACGTCGATGACCCCGGAGATCGTGCCGCCGAGGCCGATGTCGCCGGCGAACGCGTCGAGCAGCGACAGCGGCATGCTTGCCAGGCTCAGCTTGCCCTGGGCCGGCTGGCTGCCGCCGAAACGGCCTTCGGCGATGGCGAAGCCGTTGCCGAAGCTGAGCTGGGTCTTCTGCAGCGCCCAGCCGCCATCGGCGGTTTTCAGCAGCACCGCCCGCCGCGGCATGACGATCTCGCGGCCGGCGTAGTCGCCGCGCGCCGCGACGGCGATCCGCTCGGGCGCGACGTCGCCGGCGAGCTGGACGTTGAAGCGGCTCCCGCGCCGCCCGGCGAGCGAGGCCTGGAAGGTGCCGCGGCCGTTGACGACTTGCGCGTTCGCCGCCATCCGGCCGATGAACAGTGTGCCGTAGTTGATCCCGGCCGCGCGCACCGTGCCCTCGATGGTCGAGTTGCCCTGGCCGAAGTAGCCGCTGACGTTGACCGTCGCCTGGTTGATCGCCAGCGGCGTCGGCCCGGCGAAGCGGGCGTTGTTGGCGGTCAAGGCGACGTCGAAGCCTTGCCCGCCGTTGCGCGGCGCGAGGCGTATGGTGCCGTTGACCCCGCCGCCGGCCAGCGCCAGCGTTCCCGCCGCGCCGCCCTCGGCCAGGGTCAGCGTGCCGGTCACCGAGGTGCGCCACACGTCGAGCCGGCGGATGGCGATCTGCGTCGGCCCGCCCGCCGGCATCGTCAGGTCCAGCAGGCCGTCGAACGGGCCGAGCAGCGACTGGCCTTCGGCGTCGATGCGGAAGCCGTCGCGCGTCGGCGCCAGCGCCACGCGCACGTTGCTGAGGCCCGCCGCGGGGTAAGGGTTGGCGAACACCAGCGTCGCGCGGGGGCCGTCGCCCGCCAGCGCCGCCTCGACCGTGAACGGGCCGTAGTCGGCGTGCCGGCCGCTGCCCGCGAGCGTGGTGCGGCCGTTCTCGACCCGCCCGTCGACCAGCAGGCTGAGCTTGCTGGCGGTGACCCGCAAGTCGTCGAACGCGATCGGCCGCGCCGCGCCGAGCGTGACGCCGCCGTTGAAGCGGATGTTGCTGCCAGCGAGGTTGGCCAGCGTGGCGTTGGTTACCCGCGGCATGCGCCCGGTGAAGTTGGCCTGCAAGGTCCACGGCACGCCGCTGCCGATCGTGAACAGGATCTTGGCCCCGGCGTCGACCGTCCCCAGGTTCTCGAGCGCCAGGCCGCGCATCTCGACCGGGCCGGCGAGCGCGTAGCCGCCGCGCTCGATGTCGCCGCGCAGCGTCAGGTCCGCCTGCAGTCCCGGGAAACGCAGCTCGAGGTCGTCGGAGCGCAGCTCGCTGTCGGCCAGCGTGACCAGCCCGCGCAGCCGCCCGTTGACCAGCCGCGGGTCGATCAGCGCGTTGCCGCTGGTCACGCGGTCCACCGCCGCGTCGAGCGGTAGGCGCCAGCGCTTGCCGTCGTACGACAGCGTGCCGCGCTGGACGAGATTGGCGAACACCGTGCCGCCGAAGTCGGCGCGGCCGATGCTGAGCTCGAGCGGCGCGGTGAAGCCGCGGAAGGGCCCGTCGAAAGTCGCCCGGGCGACGAAATCGCGGAAGCTGAGGCCGGGGCCGAACAGCTCGGAATCGAGCAGCACCAGCCGCGTCTCGACTCCTTCGAAGGCGTTGTCGGCGAGATCGATCGCGCCGGCGCCGTCGAGCGCCACGCCGCGCCCGCGCAGGGCGATCGAGCCGTCGAGCACGCTGTCCTCGAGTGTGCCGATCGCCGCCAGCGAGACGACCTCGCCGAGCGCCTGGGCCGGCAGCCCGGTGAGATAGTCCTCCGGCCGCGCCTGGCCGACGATCTTGTAGCGCCCGCCGCGGTTGTAGACCTTGAAGGCGCCGATCGCCGCGCCGCCTTGGTTGACCACGAACGCGCCGTCCCACTTCTGCCAGGTCCCCTCGCCGACGAGGCGGGCGCGCAAGTCGTCCTCCGCGCCGACCAGCATCGCCAGCAGGCCGCCCGCCGGGGCGCGGTAATCGACGTCCATGTCGAAGCGGTTGCCGTCGGGCTCGGCGTCGATCCGGGCGACGAGGCGGTCGCCGCCGCCGAAATCGCCGCGCGCGTCGAGCAGCACGCGACCGTCGCGGATGTCGGCCTTGGCGCGAAAATCGACCACCCGCTCGTCGCCGAGCAGCCCTTCGGCGATGTGCAAGTCGTCGACCACGAAACGGTCCACGCGGATGTCGAAATCGGGCAGGATCGGCGCGTCGGGATCCCCCGGCAGCAGCTCCGGGGCGGCGTAGAACGTGCCCCCGTGGAGCACCAAGTGGCGCACGTCGAGCCCGGTGACGAAGAACTTGAGCGGCCGCCAGTTGAGGTCCACCTCGGGCACCTCGAGGAACAGCTTTCCCTTGGCGTCGCGCAGCTTGACGTCGAACAGCGTCGCGCTCCACAGCACCGAGCCTTCGATCCGCCCGACCTCGACGGTCAGGCCCGAAGCCGGCGCCACGTCGGCGATCTGGTCGACCACGAACTGTCGGCCCGACCCGGTATGCAGCCAGGCGATCGCCACGCCAACGAGCAGCACCAGCGCCAGCATGACGAAGCCGAGCCCGCGCAACACCTTGCGCGCCGTCGAGCGGCGACGCTCGGGCTCCGGCGCGTCCGGGCCCGCGGTCTCGATGACCTCGTCGTCGGCCATCAGAACGCCTGCCCGAGCGCCACGTAGACGCCGACCCGGGGATCGCCCGGCCCGCGATTGAGCGGCACGGCGATGTCGAGCCGCAACGGGCCGAAGCCGGTGTGGTAGCGCGCGCCGATCCCGGCGCCGAGCTTGATTTCGTCGAATCCGGGCGTCGAGCTGGCGCCGACGGTGCCGGCATCGACGAACGGGACGATGCCGAGCGCGCCGCCGAACATGCCGGTGCGGATGCGCGCCTCGAGCGAGAACTCGGTCAGCGAGCGGCCGCCGGTCGGGTCGCCGGCGCTGTCGCGCGGACCGATGCCCTTGTACTCGTAGCCGCGCACCGAGCCGCCGCCGCCGGCGTAGAGCCGGCGCGACGGCGCGATCGCCCCGAGCGGCGCGCCGGTGATGCTGGCGAAGCGGGCGCGCCCGGCGATGACCACGTTCTCGCCGAACTGCTTGTAGTAGGTCGCGTCGACCTGGCCGCGCAGGTAGACGCTCTCGGCGTTGTTGGTGCGCGACACTTCGGGCGAGATGCGTGCGCCGAGGCGGAAGCCGCGGGTCGGATCGAGCAGGTCGTCCGAGGTGTCGAGCTGGGCGAACAGCGGGACCGCGCCGACGAAGAAGGTCTGCCGCGGGCCGAGCACGCCGTTGGCGTCGCGCGCCCGCTCGCCGGTGGCGACCAGCTCGAGCCCGGCCGAATAGCTGAACGGCTTCTGGAACAGCACGGTGCTGACCCGCTCGAACGTGCCGATCAGCGACACCGTGCGCGCGTCGTAGGCGTCGTAGTCGATCGTGCTGGCGAAGGCATCGACCGTGAGGATCTTGTCGCGCCCGCCGAAATTGTTCTTGCGGAAGGTCACCCCGAACAGCTGCTCGGCGGTGCCGGCGATGCCGCGCACGCGCAGCATGCCTTCGGGCGGGAACAGGTTGCGGTGCTCCCAGCTGCCCTCGACCTTGAAGCCCTCGCCGGTGCCGTAGCCGATGCGGCCGGCGATCGTCCGCAGCTTGGCCTTGCTCATCTCGACGTTGACGTCGACCGTGCCCGGCTCGCCGTTCGCCGGCGGCTCGGCCTCGACCGGAGTCATCGTCACGCTGGCGACGAGCCCGGTGGCGAGGATCGCCCGCCGCAGATCGAGCTCTAGGCTGCGCTGGTAGATGTCGCCGGGCTCGAACCGGGCGATGTCGGCGAGGTGGTCGCCCGAGAGGAAGTCGGGCAGGTTGCTGGTCACCCGGCCGAAGCGGTACTTGCCGCCCGGCGTCACCGCCATCGTCAGGTCGCCTTCCTCGCGCGCGTGGTCGACGAGCAGGTCGGGCTCGGCGATGGCGGCGAACGGGTAGCCGCTCTCGCCGAGCGCCTCGTCGAGATCGTAGCGTTCCTCGACGATCTTGTCCTGCAGCAACGGATCGCCGCGGGTGATCTCGAACGCCTGGCGCAAGGTCTCGAAATCGGGCCCGGCCGCGGGCAGGCTGCCGAGGTCGACCGCGCCGAAGCGATATTGCTCGCCCGGAATAATGTCGAAACGCACCGTCGGCTGGCCGTCGACCGCTTCCTCGCCCGGGGCGATGCCGCCGACCGAGCGGAACACCAGCGCGTCGTAGTAGCCGTAGACGCGCAGCATGCGGTTGAGCAGCGCTTCGTCCGCCCTCGCCTGGGCGGCGAGACGCGCGGCATTGTCATCGTCGTCGAGCTCCTCGATCGTCGACAGCGACTTGAAGCGTTCGATGAACTCGTCGTGGTGGGGGAACAGCGCCCGCTCGCTCGGGAACACCAGCACCAGCTCGTCGGAGATGCGTTCCTCCTCGCCCATCGCCACGCGCGGCGGCTCGTCGTCGAAATCGGCGAACTGGATGTCCTCCTCGGGCTCGAGCGGCGCGAGCTGCGGCAGCTCGGTGTCCTCGGGCCACGGCACGTCGACGCCGGGCAACTCGGCGAGCGGCGAGGCGGGATCGAGCTCGCCCGGCGCCTCCTCGGCCGCCGCGGCCTCGGGCGACACGCCCTGCTGCGCCCATGCCTCGGGGTCGGCGACGGCGGCGTCGGGGATCAGCTCCTCGAGCGTCGGCTCGGCCGAGCTGTCCTGCGCCGCCACCGGCGAGCAGATAAGCGAAGCGGAAGCCGCCAGCGCGGCCAGCGACCTGCGAAAATCAGGCGAGCTTATACTGCTTCTGCCCGCCGTCCTTGCCGACCCCTTCGACGAGGTCGGCATCCTCGCGGCGGGCAGCGGACACGGAGGCAATGAGCGTGGTCTGCTCGGCGTTGGACAGCCGCTGCCAGCCGGCGGGGCCGAGCCGCTCGAGCGGGCGGTAGCGGATCTTGTACTGCATCCGCTGCGAGCCTTCGACCCAGTAGCCGAGATACACGTAAGGGAGCTGCGCCTCGGCAGCCCGCCGAATGTGATCGAGAATAATGAAATTCCCAAGCCCCGTCCGCGCCTCATGTTCCGGGTCGTAGAAGCTGTAGATCATCGACAACCCGTCCCCCTGGCGGTCGGTGAGACAGGCGCCGACAAGCCGGCCCGGCGCACCATCCGCAGAAGGCTCCCTGTATTCAAGCACAAAGCTCGAAACCGCGGTGTGTTCCACCATGTCGGCGTAATCGATCTCGTCCATCGCGGCCATGCCGCCGCCCGGATGACGATGGGCGAGGTAGCGCTGCAGCAGCTCGAACTGCTCGGCGGTCGCCCACGGGCGGCATTCGGCGACGACGAGATCGCCGTTGAGGCGCAGGTTCTTCTTCTGCCCGCTCGACGGGGCGAACTCCTGCGCGACGACGCGCACCGACACGCAGGCGCGGCAATCGATGCAGCTCGGGCGGTAGGCGACGGTCTGGCTGCGGCGGAAGCCGATCCGGCCGAGCGCGTCGTTGAGCGCCTCGGCGTGCGGGCCCTTGAGCTCGGTGAACACCTTCCGCTCGGTCCGCCCCGCAAGGTACGGGCACGGCGCCGGGCTCGTGACGAAGAAGCGGGGAAACCGAACCGGAGCCGTCACGTCGCAGGCGGTCCTCTCACAGGCGTTTGAACGGGCGGGCGCTACCGTAACGAGACTAGGTCCCCCGGGTGCCCGCGGGGAACTGTATTAACCACAATTTCCGTGGATAGGAGCGATATTTTCGACATTCGCGCCCGCCAGGGCGTTAACCCGCCCCGATACGGGTCAGTTCAGCTCGACCTGGCTAACCGAATAGCCGCGCGCTCGGAGCGCGCCGACCAGCTTCTCGATCTGCTCGCGGTCGCGGGCCTCGCACTCGATGTCGGTCACCAGGCCTTTCGCCGGGAGGTTGGTGAAGATGCGCTGGTGATAGATCTCGAGGATGTTGACGTTGTGCTCCTGGAACTCGCGCATCACCTTGTAGAGCGCGCCGGGGCGGTCCTGCAGCGTGATCCGCAACCGCGCCAGCCGGCCCGAGCGGGCGAGGTCGCGCAGCAGCACGTTGGCCAGCAGGCGTGTGTCGATGTTGCCGCCGCACAGCACCAGGCCGACCTTCTTGCCGGCGAAGCGCTCGCGATGGGCGAGCACCGCGGCGAGCCCCGCGGCGCCGGCGCCTTCGACCACGGTCTTCTCGATCTGCAGCAGCAGCGACACGGCCATCTCGAGATCGGCCTCGCCGACCAGCACGATGTCGTCGACCACCTCGCGGATCACCCGGCTGGTGAACACCCCCGGCTCCTTGACCGCAATGCCCTCGGCCAGCGTGTCGCCGCCGCACGGCAGGTCCTCGCCCTTGTACTTGGCGTAGGCCGACGGATAGAGCTCTGCCTGGACGCCGATCACCTCGATCGGCGGCCGGTGCGCCTTGGCCACCGTGCCCATGCCCGAGATCAGCCCGCCGCCGCCGATCGGGACCACAATCGTCTCGATCTCGGGTGCCTCCTCGAGCAGCTCGAGCGCCACCGTGCCCTGCCCGGCCGCCACGTCCGGATCGTCGAACGGGTGGACGAAAGTCAGGCCAAGCTGCTTCTCCATGCTCAGCGCGTAGGCGTTGGCCTCGTCGAACGTTTCGCCTTCGAGCACGACCCTGCCGCCGACGCTCTCGGTCTGCATGACTTTCACCGTCGGGGTGGTCTTGGGCATGACGATCGTCACCGGCACGCCGAGCCGGGTGCCGTGGTACGACAAGCCCTGCGAATGATTGCCGGCCGAAGCGGCGATCACGCCACGCTGGCGCTGCGCTTCGTCCATCAGCAGCAGCGCGTTGAGCGCGCCGCGCTCCTTGTAGGCGGCGGTGAACTGCTGGTTCTCGAACTTGAGCCAGATCTCTGCCCCGGCGATGCGCGACAGAGTCTTGCTGTACATCGTCGGGGTGCGCACCACCGCCCCGGCGATGCGCTTCGCCGCAGCTTCGACGTCGGCCAGCGTCAGCGTGGCTTCGAGGAGTCCCGTCCCGGTCATGGCGGCGGGCCGTAACCGAAATTCCGCGCCAAGGGAAACCCGGCGGCGGCAACGATTGCTTTGCGCGCCGCAAGGCGGCAGGTGAACGGCCATGGACGACAGCAAACGCATCGCCTTCCTCGGCCTCGGCGTGATGGGCGCGCCGATGGCCGGACATCTCGCCCGCGCCGGGCACCGGGTCACCGTGTACAACCGCACCGCCGCCCGGGCCGAGGAATGGATCGCGCGCCATGCCGGGCTCGACGTGGCCAGGGCGGTCACGCCGGCCGAGGCCGCCCGCGGCCAGCACGCGGTGTTGACTTGCGTCGGCAACGACGGCGACCTCGCCGAGGTCGTGCTGGGTGAGCAGGGCGCGCTCGCCGCGATGGAGGCGGGAGCGCTGTTCGTCGACCACACCACCGTCTCGCCCGACATCGCCCGGCGCATCGCCGCCGAGGCCGAGCGGTGCGGCGTGCTCGCGCTCGACGCGCCGGTCTCGGGCGGCCAGGCCGGGGCCGAGAACGGCAAGCTGGCGATCATGTGCGGCGGCTCGCCCGAGGCGATGGACGGCGCGCGCCCGGTCCTCGCCAGCTACGCCGCGCGAATCGTCCATGTGGGCGGCGCGGGGTCCGGGCAGGCGACCAAGGCGGTCAACCAGATCTGCATCGCCGGCACCCTCGCCGGGCTGTCCGAAGCCGTGCGCTTCGCCCAGGCTTCCGGGCTCGACATGGACAAGGTGCTCGAGGCCGTGTCGGGCGGCGCGGCGCAGAGCTGGCAGATGGACAACCGCTGGCGGACGATGGCCGCCGGCGAGTTCGACTTCGGCTTCGCCATAGACTGGATGCGCAAGGACCTCGCCATCGCCCTCGCCGCAGCGCAGCGCCGCAGGCTGGCGCTGCCGGTCACCGAGACAATCGACCGGCTCTATGCCCAGGTCCAGGCGATGGGAGGCCGGCGGCAGGACACCAGCGCGCTGATCCGCCACCTGCCGGAGGTCCACGCGTGATCGCCCGCCTGCTCGCCGCCGCCGCGCTGCTGCTGCCCGCGCCGCTCGTCGCCGACACGCTGGTCGACAACGTCAACGGCATCTCGGTCGACCGCAACGGCACCGTCACCCGCTTCGGCGCGATGGTGATCGACGACGAGGGCAAGGTCGCCCGGCTGGTCGAGCGCGGCGAGCGGCCGCCGCGCACCGAGTTCCGCGAGAACGGGCGCGGGCGGACGGTCATCCCCGGGATCATCGACGCCCACCTCCACGTGATGGCGCTCGGCCTCGGCCAGCTGGTCGTCGACTTGTCGGACACCCGTTCGCTGGCCGAGGCGCAGCGCAAGATCGCCGCCTATGCCGCGGCCAATCCCGAGCGCCCGTGGATCGTCGGGCGCGGGTGGAACCAGGAGCTGTGGGGCCTCGGCCGGTTTCCCACCGCGGCCGAGCTCGACGCCGTCGTCGGCGACCGCCCGGCGTGGCTCGAGCGGGTCGACGGCCACGCCGGCTGGGCCAACAGCCTCGCGCTCGCCTCCGCCGGGGTCACCGCCGACAGCGCCGATCCGCCAGGCGGGCGCATCGAGCGGGTCGCCGGCGGCCGCGCGCCCGCCGGCGTGCTGGTCGACGCGGCGATGGCGCTGGTCGACGCCAAGGTCCCCCCGCCGCGCGCCAACGACCGCGACGTGGCGCTCTACGAAGCGCAGCAGCTGCTCGTCGCCAAGGGCGTCACCGCCGTCGCCGACATGGGCACCAGCATCGAGGACTGGATGACCTTCCGCCGCGCCGGCGATACGGGCCGCCTGCGCATCCGCATCATGGCCTACGCCGCG
>Ga0196962_10000801_pt1 | contig 11426 bp, 12 predicted proteins | sample S3v_20metaG_FD_183186 | JGI IMG/M metagenome (GOLD analysis project Ga0196962, IMG submission 183186) | Soil microbial communities from Anza Borrego desert, Southern California, United States - S3+v_20 | ecosystem: Environmental > Terrestrial > Soil > Desert | place: USA: California | collected... | reverse complement strand
CGTCACGCCGGGCTCGTCGCGGATCCGCTCGAGCGCCGCCTCGAGGTGCGCGGTGTCGCGCGCGCGGACGAGGACGATGGCGCTCGCCTCCCCCGCCACGGTGTACGCCGCCTCCACCTCCGGGTGGTGCTCGAGCGCCGCCCGCACCTCCGCGGCCGCCATGCGACCCTCGCAGTAGAGCGCCACGACGGCGTGGGTCTCCCAGCCGAAGCGCCCGGGGTCGACCCGCGCCGTATAGCCCTTGATGACGCCGTCGGACTCCAGCCGGTCGACGCGGCGCTTGACCGCCGGAGCGCTCAAGGAGACCCGCAGGCCGATGCTCTGGAACGAGCGCCGCGCATCCTGCCGCAGGAGCGCAACGATCTGCCGGTCGATGTCGTCCACGAGCGGGTGCAAGGCTAGCGACACGCAACACATCACGCTTGAGCGCCGGGTCGCGACGGCGCAATCATGAATCGCGACCGGCCGCATCCGGGAAGGAGAGCTGAAACCGTGACCACGGAGCCCGTCGCCGCGCCCCGCCCCGCCGGCGAGGACCTCATGCCGCTGAACGGCATCGACCATGTCGAGCTGTGGGTGGGCAACGCCGCCCAGGCCGCCCACTTCTACGTGAACGCGCTCGGCTTCACCGAGGTCGCGTACGCGGGCCTGGAGACCGGGGTGCGCGACCGCGTCTCGCACGTGCTGGAGCAGGGCCGCATCCGGCTCGTCCTCACCGGGGCGCTGCGGCCGGACCACGAGATCGGCGACCACCACCGCCGCCACGGCGACGGCGTGCGGGTGATCGCGCTCTCCGTGCCCGACGCCGAGCACGCCTACGACACGGCCGTCGCGCGCGGCGCGCAGGGCGTCCGCGCGCCGTGGGAGGCCGCCGACGAGCACGGCGGTGTGCGGATGGCGACGATCGCCGCCTACGGCGACACGCTGCACACGTTCGTCGAGCGCGGCGCCTACCGCAGCGCCTTCCTGCCCGGCTTCGCGACCCGCGAGGTCGCGCCCGCGGCCGGCGACTGCGGCCTGCTCGCCATCGACCACATCGTCGGCAACGTCGAGCTCGGTCACATGAACCGGTGGGTGAAGTTCTACGAGGACGTGTTCGGGATGACGGAGATGCTGCACTTCTCCGACGAGGCGATCTCCACGGAGTACTCCGCGCTCATGTCCAAGGTCGTCGCGAGCGGCAACGGGCGGATCAAGTTCCCGATCAACGAGCCGGCCGAGGGCCGGCGCAAGTCGCAGATCGACGAGTACCTCGAGTTCTACGGCGGCGCCGGCGCGCAGCACATCGCCTTCGCCACGCGCGACATCGTCGCCACGGTGGCGGAGATGCGCCGGCGCGGGATCGCGTTCCTGCGCACGCCGGACTCCTACTACGACGACGTCCCGGACCGGGTCGGGGAGATCGCCGAGGACGTCGCCGACCTGCGGCGGCTCGGCATCCTCGTCGACCGCGACGACGAGGGCTACCTGCTGCAGGTGTTCACCAAGCCGGTCGGCGACCGGCCGACCATGTTCTTCGAGATCATCGAGCGCCACGGCGCGCGCTCCTTCGGCGAGGGCAACTTCAAGGCCCTGTTCGAGGCGATCGAGCGCGAGCAGGCGCTGCGGGGGAACCTCTGATGCGCTACGTCCAGCTGGGCCACGTGCCCGCCAAGCGCCACGTCCAGTTCCGCGACCCCGAGCGCGCGGGCGAGAACGGCGCCGCGCCGCTGCTCGTCGAGGAGGTGATGGGCTTCGAGGGCTTCTCGGGCAACGAGTCGATCCTCTACCACCTCTGGTCGCCGTGCCGGGTGAGCGAGGTCGGCGCCTTCACGCCGCTCGAGCGCGAGGAGTGGGTCCCGGACGCCCACGTCCACCGCCTCACGCACACGATGGGGCTCGCGCCGCAGGGCGACCCGGTGCTCGGTCGCCGCGTGCTGCAGTTCAACGCGGACGTCGAGATCGGCGTGTGCGTCCCGGAGGCCGAGGCGGGCTACTTCTTCCGCAACGGCGAGGGCGACGAGGTCGTCTTCGTGCACGAGGGCGAGGGCGTGCTCGAGACGATGTTCGGCGAGCTGCCCTACCGGCGCTGGGACTACATCGTCATCCCGCGCGGCACGACGTACCGCTTCCGCTTCGACACCCCGCAGCGGTGGCTCACCTTCTTCACTCCCGGCGAGATCGAGACGCCGAACCGCTACCGCAACCGCTACGGCCAGCTGCTCGAGCACGCGCCGTTCTCCCAGCGCGACTTCCATCCCCCGGAGCGGCTCCGGACGCACCGCGAGCGCGGCGACCACGACCTCAAGGTGCGCGTGCGCGGCGGCGTGCAGGCCTTCGTCCTCGACTACCACCCGCTCGACGTCGTCGGCTGGGACGGCTACGTCTACCCGTACACCTTCAACATCCTCGACTTCGAGCCCAAGGCCGGGCGGCTGCACCAGCCGCCGCCGGCGCACCAGACCTTCCAGGGCCAGAACTTCGTCATCTGCTCGTTCTGCCCGCGCAAGCTGGACTGGGACCCGCAGGCCGTCGCCCTCCCCTACCACCACTCCAACGTGCAGTCGGAGGAGGTCATGTACTACGTCGACGGCGAGTACGGGGCGCGCCGCGGGGTGGAGATCGGGAGCATCACGCTGCACCCGTCCGGGCTGCCGCACGGGCCGCAGCCCGGCCTGGTGGAGCAGTCGCTCGGTGCGACGGAGACGAGCGAGCTCGCGGTGATGTGCGACACCTTCCGGCCGCTGCGGCTGACGACGCTCGCGCGCGACCTCGACGACCCGAGCTACGCGCTGTCGTGGTCGGGCGCGGCGGAGGCCGGCGTCGGCGGCGCCCAGCCGCTTCCCTGAGGCGGCCGTCGCGGACGAGTTGTAGGGGCGCCGCGATCGTCGAGCCGCTCACGAGGCCGGTCGTGATCGTGATGTCCTCGATCCAGAGGTCCTCGAGGTCCGGCGTCGTGGGCGGGCCGTGCACGCCGATGGTGGCGACGCGCCCGCCGGCGCGCACGATGCGCGTGCACAGGTCGAAGGTGTCCCGAACGCCGACCGCCTCGATCGCGACGTGCACGCCGCGGCCCTCGGTGCGGTCACGGACCTGCTGCCCGGCGCCCTCGCCGGAGACCACGGTGATCGCCGACAGCCCGACCGGCCCGGCGCCGACGACGGCCACGGTGTCGCCGGGCTTCACGCCGCCGTACTGCACGCCGATCTCGAAGCCCGTCGGAGGATGTCGTGTCGGCGAGGAACAGCGCCTGCTCGTCCGTGACGTCCTCGGGCACCGGGTGAAGCGAGGTCTCGGCACGAGCGGTCGCCGGCACGAGGAACCGGTCGCCCTCCGCCGGCGCGCTCACCGCCGATGACGGGCGAGCGGGAAGCGGCCGCGGCCGCTTCCCGCCCCCGACGCGGCGGCGCTCGCCGCCGGACCGCGCGCTTCGGTCACTCCTTGTCGGCCTTCGACCCCAGGAGGTTGAAGTCGCGATCGAGGTGCACGTCGGTCTGGCTTCCGTCCTCCAACGTCACCTCGACCTCGTAGTAGCCGTCCTCGTCGCCCGCCTCGGTGTCCGTCACGGCGCCGCCGCCGGTCGCGCCGAGCGCCACGCTCGAGGCCTCCTCCAGGGCCGCGCCGGTGATCGGCTGCTCGTCCTCGCCGCCGGCCGCGCCCGCGGCCGCCGCGCCGCCGAGCACCAGCGCGGCCACCGCCACGCCGCCTGCCACCGCCGTCTTCGCCTTGCGATGCATCTGCGCTCCAGTCGTTCGCTTGGTTGGATCAGCCGCCGCGCCGGTAGCTGACGAGCTCCTCACGGTCGCCGCCACTGGTGGTGAGGGCGAGGACCATGCCGACGCCGCGGGCGTAGAACTTGTACTCGAGGACGCGCGGCTCGAGCGGCGTCGTGTCGCGCGTCATCACGAGGTCGCGGTAGAAGCCGGCGGGAACCGTGGCGTACTCGCCGCGCGCCACCACCCGCGCCTCGTCCTCGGCGTGCCCTTCGTAGTACTCCTGCCGGTAGCGGAGCCCCGGCGCCGGGCGCGCGGGCATGACGACCCCCGCGTAGGCCCCGTCGACGCCGTGCTGCCAGGAACCCTCCTTCGACGGCGGCCGGCCCGGATCGAACGCCGTGGTGTCCTCGCCGAGGTACCAGACGTTGCCCTGCCGGTCCTGGGCGTACCAGTCGAACGTGTCCTCCACGACCCGGCCGCGCTCGCGCGCGACGTCGTGGACGACGCGCGCCTCGACCCCCTCGATCGTCTTGGTGTCCGCGAGCACGGTGATCGTGCCGCGCGTCGGTCCCTCGCGGTAGGACCAACGCGCCCCCACCGCGAGCGGCAGGTACGGGTTGTCGATCGTCGCGGTGAAGTCCGCCGGGTCGAGCCGCACCGGCTCGGCGCCCTGCGGCAGGTTCGGGTTCTGGGCAGCGCCGCCGCTCGCCGCGCCGGCCCCGAACGCCGCGACGCCCGCTGCGGCGAGCGCGACGAGGAGGAGTGTCGGTCTGCGTCTCATGGAGCTCCTGGGGAGGATGTGCAGGCGCGACCATAGGCGGGCCCGATGAGAGGCAAGTGAGGCTCTCCGCGCCGCCGCGGCGGGCCCTCGCGGCGTCACCGTGACGGGACGGTCGGCGTCAGCCGACCTTCAGCAGGACGACCGTGTTCACGACGAACAGCACCGCGAAGAGGATCGTCCAGCGGTCCAGGTTGCGCTCCATCAGCGAGCCGCCCGTGGTGCCGCCGGCGACGCCGACGCCGAACGCGCCCGACATGCCCGCGTCCTTCCCCGAGTGCAGCAGGACCAGGAAGATCAGGACGACGGCGATGAAGACCTGGACGACGGCGAGGACCGTGTACATCGGCCGGGAAGGGTACTACGGGCGGCCGTCCGCGCCCGGCTCGCCGTCCTCGTCGCCGAGCGCGTCGAGGCGGTGCAGCAGGTCCACCGCCTCCCGCCGCAGCTGGCGGTCGAGGCTGCGCCAGTCGGCTTCCGAGAGCTTGCCCGTCCGGTAGTCCAGCTCGGCGTCGCGGATCTCCGCGTACTTCGCCGCCTTGGCCGCCTCGAGCTCCGCCCGCGCGGCGCTCTCCCCCGCCTCGCGGTCGCCGGCGCGGCCGGCCCACAGCGGCCCGGCGATCACGAGCACGGCGACGCCGAGCACCACGACGATGAGCAGGAACTCCACGGGCGGGCTAGCGGGTCGCGGCCCGGGCGGTCATCACGCCCGGCCGAGCTCGCGCGCCACGCGGGCGAGCCCCGCCGCGGTGGCGGGCCGCCGCGCCGCCGCCCCGGCCGGCCACAGCGCGAGGAGGCCGCCGCCGAACACGACGAGCGCGCCGAGCCAGATCCACGTCACCATCGGCGAGGCGATGATGCGGAACGTCGCCGGCGGCGGGTCCTGCGTGTAGGAGCGGGTGAGGCCGCGCAGCGCCTCCGCCAGGAACGCGCCGCGCTGCGCGTCCGAAAGGCCTTCGGCGCCGCGGAAGACCCGGTCGCCCTCGTCGATGCGCTCCTGCAGCCTGCGGATGTCCGGCGCCACGGCGGTCCACACGTCGCGCCGCCAGCCCGCCTTCAACCCCACCTCCGTGGTCGCCTCGCCCTCGAAGAAGCGCGACACGGGCCCGAGGCTCGGGTCCATCGACGGGAAGTACGACTTGTACGTCGCCAGCGCGAACGGCGCGCCGTCGCCGCGGCGCACCTCGAGGTCCGCCCCCAGGTCGATCCGCTCGAGCCGCCCGTTGGACGCCGCCACGAGGCGCGACCGCGGGCGCTCGTAGGTGACCGTGTAGCCGCTGACGGTCACCTCCTGGCCCGGGCTGAGCTCGACGAGCCGCGCCTGCTGGAAGGCCGACGACGCGGCGACGCCGACGAACAGGATCGCCATCCCCGCGTGGACCAGGTAGCCGCCCCAGCGCCGGCGGTTGCGGCGCACGAGCGCCACCGCGGCCATGGGCACGGAGTCGTCCGACATCGCTCGCCGGGCGCGGACCCCGCGCCACAGCTCCTGCCCGACGGTGCCGAGCACGAAGGCGGCGAAGCAGAACATGAGCACGGCGCCGATCGACTCCGTGACCCCGGCGGCGAGCACCGCCGCCAGGACGGCGAGCGAGGCGGCGGTCGGGACCGCGAAGGTCCGCCGCAGGTTCGCCGCCGTCGCCCGGCGCCAGGCGATGAGCGGTCCGATGCCGGAGAGCAGGACGAGCACGAGCGCGAGCGGGGTGACGTAGCGGTTGAACCAGGGCGGCCCGACGGACGCCTCGTCGCCGGTCAGCGCCTCGGAGATGAGCGGGAAGAACGTGCCCCAGAAGACGACGAAGCAGAGGGACACGAGCACGAGGTTGTTGAGCAGGAACGCCGCCTCGCGCGAGAGCAGGGAGTCGAGCCGGTGCTCCGAGCGCAGCGCCGCGGAGCGCGCGGCGACGAGCGCGATCGACCCCCCGATCATGGCCACGATGAGCACGAGGAACGGGATCCCGAGCGTCGAGGCGCCGAAGGCGTGGATCGACTCGAGGATCCCCGAGCGCACGAGGAACGTGCCGAGGATCGCGAGCACGCCCGTGGCGAGCACGAGCGAGACGTTCCACACCTTCAGCATCCCGCGCTTCTCCTGGATCATCACGGAGTGCAGGAAGGCGGTGCCGGTAAGCCACGGCATCAGCGACGCGTTCTCCACCGGGTCCCAGGCCCAGTAGCCGCCCCACCCGAGCTCGGAGTATGACCAGCGCGCGCCGAGCACGATGCCGATGCCGAGCAGGAACCAGGCGGCGAGCGTGAAGGGCCGGGTCCGGCGGATCCACTCCGAGCCGAGCCGGCCGGTGATCAGCGCGCCGACGGCGAACGCGAAGGGCACCGCGAAGAGCGTGTAGCCGGAGTACAGCATCGGCGGGTGGATCATCATGCTCGGGTGCCGGAGGAGCGGGTTGAGCCCCACGCCCTCCGCCGGCGGGACCGCGAGCCGGTCGAACGGGGACTCGAGGAACACGAGCAGCGCGCAGAAGAACGCGCCGAAGCCGAGCAGCACCGCGGTCGCGTAGGGCGCGACCTCGCGGAGGCGCCGCCGGGTGGCGAAGAGCACGGCGCTGCTCCACAGCGACAGCAGCAGCACCCACAGCAGCAGCGAGCCCTCCTGCGACGACCACACCGCGGTGAGGCGGTAGAAGAGCGGCGTCGTGGTCGACGAGTGGCTCGCGACGAGCGCGAACGAGAGGTCCGTGCGCGCGAAGGCGGCCTCGAGGACGGCGAAGGCGACGACGAGCACGCCGGCGAGCGCGTACACCGAGCGGCGCCCGGAGGCGATCACCTCGCGCCGGCCCGTGCGGGCGCCGTACAGCGAGGCGGCGATCCCGTAGAAGCAGATCGCCAGCGCGATGATGAGGCAGGCGCGGCCGGCGGTCGGCACGGCTCAGCCTCAGGTGGCGGGCTGCTCCGCCGAGAACTTCGACGGGCACTTCGTGATCAGCGAATCCGGCTCGCCGACGAACACGTCGCCCTGCTTGCGGACGTCCACGATCACCTCGCGGCCCTCGCGGAACGGGTCGGGCAGCTGGCCGCGGTAGCGCACGGGCACCGAGGCCGAGCCGTCGCGGTCGCGCACCCGGAAGAAGTGGAGCGTGCCCTCGTGGCGGTAGGACCCCTTCGCCACCTTGCCCGTGAGCTGGTAGACGACGCCGGCCTCGGCGGTCGAGAGCTGGCTCGGCTCGCGTGCCTCGCTGGCCGCGGAGAAGCTGGTGTAGACCAGCGCGCAGGCGAGGGTCAAGGCGCAGCCGAGGGCGACGACGAGGCGGATCGTGCGCTTGCGGGCGGGGTCCATCGGCACTCAGTATGGCGATCCGGCGGACCGGTCGCGTCCGGTTGGCGTGGGAGCCTCCGGGAGCGGCGGACATTCCAGGTACCACACGCGAAACCAAATGGCATGCCGCGCGTTCCTATGTCTGCACGGCCCATGCAGCTCCCCCAGCTCACCACACGCCTTCCCCGCAAGTCCCGGCGCGACCGCAAGGAGCGCCGGCACACCCCCCGGACCCCGGACGTGCCGCCGCCGCGCGAGGCGGCGGAGCGGCGGGACGCGCGCCGCGGCGGCGGCCCGCAGGACCGGGCGCTCTACACCTGCTCGTGCGGCTACGTCTGGACGGCGCTCGTGAGCACGTCGGTCGACTGCCCGCACTGCGGGGGCGAGCAGGCCTGGTAGCGCAGCGGTCCGGGCCAAGCGGGCGAGGGGAATCGAACCCCCATTTCTGGCTTGGGAAGCCAGCGTCTTAGCCATTGGACAACGCCCGCGGAGGTCCGCGCAGGATACAACGGCCGGTCTGCCGTCCGCCACGGATCGCGTGGATACGCTGTGGAGAGCGATGCGCCCCCGCCTCTACTGGCCCGTGACCCTCGCCGCCGCGGCGCTGATCGGGCTCCTGGCGTACGGCGTCTTCTCGACGGGCGCGGACACGACGCTCGACGAGGCGGTGGCGAGGGGCGAGCGCGTCGATCCGCCGCTCGCCGACCTGCAGGTGCTCGGGAGTAACGGCACCGCCTCGCTGGCCGATTACCAGGGCAAGGTGGTCCTCGTGAACGTCTGGGCTTCGTGGTGCGCGCCGTGTCGCGACGAGCTGCCGCTGCTCGAGCAAACGCATCGCCGGCTCTCCCGCCAGGGCGGCACCGTGCTGGGGATCGACGTGAAGGAGAACTCGGGCGCGGCCCTCGACGCCGTGGCCGAGTTCGGGCTCAGCTACCCCAACCTGCGCGACCCGGACGGCTCCTACGTGCGCGAGTTCGGCCAGACGGGCTATCCCGAGACCTACGTGCTCGACCGCCAGGGGCGCGTCGCGGCCGTGCGGCGCTTCCCGGTGACCCGCGAGTGGCTCGACCGCACGCTGCCGCCGCTGCTGGAGGAGCGGGTCTGATGCGCGCGCTGCTCGTTGCGCTGCTCGCGCTCGCCCTGGTGGCGCCCGCGGCCGGGGCCGCCGAACCGCGCGCCTCGCTGCCCGACATCGAGGACGAGGTGATGTGCCTCGAGTGCGGGACCGCCCTGAACGTCTCCACCTCCCCCGTGGCCGACCAGGAGCGGGAGTTCATCGGCGAGCTCATCGCGCGGGGCATGACGAAGGACGAGATCAAGGCGGCGCTCGTCGCCGAGTACGGGCCGCGCGTGCTCGCCGAGCCCGACGACAGCGGCTTCTCGCTGGCGGCCTGGATCGTCCCCGCCCTCGCCTCGCTGGTCGCCCTCGGGCTGGTCGTCGCGCTCGTCGGGCGCTGGCGCCGCCCGGCCGCCGCCGGCCCCGCCGGGGCGGGGGCCTCCGGAGACGGCCTCGACCCGGCGGACGCGCGCCGGCTCGACGCCGAGCTCGCCGCCTTCGATCCCGGGCGGGCGCGGCGGTGACCGGAGGCGTCGACACCACGGTGATCGCCGCCTTCGCGGTCGGCTTCGTCTCCTTCATCTCGCCCTGCGTGCTGCCGCTCGTTCCCGGCTACCTGTCGGCGGTCTCCGGCGTGAGCGTCGCCGAGCTGCAGCGCGGGGAGCGCTCGCCCGTCAAGGTGCTGCTGCCGGCGATCGTCTTCTGCCTGTCCTTCACCGTCGTCTTCGTCGCCCTCGGCATGACCGCGACCGGGCTCGGCTCGGCGCTGCAGGACTCGCGCGGGACGCTCGACAAGGTCGCCGGCGCGGTGATCATCGCCCTCGGCGTGCTGTTCGTGCTCACGCCGTTCGTGCCGAGGCTCAACCGCGAGTGGCGCCCGGACGCGCTGATCAGCCGCGCCGGGTCGGGCGGCCCGCTGATCGCCGGCGCGGCGTTCGCCTTCGCGTGGACCCCGTGCGTCGGCCCGACGCTCGGCTCCATCCTCACCGCGGCCTCCGTGCAGGACACCGTCGGCGCGGGCGCGGTCCTGCTGCTGTTCTACTCGGCGGGGCTCGCGGTCCCGTTCCTGCTCACCGCCGTGGCCTTCACGCGCGCGTGGGGCGCGTTCCGGTGGCTGCGCGACCGCTACGTCATCGTCACCGCGGTCTCCGGCGTCGTGCTCGTCGCGATGGGCGTCCTCCTGCTCACGGGCGAGCTCACGCGGCTCAACACGGAGGCGCAGCAGGCGCTCGACTCGGTCGGGCTGAACGTCTTCGGCGAGCTGTAGGCCGCGCGGAGCGGACTACATCGTCTCGGGCGCGGAGACGCCGAGCAGGCCGAGCGCCCGGGCGATCACCCGCTGCGTGGCCACGCTGAGGGCGATCCGGAAGGACTCCAGCCCCTCGGGCTCCGCGCCGACCACCCGGCAGTCGCGGTAGAACGCGGTGAAGACCTGCGCCAGCTCGAGCGCGTAGGCGGCTATCCGGTGCGGCGCGCGGCGGTCGGCGGCCTCGCGGACCTCGGCCGGGAACGCGAGCAGGCGCCGCACGAGCTCCCGCTCGGCGGGCTCCAGCGCGAGACCCTTGCGCGGCGCCGCGAGGGCGGCCTCCACGCGCTCCGCGCCGGCCTTGCGCAGCATGGAGGCGATGCGGGCGTGGGCGTACTGCACGTAGTAGACGGGGTTCTCGCTTGACTGCGCCCGCGCCAGCGTGAGGTCGAGGTCGACGGTCGACTCGTGCGAGCGCGAGAGCATGAACCAGCGCGTGGCGTCGACGCCGATCTCCTCGATCAGCTCGTCGAGGGTGACGAAGTCGCCGCGGCGCTTGGACATCGAGGCCCGCTCGCCGCCCTCCACCACGTGGACGAACTGGAGGATCGGGACCTCGAGGCGACCGGGGTCGGCGCCGACCGCGGCCACGGCCGCCTTCAGGCGGGCGACGTAGCCGTGGTGGTCGGCGCCCAGGACGTTGACCAGCCGGTCGTAGCCGCGCGCGAGCTTGTCCCAGTGGTAGGCGACGTCCGCGGCGAAGTACGTCGGCTCGCCGGTGGAGCGGACGAGCACGCGGTCCTTGTCGTCGCCGAGGTCGGTCGCCCGCAGCCACAGGGCGCCGTCGGCCTCGTACGACAGGCCCGCCTCGGCGAGCCTCGCGCGGGCGCGGTCCCACGGGCTCGGGTCGCCCTCGTAGAGCGTCGCCTCGAGGAACCAGCGGTCGAAGCGGACCCGGTAGCGGTCGAGCGTCGCGCGGATCCGCGCGATCATGATCTCGACGCCGGCCGCGGCCAGCTCCGCCGGCTCCCGGTCCGCGGCGCCCGGGATCTCCGCCGCGAGCTCGGCGACGTACTCGCCGTGGTAGCCGTCCTCGGGCGGGGCCTCGCCGCGCGCGCGGGCGCGGATGGACTGGCCGAGCCGCTGGACCTGCCCGCCCGAGTCGTTGAAGTAGTACTCGCGGTCGACCCGGTTGCCCGCGAGCTCGAGGATGCGCGCCAGCGCGTCGCCGAACGCCGCGTGGCGGCCGCTGGCGGCGGTGAGCGGGCCGGTCGGGTTGGCCGAGACGAACTCGATCTGGATGCGCTCGCCCGGCCCGGCCTCCGCGGCGCCGAAGCCCTCGCCCGCGGCGAGCACGTCGTCGACCGCGCGGAGGT
>Ga0196962_10000800_pt1 | contig 11427 bp, 10 predicted proteins | sample S3v_20metaG_FD_183186 | JGI IMG/M metagenome (GOLD analysis project Ga0196962, IMG submission 183186) | Soil microbial communities from Anza Borrego desert, Southern California, United States - S3+v_20 | ecosystem: Environmental > Terrestrial > Soil > Desert | place: USA: California | collected... | reverse complement strand
CGAAGCCCCGCAAGGCCAGCCCCACCGCGAGCTGCCCGGTGCCGGCCGCGCAGTCCAGCACCCGCGCGCCCGCGGGCAGCTCGGCGAGCGCCGGCGCGAACGCCGCGGCGCTGCCTTCCGGCGTCAGCAGCTCCTCCGGAACGAGCCAGTCGTAGACGTCGGCGAGCGCGTCGTACTCGGTCATGGCGTCCGGCCGCCGCGCGCAGCGCGCGCCGCGCGCGGCGGTCCGGCCCGATCTAGTGGTCGCGGGAGACGCGCACGATCTGCCCCGCCGTCGCGGAGCCGCCGTTGTTCGCGATGTAGACGTCGCCGCCGGGCGCGACGGTCAGGCCCGTCGGCTGCACGAGCGCGCCGGTCGGCACCTCCGTGACCTGCCCGTCGCGGGCGATGTGGAACAGCTTGCCCGGCCCCGGGTCCTCGCTCGCGATGCCGTTGGTGGAGATCTGCAGCACGTACAGCGTGCCGTCCGGCGCCGCGGCGACGTCGGTGATCGTCGTGAAGTTGCGCGCCTGCACCGCCCGGGCGCCGCCGCGGAGGCGGTACACGTTCGCCCCGGCGACCGGGAACGGGAAGCCGGTCAGCTGGCCGACGTAGATCCGGCCCTCGGATCGCACGACGCCGGTCGGGACCGGCTGGTAGGGGATCTGCGTGCCCGGTGGCTGGTTGAGGAACGGGGGAGCGAGCGCCTGCCCGAACGGGAACACGGAGACGGTCGAGACCTCGCCCTCGCGGTTCACGGCGAGCAGCGTGTTCCCGCCGGCGTCCGTGACGAGGATCTGGCCGGGACGCGTCGCGTCGACGCTGTACGGGTTCGAGTCGACCTCGGCCGTGGGCTGCCCGTCGTCCGGGTTGTTCCGGCGCTCGTAGGCGCCGAGGTCGGCGACGCGGCGCACGCGCCCGTCCTCCCACCGGTAGAGGGCCGCGAAGCGGCGCCCGGGCGCGCCCAGCCGCGCCCGGGCGGCCGGGTTCGCGCCGAGCCCGACGGTGAAGTAGCCGGTGTCGCCGGCGAAGGAGATGTCGTGCGGACCCGTGGCGTTCCCGCCGCCCTCGACCGCGTGCGACGGGAGCCGCCGCAGCACGCGCGTCTTGCGACCCGTCTCCGGGTTCACCCGCGTGATCGCGCCCGTGGCGCCGTAGCACGAGCCGGCGCCGCCCTCGGGCGACGGGATGCAGCGCCCGGAGCCGCCGCGGCCGGCCTCCGCGACGTAGAGCCGGTCGTCCGGTCCGACGGTGAGGCCGCGCGGGTTGGCGAGCCCGCGGGTCACGACCTCCGGCGTCTGTGCGGCGGCGACGGCGGCCTGCGCGGCGGCGAGGGCCGCGCCGAGCGCTACGGCGAGTGCGACTTGGCGGTACTTCCTCGGCGGCATCGTGCTGGCTCTCCTTGAACGGTGGGACGCGGCACCCTAGCCCAGGCGCCCGGAAGCCGCGCCGCGCGCCCCTCAGGCGCTGCCGGCCGGGACCGTGGCGTCGAGCGCCGTGGCGGGGTCGCGGTCCCGCGCGCTGCGGCCGTCGGCGGGGAACTCGACCGCCAGCGGGAGGAACACGCTGAAGGTGGAGCCCTCGCCGGGCCGGCTCTCGACGTCGACGCGTCCGTCCTGCGCGACGACGAGGTCGCGCACGAGCGCGAGTCCGACGCCCGAGCCCTCGCGGGCGCGGTCGCGTGCCTCGGGCGCGCGCCAGAAGCGATCGAACACGCGCGCCAGCAGCTCGGGCGGGATCCCGATGCCCGTGTCGGCGACCCGGAGCACGGCGTGCCGGCCGCGCACCTCGACGCGCACGCTGACGCGGCCGCCGGGGTCCGTGTAGCGGAGCGCGTTCGAGAGGAGGTTCTCGAGGATCTGCCCGAGCCGCTCGGGATCGCCCTCGACCGCCGCCGGCGTCGTGGCGCAGTCGAGCTCGATCCCGCGCTCGGCGAAGCGGTCGGAGTGCGCGGCGGCCCGCTCGGAGGCGATCTCGTCGAGCTGCACGCGGCGCTTGCGGACGAGCAGGCTCGGGCGCTGCGCGTCGGCGAAGCGGACGACGTCGTCCGTGAGCTTGTGCAGCCGCCGCGCGTCGCGCAGCGCGCGGTCGATCACCGCCTCCTGGTCCTGCACGATGCCGTCCTGCAGCGCCTCGAGCCGGCCGATCACGCCGACGAGCGCGCCGCGCAGCTCGTGCGCCACGTCGTGCCCCGTCGCCCGCCGCAGCTCGTCCTGCCGGCGCAGCGCGGCGGCCAGCCGGTCGAGCACCCGCGCGAGCTCGCGCGTCTCCCGGTTGCCGCCGTAGCCGGACGCGCGCGTCTCGATCTCCCCGTGCGCCATCCGCCGCGCCACGGAGGTGACGTGCTGCAGCGGCGCGGTCACGCGGAACGCGACGAGGAGCCCGAGCACGAGGGCGAGCCCGGCGGCGACGATCGCGCTCTCCAGCAGTCGCTGGTCGAGCTCCGCGGTCAGCTTGGCGTCCAGCCGCTGCTGCGTGCGCCCGCGGCCGACCTGGAGGAAGCCGCCGCCCGCGTGGGCCACGATGACCGTGCCGACGCGCTCCCGGCCGACGAACACCGGCGCGCGGCGGCTGTCGGGCGGCACCTCGTCGACGTCGCCGTACAGCACGCGCCCGCGCTCGTTGAGCAGCACGACGACGTGGTCCTCCGCCCGCTCGGGCTCGATCAGCGCGCGGACGTGCGGCCGCGACCACCCGCCGGCCTCGTGGTGCCGCAGCGACGCCGCGATGGCCAGCCGGTTCGCGGTCTGCTGCAGGTCCCGCCGCCCGAAGCTCTCGACCTCGCGGTCGGCCGCGCGATGGATGAGGAGGCCGGACACGGTGACGCTGAGGACGGCCAGCGCAACCATCGCCGCCGCGACTTGCTGGCGGATGCCGAGGGGCCGGATGCGGCTCATCCCGGCTCTCCGGGCACGCGTCCGTGCGCGCGGCCCCACACCTGATGAACCTGAAGCACGGAAATCGATACGTCGACGGGCGGTCTGGGGATTGCGCGACCGTAGCCGGATCGCGCGCCCGCGTCCACCCGGCCTTTCGTCGAGCCAAACCGCTCCCTGCGGCCCGCCGAAGCCGTGTTCAGCGGTGCAGGCGGGGCGCGATGATGCGGTACGCCTTGAGGCCCAGCCCGAGCCGCTCGCGGTCCTCGGACTGCATCGGATCGAGTCCCGTCAGCTCCTTGACGCGATCCAGGCGGTACGCGACGGTGTGGCGGTGGGCGTAGATCGCCGCCGCGGTCGCGTTCATGTTGCAGTTCTGCTCGAGGTAGGCCTCGAGCGTCCCGACGAGGTCGGTGGCGTACTGGTCGTCGTACTTGACGATCGGCGCGACCGTGTCGTCGTAGAACGACCGGACCTCCTCGGGGTGGGAGGCGAGGACCCGGAACAGCAGCCGGTAGGTGCCCGTGCCGATGTCCTCGGCGATCGGGACGTCGGAGCGGCGCAGCACGTCGAGCACGAGCTCCGCCTCCTGGATGGCGCGGCCCAGCTCGGCCGGGTCGGAGTAGAAGCTCGACAGCCCCACGGTCCCGTGCCGCTGCAGCCGCGTGGCCACGCGGCGCGCCGCCGCGAGGGTCGCCTCCGGCGCCCCGTCGCCGCCGGTGGCCGGCAGCAGCGCGTAGACGCGCCCCGCGGCTCCCGGCATCTCCATGTGCTGGGCCAGCGCGCCCGGGTGCTCGCCGCCGATCGTGGCTACGACGTGGCGCGGCCGGTCCGAGGTGAGCTCGGCACACAGCACGACCGCGCCGCGCGTGAGATCGCAGCCGAGCCGGGCGGCGCGGCGCACGACCTCGCGCGGCTCGAGCTCGTCGGCCCGCGCGCGCAGCTCCTCGAGGAACGAGCCCCGCAGGTTCTGCTCGACCTCCTCCTTGGCCTCCTCGACCGCGACCTCGGTCAGCGAGGCCACCGCGGCGAGGTGGAGGAACTCGAGCGCCTCGGGCCCGGGCGGGGCGGCGCCGAGCAGCAGCACGCCGCCGATGGCCTCGTCGCCGGAGCTGATCGGCACCTCCGCGGCGACCCCGCCCGGCACCTGGGCCGGGCGGTCCTTCGTGCGGTCGCCGACGTAGCGGCGCAGCGCCTGGAGGTCGGCGCCGGCGCCCGGCGAGGCCACCGCGGCGCCGAGCCGCGGGATGACGATCGCCACGGGCGCGCGCGCCGCCTCGGCGGCGAGCTCGGCGACGCGCCCGAGACCGTCGCCGCCCAGCACGGCGTCGACCATCTCGAGATGCACGGCCCGGAGCCGCTCGACGAGCGACGGCCGGCCGGTGTGCTCGGGCTGGGCGGCGGCCACGGTCCCCTAGCGCGATCCGTTGATCGACTGCGACGCGACGCCGGTGTGCGCCTGGAGCGTCTCCTCGCCGGACTCGCCGGTGCGGATCCGGTACGCCTCCTCGACCGGCAGGACGAAGACCTTGCCGTCGCCGATCGAGCCCGTTCGGGCGTGCTTGAGGATCGTGTCGACGACCGTCTGCACGTCCCCGCTCGACACGACGCACTCGATCTTCACCTTCGGGCGCAGGTAGTTCGTCAGCTCCGCGCCGCGGTAGCGCTCCGTGATGCCCTTCTGCCGCCCGGACCCCTTGACCTCCATGATGGAGAGCGAGGGGAAGCCCAGGCTCAGCAGCTCCATCCGGATCGGCTCGAAGGCCTCGTGCCGGATGAACGCCTCGACTTTCTTCATGACGCAGGAACCTCCTGGGTGGTGGGAACCGGCGCCGTGTGCGCCCGCGCGGCCGCCTGGGGGCCGCCAAAGCCGATCAGCTCCGGAGCCGGGATGAACTGCTCCGGATACCCGTACATGCCGTGCTCGGTGATGTCCAGTCCGGCCTCCTCGTCATCGCGCGAGACGCGCAGCCCGACGGTCGCCTTGATGGCGGCGAACGTCGCGAAGGACAGGACGAACACCGTCAGGAAGGTGAGGACGACCGCCGCCGCCTGGGCGCCGAGCTGCGCGAACCCGCCGCCCTCGAAGAGGCCGGCCTGCCCGACGCCGACCGCCTCCGCCAGGCGCGGGGAGGTGAAGAGCCCGCACGACAGCGTGCCCCAGATGCCCGCGAGGCCGTGCGCGGAGAGGGCGCCGACGGGGTCGTCGAGCACCCGGTCGATGGCCAGGACGGCCACGACGACGATCACGCCGGCCACGAAGCCGATGATCGGGGCGGAGTAGAACTCGACGTAGCCCGACGGCGCGGTGATGGCCACGAGGCCCGCGATCGCGCCGTTGCCCGCCATGCCGACGTCGAGCTTCTTCGTCAGCAGCACGACCATGAGCGACGCGCCCAGCACGCCGGCCGCGGCGCCGAGCTGCGTGACGACCGCGACCTCGGCGAAGCGCTCCGCGCTCGTGCCGAGCGTGGACCCCGCGTTGAAGCCGAACCAGCCGATCCACAGGATCAGCACGCCGAGTCCGAAGATCGGCATCGAGTGGCCCGGGATCACGCGCGAGCGGCGCGGCTCGCCGTGGTACTTGCCGTGGCGCGGGCCGAGCAGCAGCAGCGCCGCGAAGGCCGCCGTCGCGCCCGTGAGGTGGACGACGGAGGAGCCCGCGAAGTCCTGCACGCCCGGGCCGATCTCCGCGAAGAGGCCGCCGCCGAAGCCCCAGTGGGCGATCAGCGGATAGATCAGCCCCGCGAAGACGACGGCGAAGATCACATAGGCGACGAACTTCGTGCGCTCGAGCGTCGTCCCCCACACGATCGCGAGCGACACCGCGCAGAACGCGAACTGGAACAGGAAGAACGCCGCCGAGGCGCCCGTGACCGGGCCTTCGACGAGCGAGCCGGCGGCGATCTCGCTGCCGAACTTGAGGAAGAAGCCCGAGTCGCCGGCGAGCCAGCCGGCGCCGCCGAAGGCGATCGCGAAGCCGAGCCCCCACCACACGAGCGTGGCGATGGAGAAGTTGACGAGGATCTTCGCCACGCCGGAGCCGACGTTCTTCCCGCGCGAGAAGCCCAGCTCCAGGAACAGGAAGCCCGCCTGCATGAACAGGACGAGCACCGCCGCGACGATCACCCATGTCGAGTTGAGCTCGCTGATGAGCGCGGGAATCGCCTCCTGCGGGTCCACCGCCTCCTGAGCCGCGGCCGTGGCCGGCAGGGCCAGGCCCGCTCCCACGGCCGCCGTCGCGGCGGCCGCGGTCCTACGTCGAATCGTCATCCGTCCTCCTCGCTTCGGGGCTCACGACGATGAGTCTGGGCGGAGGGAGCCGGATCTTCTTTGTCCAGCGGTCGAGATTCCCCCCGCCCGGTTTCTCCCTCGGGTCGAAGGGGCGAACGCCGCGCGGCGATCTTTGGACCTATGGATAAACGCGGGCCTGCGGGCCGGTCCTACGCTGAGCGCGCCCCACCAGATCTGAGGAGGATCTTCGACGCGATGCCGGCCCATACCCGAACCCCAGCCGTTTCAGCCGCCCAGTGGAGCCCCAACGGCGCCTCGCTCGGCCAAGCCGACCTGACGCAGGCCGGCGCCTACGCCTACGGCGCCAACGTCTTCTCCACGGCGGTGCAGCGTCAGCGGCTGCCCAAGGCCGTCTTCAAGTCGCTGCAGGAGACGCTCGACCGCGGCGAGCCGCTCGACCCCTCGCTGGCCGACGCCGTCGCCGCGGCGATGAAGGACTGGGCGATGGAGAAGGGCGCGACGCACTTCACCCACTGGTTCCAGCCGCTCACCGGCGTCACCGCCGAGAAGCACGACTCCTTCTACTCGCCCACGGGCGACGGCACGGCGATCGCCGAGTTCTCCGGCAAGGAGCTGATCCAGGGCGAGCCGGACGCGTCGTCGTTCCCGACGGGCGGCATCCGCGCGACGTTCGAGGCACGCGGCTACACCGCGTGGGACCCGACGTCGCCGGCGTTCATCCTCGAGAACCCGAACGGCGCGCTGCTGTGCATCCCGACGGCGTTCGCGTCGTGGACGGGCGAGGCGCTCGACCACAAGATCCCGCTGCTGCGCTCGATGGACGCGCTGTCGCGGTCCGCCGTGCACGCCCTGCGCCTGCTCGGCGAGGACCAGCCCAAGCGCGTGTTCACGACGATGGGCCCCGAGCAGGAGTACTTCCTGATCGACGAGCGCTACTTCTACGAGCGGCCTGACCTCTACACCACCGGGCGCACGCTGTTCGGCGCCAAGCCGCCGAAGGGCCACGAGCTCGACGACCACTACTTCGGCTCCATCCCGACGCGCGTGCTCGCGTACATGCTGGAAGCCGAGCGCGAGCTCGCGATGCTCGGCGTGCCGATCAAGACGCGCCACAACGAGGTCGCGCCCGCGCAGTACGAGATCGCGCCGATCTTCGAGAACTCGAACGTCGGCTGCGACCACCAGCAGCTGTGCATGCAGGTGCTCCAGAACGTCGCGCGCAAGTACCGCCTCGTCTGCCTGCTGCACGAGAAGCCGTTCGCCGGCGTCAACGGCTCCGGCAAGCACAACAACTGGTCGATGGGGACCGACACGGGCGCGAACCTGCTCGAGCCCGGCGACACCCCGCACGAGAACCTGCTGTTCCTGTTCTTCTGCACCGCGGTCATCGCGGCGGTGAACGAGCACCAGGGGCTCCTGCGGGCGTCGATCGCGTCGCCCGGCCAGGACCACCGCCTCGGCGCGAACGAGGCGCCGCCCGCGATCATGTCCGTGTTCCTCGGCGCCGAGCTGCAGAAGATCTACGACGCGATCGAGAGCGGCTCCGGGGACGCGGCGACGCCGTCGAGCTACCTGCGCCTCGGCACGCCCGTGCTCCCGCCGCTCCCCAAGCACGGCGGCGACCGCAACCGGACCTCGCCGTTCGCCTTCACGGGCAACAAGTTCGAGTTCCGCGCGCTGGGCTCCTCGATGTCCCCGAGCCTCCCGAACACCGTGCTCAACACGATCGCCGCGCAGGCCATCGACCGCATGGCGACCGCCGTGGCGGCGAAGCTCGAGGGCGGCTCGGAGCTCGCCGAGGCGGTGCTCGCGGTCGTCAAGGAGACGTACTCCGCGAACAAGCAGATCGTCTTCAACGGCGACAACTACACGGCGGAGTGGCACGACGAGGCGGAGGCGCGCGGGCTCCTGAACCTGCGCCAGACGCCCGACGCGCTGCCCTACCTGGTCGCGGAGAAGAGCATCGAGGCGTTCGAGGCCTACGACGTGCTCTCCGAGCGCGAGGTCCACTCGCGCTACGAGGTCTTCGTCGAGCAGTACATCACCAAGCTCAACATCGAGTCCGAGACGGCCGCGTCGATCGCCAAGACGATGCTGGTGCCCGCCGCGGTGCGGTACCTCGGCGAGCTGGCCGCGGCCGGCGAGTCGGCGGGGCTGTCGGCGATCCGCTCCGACGTGACGCGGCTGCTCGACTCGCTCGTGGAGAAGCTCGGCGCGCTCGAGGAGGCCAACCGGAACCACCCGGAGGTCGACGAGCCGATCGAGGCGGCGGTCTACGTGGAGAACTCCGTCGTGCCGGCCATGGCGGCGGTGCGCGAGGTGGCGGACGAGCTGGAGGGCGTCGTGCCCGACAGCCTGTGGCCGCTGCCGAAGTACTCGGAGATCCTCTTCGTCAAGTAGGAGCTCGCAGGGAGCGCGGCTCCGGCGGAAGCCCCGCACGCGCGGGGCTTCCGCCGTTGCGCGCGCCGCCGCGCCGTCCGGCACGCTACGGCGCATGCCCGTCGCGATCCGCTCCCTCGAAGCCGGCGACCTCGACGCCGTGGTCGCGCTCTCGCTCCGCGCGTGGGCGCCGGTCTTCGCGAGCCTCGAGGCGGCGCTCGGCAGCGAGGTCTACGGCCGCATGTTCCCGGACTGGCGCACGGCGCAGGCGGCCGCCGTCCGGGCGACGTGCACCGAGCACGACGCCTGGGTCGCCGTCGCCGGCGACCGCCCCGTCGGGTTCGTCGCCGTCGGCCTCGTCGACGAGGACGCGGCGCGCGCCGGCGAGATCCACATGATCGCGGTCGATCCGGCCCACCAGGGCGCGGGCGCCGGCGCCGCGCTCATGGAGCGGGCGCTCGCCCACATCGAGGCGCAGGGCGTCGCGCTCGCCGTCGTCGCGACGGGCGGCGACGCCGGCCACGCCCCGGCCCGCGCGCTCTACGAGCGGCTCGGCTTCCGGCCGCTCCCGCTGGTGCGCTACTACCGGGCGCTGTGACGCCGCGGCCCGCTCATGCCATCGCCCCGTGGAGCAGGACGATCGACGCCGACCCGAGCAGCGCCACGCCCGTCACCGGCACGGCGCGCCGGCCCGCCGGACGCGTCTTCTCGTGGATCATCACGGCCGTCAGCAGCGCCATCCAGACCAGGTTCGCGACGCCGGCGGCGAACATGACCAGCATCAGCGCCCAGCAGCAGCCGACGCAGAACGCGCCGTGGCGCACGCCCAGCCGGAAGGCGGCGCCCGAGCCGCGGCGGTAGTGGCGCGTGAGGAACTGGGCGGGATGGCGGCACTTGTCGAGGCACGCGTCCTTGAGCGGCGTGAACTGGAACGCGCCCGCGAGCGCGAGCACCGCGCCCCCGATCAGCCACTCGCGGGCATGCAGCCAGGCGCTCGCGTCCACCGCCGCGTGCACCCCGGCGTCGAACGCGAGGGCGAGCGCCCCGAAGGCCGACCAGACGACCGCGTAGCCGCCGAGAAAGCTCGCCATCGCGCGCGAGCGGTGTGGCACTCGCGCGGAGGCGACGGCGAACAGGCGCACGAGCGGGAGGCTGGAGGGCAGCATCATCGCCACGACCATCACGCCCCAGGCCAGCAGCCATAACGGCCCGGCGATCCACGGCGACGGACGGTCCACGATCAGGGCGTGGTGGTGCACCAGCGCCGCGGCTCCGGCCGCCTGGGCCGCCACCGCAGCGGCCCACGCGGCCCCGATCGCGACGAGGACCGGCACGGGCAGCCGTGCCGGGCGCCGGTGCGAGACCGCGCTCACTCGCCCGCGTAGTCGATCTTCCAGTCGGACTGGATCGCGTTCTTGCCCTCGTAGGACCACTCGTAGCCGTGTTCGGGGATGTTGATCCGCTGGTGGTCGGCCTTGCCGACGTAGGCGGGCGAGCCCGGCACGGTCGAGAAGATGGAGTTGTTCAGCGTCGTGATGCTGCCGTCCGGCCCGCGGTACGGGTGCATCGCGCAGTCGATCCGGTCACCCACCTTGAGCGTTCCGGCGCCCTCCACGATCTGGTGGCTGATCGACGCCCGCTCGACTGCGACGCGCTCCCCGATGAGCTGGGCGAGGTCGGCGAGCGGGCCGCCGAGGTTGCCCGCGAAGGCGTCGAGCAGCGCCTGCGCCTGCTCGTCGTCGGCGCGGTCGTCGACGTAGACGATCTGGCGCCAGTTGCCCTCCAGGATGTTGCCCGGGATGTCGACGACGCCGACGAGCGTGAGGCCGCTCACGTCGACGCCGCGGATCATGCCCTTCGTGAGGTTGTACGCGACCACCGACTGGCACGTGCCCTGATCCGGGTCCTCCCCGATCCAGCACGGGCACAGCGTCTCGCACGAGCACACCTCGAGCAGCGTGCCCTCCAACTGGTATCCCGCGCCGGTGGCTGCGGGGTCGGCCTGCGAAAGGGTCATCCCTCTCCCTTCGGAACGATGGTGAGCGAAAGACCAACGGGCCCGGCTTCGACTGCCGATCCTCTCGGCTCGCGCGCGCGAGGGCAAGCGTCCGGACCGATTCAGTTCCGGCCGGAGGGGGCAGACGGGGCGACCATCGTGCGCAAAGCAGTCATGTACGCCGCCGGCGACGTGCGGGTCGAGGACCGCGGCGACCCGCGTATCGTCGAGCCGACCGACGCCATCCTCCGCTTGTCGGCCGGCTGCGTCTGCGGGTCGGATCTGTGGCCCTACCGCGGTGCCGATCCGCTCAACCGACGGGCCTGATGGGCCACGAGTACGTCGGCATCGTGGAGGAGGTCGGCAGCGCGGTCACGACGACCGAGCCCGGCCAGTTCGTGGTCGGCTCGTTCTTCGCGTCGGACAACACGTGCGAGATCTGCCGGGCCGGCCATCAGAGCTCGTGCGTCCGGCGGGTGGGGATGGGCGGGGAGGGAGCACGGTCCGAGCTGCTCCGCGTCCCGCTCGCCGACGGCACGCTGGTCGCCACTCCCGACGTCCCGCCGACGACCTGGTGCCGAGCCCGCTCGCGGCGTCGGACGTGCTCGGGACCGGCTGGTTCGGGCCGTGGCCGCCGAGGCGGGCCCCGGCAAGACGCCCGCCGTGGGGGGCGACGGCGCGGTCGGCCTGCTGGGCGTGCTGGCCGCCAAGGAGCTCGCCGCGGAGCGGATCATCGCCATGAGCCGCCACGCGCCGCGGCAGGCGCTGGCGCGCGAGCACGGCGCGACCGACATCGTCGAGGAACGCGGCGACGAGGGGGTGGCCGCGATCGAGGAGCTCACGAACGGGCTCGGCGCGCACTCGGTCATCGAGGCGGTCGGCACGCGCGAGGCGATGATGCAGGCGGTCCGCGCCACGCGCCCCGGCGGGCACGTCGGCTTC
>Ga0196962_10000799_pt1 | contig 11437 bp, 14 predicted proteins | sample S3v_20metaG_FD_183186 | JGI IMG/M metagenome (GOLD analysis project Ga0196962, IMG submission 183186) | Soil microbial communities from Anza Borrego desert, Southern California, United States - S3+v_20 | ecosystem: Environmental > Terrestrial > Soil > Desert | place: USA: California | collected... | reverse complement strand
GGGCCCGGGGCGGGAGCGGGGGCCGGGGCGGGAGCGGCGGCCGGGGCGTCGCCACGAGCGGTGGCGAGCAGGACCTCCTCCGCGCGATCGGCGACCTCCGCGCGGCTCAGCGCGTCGGCGAATGGCGACGCCTGCTGGATCAGCGCCTGGACGCCCGGCGTGCTCAGGCCCTCCGCGGTGGCGCGGTCGTTGCGCGCCACCGGCGCGGTCTCGCCCGCGAGCGGCCGGCGGGCGTCCACCTCGACGAACGAGCGCTGGAAGAAGCCCCCGATGCCGCCGGCCAGGCCCTCCCGGCGGCGGAGCACGATCGCGTCGGGCCCGAGCTCCTCGCGGATCTGCGGCAGCAGCTCCTCGAGCGTCCGGCCGCGGAAGGTCTTGACGTCGTTCTGCATCTCACGGGACCCATCGGCAATCCGCCGAGGATCCTGAGCCGGGTGTCAGGACGCTGCCCACGGGCGCCGGGCGGCGCCCGTCAGGCCATCGCGACGGCGGCCTGCATGGCCTCCGCGGGCCCGATCACGCCGGTCGTCTCCACGGCGACGCCCGGCGCGATCTCGTTGTAGGAGCAGACCGCGAGCTGCGGGAGCCGCTGCTCGCAGAGTCGCCGCAAGTGCCGGCGGACGCGCGCCGAGCACAGCAGCACGGGGCGCGTGCCGCGGCTCATCGCGTGCTCCACCTGGTCCGCGCACGCCTGCACGAGCGAGGCCGCCCGGTTCGGGTCCATGGCCAGGAACTCGCCGTCGGCGGTCTGCACGAGCGCCTCGGCCACCTCCTGCTCGAGCGCCGGGTCGAGCGCGATCGCGCGCAGCGTGCCCTCGAGGTCGAGGTACGGCGCGACGATCGTGCGCCCGAGCGCCTGCCGGGCGTACTCCGCGAGCATGGCGGGGTCGCGCGTGAGCCGGGCCTTGTCGCCCACGGCCTCGACGATGGAGCCGAGGTCGCGCACGGAGACCCCCTCGCGCAGGAGCGCCTGCAGCACGCGCTGTATCTCGCCGAGCGAGAGGACGTCGGGCACGACCTCGTCGACGACCGCGGCGTTGACCTCCTTGAGCTGGTCGAGCAGCTGGCGCGTCTCCTGGCGGGTGAGCAGGTCGGCGGCGTTCGCGCGGATGACCTCGGTGAGGTGCGTGACGACGACGGACTCCGCGTCCACCACCGTCCAGCCGAGCGCCTCGGCCTCGGCGCGGATCGCGTCTCGGATCCAGACCGCGGGCAGGCCGAAGGCCGGCTCGGTGGTCGGCACGCCGTCGAGCTGGCCGATCGCGTCGCCCGGGTCCATCGCGAGCTGGTGGCCCGCGAGCACGCCGCCGCGCGCGACCTCCGTCCCGCGCACGCGCATCACGTACTCGTGCGAGTCGAGCGTCACGTCGTCGCGGATGCGCACCGCGGGGATGACCATGCCGAGCTCGGAGGCGATCTGGCGCCGGATCGTGCCGACGCGCGCGAGCAGCGTGCCGCCCGCGCCCTCGTCGACGAGCGGCACGAGGCCGAAGCCGATCGCGAGCTCGAGCGGGTCGAGGGCGAGCGCGTCGAGCGCCGCGTCGCGCGGGGCGGGCAGCTCGGCCTGCTGGCGGCTCGCGGCCGCGACGGCCGCTCGCTCCTCCGCTTCGCGCTCCTTCGCGGTCGGCATCTTGCGCAGCGACCAGCCGACGGCGAAGAACGCGCCGCCGATGACGAGGAACGGCAGCTTCGGGAGCGCGGGCACGAGCGCGAACGCGCTGATGACCGCGCCGGCGACCATCGGCGCCTTGCGCTGGTCGAGGATCTGGCCGGCGATGTCGTTGCCGAGGTCCTTCTCGGACGCCGAGCGGGTGACGAGGATGCCGGTCGCGACGGAGATGAGCAGCGCGGGGATCTGCGCGCACAGTCCGTCGCCCACCGTCAGCAGGGAGAACTTATGGGCGGCCTCGCCGAACGGCAGGCCCTGCTGCACGACGCCGATGACGATGCCGCCGACGATGTTGATGAGCGTGATGAGGATGCCCGCCATCGCGTCGCCCTTGACGAACTTCGAGGCGCCGTCCATCGCGCCGTAGAAGTCGGCCTCCTGGGCGATCTCGGCGCGCCGCTTGCGCGCCTCTTCGTCCGTGATCTGGCCCGTGTTGAGGTCGGCGTCGATCGCCATCTGCTTGCCGGGCATGGCGTCGAGCGTGAACCGCGCGCCGACCTCGGCCACGCGCCCGGCGCCGTTCGTGATCACCACGAACTGGATCACGATGAGGATCAGGAAGATGATGAGGCCGACGACCACGTTGCCGCCGACGACGAAGTTGCCGAACGCGGTCACGACGTGGCCCGCGTCGCCGTGGAGCAGGATCAACCGCGTGACGGACACGTTGATGGCCAGCCGGAACAGCGTGGTGAGCAGCAGGAGGCTCGGGAAGGCCGAGAAGTCGAGCGCGCGCGGGACGTAGAGCGTCGCCACGACGATCATCAGCGCCGCCGAGATGTTCAGCGTGATCGCGAGGTCGAGCAGGAACGGCGGCAGCGGGATGATCATCATCACCACGACCAGCACGACCGCGCCCGCGGCCATGAGGTCGGCGTGACGGCCGGCCTTCTTCATCAGGGAGTTCATGCGGCGATGGCCTTCGAGTTGACGCGGTAGACGTAGGCGAGCAGCTCGGCGACGGCCTGGAAGAGTTCCTCGGGGATCATCTTCCCGACGTCGACGGAGGCGTGCAGGGTGCGGGCGAGCGGCGGGTTGGGCACGACCATCACGCCGTGCTCACGGGCCAGCTCGCGGATGCGCAGGGCGACGTGGTCCTGGCCCTTGGCCACCACGACGGGGGCGAGGGCGTCCGACGAGTAGCGGAGCGCGACGGAGAAGTGGGTGGGGTTCGTGACGACCACGTCGGCGGTCGGCACGGCGTCCATCATGCGCGCGCGCGCCATCTCCATGGCGCGGCGGCGCTGGGCGCCCTTGACCTCCGCCGGCAGCTCCTGCTGCTTGTACTCGTCCTTGACCTCCTGCTTGTCCATCTTGAGGCTGTTCTCGTGGCGCCAGCGCTGGTAGCCGTAGTCGGCGAAGGCGATCACGAGGTAGCCGAAGGCGGCGCGCTGGGCGATGGAGAGCACGGTGGAGGCGAGCTGGGGGAGCACCACGGCCGGCGGCATGCCGACGAGCGCCGCGAGCTCCTCGAGCTTCGGCAGCAGGGCGAGCGCCGCGATGGCGCCGACCACGGCGACCTTGGCGACGTTCTTGACGAGCTCGAACAGGGCGTGCTTGCCGAAGATCTGCTTCGCGCCGGAGAGCGGGTTCAGCTTCTTCGGGTCCGGCTTGATCGCCTGCGCGGCGGGCTTGAGGCCGACCTGCACGACGCTCGCCATGACGCCGGCGACGAGGCAGACGAACGCGATCGGCGCGACGGCGCGCAGCGCGGCGGCGCCCGCCTCGCCCAGCACCGTGCCGATGCCCTCGCGCTCGACGACGGACGGCGTGGCGACGAGGTGCAGGATGCTGCGCGTCGCGTCGCCCACCCGCTCGAGGATCCCCGGCCCGAACGCCGACAGCGCGAGCAGGGCGGCGAGCAGGACGACGGCGCCGTTGAGGTCCGCGGACTTGGCGACCTGCCCCTTCTTCCGCGCCTCCTCGCGCTTCTTGGGTGTTGCCTTCTCGGTCTTGTCGCTGCCGGCCATCAGGACACCCGGAGCGTCTGGAGGGCGGTGGAGACGGAGCGCTGCAGCTCGTCCGACAGCCAGCCGGCCGCGAACGGCAGCGAGGCGCCGACGATCAGGACGGCCACGGCGACCTTGGCCGGGAAGCCGACCGCGAACACGTTGAGCTGCGGCACGACGCGGGAGACGACGCCGAGCGCGGCGTCCGTGATCACGAGCGCGAGCAGGACGGGCGCGGACACCTGGATCGCGGCGGCGAACAGCCCGCTGAACGCGACCTGCGCGCCCTCGACCATCGAGCCGACGTGCGGCGCCTCGAGCAGCGGCACGGCCTCGTACGTCCGGGCGAGCCCCTGGATCACCCACGCGTCCCCGCCGATGGCGATGAACACGAGCACGCCCACCATCGAGTAGAGCTGGGAGAGGATCGAGGACTGCGTCCCGGTGACCGGGTCCACGAGCCCGCCGAAGGAGAAGCCCACGAGCGTGTCGAGGACGGAGCCGGCGGCCGAGAGCGCGGCGAACAGGGCGGCGAGGCCGAACGAGAACGCCGTCCCGACGAGCACCTCCTTGACCATCAGCCCCGCGAGCCCGAGCGCGTCGACCGGGATCGCGCCGTCGCCGGGCGCCTGCGTGGCGATCGGCGCGATGCCGAGGGCGAGGGCGAGCGCGACGAAGGTGCGGGCCCGCGGCGGCAGGGTCTTCGAGGAGAACAGCGGGGCGAGCACGAACAGCGGCGCGATGCGCGCCAGCACGAGCGCGAAGCCCACCATCTGCTGCTCGCCGAACCGGGCGATCAGCTCGTCCGGCGTCATCCGCCCACCAGCGTCGGGATGGACGAGTAGAGCTGCTGCGTGTAGGTGATGAGCTCCTCGAGCATCCACGGGCCGCCCACCACGAGGACGACCGCCATCCCGATGATCTTCGGGATGAACGACAGCGTCTGCTCCTGGATCTGCGTGACCGCCTGCACGATCGAGACGGCGAGGCCGAGCACGAGCGCGACGCCCAGCATCGGCATCCCGACCTTGAAGGCCAGCGTCATGGCCTGCATGACGAGGTTGACGACGACGTCCTCGTTCATGCGTTGAAGCTCTGGACGAGCGATTGGGTGACGAGGTTCCAGCCGTCGACCAGGACGAACAGCAGGATCTTGAAGGGCAGCGAGATGAAGACGGGCGGCAGCATCACCATGCCCATGCTCATCAGCGTCGCGCCGACGACGATGTCGATCACGAGAAACGGCAGGAAGATCAGGAACCCGATCTGGAACGCCGTCTTGAGCTCGGAGATCGTGAAGGCGGGGATCAGGACGTAGGTCGGGATGTCGGCGCGCGTCTGCGGGCGCTCGAGCTTCGCCAGCCGCGCGAACAGCGCGAGGTCCTTCGTGCGCGTCTGGTCGAACATGAACTCGCGCAGCGGCTTCTCCGCCCGCTTGAGCGCCGTGGTCTGCGAGATCTTCTCCGCGCGCAGCGGGTCGACGGCGTCGCGCTTGATCTGGTTGAAGGTCGGCGCCATCACGAAGATGGTCAGGAACAGCGCGATCCCGACGAGCACCTGGTTCGGCGGCGCGGTCGGCGTGCCGAGGCCCGTCCGGATGAAGGACAGGACGATGAGGATGCGGGTGAAGCCCGTGAGGGTGAAGACGGCGGCCGGGACGAGCGAGAGGCCGCCGACGAGGAGCAGCAGCTCGACCGCGTTGGAGCCCTCGATCCTCATCGGATCACCGTGCGGCGGCGCAGCTCGGCGAGGAACCCGCGACCGCGGCCGCCCGTCGCGAAGGGGCCGTCCGTGTCGCCGGCGAGCGTCTCGAGCCCCGTGCCGGGCTGCTCGAGCAGGCCGAGCGCGCGGGCCTCGGCCTCCGTGTAGCTGCGGATCGGCGTGACGCCGTGCTCGCCCGATCCGACGAGGACGACCTCGTCGCCGGCGCGCACGAGGTGCAGCGAGCGGCCCGGGCCGAGCGCCAGCGTGGCGAGGGTCTGGAGGCCCGCGCCGGCGTCGCCCGCCTCGCGGCTCGCCTTGACCTGGCGCAGGACCCACGTCAGGCCGTAGATGACGGCGATGACGATCGCCAGGCCGACGATCGTGCGCACGAGGCTTCCGCCCGTGCCGGCCTCCGCCGCCTTGTTCGCGGTCTCGCCGCCGAGGTCCAGCGGCGTCTGCTCGCCGTTGGCGGCGGCAGAGCGGGAAGGCAGCAGCAGCGCGCAGAGGAGCGCGGCCACGCAGGCAGAGAGGAGCGCAGGGATTCGCATCACCGAGGGAGACCCTGGATGGGGGTCACCCTCGCTATCGGCCCTGCGCCGGGCGGCTTTAGCCCGCGGCGCGCCGATGTTCGAATCGCAACTCGTTCACGACCGCGCCGGCCAGCAGGATGATCGCCAGCACGTAGAACCAGATCAGCACGATCAGCACGAACAGGAACGAGGAGCCGACGCGCAGGGAGTTGACGTTGGCGAGGTAGAGCGGGAAGCCGTAGTCGACCACCGCCATCGCCGCCGTGGCCCCGAGCGCGCCGGGCCAGATGCAGCGCCACGGGATCGGGCCCCTCGGCACGCGCCAGTAGATCAGGCAGAGGATCCCGAACAGCAGCAGCAGGCCGCCGGCGAGCGAGATCGCGCCGACGAGGCCGCGGACCTCGTGGAGGCCGAGCGGCAGGTCGCGGCTCGCCGAGGCGAGCAGGCCCTGCAGCGTCGGCACGGCGACCGTGGCGCCGAAGAACAGCAGCACGACGACGAGCATCCCGAGCGCGAAGAGCTTCTGGCGCACCCAGGAGCGGCAGGGACGGTGGTAGATGCGGCAGAACGCCGTGTCCAGCGCGCCCCAGAACGACGACCCGACCCACAGCGAGGCGGCGAGCGCGGCGAGGCCGACGGTGGTCGACGAGGCGCGCAGGGTGCGCAAGGCGTCGAGCAGCGTCGACTCCGCCGCGCTCGGGAAGAGCTGCTGGAGGTCGTCGACCACGGACGTCTCGACCTCCTGGCTCGAGAGCACCTGGCCCGCGATGAACAGCGCGATGAGCGCGAGCGGGAACAGGGACAGCAGCAGGTTGTACGCGACCATCCCGGCCATGCCCGTGAGGTTGTCCTCGTAGGCCTTGCGCCAGAACTCGCGCACGCCGCGGGTCATGCGGGCCTAATTGCCCGCACGACCCGCGATACCTGCGTCAGGCGGCGGCCCCGGCGGCGCGCGCCCGGCCGCCGTCGGACACGACCTCGGTGACGCGGAGGCCGAACTCCTCGTCGATCACCACGACCTCCCCGCGGGCGATCGGCTTGCCGTTGACCAGCAGGTCGACGGGCTCGCCGGCCAGCCGGTTCAGCGTGATGATCGAGCCCGGACCGAGGGCGAGCGTCTCGCCGATCGTCATCCGCGTGCGGCCGATCTCCACGGCCAGCTCGACGGGAACGTCGTGGAGGCGCTCGAGGGCGGCCGCCGGCGCGGCGCCGGCGTCGCCGAGCGGGGCGCCCGGCCCCACGGTCGCCTCGAAGGGCACGTAGTCGACTGCGTCTGCGTTCATGGCCTCGCTCATTGCACCGTCACGTCCGGGAACAGGACCTCCTCGACATGGACGTCCGTGTGCTTCTTGATCGCCTTCAGGATCTTCTTCTTGAGCTTCTCGCGGCCCTCGCGCTCGATCAGGTCGGCGTCGCCGGCGTCCGTCAGCGTGTCCGTGATGAGATCGCGGACGATCGCCTCCTGCGGCTCGCTGCCGTAGCCCTCGGGCGGCGTCGGCGCGCCGTGGCCGCCGCCGTGCCCGCCGGCGGCCTCGGCCGCCTCGACGACCAGGGCCACGGACACCTTGGCGTAGCGCCCGTCCGCGAGGTTCACGAGGAACTCCTTCGGCAGGACGTAGACGGTGCCGTGGACCTTCGGCTCGGGAGCGGGCTTGCTCGGCTTAGCGAGCACGGTCTTGTACGCGCCGCCGGCGACGACGAGCGCCAGCACCACGACGATCAGCATCTTCTTGTTCATGAGTCGCCTCCATGCGACGAGTTGGCTCCATGCAGCCGGGTCAGGACGATCTCGACCCGGCGGTTGTGCGCGCGTCCGGCTGCGGACGCGTTGGTGGCCACGGGGTGCTGCGGCCCGTAGCCGGCCAGCGACATCCGGCGGCCGGAGACCCCGGCGCGCTCGAGGCGCTGGACGACGGCACCGGCGCGTGCGCCGGACAGCTGCCAGTTGGACGGGAACTGCGAGGTGGCGATGGGCCGGTCGTCCGTGTGGCCCTCCACCGCGATGGGATGCGTGCGCTCCTGCGCGATGATCACGCCGATCTTGTCGAGCGTCGGAAGCGCCGCCGCGTTCACCACGGCGCTGCCCGAGTCGAAGAAGAGCTCGTCCGTCATCAGGCGGACCTTGAGGCCGCGATGCGACACGGTGGTCGACACGTTGTCGCCCAGGCCGGCCTCCTCCACGAGCTCGTCGATGCGCCGCTTGAGGCTCTGGAAGGCCTCCTCCTCGCGGCCGGCGGCCTTGGCCTCCTGCTCCGCGCTCTGCGGCGACATCGCCTCGTTGACGGCCTGCACCGGGGACAGCGACGGCAGCGGCGGCTCGGCCACGGAGTTCTCCCCGTCGGAGGTGTCGCCCGTCTGCATCATCGCCTGCCCGCCCGTGAGCACCGGCCCGGAGAAGGCGTCCTGCAGCGACTGCTGGAGCGCCTTGACCTTCGAGACGTTCGTCGAGGAGATCGCGTAGAGCACGACGAACACCGCGAAGAGCAGCGTCATCATGTCGTAGCCCGAGACGAGCCAGCGCTCGTGGTTCTCGTGCTCCTCGTGGTGGTGCTTCTTATGCCGCCGCGCCGCGCTCATGGCTCATCTCACGCGGCCTGCTTCTGCGCCGCCAGGGCCGCCTGCTGCTCCTCCTCGGTCGGCCGCACGGCCGGCGGGACGTAGGCCATGAGCTTCTCGGACACGACGCGGGGGTTGTCGCCGGCCTGGATGGCCAGGATCCCCTCCAGCGTCATCTCGCGGAAGTGGATCTCCTCCTCGGAGAGCTCCTTCAGCCGGTTCGCCACGGGAAGGAAGACGACGTTGGCCGACCCGACGCCGATGAGCGTCGCGAGGAAGGCGGCCGCGATGAGCGGGCCGAGCGACGACGGGTTGTTCAGGTTGTTCATGACGTTCACGAGCCCGAAGACCGTGCCGACGATGCCCATCGTGGGCGCGAGCGCGCCGGCCTGCGTGAACGGGTTGCGCGCGGCCGCGTGGCGCTTGCGCATCGCCTCGTTCTCAGCGTCGAGGACCGCCGCCACGAGATCGGGGTCGGTGCCGTCGACGACGAGCTGGAGGCCCTTCTTGGTGAACGGGTCCTCGATGTCCTTGACCGCCTCGTCCAGTGCCAGCAGGCCGTCGCGGCGCGCCTTCTCGGCGTAGCCGACGAGCTCGGTGACCCGCTTGACGAGGTCGAGCTCCTCGGGCATCACGGCCTTCATGTACAGCTTGGGCAGCCGGATGTGGGCCGGCAGGCCGCACGCCGCGATCGTGGCGCCGAGCGTGCCGACGAGGACGATGAGCGCCGCGGGGACGTTGAGGACGACCATGACGTTGGTCCCCTCCATCGTCGCGCCCATCGCGATGCCGACGAGCGAGAGGACGATGCCGATGCCGGTGCCGAACTTCATGGCCGGTGCTCCTTGGTGGGGATCTCGCCTTCGCGGCGCGCCGCCTCGGCGTTCAACGCGACGACGGCGCCGTCGCCCGCGGTGCCGCGGACGAGCGACAGGGCGGTGGAGCGCCGCGGCGTGCGGGTCATCGCGTCGAGCACGGACGCGCGCCAGGCGCGGACGGCGTCGGCCACCGCCTCCGGCGACTCCATGACGAGCAGGCGCGACCCCGTGGTGAGGGTCACGACCGTGTCCGGGTTCGCCTCGACGGTGAGGACGAGGTCCGGGTTCAGGTGGAAGGGCTGCGGCGTGTGGCCGAGTCTGTGGAGGCGGATCATGGCTGGAGGAATGGGGACCGGGAGGGTCTTGTCCCGGGTGATCGGCCGGAGGCGCCGGATCTTTCGCCCCTGGAACGACGAACGCCCGCACGAAGCGGGCGTTCAGTCGTCGGGCGCCGGGCCGGGCCTAGCGCTTGAGGTTCACCAGATCCTGGAGCATCTCGTCGGACGTGGAGATCACCCGCGAGTTCGCCTGGAAGCCGCGCTGGGCGGTGATCATGTTCGTGAACGTCTGCGCGAGGTCGACGTTGGACATCTCGATCGTGCCCGCCGTGGAGAGCCCGCGGCCGCCCTGGCCGGCGACGTCGGCCTGCTCCGCGCCCGAGTTCGCCGACGACATCCAGCGGTTGCCGGACGCGCGCTCGAGGCCGGCCGGGTTCTGGAACAGCGCGACGGACAGGAAGCCCGCGGTGACGCGCGCGCCGCCGCCGGCCGGGATGTAGGACACCGAGCCGTCCTGCGCGATGGCGACGTTCGTGCCGCCCGGCTGGATCTGGATGAGCTGGTCGGCGCCGCCCGGGGCGTTCTTGCCGACGACGTAGTAGCCCTCCTGCGTCAGGAGATAGCCCTGCTCGTTCGTCGTGAAGTTGCCGGCGCGGGTGTACTGGATCGCGTTCACTCCCGGGACGGCCGGAGGCGTCGTCTGGGCGACGCGGAAGAAGCCCTCGCCCTGGATGGCGACGTCGAGGGCGTTGCCCGTCGTCTGCAGCGCGCCGCCGGTCATGAGGTTGTCGATCGAGCCGAGGCTGACGCCGAGGCCGACCTGCGCGGAGTTCGTCCCGCCGTTGGCGCCCGTGGCGCCGGACGCGCTGCGCTGCAGCTGCGTCAGCGAGTCCTTGAACGTCGTGCGCGCGGACTTGTAGCCGATCGTGTTGACGTTCGCGATGTCGTTCGCGGTGACGTCGAGCATCACCTGGTGGTTCTTGAGGCCGCTGATCGCGGCGAACATGCCTCGCATCATGGGGCGATCACTTCCTTAGGCGCAGTTCACGCGATCTGCGTGATCTTGGAGGGGTCGACACCTTCGGTGCCGCCGACGGTCAGGACGGTCTTGCCGTCCTCGGTGTGGTTGACCTTCTCGACCCGGCCGGTCTGGGTGGTGCCGGCCGCGTCGGTGGTCCAGGTCACCGTGCGGCCGATGAGGCCCACGGACTGGCTGAGGGCGAGGTTGGAGGCCATCGCCTCGTTGGCCTTCGCCATGTTGGTCACCTGCTCCAGCGTGGAGAAGGAGGCCATCTGGCCCATGAAGTCCTGGTCCTGCATCGGGTTCATGGGGTCCTGGTGCTGCAACTGGGCGACGAACAGCTTGAGGAACTGGTCCTTGCCCATCTCTGCGTTCTTGCCGCCGGCGGCCTGCGTGGAGGCGGCGGGCGAGCTGGTGGATTTCAGGGCGTTGATGTCCATGGGTCTCGGGTCGGGGGAGTGAGCTAGGCGAGGACGTCCACGAGCACGCCGTCGGGCAGCGTCACCGTGGCGGTGACGACCGGCTCCGGCTCGGCGTCGGCACGATCGGCGGACGGCCCGTGGCCGCCGTGGCCACGGCCGTCGCGGCCGCCCTCGAAGCCGAAGGCGCTGCCGGCGGAGCCGCCGGCGCGCTGGTCGCCGGACGTCGAGACCTCCAGGGAGAGGAGGGTCACGTCCTGGCGCTCGAGCGCGCGCCGCAGGTCGCCGGCGGCCTGGTCGAGCAGCCGCGCGGCCTCGGGCGACTCGGCGATCACGTGCGCGGCGACGCCGGCCGAGGAGTGCTGCAGGCGGATCTCGATGCCGCCGAGGTCGGCCGGGCGCAGGTTGATGCGCGCGCGGTCGATCCCGTCGCGGCCGGCGACGTGGACGAGCTGGGCGACCGCACGCGGCGCCTGGTGCAGCGGGACGGTGC
>Ga0196962_10000798_pt1 | contig 11442 bp, 9 predicted proteins | sample S3v_20metaG_FD_183186 | JGI IMG/M metagenome (GOLD analysis project Ga0196962, IMG submission 183186) | Soil microbial communities from Anza Borrego desert, Southern California, United States - S3+v_20 | ecosystem: Environmental > Terrestrial > Soil > Desert | place: USA: California | collected... | reverse complement strand
TCCGCGCACGTCTAGCGCGGCGGCCGTGGCGGCGCCGCCGATCTCCGCCGCGGCCCGGCTCGCCGCCTCGGCGTCGACGTCGGTGACGTGGACCCGATAGCCGCGCCCGGCGAGCTCGGCCGCGATCGCCCGGCCGAGGCCGCTTCCCGCTCCGGTGACCACCGCCGCCCGCATCGCCGCCACCATATCCCGCTGAGACTTTGCTTCGCGGGGGTCGAGGCGTACCATCGATTGCGCGGGCCGAGCGGACCGCGGAGGGAGAGAAAACCCTTCGAGGAAAGTCCGGACACCACAGGGCAGGGCGGTGGGTAACGCCCACCCGGGGAAACCCGCGGGAAAGTGCCACAGAAATACACAGCCGATGGCGCGGCCACACGTGAGTCGCGTACAGGCAAAGGTGAAATGGTGCGGTAAGAGCGCACCGGCGCCGCGGTGACGCGGCGGCCAGGCAAACCCCGCCCGGTGCAAGGCCAAGCAGGACCGTCGACCCGGCTCGGCGAGGTCCAGGTAGGCCGCATAGATAGATGGCCGCTCAAGACAGGATCCGGCTTACAGGCCCGCTAACGGAAAAGCTCCCGGAAGGGAGCTTTTCCCATTCTGAAGCGGTTTAGATCTATGCATAATTTCCTGTCTTAGCTTTTGCTAACCTGCCGCCAACTTTCCGCTGAATCTCCGCCGACATAACGCGGAGAGCGGGGGACCCACTTGGTTTGGGGCGAATCGCCGGCTTATGCCGCGTAGCGCAGCTCTTTCAGCGCGAGCCCGACAGCTAACCCCGCAAGCGCCCCGAAAGAGATGCCCAAGCCAAGAAACCCCCATGCCTCCCTGCGCCTGCGCTCGTGCGCCGCGCTCCTCGCCCTGGCGCTCCTCGTCGGCGGCGTCGGCTCGGCCCAGGCCGGGACGGGCGGCGCCTCGGTCGCCTACGGCGACGGCGCCTCGCCGGGCGGAGAGGAGCTTGCCTTCGGCCCCTACCGCAGCGCCGGCGCCAGCTGGTACGGCCCGGGGCTGTGGGGGAACAAAACGGCCTGCGGGCAGACCCTGCGCCCGCGCACGCTCGGCGTCGCGCACCGCAGCCTCCCCTGCGGCACCGCGGTCAAGTTCGTCTACCAGGGGCGCGCCCTGGTCACCCAGGTGATCGATCGCGGCCCTTACGTCAAAGGGCGCGCCTGGGACCTGACCGCCGCCGCCAGCGAAGCCCTCGGGCTCGAAGGGGTCGGCATGGTCCGCTACGCGGTCGCCGTCGAATACGCCCGCCTCGGCGCCCAGCCCTGAGCTCCCGCGCCCGGGACTTCCGGCTGGGCGGCTAATCTGCCCTGCTCAGCGGCACTTTCCACGAGAGGAGCATTGGCATGACGAGGTCTTCGCACGGAGCATCGGGTTTCCACTCACGGCGCAAGGGGCGCTTGGTGCTCCTGACGCTGACGGCAGCCTCCCTCGCGGCGATGACCGCGCTCACGGTCGGCGCCGGCGCCGCGAAAGTGCCGAGCACGACCGTGATCCTCGGCCAGACCGCAACCGTGCCCGACCCGTCCTGCCCGAACCTGCCCTGCCAGGCGATCGGCAGCGTCACCGGCTTCCAGGTCAGCAACGGCCAGACCCGCTCGCCGTTCCTGGTCCCCCACGACGGCACGATCAAGTCCTGGACCCTGACGCTCGCCCAGCCGACCAACAAACAGCGCTCCTTCTTCAACGGCTTCTTCGGCACGCCGCCGCAGGCGCGCCTCTCGATCCTCCGCCGCATCCCCGCGACCAACCCGCCCCGCTATGAGCTGCGCAGCCAGGGCTCGATCAAGGTGCTGACGCCATACCTCGGCCAGACGGTCAAATTCGGCTCCTCGCTGAAAGTCGAAAAGGGGGACATCGTCGGCCTCACCGTGCCGACCTGGGCCCCGGCCTTCGCCCAGGACCTGCCGGCCAACAGCGTCTGGCGCGCCAGCCGCGAAGCCGGCCAGTGCACCAACTCCACCGCGATCCGCCAGGGCGAGCCCCTCGAAAAACTCAACCGCCGAGCCGAATTCGGCTGCAAGTACTCGACGGCGAGGCTCCTCTACACCGCCACGCTCGTCGAGGGCTAGTCAGCGCTGCCGGGGGGCAGCCCGGGGGAAAGGCTCGCCGGCGCCCCCCGCTGTTGCTCCGCCGAGGCCTTCCCCCTGCTGCTCACGCAGCGGCGGAGGGAAGGACCTTCGGGGTGGCCTGGTCTTTGGGCAGAGCAGCCGCGCCGGCGATCAGGCTCTGGAACTCGTTCAGGGCAAGGTGCCCAACCGCCTCGAGGATCTCCTCGTCGGTCCAGCCGATCTCCCGCGCCTCCTCGTGCAGGTGGAGGGGGGGAGGGCCGTCCGCCTCGAGCGCGGCCTGCAGGTACGCGAGCAGCGCCGCCTCCTTCTCGTCGGCGGACGTGAAGCTGCGCGCCCGCGAGACCTCGTCGAGGCCGAGCCCGGCCCGACGCGCCGACTTCGCGTGCTGGGCGATGCTGTAGTTGTCCTCGCGGTGCTCGGCGACCGCCAGCGCGATCCGCTCGCGGGTAGCCTGGGGCAGGACGCCTCCGCGCAGCTCAGAGCGCATCCGGGTGTACGCCCGCAGCACGGCCGGGGAGCCGGCGAGCACGCCGACGAACTTGGTCACCGCGCCGCCCGCGGCTTGAATGGTCTTGATCAGCGGAGCGCTCTCATCGGGAGCGGTCAGCTCATCGTGGATCTGGAATCTGCTTACGTCCGTTTTTACAGTCACGTTGCTTCTCGTCTCTGCCCTGCTCGAGCGATTTCGCTTTACAGAGCCTTTACGTGGCCTTTACTTTACTTTGAGCCAATAACTTACAGGAAGTAAGTTATACCTGTTTTCCGGCCTCCTCGCAAGCCTCCTGGCGGCGGTCGAGAATCCTGTTCTTCTACCCGCAATACGTCGATGTGCACCTGTTCGGTTCATTCGGCTAGCGTTGCTGCCTTCGCGCGGACAAAGCCTAGGAGGCCGGAATGGCAGAGCAACCCCGTAGTGCCGCTGACGTCATCGGGATCGTCAAGGAGAACGACGTGCGCTTCGTCCGGCTCTGGTTCACCGACGTGCTCGGCCAGCTGAAGAGCTTCTCGATCAACGCCGCCGAGCTCGAGGACGCCTTCGACGGCGGCATGGGGTTCGACGGCTCCTCGATCACGGGCTTCAACCCGATCGAGGAGTCGGACATGATCGCGATGCCCGATCCCTCGACCTTCGCCCTGATCCCCTGGCGCCCCGAGGGCGAGAACGCGGTCGCCCGCATGTTCTGCGACATCCGCGTCCCCGGCGGCGGCCCCTACGAGGGCGACCCGCGCTGGATCCTGCAGCGGGCGATGAAGCGGGCCGAGGAGATGGGCTTCGACGCCTACAACATCGGGCCCGAGCTCGAGTTCTTCTACTTCCGCTCCGCCAAGCCCGAGGGCGGCGCCCCTGAAGTCCTCGACGAGGGCGGCTACTTCGACCTGACCACTCTCGACGCCGGCTCCGACGTGCGCCGCGACACCGTGCTGGCGCTGGAGAAGATGGGCATCCACGTCGAGTACACCCACCACGAGGTCGGCCCCTCCCAGCACGAGGTCGACATGCGCTACAAGAACGCGCTCGAGATGGCCGACGACTGCATGACGTACCGGATCGTCGTCAAGGAGTACGCGATGAAATACGGGTGGCACGCGACCTTCATGCCGAAGCCGCTGTTCGGCGAGAACGGCTCGGGGATGCACGTCCACCAGTCGCTCGCCAAAGACGGCAAGAACGCCTTCTACGACGCGGACGACCCTTACTACCTGTCGCCGACCGCGAAGTCGTTCATCGCCGGCCAGCTCAAGCACGCGCGCGAGATCTCGCCGCTCTTCGCCCAGTGGGTCAACTCCTACAAGCGCCTGGTGCCCGGCTACGAGGCGCCGGTCTACCTCGCCTGGTCGCGCCGCAACCGCTCGGCGCTGATCCGGGTCCCGCTGTACCACCCCGGCAAGGAGGGGGCGACCCGGGCCGAGCTGCGCTGCCCCGACCCCGCCTGCAACCCCTACCTGTGCTTCGCCGGGATGCTGCAGGCCGGCCTGGAAGGGATCGAGAAGGGCTACGAGCTGCCCGAGCCGATGGAGCAGAACCTGTACCACCTCTCCCAGGAGGAGCTCTCCCACCAGGGGATCGAGCAGCTGCCGGCTACCCTGGGCGAGGCGATCGAGGTCGCCGCCGACTCGGAGCTGGTGCTGCGCACGCTCGGCGAGCACACCTTCCGCCGCTTCGTCGAGATCAAGCGGCAGGAATGGGACGACTACCGGGTCCAGGTCACCCCGTACGAGATCGAAAACTTCCTGCCGATCCTCTGAGGCGGGGCGGGTCGATGGCGACGCTGCACGTCCTCCGCGTCTTCACCGGCGAAGACGGGGAGTGGGGCAACCCGCTCGGAGTCTTCCTCGACGGCGCCGAGGTGCCGGCGGAGCGCCGCCAGGCGGTCGCGTCCGAGCTCGGGTTCTCGGAGACGGTCTTCGTCGACGACCGCGCGAGCGGCGCCTGCCGGATCTTCACGCCGGGGTCGGAGCTCGGCTTCGCCGGGCACCCGAGCGTCGGCACCGCTTGGCTGCTCGCCCGTGAAGGCGAGCGGGTCGAGGCCCTGCGCCCACCCGCCGGCGAGGTCGCCGTGAGGCTCGAGGGGGAGCGGACCTTCGTCGCCGCCCGTGCCGATTGGTCGCCGCCCTGGGAGATGATCGAGTTCGAGTCCGCCGCCGAGGTTGAAGCCCTCGACGGCCCGCCGGGCGGCCGCGAAGACGAGATCTACATCTGGGCCTGGGCCGACGAGGCGGCGGGTCTGGTGCGCTCGCGCTGCTACGCGCTCGAGGACGGGGTGGGCGAGGACGAGGCGACCGGCTCGGCGGCGCTGATGCTCGCGACGGAACTCGACCGCCCGCTCCGGATCCGCCAGGGCCGGGGCTCGCTGCTCGACGCCCGTCCGCTCGGCGACGGTCGCGCCGAAGTGGGTGGCCGGGTCGTGCTCGACGAGGCGCGAGACTTCGCCCTCTAGCCCGCCAGGAGAAGGGCGGCGAGATCGCTGGGATCGGTCACGGGGGCCTGGCAGGCGAAGTTCTCGCAGACGTAGGCGGTCGGCTTCCCGTCCTGGGCGGGGCGGTCGCGGAGCAGGGGCGGCAGCTCGCTTCCCGCGCGGCCACCGGCGAGGACGAGGTTGGGGCGGTGCTGGGAGCGCACGGCTGCCGCCAGCTCGTCGAGGTCGTCGCCGATCAGCGCGACCTCCTTCACGGCGGAGAGCTGGAAGTCGAGGGCCCGGAGCAAGTGCGCGAAGGCCTCGGGGTGCCGGATCGCCGGCTGGGTGAAGAGGGCGAAGACCCCCTCGGCCCGGCGGCGGTACTCGCTCTCGCCGGTTAGAGCGGCGAGCCGCAACAGGCCGAACGCGGCGGAGCTGTTGCCCGAGGGGATCGGGTGGTCGCCGATCTCCTTGCGCCGGGCGATCAGCTCCTCGTGGTCGTCGGAGGTCGAGAAGAAGCCGCCCCTCTCCTCGTCGTGGAAACGCTCGAGGATCGCTTTCGCGACAGCCTCCCCCTGCTCGAACCAGCGCGACTCGAAGCTCGCTTCGTAGAGGGAGAGGAGCGCCTCCAGCAGGTAGGCGTGGTCCTCGAGGTAGGCGTTGAGCCGCGCTTGCCCGTCCTTGTAGGTGCGCAATAGGCGCCCGTCGGCGTCGCGCATCTCGCCGAGCACGAACTCGGCGCCGGTCCGCGCCGCGTCCAGGTAGTCGCCGCGCCCGAGCACGGCCCCCGCCTCGGCGAGCGCGGAGATCGCGAGCGCGTTCCACGAGGCAAGGCGCTTGTCGTCGAGCCCGGGCCAGACGCGCTTGGCGCGTGCCTCGTAGAGGGCCCTGCGCGCCTCGGCGAGTCCCGGCGGGGCGCCTTGCTGTCGCACGTCGGCAAAAAATCGGCCAGGCCCTCCGGGCAGGTGCAGGATGTTGGCGCCCTCGAAGTTGCCGCGCTCGGTCACCCCGTAGTGCTCGATCACCGGGCCGGCGCCGTCGCCCAGCACCTCGCGGATCTGGTCCGCGGTCCAGACGTAGAAGCGGCCCTCCTCACCCTCCGAGTCGGCATCCAGGGCGGAGTAGAAGCCCCCCTCGGGGCCGCGCATCTCGCGCAGCATCCAGTCGAGGGTCTCCTCGCAGACGCGCCGGTAACGCTGGTGCCCGAGCGCCTGCCAACCGTGCAGGTAGGCGCGGGCGAGCAGGGCGTTGTCGTAGAGCATCTTCTCGAAGTGGGGGACCAGCCAGTCGGCGTCGACCGAGTAGCGCGCGAAGCCGCCGCCGATCTGGTCGTAGATGCCGCCGGCGAGCATCGCGTCGAGGGTCCGCTCGGACACCTCGCGCTCGCCGCGCGCCAGCAGCAGCTCCAGCGCCGAGGCCGGCGGGAACTTGGGCGCGTTGCCGAAGCCGCCGCGCTGCATGTCGGCGGCAGAGCGCAGCCGCGCCACCGCCTCTTCGAGCTGCGCCGCCTCGGCCGGCTCGGGACTGGGTTCGATCAGCCCGACCGCGCCGAGACGTTCCCGCGTCCCGGCCGCCCGTTCGCGGATCTCCTCGCGTTTGCGCTCGAAGGCGTCGACGACGGCTTCCATCACCATCCGGAAGCTCGGCATCCCGCGCCCCTCGTCGGGCGGGAAGTAGGTGCCGCCGTAGAAGGGGACGCCGTCCGGGTCGAGGAAGACCGTCATCGGCCAGCCTCCCTGGCCGGTCATGCTCTGCACCGCCTCCATGTAGATCGCATCGACGTCGGGACGCTCCTCGCGGTCTACCTTGACGTTGACGAAGTGCTCGTTCATGTAGGCGGCGGTCTCGGGGTCCTCGAAGGACTCGCGCTCCATCACGTGGCACCAGTGGCAGGCGGAGTAGCCGACCGAGAGCAGGATCGGCCGGTCCTCCTCTCGCGCTCGGCCCGACGCCTCAGGTCCCCAGGGGTACCAGTCGACCGGGTTGTCACGGTGCTGCAATAGGTACGGGCTGGTCTCCTGGGCGAGCCGGTTGGGCATCGATCCCAGGGTACCCGGGAGCCCTCGAGGCCAACTATTGGGGTGTCGCCGTCGCCGAAAATTTGGGTCTCCTGCAGGAAACGCGCGGGTTCTCCGCCCCAAAGGCCCCGCCAGCCCGTACCTTTCTCCGGTGCCGAACATACGTACCTCTCCGAAGCGCGATCCCGAGGTCGAAGCGGTGCTGGAGAAGCTCGCGGAGGCCGATCGCAAGATCGTCGAGGGGGCGCTGGAGAAGGCCGAGAAGACCGAGGCCGAGCTGCGCTTCCTGGCCGACCACGACTCCCTCACCGGGCTGCTGAACCGCCGCTCCTTCCGCACCAAGCTCGACCGCTACGTCTCCTTCTCCGCCCGCTATGGCGGCCAGGGGGCGGTGATGATCATCGACATCGACGGCCTCAAGGAGGTCAACGACAAGCTCGGCCACCAGCCCGGCGACAACCTGATCCGCAAGGTCGCCGACATCCTGCGCGAGCGGGTCCGCACGACCGACATCGTCGCCCGCCTCTCCGGGGACGAGTTCGCGGTGCTGATGCCCCAGGCCGATACAGACGGGGCGCTGCAGCTGGGCGAGGACCTGCGCGCCCAGGTGGCGGAGGGCTTCCCCGACGAGTCGGAGCTGGGGACCGCGACGATCAGCGTCGGGATCACGATGTTCGGCGGCAAGGGCGACATCGGCGCCGAGGCGGTGCTGGTCGCCGCCGACCAGGCGATGTACCAGGCGAAGCAGGAGGGCCGCAACCGGATCGCTCTTTTCCACGGTCCCGAGGGCCCCGCGCAGATGCCGCGGCGCGCGCAGACGACCAGCGCCCGGATCCGCGACGCGCTTACCCAGGACCGCCTCAGCTTCGCCACCCAGCCGATCCACAATCTCGCTTCCGGCGGGATCGAGCGCTACGAGCTGCTGCTGCGGATGACCGGGGAGAGCGGCGAGCTGCTGCCGGCCGCCTCGTTCATCGACGTCGCCGAGCGCTCGGGGCTGGTCCAAGAGCTCGACCGCTGGGTCGTCGCGCGGGCGCTGGAGCTGCTCGCCCAGCGCGAGCGCGCGGGCGAGCCCGTCTCCCTCCACGTCAACATCTCCGGCGCCTCGCTGACCGACATCTCGGTGCTCGAGTTCATCGAGCGCCGGCTCGACGAGGGCGACGCCGACCCGAGCCGCTGCACCTTCGAGATCACCCGGACCGCCCGCGTCGACGACTACGACACGGCGATCGGGTTCGCCGACCGGCTGACCGAGTTCGGCTGCGAAGTCGCGATCGACGACTACGGGGCGGGGACGAGCCCCTTCCAACACCTCAAGCGGCTGCCCTTCGACATGATCAAGATCGACGGCTCCTTCGTTCGCGACATGCCGCGCAACGACGCCGACCAGCTAACCGTGAAGGCGATCGTCGAGATCGCCCGCGGGCTCGGCAAGACGACGATCGCCGAGTTCGTCGAGGACGACGAGACGGAGCAGATGCTGCGCGAGATCGGCGTCGACATGGCCCAGGGGTTCCACCTCGGGCGCCCGGTCGACGCCGAGCAGGGCCTTTTTGCCACTGCCGCCTAGCGGCGGCGGCGAGAGATCCGCGTCTTCAGGTTGAGCAGGGCGGTCATCGCCCGTTCCGGGGCTGAGCCCTGGGGCGGCAGGGCGCCCAGCTGGCGGGCCAGCTCGGCGCCGTTCATATAGGCGTCGTTGTGGACGACCTTGCCGTCGCGGACGGTGAGGACGTCGCAGCCCTGGACGTCGACCTGTTCGCCGTTGGGGATCAGGCCTTCGAAGCGGGCGCTGCCGCTGAAGGTGCCGGTGGCACGCCACCGCACGGCTGCCTTCTCGCCCGTCGCGACCACCTCGAGGACGTCGAAGCCGAAGTCGGGAAAGGCGGCGAAAAGCTCGCCGAACCACTCGCGCAGATCCTCGGGGACGCGCATGTCGGCGACGCCGTGGATCACGTCGCGGCTGCCCGGCTCCCAGCAGGCCGCCATCGCGTCGATGTCACGCGCCGCGACCGCCTCGAAGTAGGCGCGGGCGACGCTCTCGGCGTCGGCCTTCTCGACGGTGCCCATGCGTCCAGGTTACCCCTGGCGCAGCTGGGCCCGCTTGATCTTGCCGCTGCTCGTCTTCGGCAGCTCCGCGACGAACTCGACCAGACGGGGGAACTTGTAGGGGGCGGTTTGGCGCTTGCAGTGCTCCTGCAGCTCGCGGGCAAGCTCCGCGCTCGGCTCGCGGTCGCGGGGGACGACGATGGCGCGCACCACCGAGCCACGCTCGGGGTCGGGCGCGGCGACCGCCGCCGCCTCGGCGACGGCGGGGTGCGACTGCAGCGCCGACTCGACCTCGAAGGGGCCGATCCGGTAGCCGGAGGAGAGGATGATGTCGTCGTCGCGGCCCTCGAAGAAGAGGTAGCCGTCCGCGTCTTCGCGGACGAGGTCGCCGGTCGGCCACCACTCGCCCTCGAAGCGCTCGCCGTCGAGATAGCGGCTGAAGAAGGTGGGGGAGGAGTCGCGTCGGAGCTGCAGCTCGCCCGCGGCGATCCGGGTCTCGATCCCCGGCAGCGGCTTGCCCATCGAGCCCTGGCGCACCGACTGCCCGGCGAGGTTGGCGGTGACCTGCCCGGTCTCGGTCTGGCCGTACCCGTCGGCCGGCTCGAGCCCGGTGGCCGCGCGGAAGGCGGCGATCGTCTCCGGGTCGAGCGGCTCGCCGGCGGAGACCATGCGGCGCAGGGCGGGGAGGGGGCGGAGGTTGGCGCGCTTGGCCAGCATCCGGTACTCGGTCGGCGCCTGGCACAGCACGTTGACGCCCAGTGCCTCGGCGAAGTCGAGCCGCTCCGCCGGGTCGAAGCGGCCCTCGTGGATGACCGCGGCGGCGCCGGTCAGCCAGGGAGCGAGGAAGACGTTGCGGGCCGACTTCGACCAGCCGGTCGCGGTCGTGCACCAGGCCAGCTCGCCCTTGCGCGAGCCGAACCAGTGCTCGGCTTGGAGCTGCTGCCCGAACAGGTAGCGGTAGGCGTGCAGCACGCCGCGCGGCTCGCCGGTGGTGCCGGACGTGAAGACGATCAGGGCCGGGTCCTCCGGGTCCATGGGCTCGACGTTTGCCGGCGTCTCCTGGGGCCGGTCCTCGTCGAGCACGGCGGCGACCTCGGCCAGGGTCATTGCCGCGACCTCGTCGGGCAGCTCGGCGAGGAGCGCCTCTTCGCCGACGCAGAGGGCAGGGTGGGCGGCCGCGGCTCGGTGCTCGAGGTCGGCGCGGCGCAGCTGCGTGCTGCAGGGCAGCGCCACCGCGCCCATCCGCCAGCAGGCGAGCAGGCTGAGCACCCACTCGACCCGGTTGCCGACCAGGGTCATCACCACGTCGCCGCGCTTGACGCCGCGCGCCGCGAAGGCGCCGGAGAGCCCGGCGGAGCAGGCGATCAGTTCGCCGAAGTGCCAGTCGCGCCGGTTCGCCTCGCTGTCGATGGCGACGATCCCCAGCCGCGAAGCCGGCGAGCGCTCCATTAGATCCTCGATCAGATTCAAGGCCCGGCAGTCTGACAGGGCGGATGCCCCTCCCCGGACGCTCAAGCGCGGCGCAAGCCGCGCGTCCGGGGAGCGGCGTCCCGCCCTGTCTACCTGAGTTCGCTTGAGTTCTTGCCGAGCAGTTGCCGAGCCACGATCAGCAGCTGGATCTGCTGCGTCCCCTCGAAGATGTCGAGGATCTTCGAGTCGCGCGCCCACTTCTCCAGCAGCTCGTTCTCGCCGTAGCCGACGGCGCCGCAGAGCTCGACACAGCCGAGGGTGACGTCGACGCAGGTGCGCCCCGCCTTCGCCTTGGCCATCGAGGCCTGCAGCGAGTTCGGCTTGCTGTTGTCGGCCATCCAGGCGGCCTGCAGCGTCAGCAGCCAGGCGGCCTCGTAGTCGGCCTCCATCTCGAGGAAGCGCGCCGCGGCGGCGTGCTGGGAGTTGGCCGGGACGTCGTAGTCGACCTCGACCCCGGCTTCCTTCAGCCGCTCGCGGGTCTCTTCCAGCGCCGCTCGGGTGACGCCGACCGCCATCGCGGCGACCAGCGGCCGCGTGTTGTCGAACGTTTCCATCACGCCGGCGAAGCCCTTCTCCTTCACCTCCGGGTCGCCGAGCAGCGCCTCTTTCGGCACCCGGCATTCCTGCAGGGTGAAGTTGGCGGTGTCCGAGGCGCGGATCCCGAGCTTGTGCTCGAGCCGGTCCAGCTTCAGGCCGGGGTTGTCGCGCTCGACGATGAACGACTTGATCGCGGCCCGCCCCTTCGAGCGGTCGAGCGAGGCCCAGACGACGATCAGGTCGGCGCGATCGCCCGAGGTGACGAAGATCTTCTCGCCGTTGAGGACGTACTCGTCGCCGTCGAGCTCGGCGGTGGCGCGGATCGCGGCGGAATCCGAGCCGGCTTCCGGCTCGGTGATCGCCATCGCGGCCCACTTGCCGCCGTACTGTTCGAGCTGC
>Ga0196962_10000797_pt1 | contig 11445 bp, 10 predicted proteins | sample S3v_20metaG_FD_183186 | JGI IMG/M metagenome (GOLD analysis project Ga0196962, IMG submission 183186) | Soil microbial communities from Anza Borrego desert, Southern California, United States - S3+v_20 | ecosystem: Environmental > Terrestrial > Soil > Desert | place: USA: California | collected... | reverse complement strand
GCATGACGATGGCGACGATGCCGAACCCGACGAGCGCGGCCAACACCGCCGCCAGAATCGTTGACCTGCGCGGCCCCTTCACGTTCCTGTCTGCCATGCCCCTCCCGTTAAAGTTCCGTGCTCCGAGTCGCGAGTTCCGGGTTTGCCCCGCGCGGGTCGGACGGCTCAGGCCGCGCCGCCCGAGCCGGGAGCCCGGGACGGGGAACTCGAAACTTCTTTAATCTTTCCGCCCGAGCGAGCCGCCGGGCGAGAGGTTGACCAGCTCGCTGATGCGCGTGCGGACGGCCTCGGTCAGCAGGCGGATTTCGTCCGGCGTGTAGTTGGCGGCGCGGAAGGCGTCGCCGAGCTGCTCGTCGGTGAGCCGCGCGAGCAGCCCCCCGATCCAGCGGGCCTCCTCGACGCGCAGGTCGTCGAACAAGTCCTGCCGCTTGCCCTTGTAGAAGAGCAGGACGTTGCCGCGCTTCACGTCTTCGAGGAACGGGTCTTTGAAGTAGTCCTCGGGGTCGTTGCGGTTGCGGCGGATGCGCCAGATGACGGGCGCGCCCGACTTGACCCGGCCGAAGGTCGCGCCGAGGTCGCTGACGATGTAGTGCAGCTCGCCGCGGTCGCGCGCGTGCAGGACTTTGTTGTTCGAGTCCTTGATGTCCCAGTTGTTCAGGAGCGCCATCAGGATGACGAGGCCCTGCAACTCCTTCGTGCCGGCGAACGGATTCTCCGACCACTTCCACTCGTCGAGCCGCTTGATGTTCTCGGGCCGCGCTTCGAGCCGGACGTTCTCGAACGTCCCCTTCCCTTCGATCGTGAGGCGCGGCACGAGGTAGTTGATCTCGGTCACGTAGCCGACGGCCCACACGAGCCGTACGGCCGCCGTCTCGCTCTGCGCCTCCTTGCCGATCTTCGCGACCCACACGCGCCCCGCGCCGTCCTTGACGCGGTACTTGGTCGAGAACCCGCCCGTCTCCTCCTCCACGAAGGTGACGCGGCTCAGGTCGGGGCGGCCCGCCTCGCCGCCGGGGCCGTGGAACAGGTCGCGCGAAGAGATGTCCGAGGGCATGCGCCACAGCACGGGTGTCCCGCGCGGCGCCTCCTCCCTGCCCTCCGACTTCCCCTGCGCGAAGCCGGCCGGGGCCGAAGAGGCCGACAGGGCGACGATGCAAAGAGCGACGAGACTGCGACTGACTGCCAACCTTCCCATGTTCACTTCTTTCCGGGAGAGCCAGAAGATTTCAGATTTCGGATTTGCGATTTTCCATCCAGTTGACGACTGACGACTGCCGACCGCGAAACAAAAATCTTTAGTCAAAAATTCATTGCGCCGCCCCGGCGACGCCCGCCCCGCCCGGCAGGTCGACCAGCGCGTTGATCCGGGCGCGCACGGCGGCCGTGAGCGCCTGCACGTCGGCGTCCGCGTAGTTGGCGGCGCGGAAGGCGTCGGAGATTTGCGCGTCGGAGAGTTTCGAGAGGATGCCGCCGAGCCACTTGGCGTTCTCGACCGTGATGCCGTTGAACAGGGCTGTGTTCTTGCCGCTGTAGTCGAAGCGGACGTGGCCGCCCTCGACCCCCTCGACGAAACGGGTCTTGACGTAGGACTTCGGCTCGTTGCGGTTGCGCGAGACGAAGCCGCCCGTCTTGCCGAAGGTCGCGCCGAGGTCGGCGACCACGTAGCGCAACTCGCCGCCGCGGCCGCCCGCGCCCGGCACGTAGATGATCTTGTTGTTATCGTCCTTCAAGTCCCAGTTGTTCAGCAGCCCCATCATCACGATGAGGCCCTGAAACTCGCGCGTCCCCTTGAACGGGTTGTCGCCCCACCCCCACGTTTCGAGCCGCCGCCACTCCTCGGGGCGCGCCTCGAAGCGGACGTTGGCGAAGCCGTTGCCCTCGCAGCGGGCGACGCGCTTGGCGGGCGCGCCCTCGACGCGGACGCACGGGACGAGGTAGCTCGTCTCGGTGACGAAGCCGGCGGCCCACGCGAGCCGCACCGAGGCCGTCTCGGGCTGCGCCTCCTTGCCCATCTTCGCGACCCACACGCGCCCCGCGCCGTCCCTCACGCGGAACTTCGGCGAGTAGCCGCCCGTCTCGTCCTTGATGTAGGTGACGCGGCTCAGGTCGGGGCGCGGTACCTCGGCCGGGCCTTCGAGCAGGTTGCGCGCGGAGATGTCGCCGGGGTCGCGCCACATGACGCGCTCGCCCTCGGGCGGCGGCCCCTGCTTCCCGCCCTTCTCCTGCGCGGCGGCGGCGGGCGAGAGCGCGAGCAGGGCCAGCAGGGCGAACGAAGCGAGCGAAGCGTAGGCGGTCTTGTTGCGCATGAAAGTCTCTCTCTTAAACTCACCCGCGCGCGGCGGCGCGCCGAATCAGGGCCCGGCCTACTCCGGCTCCGGCGCGTCGAGGAAGTGGAGCTGCGCGTTGAAGTCCGCCGCGCCCGGCTCGCGCGCGGGCCGCTGGTAGGCCCCGTCGGGCTGAAGCTCCCTCGCCTTCACGTTGTCGCGCAGGTAGGCCGAGATGACCACGTCGCGCAGGTACTTCTTCAAACGCTCGTCGCGGACGGGCGCGACCACCTCGACGCGGCGGTCGAAGTTGCGCGGCATCCAGTCGGCGCTGCCCGTGTAGACCTCCTCCTCGCCGCCGTTGGCGAAGTAGAAGACGCGGCTGTGTTCGAGGAAGCGGCCGACGATGCTGCGGACGCGGATCGTCTCGGAGAGTCCGGGCACGCCGGGCCGCAGCATGCAGATGCCGCGCACGACGAGGTCGATGGGCACGCCGGCCTGCGAGGCGGCGTAGAGGGCGCGGATCATCTTCGTGTCGGCGAGCCGGTTGATCTTGACGGCGATGCGGGCCGGGCGGCCCGCCCGCGCGTGCTCGGCCTCGCGCTCGACGAGCGCCAGCATCTTGTCGCGCAGGTTCACCGGCGCGACGAGGAGCCGCCGGTACTCCTTCTGCCGCGAGAAGCCGGTCAGGAAGTTGAAGAGGTCGGTGGCGTCCGCGCCGATCTCCTCGTCGGCGGTGAAGAAGCTGAGGTCGGTGTAGAAGTTCGAGGTGACGGGGTTGTAGTTGCCCGTCGCGACGTGCATGTACTGCCGCAGCTCCTCGCCCTCGCGCCGCACGACCAGAGAGACCTTGCTGTGCGTCTTCAGCCCGACGATGCCGTAGATGACGTGGACGCCGGCCGCCTCCATCCGCTTCGCCCACTCGATGTTCGGCTCCTCGTCGAAGCGGGCCTTCAGCTCGACGAGCGCCGTCACCTGCTTGCCGCTCTCGACGGCCTTAATCAGCGCCTCCGGGATGGGGGACTTCGAGCCCGTCCGGTAGAGGCACATCTTGATCGAGACCACCTCGGGGTCTTCGGCCGCGAGCCTGATGAAGTCGGTGACGACCGTGTAGGCGTGGTACGGGTGGTGCAGCAGCACGTCGCGCTGCTTGACGACCTCGAAGACGCGCGAGGTGTCCTTCAACAGCGCCGGCACTTTGGGCTTCGCGGGCGCGTCCTTCAGGTCGGGCCGGTTGAGCTTGTGCAGCGGCATCATCCCGTTGGCGTCGAGCGGCCCTTCGATGCGGTAAACGTCGTCGTCCTTGAGGCCGAGCGACCGGGCGATCATGTCGGACATCTCCCGCGGCATCGAGTTGGCGACTTCGAGCCGGACGGCCGCGCCGAAGCGGCGCTCGCGCAGGGAAATCTCGACGACGCGCAGGAGGTCGGCCGCCTCGTCGTCGCGCAGCTCCACGTCGGCGTCGCGCGTCACGCGGAAGGCGTGCCACTGGCTGACGTGCATGCGCGGGAAGAGCGCGTCGAAGTGGGCGGCGATGAGGTCTTCGAGCAGGATGAACTTCGCCCCGCCCTCGCCGACGGGGACGAGGCGCGGCACCATCGGCGGCAGCTTCAGGCGCACGAAGCGCGGGTCGCCCTTGCCCGTCAGCGAGCGCGTCACCCCGTGCTCGGGCAGCGGCTCGACCGTCAGGCCGAGGTTGAGGCTCAGGGCCGAGACGTAGGGGAACGGGTGGCCGGGGTCGACGCCCTGCGGCGTGAGCACCGGGTGCACCTTGCGCTTGAAGAACTCGCGGAGCAGGAGGCGCTCGGGCAGCGTCAGCGTGCTGTAGCGGACGATCTCGATGCCCTCGGCGGCCAACGCCGGCAGCACGTCCTCGCGCAGGCAGCGCGCGTGCTCGTCGAAGAGCGGGAGCAGACGACGCCTGATCTCGACGAGTTGGGCGGCCTGATCCATCCCGTCGGGCGAGAGGCCCATGCTCATCGTCTGGCCCGCGACCTCCTCGCCCAGCGTCTCCTTCAGGCCCGAGACGCGGATCATGAAGAACTCGTCGAGGTTCGAGGCGAAGATGGCGAGGAACTTGAGCCGTTCGAGCAGGGGCTGCGTCGGGTCTTGCGCCTCTTCGAGCACGCGCCGGAAGAACTCGATCTGGCTGAACTCGCGGTTGAAGTAGAGGTGGCCGGCGTCGTGAGGCACAGGCTCTCGGCGGGCGCCGCCGCCGCGCGTCTCGTCCTCGGGGAACGGTCGTGTGTTGGTCAGGGTCGTCATGCTTCTTAACGCGAGAAAGCGGTGGCCGGGCGGGCGGGCAGACCCGCCCCCGGCCGGCAATTTTCCTGCGAGGAGAGCAGGGAGTTGGTTGAATTATGATGCGGCCCGCGCGGCCGCGTTGGCCGCAGGGCCGCGCGCCGGCGGCCGCCCCCTGCTCGAAAAGTTCTCCCCGCGCCGTCGGCCGCGGGGCCGCGAAAATTCCTGAGCGGGAGAGCCCTCGATTCCGCGGGGCCTTTAAGCAAGTCGTATTCCCTCGGCCGCAGGCGTATCGGTAAATCCGGTGAAGTTATTCTACTTCAATATTTAAGCCTGACAAAGCGGAAATGCCCCGCGGCCGGGCCGGGCCGGGCGTGCATCGAATCCAGTCTCGGCGGCCGGACACCGCCGGGAGGGCGGCGGAAATCGTTTGCGGGTTCGCGCGCCTGTCGGTAACTCGCCCGCCCCCCTTCTCGCCGCGCCGCCTTCTTCACTTCAGCGTCAGCGCCTTCGCCTCGACGGAGGCGTCGAGCAGGCGGACGACATCTTCGAGCGTGACCGTCCCGTAATACCACGTGCCCGCGGCCTGCGCCTCGGCGTAGACCGCCTTGTAAATGTCGTAGTAGGAGCGCTGCCCGTCAACGAAGTTGTAGACCTCGTCGCGCATCAGGCCGTGGAGCCGGCCGCGCGCGGAGGCGGGGACGCGGTTGCGGCTGGCGAAGTAGTCGGCGAGGCTGGCGACGTTGGCGGGCACTTTGCGGCTCGCGGCGCGCTCGGCCTCGGTGAGCGCGACGGCCGGCGCGGGCGAGCCGTGCAGGCGGCGGTAGAAGTTGGCCAGCTCGCCGTTGCCGAAGTGGGCCTTGATGAGCACCTGCCGCATCTCCTGAATCGTCTCCAGCGCGTCGCGGCTCGCGCCGGCGAAGACGCGGATCGAGTCGAGGGCGCGCGCCTCGCGCTCGACGCCCTTCTCCATCACGGCGCTCGCGCGCTTCCAGCCGCGGTCGGGTTCGTTCTTCGACTCGACCAGAAGCCTCATCGCCGCCTGCAAGTCGTTCGCCAGCCGCCGCGACCCCTGGGCGTAGGTCTCGGCGAGCAGCGTGGGCACGTCGGCCTCGTCGGCGTAGGCGAGGAAGAAGGACATCGCGCCGATGAGGAAGTTGTTGCGGCGCAGCTGCGTCTGGTCGATCTTGTCGAGGTCGTCTTCGCTGGAGTGGATGAAGGGGTCGTCCCAGTTGATGAGCGCGACGGCCGGGATGCCGACCGCGCCCTCGACGAAGACCATGTGGTCGGACGAGTCGAAGTAGGGGACGAAGCGCGCGTTGTAGCCCTGACGCGTGCCGCGCGTCGCGTAGAGCGGGCGCGTGTGCGGGCGCGGCAGCCCCCCCTGCCGGCTCGCCGCGAGGTAGCCGTTGTTGGTGTGGATGAGGAACGTGCCGACGCTCTCGAAGAGCGCGTCGAGGTAGGAGGTGCGCGAGTGGGGCGCGAAGATGAGGTGCTGGACGCGGCTCCCCATGGCCTGATTCGCGCCCGTCATGTCCTGATGGACGTTGGCGAGAATCTTCCGGGCCTCGCCGGGGTTGTCGCTGAAGTACTTGTACTCGGAGTAAATCTCGTCCGTCCACCAGAAGCGCAGGTCGCGCACGGGGCGCTTGACCTTGCCCTCGCGGATGAGCTTGGTGAAGACGCGGGCGAGTTCGAGCAGGTTGGCGCAGCCGCTCCCGTCGTCGTTGGCCGAGCCCTGCTCCTCCTGCAAGTGCGCGGTGAGCACGATCTGCTCGGCGTTGGGGCGCGTGCCGCGGATGACGGCCTCGACGAAGCCGGTGCGGCCCGGCGCCGCGCCGACCTCCGTGTCCACCTTCGCGCGGACGACGACGCGGCCGCCGCGCACGACCTTGCCCGTGGCGAAGAAGTCTTCCTCGACGCCGCGGCTCTCCAGCACGCGGCGCAGCGTCTCGCCGCGGCGCGGCGGCAGCACGAAGGCGAAGGTGTCGCGGCCGCCCGCGGGCGTGTTCACGTCGATGCGCGACCAGCCGATCTGGTCGGGCGCGTCGAGCATGCTCTTGCTCTCGGAGGGCTCGTAGGTGACGACGCCGAGGGCGCCTTTGGCGCGCACGGCGGTCGCGACCGCCCGCCCCGGCGGGCCGCTGGTGAGGACGATCTTGCCGCGCACGTCGAGGCCGCGGACGGCGGCCTCGTCGCCCTCGCCGATGTAGACGAGTTCGGCGGTCACGTCGGCGTCGCGGCTGCCGTCGGCGAGGAAGACGGCGTGCTCGCCGATGTCGGCGAGCTTGACGGCGACCGGCTCGACCACCCACAGCTCGCCGGCGCGCGCCGTGTAGTTCGGGCCGGGCAGCGGCTGCTCGACGAAGCGCACCTCGTCGAGCCCCGCCTCCTTCGCGGCGGACATAACGTAGTCGGCGGCCTTGAAGTAGCCCTCCATGCCGGAGTCGCGGTGCCAGTGCGAGAGCCAGCGGATGTGCTCGAAGGCGCGGTCGCCGGAGATTTCGTTCGACAGCATCCGAATCTCGTCGTCGGTCAGGAACGGCGTCGTCTGCGCGCGCGCGAGCGGCGTCAGCGCGAGGCCGGGGAGGATGAGAGCGAGCAGCAGTTTTCTAATCATCAAAGACTCCAGTGGCCGGAGAGTTCGTTCCGCGTTAATGGTTGTGCGTGCGCCGCAGAGGAGCGGGCGACAGAATTTAACACAGAGGCGAGAGGGAGGATGAGGAATTAAGAATTAAGAATTAAGAATTAAGAATTGCGAGTGGTTTAAATCCAAATTCTTAATTCTTAATTCTTAATTCCCGCTCCCTCGCTGCGCGAGCACCTGAAAGTGCGAGGCCATGCCGCCGGGCAGGATCATCTCGCGGGCGCCGAGCCGCAGTCGCATCAATTCCGCCTCGCTGCCGGCGAAGCGGCCCTCAAGCTCCAACTGTTCGAGCAGGCCGGCGCGCAGCAGGAAGGCGTCCTGCCTTTCGAGCGAAAGGGTGCGCAGGCCGGCGCGCTCGCCCGCTTCCCTCACCTGAGTCCAGTTGACAGTGGCCGTGATGTCCTGCTCGCCGGGGCGCGCGAGCACGTCGTCGGCGAAGGCGTGGCCGCTGAAGGCGCGCAGCGTCCCGTCACGCCGGTGCGGCGCGCCGTAAAGCTCCGACGCCTCGGCGCCGTAATCCACCGTCACGACGAACCCGCCTTGCGCCAGCCGCGCCGCCCGCGCGACCCACTCTTCGGCGTCGAGGCAGACTTCCGCCGTCCGGCCTTCTTCGAGCGCGACGCCCGCGCGCGCGAAGTGTTCGGCGAGCCGCGGCGTCGAAGGCTCGCCTTCGACCCACTTGAAGCCGCCGCCCGCTTCGAGCCCCACGTACAGCTCGCGCAACCGCCCGCCGCGCGCGCGCACGCGGTGGACGGGCAAGGCGTCGAGCAACTCGTTCGAGAAGATGACGCAGGCTCCGAGAGGCGTCTCGAACTCTTCGAGGCGGCGGAACTCGACGCGCGCCGCGTAAGGCTCAAGCAGGCGGGCGGCGCGCAGCCGCGCGTCCTCGCTCGCCTCGTCGAAGACGTAGCGGAGCGCGTCGAAGGCGCCGGGCGCGTCGCGCTCCAAAGTCCGCAGCACGCCCCGCGCGAAGTGGCCCGCGCCGCCGCCGGCCTCGACGACGTGAAAGACGCGGGGGCGGCCCAGTTGCTCGAAGAGTGAGGCGAAGTGGCGCGCGAAGGTCGCGGCGAAGAGCGGGGTGCGTTCGGGGCTGGTGCGGTAGTCGCCGGCGCGCCCCCAGCGCGCGAGGCCGCGGCGGCGGTAGTAACCGGCGTGCTCGTCGTAGAGCGCGGCGGCCATCCAGTCGCGGAAGGTGATCGCGCCCGCGCGCGCGACGCGCTCGCCGAGGCGTTCGGCGAGCGGGCGGACGGCGGGCCCGCCGGCGTCAGAAACTTCGGGCGAGACTGTGCGCCGCTCGTCGCTCAACGTTGCGGCGGCTCTTCGGGTTGGCGTTCGAGCAGGCGCGTCGTGTGGTCTGTGACGCTGGACGGCGCGGCCAGTTCGCCCGTGTCGCGGCGGGCCGGGCGGTAGGCCGGGACGGGCTGGCTGCGCGGCGGCAGCGCCGAGCCGCGCTCGGGCGTGCCGAGGTAGTTGGGCGGCATGGCCGGGGGCACGTAGGTCTGTGCGGTCGCGGCCGCGTGCGCCTCCAGCGCCGTCGCGCCTTCGAGCAGCAGGGCGTAGAAGATGCGGAGCAGCCCGCCGATGAAGCAGATGACGGCGGCCGCCGGGACGAACAACTCCGGCCCGCCGGTGACGAAGACGCTGATGAAGGCGACGAGGGGCACGACCAGCATCGTGCTCAGCATTAGCATCGCGCCCTGACGGACGCCCTTCTGCCGCGGCGTGAGTTGGCGCGGCCCCGCGGCCGAAGCCGTGCGCGCGGGGAGTTGGCCGCCGCCGGCCAGCATCTCGCTGACGCCGGCGAGCGGGAAGCCGCAGCCCGAACAGAAACGCACGTCGTTGGCGGCCTGCCTCTGGCCGCACTGTGGGCAGAACATTCTCGGCTCCTTAAAAAAGGTCTCGCGTTCAGCGGCCGGGCTGGTCGTCCTGCTCGTCGAGCAGGCGGGTCGTCCCCTCGGTCACGCTCGGGCGGTAACTGATCTCCCCGGTGTCGGCCCGCGGCGCCGCGTAACCCCGCGCCGGGACGCCGCGCGCTGGCGGCAGTTCGGCGGCGGGCGGGCGGGGCGCGCTCAAAGGCTGCGCGGCCGGCGGGGCGTACGCGAACGGCGACGCGGGCTGCCTGCGGTACGGCCCGTCCTCGAAGAGGGCCGCGTAGATCATGCGCAGCAGGCCGCCCACGAAGACGATAACGCCGGCGAGCGGTAACTCCTCCGGGAGCAACCCGCGCGACATCTCGTAAAAGATGGCGAGCAAAGGGATGAGAAAGAGGCCGATCAGGAAGAGCTTCGCGCCCTGACGCACGCCCTTGCGCCGCGGCGTCTCGGGCGCGAGGGCGGCGGGGGTCGCGTCCGCCGGCAGCGCGCCGCGCGTCGCCAGAAGCCCCGTCACGCCGGCCAACTGGAAGCCGCACCGCGAGCAGAAGCGCGCCTCGTCGGAGATTTGCTGTTGGCCGCATTCCGGGCAGAACATTCGTCGCCCTCCTTCGGTGGGATTTTCGCACCTCGCGCCCGAAAAATCTAAGCGGGCCGTCGGTCTGAACGAATCTCCCGGCGACAAAGTTCGCCCGCGCGCTCAGGCCGCGGGCAGGCGCGCGTCGGAAAAGAGTCTGAAGGTGGCGAGGGCGCGCCCCTGATGGTGGGCGGCGCGGGCGAGCGTCTCGGCGGCGAGCGCGAAGAGCGTGCGCATCCGGCCGGAGGGCGTGGCGATCTCTTTCGTGAGGTCTCGGTCCGAGCGGAACTGCGCGAAGGCGCGCAGGCGCGTGGCCTCGGCCTCGTCGAGGTAGGCGGCGACGTGCGCGGGCGTGGGCAGCGCCTCGGGCAGAGTCCACTCGAAGGGGTCGTCCCAGAGGTTGACGTTGATGCCGCCGAAGGTCTGCTCGACGGCGGCGGCCGAGCGCAGAAGGTGCTCGCCGCAGGAGTAGGCGGGGAGGAGTCCGGCCGACTCGCGCGGCGGCTGCCAGTAGAGCCGTTCGGGGGCGACGGCCCGCACGAGCGCGTGGGAGCGCTCGTGCAGGCGCGCGAACTGTTCGTCGAGGGCGCGGACGATCTGCATGCGGGGAGGGGTTCGGGAGCGGGCCGCCCGCGCCGACTTCAGCGCGAGGCGGAGCGGCGGTCGGACTCGCGGATGGCCGTCCCGAAGGTGCGGCCGCGCAGGGCCGGGCCGCTGAAGACGCGCCCCTTGACGCCGACGCGCGCGCCCTTCGATGGCACGCCGCGGCGCTCGGAGACGACCCAAATCTTGCCCGTCCCGTCGTCTATTTCGTAGGCCCCGCCGACGAACGGCACGCCGTAGCTGTCGGTCACGGTGCCGGCGACGCCGACCTCCTTGTCGAAGTAGCGGTCGGGGTCGGCGTTGATCTTCCCGATCTCGGTGCGGTTCGGGCAGGCCGTGAGGCCCGCGACGAGTAAGAGCAGGACGGGGAACAGGAATAGGCTGCGACGAGTTCGCATTTGCATCTCCTTCTTTCTGTCACAGAATGCCGGGAGAGCGCGGCCATCATAGCACGCGGAAAACTTCGGTTTCGAGTTCGGCCGCTTTGGATTTCAGGGTTGCGACGGTCGATTCGTCTGACGGCCGCCGAGCTCTTCCCCATTGACGACCGGCGGCCGGCGACCGTTAGCCGAATCGCGAATCAAAAAGGTCGAACTCGAAACCGGAAACTTTATGTTATAACACCCGGCGCGCGGCGGGGCCGACGCTCCCGCCGCCGGGAGTTTTGCCGCCACGTTTGATCGCCGCCGCCGCGCGGGCCGTTGCCTCCTCCCTTCTCCGCGGCGCGCCGCCCGAGGAGCCGAGATGCCCCCACGAGCCGACCGCGGACGCGCCGAGCGGGCCGTCCTACGCGTCGAGGGCCGGACGATGCAGGCCATCGCCCGCAAGGACGCCGCCGCCCTGCGCCGCATCCTCGACGACGAGTTCGTCTACCGCGCGCCCGGCGGCGCGGAGTTGGGGCGCGAAGAGTTCCTCCGTCAAATCTCCTCGCTGCCCTTCGAGATTCTCTCCGTCAGCGGCGACGGCGTGAAGGCCGACGTTTTCGGCGAGACGGCCGCCGTCACCGGCGTCCAGCGCGCGCGCGTCCTCGCCGAAGGCCGGGAGCAGGAGAGCGTCGTCGCCTTCACCGACCTCTTCGTCAGGCGCCGCGGCCGCTGGCGGCTCCGCCTCGCCCACGGCGTCGAGCTGCCGGGCCGGTAGCCTTCACGATCTACGATTCACGATTCACGGCCTTTGGAGAGATAGATGAGGAAACGAATCAGGAGACGCGAATTCCTGCGCGGGGGCGCGGCGGCGGGCGTG
>Ga0196962_10000796_pt1 | contig 11451 bp, 12 predicted proteins | sample S3v_20metaG_FD_183186 | JGI IMG/M metagenome (GOLD analysis project Ga0196962, IMG submission 183186) | Soil microbial communities from Anza Borrego desert, Southern California, United States - S3+v_20 | ecosystem: Environmental > Terrestrial > Soil > Desert | place: USA: California | collected... | reverse complement strand
CGTCACGCCCGACGGGACCACGCTGGTGGCCGGCGGCAACTTCACGATGGCCGGCGGCCAAGGCCGCTGGCAGGTCGCGCTCGTCGACGTGGGATCCAACCCGGCCAAGGTGATCGACTGGCAGACCGACCGCTTCGACGACCGCGACCTCGGCCAGTACCGCTGCGCGTCCGCCTTCGACAGCCATCCCCGTGACGTCGACATCTCCCCCGACGGCGCCTACTTCGTGATCGTCACCACCGGGGCCTACACGAGCCGGGGGTCGCTGTGCGACACCGCCAGCCGGTGGGAGCTCGCCGCCCGGGGCAGCGGCCTGCAGCCGACCTGGGTCGACTACAGCGGCGGTGACAGCTTCACCGCGGTGGCCGTCACCGGAGCGGCGGTCTACGTCGGCGGCCACTCCCGCTGGTTGAACAACCCGAAGTCCGACGGCACCAATCAGACGGCCAGCCCCGGTCCGGGAAGCGTTGTCCGGGAAGGGATCGCCGCCCTCGACCCGTTGAGCGGCCTGCCGCTTCCCTGGAACCCGGGACGCGACCGGGGGGAAGGGGCGTGGGCCATCGCCTCCACTCCCGACGGCCTCTGGGTCGGCAGCGACACCGACAAGATCGGCGGCTGGACGGCCGCCGGCTGCGAGGGCTGCGAGTTCCATCAGAAGCTGGCGTTCTTCCCGCTGGCCGGCGGTGCGGCGGTGGGAACGCCGCAACCGCAGGGGCTGCCCGGCGAGCTGCTCAGCGTGGGCCCGGCCGGGCTCGTCAAGCGCTCGTTCGACGGAGCGGCGCTCGGCGCGCCCGTGAGCCTCGGCACCGTCGGCGACGGAGCCCGGGTCCGGGGTGCGTTCTGGCTCGGCGGCCAGCTCTACGAAGGCCGCGACGACGGCAGCCTGCTGCGCTGGAGCTACGACGGCACCACTTTCGGTGCTCCTGCCGAGGTCGACCTGCGGGGGCTTCCGCCTTCCCACCAGACCCACAACGCCATCCTCTACGGCTTCCCTCTCGCCGAGGTGACCGGCATGTTCTACGACAACGGCCGCCTCTACTACACCGTCGCCGGCGACCGGAGGCTCTACTACCGCTACTTCCTCAGCCAGCCCAATGTCGCCGACGACGTCGTCGGCGCCCAGGTCCTCGTGGCCAGCGGCGAAGGCGACGGCCTCGACTGGAGCCGGGCCCAGGGGATGACCGCCGCCGGTGGCGCCATCTTCTGGTCCGAGGGCACCGATCTCCGCCGGGTGGACTTCGCCGCCGGCCGGCCCCGCCCGGGGACGGTCGCCACCGTCGCCCGGAGCGTCGACCTCGACGCCCGAGGCCTCTTCCTCCTCCCGCCCGGAGGCGGGGCGCCGCTCCCGCCGGGTGGGGGGGCCCGCCCGCCCGACGCCATCAATCCCGCCGCGACCGGTCCGGCCGGCTACTGGATGGTCGACAACCGGGGCGCGGTGTCGGTCTTCGGGGAGGCGGCGCACTTCGGCGACATCGCCAGCGCCGCTCCCGGGCAACGGGTCGTCGCCGTCGACCTCGAGCCCACACCATCACGGCTCGGTTATTGGATCGTCGATAACGACGGCCTGGTGTACGGCTTTGGCGATGCCCGCTACCTGGGCGGTGTCTCCGGCGGCGCCCTGGCGAAGGGCGAGAAGGTGACCAGCATGTCGACGACCCGGACGGGCGGCGGCTACTGGCTCTTCACCTCGCGGGGCCGGGCCCTGCCCTTCGGCGACGCCCGGTTCCACGGCGACATGTCGAAGGTGGCGCTCAACGAGCCCGTGCTCGACTCCATCCCCACCCCGTCGGGCAACGGCTACTACATGGTCGCCGCCGACGGCGGCATCTTCACCTTCGGCGATGCCCGCTTCGCCGGTTCCATGGGCGGGAAGAAACTGAACGCCCCGGTGCAGAGCCTCGTTCCCGACCCCGACCGGGGCGGCTACTGGCTCGTGGCGTCGGACGGCGGCGTGTTCGCCTTCGATGCGCCGTTCCGGGGCTCCATGGGCAACGTCCGGCTCAACAAGCCGGTGACCGGCATGGTCCCCTACGGCAACGGCTACCTGATGGTCGGCGAGGACGGCGGCATCTTCAACTTCTCCAACCGCGCCTTCCTCGGCTCGCTCGGCGCCAATCCGCCGGCCCGGCCCATCGTCTCGGTGGCCGGCTTCGGCTGACCGGCGCGGGGCGTCGCTATCCTCGCCCGGTGACCGACAACAAGGTGCTGCGCATCGACGATGACGGGCCCGTCCGGCTCCTCACACTCAACCGCCCCGAGGCCAAGAACGCCTTCAACCGGGCCTTGTACGACGCAGCCCGGGCCGCGCTCGACGAGGCCGCCGTTGACGACTCGACCTCTGTCTGTGTGATCACCGGCGCCGGTGACGCCTTCTCCGCCGGGCAGGACCTCAAGGCCTTGGCCCGAGCCAAGGAGAACCCGGAGGAGGCCAAAGGCTTCGATCCGTTCGCCCGGACGCTGGCGGCATTCGACAAGCCGTTGATCGCCGCCGTGAACGGCGTCGCCGTCGGCATCGGAACCACACTGCTGCTCCACTGCGACCTGGTCCTGGCGGCTGACGCCGCCCGCTTCAAGCTGCCCTTCGCCGGCCTCGGCCTGGCTCCCGAAGTGGCCAGCAGCCTGCTCCTCCCGGCCACGATCGGGCCACAGGCCGCTGCCTACTACCTGTTCACCGGCGACTGGATCGACGCCGAAACCGCCGTCGCCCGAGGCCTGGCCTGGAAGCGCTGCGCTCCCGAGCGACTCCTCGAAGACACGCTCGACCTGGCCCGCACCATCGCCAAAGCCCCCCTCGACGCGTTGCGCAACACCAAACGCCTGCTGCAAGCCGCCCGCTCCGACGCCGTCCAGGCCGCCATGGACCGCGAAGTCGACGTCCTCGCCGAGATCACCCGCCGCTGGCGGGAGGCCACTCAATAGCACGACCCACCAACCGGATCTCAGGTCGTGACCCTGCGGAGATTGTGTGGAGGCACGGGGCCGGTCGTGGCCGAGCGTCGAATCTGGCAGGCATGAACCTCAGACGCATGACCCGCGGGGATGGCTGGATCGTCCTCCTCATAGCCATCTTCACGCTGTGCACCATGCTCGGACTGGGAGCACAAGCCTCCAACCGACTATGCGAAGAAGTAGGCCACGGCTACGGCTGGACCGTCCCCATGTGCAAGAGCAACCGACTCGACTGACCCGGTGACGCGCAACCCGTAGCCGCGAACTGCCGCGCCCGCAACCGAGCGCTGACGGGCCCAATCAACGATGCTGCCCCCCGACACGCAAACAGTGCCGGGCGGGGCACCGGAACGGCATGTCCGATTTGCACCTTTCGGGCAGGAGCGCGCCGGTGCTCGGGCGAATCATCACGCGGTGAGCATGAAACGTCGCGTCCTGCTCGACGTCATCGTGGTTGAGCTGTCGCCGGCTTGATCAGGTGAGAGACCGACACCACGACGCCGACAACATCACGGCCGGTGCGCGCCCGCCGGTGGCCACCGCGGCCTGGTATCCCGACCCGCAACGGCCCGGCGCGTACCGCTACTGGGACGGCACGCAGTGGACAGCCCACACTTCAACGCCGCCGGCAGCGGGCTTCTCGCCGGCCGCCGCGTGGCCGGAGCCCACCGAGGCCGCCCGGCCGGACGGGTTCGCCATCGGGTCGCTCATCCTGGGCATCATTGGTGGGGCCTTCCTGGCGGTGATCCTCGGGTTCGTGGCCCGGGGCCGGATCAGGCGATCGGCCGGGGCCCGCACCGGCACGGGACTGGCCACGGCCGGCATCATCCTCGGATCCGCCTGGATGGCACTGGTGGCCATCGCCGTCGTCCTGGGCCTCACCGGCGCTCTGGAACAGACCAACACCGAGCGGTACGGCAGCGGCGAGGAACGTCAGCTGGCGGCGCTGGTCGACCGGATGGAACACGCTCTCAAAGACAAGACCCCGGACGTGATGTGCGGCACCCTGTTCACCGCGGAGCTCAAGGACGAGTTGGGCGGCGACAGATGTGGGGACGTCTTCCGGTCCGACGGCGTCCAGGTCGACATCAGGATCAAACGCCTCGAGATATTCGGGGACACAGCGAGAGCCCTCACCTCCGAACTCGGCGAGATCGTGACCATGACCTTCCGCAAGGTGGACGGCATCTGGCTGGTCGACGGCTTCTCGTGATGAGCTCCATCGGTTCATCAGCGCCTGAACCGCGGCAACTGAAACCGTCGGCGGCCGTCCCGATCGTCGATTTGCAGAAGGCTGCCCTCCAGGGGCGGTTTCTGCAAAGTCGGCCTCGCCGAACCGGGTAGCGCAGCGCGGGCCCGGGCTTAGCGGGGCGCGTCTGGCCGACCATGAAGAAACCTTCAGGCGATGCTCACCGTGGCTTTAAGTCCGGGGAGATGAGTTCGGCATGGTCAAGGAATCGTCTACGAGGCTGCTTCACCTTTGGCGGGAACGGGCGGCGGGGCTGCCCTGGCGTCGGATCGGGATCGGGTTCGCCGTGGTGGTGGCCCTTCTGGTCACCGTGGCGCCGTTGCGGCGGGCGGCGGGCCTCGGGACGAGCCGGGTCATCCTCTGGCTGGCGTCGCCGATCACGCCGTTCGTCCCGGACTTCGACAGCCTGGAGACGACCCGGGTGCTGGCCGCCGACGGTTCCGAACTGGCCGCCCTCTCCGGCGACCACGGCCGCCGCGAGGTCATCGAGCTCGATGCCATTCCCGAGCACGTCCGCCGGGCCGTCCTCGCCGCCGAGGACGCCGAGTTCTACCACCACAGCGGGACCGACCCGCTGGCCATCCTCCGGGCCGTCGGCAGGACCGCCCTCGGCCAGACACAGGGCGGAAGCACCATCACCCAACAGCTGGCCAAGCTCAACTACACCGGCAGCCAGCGCAGCCTGTTCCGCAAGGTCCGGGAGGTCTTCTACGCCAGCGCCCTCGAAGAGCGCTACAGCAAGGACGACCTGCTGCAGCGCTACCTCAACCAGGTGTACTTCGGCGAAGGGGCCTACGGCATCTACGCCGCCGCCCACTCGTACTTCGGCGTCGACCCGGCGCAGCTCACCCCGGCGCAGGCCGCCATGCTGGCCGGCAAGATCCAGGCCCCCAGCCGGCTCGACCCCCGCCAGAAGCCCGACGAGGTGCTGAAGCGACGCGACCAGGTCCTGCGGGCGATGGAGCGGCACGGCTGGCTGAGCCGCACCGATTTCGACGCCGCGCTGGCGGAGCCGATGACCCTGGCACCGCCGCAGCCGCCGGGCGTCAACCGGGCCCCCCACTTCGTCGACTTCATCAAGCGGGAAGCCAGCCGGCTCGACGAGCTCGGCGACGACCCCGAGACCCGCAGCACCAGGCTGCTCACCGGCGGCTACACCATCGAGACGACGCTCGACCCCAAGCTGTTCGACGCCACCACCGCCGCCGTCACCGCCCGCCTCGGCGAGCCCGGCGACCCCATCACCGCGGTGGCCAGCGTCGTGCCGGGCGACGGCGCGGTCAACAACCTCTTCGGGGGGGTCGACTACCTCGCCACCCAGTTCGGCTATGCCGACCGGGGGCTCCGCCAGCCGGGCTCCGCCTTCAAGCCGTTCGTGTACATGGCCGCCCTGCGCGAGGGCATCGACCCCCGCAGCGTCTTCGACGGCACCTCGGGGCGCCGCATCCCCTGCTACGGCGACAAGGCCGTCAGGAACTACGCCGGTGAGGACTTCGGCGGCGCCATCGACGTCAACACCGCCATGGCCCGTTCGGTCAACGTCGTCTTCGTCGACCTGGGCTGCCAGGTGGGCGTGCGCGACGTCGTCCGGGCCGCCACCGACGCCGGCATCCCCCGCGACGCCACCGAGGCGCAGGGCGCCATCTTCCTCGGTGGGCTCGACCGGGGGGTCAGCCCCCTCACCATGGCCGCGGCCTACGCCACGTTCGCCTCCGGCGGCATCTACGCCGAGCCGTACGGGATCAAGACCATCCGCGACAGCCGCGGTGAGGTCATCTACGAACACGAGCGCAAGACCCACCGGGCCTTCACCGCCACCGAGACCGCCGTCCTCAACGGCGCCCTCCAGCGGGTCGTCGGCGAGGGCACCGGCCGCGCCGCCGGCATCGGCCGCCCGGTGGCCGGCAAGACCGGGACGACGGAGGAGAACGTCGACGCCTGGTTCACCGGCTACACCCCCCAGGTCGCCACCTCGGTCTGGGTGGGCTACGACCCTGCCAAGCCGATGACCAACGTGCACCGCCGGGCCGTGACCGGCGGCAGCTTCCCGGCCGCCATCTTCGGCGACCTCATGCGGACGGGCCTGTCCGGCGTTCCCGTCCGGGGCCTGCCGGTCGCCTCGCCCGACGTCCTGCACCTCCGGCGCCTCGGTGAGCTGCCACCCCCGCCGCCTCCGCCGCCGGTGCCGGTCGAGATACTCCCGCCCCCGGTCGTCGTGCCGCCCGCTCCGGAGCAGCTCGTCGCTCCCCCGGCCGAGCCGACGCCGGCCCCCACGACACCGCCGGCGCCGAGCACGACCGCCACGACGACCCGGCCGCGGCCGACGTCGACCACAACCACGGCGCCGACGACGACAACGACGACCCGACCGGCAACCACCACCACGACGAAACCGTCCAGTTCAAGCACGACGACAACGGCTACGTCGTGAGCGCCTTCACCATCCACCGGCCGTCGAGGACGGCGTTGCCCTCGTAGTCGTTGTTGAAGTAGGCGTACACGTCGCACCCTTCCGACAGCCACCCGGCGATCACCTCGGCGGGGCGGCGCAGCCGGCGGCCGGTGTAGCGGCCCCAGTACTTGCGGTTCTGAGCATCAGGGCCGTGGAAGCGGACGTACGTCCAGTCGGTGGTCAGCTCCCAGGGGTGGTCGGCCAGCATGTCGTGCAGGCAGAGGGCAGCACCGTGGCGGCGCAGCACGTCGAACACTTCGTCGTGGAGCCACGACGCCTCCCGCAGCTCCACTGCCCAGCGGAGGTCACCGCCCAGGCGGTTGGCTTCGGTGAGGAACTCGTCGAGCCGTTCGGTGTTGCGCTTCCAGCGGGGCGGCAGTTGCACCAGCGTCGGCCCCAGCGAGGAGCCGAGCCGCCGCACCCGGTCGAGATGGTTGGGCAGCCACGAGGCGGAGTCGCGCAGTTTCATGCGATGGGAGCCGAACTGGCCGAGCTTGAGGGCGTAGATGAACCCCGGGGGCGCCTGGGCCGCCCACGACTCCACCGTCTCGGGCGACGGCAACCGGTAGAACGTGGTGTTGAGCTCCACGGTGTCGAAGAGCGTCGTGTAGTAGCGGAACCACTGCTTGGTGGTGAGCTCGGCCGGATACACGAGCCCCCGCCAGTCGCGATACAGCCAGCCGGAGCACCCCACCCGGGCCTCGCCCTCCGTCATGGAAGTAGTGTGCCCGGCCCCTCGCTGTTCTAGGCCGTCCCGCCCGACGCCCTAGTGGTCGCTCGCGGAAATCACGTGGATGTATCGCCGAGTCATTTTCGTTGCTGGCAAGGACGCACGACGAGGCGGAGTAGTTCCTCCGCCGAGGAGGAGGACGCCGCCAGCGGCGAAAATGGCCGGCGAGACGCCACGATGATTTCCGCGAGAGGCCACTACCATGCGTGCGCATGGCGAAGTTCGGACTGGGCCGAGGCCCCGATGCGCTCGTGCTGCCGTTCTTCTCCCATCAGGTCATCGAGTACCTGGCGAGCCTCTACCTCCTCCAGGTCGGCGCGCAGATGGGAGGCCCGGTGGCCGCCCCCTGCTATGTGCTCGGGGCGCTGATGCTGGTGGCCGCCACCTTCAGCGGCAAGCCGCTCGGCGGGGGGCGGCTCCCCCGGCCGATGCACCGCTTCGTCGACATCGCCCTGCTGGTCGGGGTGGCGGCGGCGCCGTTCCTCTTCGGATTCAACGACAACCCGAAGGCCCTCGTCCGACTCGAGGGGCTGGCCGTGGCGCTGGCGCTCCTCATGTGGGTGACCAACTACAACCCGCCCCAGCCCGGCCAGGTCAAGGAGATCGCCCGCGACCTCAAGGGGGTGGCCCCCCGGATGGCCGGGCGGGCTGTCGGCCGCCGGGCCGCCCGCCGGCGCCCGAGGAGCTAGCGGCGACGGCGGTTGCGACGACGCATCGCGAAACCGTTCAGCCGCTGCATCCGTTCCACGTCACGACGGCGGATCACCATGATCCAGACCCAGCCCGTGGGCACGACGATCGGGGCCATGACGAGGGCGCCGACGATCGGCGGGAACGGCGCAGCCGCGATGAAGATGGCCGACACCACCAGCGTGATGAGGAAGAAGACCCCGAACGCGCTGTCCAGCCGCTGCCACTCCGCATCCGTCGGGACCCGCCGCCGGGCATCGCTCACGACGGCCTAGGCGTCGCCGGCCAGTGGTTCGCTCCAGACCCGGGACGACATGTCGAACGCCGCCAGCGCACCCTGGAGCCGGTGGGCGAGGCGCTGCTCAGCCGGCGTCAGTGCCACGACCGAACCGGAATCGAAGTGTTCCAACACGAGCCGCAGTACGTTGGCCAGTCGGACCTCGCGACCGACTGTCGCCTCGAACTCGCACGTCATCCGGCCTCGTGTCTCCCCCTGCCAGCGGTTCTCGCCCCTGAAAACGGTACCGCAGGCAGTGGCGTATCGAAATGATTCCCGACGTCAGGGTTCACAATCCGTCGGGTCGGTCGGGAACCTGGCGTGTCATCATGGACGCGAGAGAGAGGGCCAGAGATGCGCCGCTGGATACTGCTGTTGACCGTCGTCGCGCTGACAACCCTGCCGACGACACCCGCCGGAGCGGCGGGGAGCGTGGCCTACTGCTTCCACACCTGGACCGACACGGCCTCGCCCGGCGTCTCCACGACGCCGGCCCGCTCCACGTTCACCAGCAACGGTGAGAAATGGGACCTGCTCTGCGCGGGGCTCGTGCGGGGCCACGAGGTGACCGGCCGCGGCACCTTCGGCGAGCACGGCGTGATCGAAGGCACCTGTTCCGCCGGCCAGGGCGTGGTCAACTTCGCCTTCACGATCCCGACGGCCGGCGGCGAGCAGAAGTTCGCCCTCAAGTTCGAATTCGTCTATGGCCCCGGGGGCGGGACGGCGCGGACCGCGGACTTCCCCGGCGTCTTCGTGTTCTTCCCGACGGCCGGTGACTGCACGAACGAGCCGGTCACCGAGTTCAAGGTCATCCGGAACGCCATACTCGTCAGCTGACGCCGTCCGGTCGAGAGCTAACCCGATTCCTTCGGGTCGTCTGCCGCGGTCAAGCCGTCGGCGGCGGGCAGGCGCCCACCGGGCCCGGTCAGCTCGTCCGGGTCGATCTCACTGAAGTCATCGCCCTGCGCCTTGGTTTCCTCGCCCTCGTAGGGCTCCTTCTCACGATCCATGAGGAGAGTGGTACCCCGCCCTCCGCACCGGCAACCGAGGGTTTGTCGGGCGGTCACCCAGGGAATCCGCTCATCAATGGCTGATCGCGCCCCGGATCCGCGGATGCTGGCCGTCCTCAAGCGGGCGGTGGGTGTACTGGGCGATGCCGACATCCCCTTCGCGCTGGCCGGGAGCATGGCGTGCTGGGCCCTCGGCGGGCCGCCGTCGCGCCACGACGTCGACGTGGCCATCATGCACTCCGACGCCGACCGGGCCCTCGAGGTGCTGGAGGGCGCCGGCTTCCGGGTCGAGAAGGCGCCGGAGGGTTGGCTGTACAAGGCCTGGGACGACGAGATCCTCGTCGATCTCATCTGGGCGCCGATGGGCCTGCTGGTGACCGACAAGGTCCTGAGCGCCGCGCCGATGGTCAATGTCGACGGCATGGAGCTGCCGGCGTTGTCTCCCACCGACGTCCTCACCTCGAAGCTGCTGGCCCTCAACGAATCGCATCTCGACTTCGAAGGCCTGCTGGCCATCGTGCGGGGCGTCCGGGAGCAGGTGGACTGGCCGGAGCTGCGCCGCCGGACGGCCGAGAAGCCGCTGGCCCGTTCCTTCCTCTTCATGGCCGGGGAGCTGGGCCTCATCTCCGAGGACGCACGGTCAGACTCAGGGGCGAGGAAGGGGGCGGCGTGACCGACGCCGACCTCGGGGCCTTGACGGAGGAGACGCGCCGGGCCCTGGCCGAGGACCCCCGTCTCGGCCAACTCGACGTCTGCATCACCTTGCGGGGGCGCCGGGCGCTCTTGACCGGGCACGTCGTGACGAGGGACCGGCAGGAACTCGTCGCCGCGGTGGTGGCCGAGCATCTGCCCGGCTACGAGATCGACAACGCCACGACCACCCTCGAGAACCTGCCCGAGCCACCGGACGCGGCCGAGGAGGACCTGGGAGCCCGCCGATGATCCACGTTGCCGCGGCCGGAGACATCCACTTCGCCCCCGACGCGGCAGGCACGCTGAGGCCCCACCTGGAGCATCTCGGCGAACGGGCCGACCTTCTGCTCCTCGCCGGCGACCTGACCCGGCTCGGCACCCCCGAAGAGGCCAAAGCGCTGGCCGATGAACTGGCCGACATCGACGTCCCGATGGTGGCGGTGCTGGGCAACCACGACTACCACTGCGATCAGGCCGGTGAGGTGACCGCCATCCTCGAAGGCATCGGTGTGCACGTGCTGGAGGGCACGTCCGTGGTGATCCCGATCCGGGACATGACCGTCGGCGTGGCCGGAACGAAGGGGTTCGGCGGCGGCTTCGCCGGCGCCTGCGGGTCCGAGTTCGGCGAGCCGGAGATGAAGGCCTTCATGGCCCACTCCCGCGGGCTGGCCGACCGGCTCGAGAGCTGCCTCAGCGCGCTCGACACCGACATGAGGATCGCGCTGCTCCACTACGCCCCCTGCCCCGACACGCTGATGGGAGAACGGCTCGAGATCTTCCCCTTCCTCGGGTCGCACCTCCTCGGCGAAGCGGTCGACCGGGGTGGCGCCACGCTCACGCTGCACGGCCACGCCCACCGGGGCACCGAACGGGGCCTGACGGCCGGGGGCCGCCACGTCCGGAACGTCGCCCAGCCCGTGATCGGCCACGCCTACGCCCTGTACTGCCTCCATCCCGACGCCGATGGTGCCGATCCCGAGTGCCCCACGCCGGCGACGGCGATGGCCACCCGCCCGTAACCCCGGCTACCGGCTCTTGATGTCGAACAGCTCGGGGAGCGCCGGGTCATAGTTGACGCTGACCCAATGTTCGTCGCTCGGCCCGTAGACCTCGACCCGCGTGAAGTTCGGCGCCGCCGTCCCCAGGATCGTCGGGTGGTCGATCCGGAACGTGTGCGTGTCGCCGTGCACGTAGATCACCGGCCGGCCCCAGGCCTGCACTTCGGCCAAAAGCGCCTCCATGTAGGTCTTGAACCCCGTCTTGCTCGCCCGGCTGGTGGCGTCGGGCGGGAAGCCGGGGTTGGCGTGGCTGAGGATCACGACGGCGGCGCTGTCGCGAGCCTTGGCCGCCTCGAAGGCCGCCTTCATCCAGGCGATGTTGGCGGCGTTGCGGGGCCCGAAC
>Ga0196962_10000794_pt1 | contig 11498 bp, 9 predicted proteins | sample S3v_20metaG_FD_183186 | JGI IMG/M metagenome (GOLD analysis project Ga0196962, IMG submission 183186) | Soil microbial communities from Anza Borrego desert, Southern California, United States - S3+v_20 | ecosystem: Environmental > Terrestrial > Soil > Desert | place: USA: California | collected... | reverse complement strand
CGATCGGCGGCACGACGAGCGACTACGCGGGCGTGACGCCCGACGCCCCGGCCGGCGAGGCGGAGCGCCCGGTGGTGGAGGCCGGCGGCGGCGAGGCCGAGGGCCAGGAGCAGACGGAGGCCGAGCTCGCCGAAGGAGCGACGGTGCGCGACCAGCCGCCGAGCGACGCCGAGCGGCAGATCGGCGACGCGATCGAGGCGCAGGACCAGCCGGCCAGGGGGGAGACCCCGGAGCCGCTCGCTCCCGGCGACGACCGCATCGCCGACGGCTCGGAGGGACTCGTCCCGCCGGCCGGCCAGGAGGGCGGCGGCATCTCGGGCCGCCCCGGCGCGACGCTCGACGACGCCGCGCCGACCCCGGGCGTGCCGGCCACCGGCTCGCCGGCCACCGAGCCGCGCACGGGCGACGACGAGGACCGCGCCTCGGGCTGATCCGCCGCGCCGCGGATCGCGGCTCCGCGCTGGTCCGGGCGCGCGCCGGCGCCGTATCCCCGTCGTGCGCCTGGGCTTCGCCGTCAAGGTGCTCGGCGAGGGCGGCCTGCCGAGCCACGACACCCGCCGCTGGCAGTCGGGCCCGCACCTGCGCCGGTCGCTGGAGGCGCTGCACGCGGTGATCGGCTACTGCGAGCGCCACGGGATCGGCATGTACCGGATGACCGCGTCGCTCGCGCCGTACGCGACGCACCCCGATCTGCCGCAGTTCCACGGGCAGGTCGAGGAGTGCCGGAACGACCTGGCGGCGCTCGGCGCGTCCGCCCGGGCCGCCGGCGTGCGGCTCTCGACCCATCCGAGCCAGTACATCGTGCTCAACTCCGGCGATGCGGACGTGCAGGCGGCCGCGGTCCGCGACGTGGAGCTGCAGGCGGCGATCCTCGACGCGATGGAGCTCGGGCCGGAGGCGGTCTGCGTCCTGCACGTCGGCGGGGCCGCGGGCGGCCTCGACGCGGCGATGGACCGCTTCGAGGCCGGGCTCGCGCGCGTCTCGGACCGCGCGCGCGAGCGGCTCGCGATCGAGAACGACGACCGCACGTTCGGCCTCGGGCACGTCATGGCGCTCCACCGCCGCACCGGCCTGAAGGTGGTCTGGGACATCCTCCACCACCACTGCCACGACCCCGACGGCATCCCCGACCGGGCGGCGCTCGAGCTGGCCCTGTCGACGTGGCCGGCCGGCGTGCGGCCGAAGATCCACTACTCGACGCCGAAGACGGCGATGGAGGAGCGCCGGGTCCGCGTCGGCCGGCGGGTGGAGCGGTCGTGGGTGCTGCCCCAGCTCCGCGCGCACGCGGACACGATCGACCCGATCGCCTTCGAGCAGTTCGTCCGGGAGACGGCCGCCGGCCTCGACTTCGACGTCATGCTGGAGGCGAAGGCGAAGGACCTCGCGCTCCTGCGGCTGCGCGAGCACCTGCGCTCGCGCGGGATCGCCGTCACGTAGGTGATCCGGACCTCGGCGCCGAACTCCCGGAGGAGGCTGCGCCACCGAGGGCTCCGGGCCCCACGACCACGCACACCACGGATCGGTGACACGACGTGATGGAGAGTCGACCCACATCGGCCACAATACGAACGAGCGGATGAGCACGCTGGTGGGCATGTCCTTGGGCGGGCGGTACCGGCTCGACGCCCGGATCGGCGCCGGCGGGATGTCGACGGTCTACCGCGCGTTCGACATGACGCTGGAGCGGCTGGTCGCGGTGAAGCTCATGCACCGCGAGATCGCCTCGGACTCCGACCAGCTCGAGCGCTTCCGCCGCGAGGCCCGCTCGGTCGCCCAGCTCAGCCATCCGCACATCGTCGGGGTGATCGACGCGGGCGAGGAGGACGGCCGGCCGTTCATCGTCTTCGAGTACGTCGAGGGCGAGACGCTCAAGACCCGCATCCGCCGCATGGGCCGCCTGCCGGTCGACGAGGCGATCGCGTACGCCATCGAGATCGCTCGCGCGCTGGGCGCGGCGCACGCCCGCGGCATCGTCCACCGCGACATCAAGCCGCAGAACGTGCTCGTGGACGAGGAGGGCTCGGCCAAGGTCACGGACTTCGGCATCGCCCGCTCGCTCGACGACGACGGCCTGACCGCCGACGGCCGGGTGCTCGGCACGACCGACTACGTGTCGCCGGAGCAGGCGCTCGGCCACGACGTCAACGGCCAGAGCGACATCTACTCGCTCGGCGTCGTGCTGTTCGAGATGCTCACCGGCGACGTGCCGTTCCACGGCGAGAACCAGGTGTCCGTGGCGATGAAGCACGTGCGCGAGGACATGCCGGACGTCCAGGAGCTCCGCCCGGAGGTCTCCGCCGGGCTCGCGGCCGTGCTCGACCGGATGACGGACAAGGACCTCGGCCACCGCCACCCCGATGCGGCGAGCGTCGTGGCCGACCTCGAGGACGCGCTCGCGCTCGAGCTGTCGCGCACCGGCCAGGCGACGGGCGAGGCCACGGCCGTCCTGCGGACGCTGCCCGCGGCGAAGCAGCGGCGCCTGCCGCTGCGGCTGCGCCTCCGCATCCCGGTCGTCGTCCTCGCGGGGCTGATCGCGCTGTCGGGCGCCGTGCTCTACCTGCTCGCGAAGGAAGGGGTCGACCGCACGCAGCGCGGCGCCGGCGCGGGGCGGATCGTGGCGCCGCCCGGCGAGCGCATCGTGTCGGTGAAGCGCACCTCGGCGCACGACTTCGACCCGCTCGCCGACCAGACGGAGCACCCGGAGGAGGCGCGCCTCGCCGTCGACCAGGACCCCGGCACGCAGTGGACGACCGAGACGTACACGAACAACGTGCTCAACAAGCCGCGCGGCGAGCCGGGCGTCGGCCTCTACGTCGACGCGGAGCCGCGCGTGGACGCGACCGCGGTGGAGATCCAGACCCCGAGGCCCGGCTGGCGCATGGAGCTCTTCGCCGCCCGCGAGCGCCCGCCGGAGGCCGAGTGGCCGAGCCCGGTCTGGACGCGGGTCGGCGGCGGCGCCGTCGTCCGGCGCAAGATGCGCTTCGACCTGCAGACCGGCGGACGGTCGTTCCGCTACTACCTCGTGTGGATCACCCAGCTGCCGCCCGACGAGGGTCGCGTGGAGATCACGCAGGCCACGCTGTTCGCGCCCGAGCGCGAGTGAGCGACGGAGGCGTGGCCCGGCCTCGTTCTCCGCCCCGGAGCGCGCCGAGTCCTAGAACGCGTGGCCCGCGCGCTCGGCGCGGTGGCGATCCACGGCCCAGCCGAGCAGCCGGTCGCACACCTCCGCCCACGGGACGCCGGCCGCCGCCCACAGCTTCGGGAACGCGCTCGTGGGCGTCATCCCGGGCAGCGTGTTGAGCTCGTTGACCAGCACGCGCCCGCCGTCCTCCACGAAGAAGTCGACGCGCGCGAGGCCCGCGCAGCCGACCCGCGCGAAGGTCTCCACGGCGAGGCGGCGCACCGTCTCGGCCACGTCGTCCTCCACCCGCGCCGGCACCTGCAGCTCCATCCCGCCGTCGGCGTACTTCGCCTCGAAGTCGTACCAGCCCGCGCCCTTGAGCAGCACGATCTCGCCCGGCACCGACGCCCGCGGGTCGTCGAGGCCCATCACCGCGCACTCGACCTCGAGGCCGTCCGAGAACGCCTCGGCGATCACCAGGCCGTCGTGGGCGAACGCGCTCTCCAGCGCCTCGCCGAGCGCCCCGGCGTCCTCGACCTTGGCGATGCCCACCGAGGAGCCGAGGCGGGCGGGCTTGACGAACAGCGGCAGGCCCAGCTCCGCGAGCTCGGCGCGCACGGCGCCCGGGTCCACCCGCCAGCGCGCCTCGCGGACGCCGCGGTAGCGGACCTGCGGCACGCCGGCCGCGGCCATGACGTCCTTGAAGACGATCTTGTCCATGCAGAGCGAGGACGCGAGCACGCCGGCGCCGACGTACGGCACGTCGAGCAGCTCGAGCAGCCCCTGCACCGTGCCGTCCTCCCCGAACGGCCCGTGCAGGACCGGGAAGGCCACGTCCGCGTCCAGCAGCCCGCCCCCGGGGCGCAGCGCGAGCTCCTCCCCGTCCGGCCCGCTCCACGCGCCGTCGCGCCCGAGCAGGACCGGGACGACGTCGTGCCCCGCCGCCGCGACGCCGTCCATGACCGCCGCCGCGGAGGTCAGGGAGATCTCGTGCTCGGACGACCGGCCGCCCTGCAGGACCGCGACCCTCACGGAGCCGGCACCTCGGGCGTGGGGACGGGCGTGGGAGTCGGCTCGGCGAGCCGGCCGACGCGGATGACGACCTGCGAGCCGGGCGGCGCGGTCGCGCCGGGCGCCGGGTCCTGCCCGACCACGATGCCGTCCTGCGTCGGGTCGGGGACCGCCTCGTCGCGGACGACGACCTCGAACCCGAGCTCCTCGAGCGAGGCGACGGCCTCGTCCACCGGCACGCCGGCGGTCGTGACGTCCGGCACCTCGACCTCGGGCGGCGCGATGGCGACGACGAAGGCCACGGTGCTGTCCCTGGGCACGGAGGCCCCCGCCGCCGGGTCCTGCTCGATGACGAGCCCAGGCTCGGTGTCCGTCGACTCCTGCTCGGAGACCTCCGCCACGAGCCCGGCCGCGGCCAGCGCGCGCTCGGCGGACGCGCGCGAGGCGCCGACGAGGTTGGGCACCTCGACGAGCTCCTGCCCGCGGGACACGACGAGCGTCACGCGCGTGCCGCGCTCGACCACGGAGCCCTCCGGCGGCGAGGCCTCGATCACGCGGCGGCGCTCGACGGAGTCTGAGAACTCGCGCCGCACGCGCACCCGGAACCCCGCGTCCTGCAACTGCGCCTCCGCGGCGGTGCGCGTCAAGCCGACGACGGCCGGGACCGGCGCTTCGCCCGGACCGCCGGACACGGAGATCGTCACCGTCGAGCCCTCCGGCGCCTCCTCGCCGGCAAGCGGCTCCTGCGAGACGACGCGGTCGCGCTCGACCGTCGCGGACTGGACGGTGAGGATGCGCACCTCGAAGCCGCGGTTCTGCAGCGTCTGGGCGGCGGCGTCGCCCTGCCGGCCGGTCACGTCGGGCACGACGCGCGGCTCCGCGCGCAGCAGCAGCCAGGCGCCGAGGCCGGCCCCCGCCAGCGCGAGCAGGATCAGGATCCACACGATGACCGTGCGCCACGTGCGCCGGTCGGCGGCCTCCAGCGCCGCGACCGGGTCGCGCTCGGGCAGCGTCGCGGCGGTGCGCCCGTCGCCCGCCATCGCGTGCTGGAGGGCGGCCGCGAACGCGTCGGCGTCCTGGAAGCGGCGGGCCGGGTCCTTCTCGAGCGCGTGCATGACGACCGCGTCGAGCGCGGGCGGGACGTCGGGATTGAGCTGGGCCGGCGGCACGGGGTCCTCGGAGACGTGCTTGAGGGCGATCGTCACGGGCGACTCGCCCGTGAACGGCACGTGGCCGGTCAGCAGCTCGTAGAGGACGACGCCGATCGAGTAGAGGTCGCTGCGCGCGTCGACCGGATGGCCCTGGGCCTGCTCCGGCGACAGGTACTGCGCCGTCCCCATGATCGAGCCGGTCTCGGTCATGTCCGACGCGCCGGCCCGGGCGATCCCGAAGTCCGTGACCTTCGCGCGCCCCTCGTCGTCGACGATGACGTTGTGCGGCTTGATGTCGCGGTGGACGATCCCGCGGCGATGCGCGAAGCGGGCGGCCTTGAGGATCTGCACGACGAGGGAGACCGCCAGCGCCGGGTCGAGCGCCCCGTGGTCATGGACCAGCTGCTTGAGCGAGCGGCCCGGCAGGTACTCCATCGCGATGTAGTACGTGCCGTCCCACTCGCCGCGGTCGAAGACGCCGACGACGTTCGGGTGCTGGAGCCCGGCCGCGCTCGAGGCCTCGCGGCGGAAGCGCTCGACGAACTCCTCGTCGCGGGCGAAGCGCGGGTGGAGCAGCTTGAGCGCGACCTTGCGGCCGAGCTGCGTGTCGTCGGCGCACCAGACGTCGGCCATCCCGCCCGAGCCGATGCGGTTGACGACCCGGTAGCGGCCGTCGATCAGCATGTCGCGCGCGATGCCAGTCACTGGCGCGACCCCAGCGCCTCGAGGACGGCCTTGGCGATCGGCGCGGCGACCGTGCCGCCCGTGCCGCCCTGGACGCGCTCCAGGGTGACCGCCACCGCCACGTCGGAGGTGAAACCGATGAACCAGGGCTGGTTGAGGCCGGACAGGTTGAGCTCGGCGGTGCCGGTCTTGCCGGCCACCTCGACGCCGCCGAGCGCGGCCGCCGTGCCCGTGCCCTCGCGCACGACCTGCTTCATCATCGCGGTGAGCTCCTCGGCGGTGCCGCGGGAGACGACGCGGGCCGCGACCTCCGGCTCCGCCTCCTCCACGGTGCGCCCGTCCGCGTCGATCGCCCGGCTCATCAGGTACGGCTTCATGCGGCGGCCGCCGTTGGCGATCGTGGCCGCCACCTCGGCCATCTGCAGCGGCGTCGCGAACAGGTCGCCCTGGCCGATCGCGACGCGGCCCAGGTCGACTTCGCGACGCGTCACGGGGGTGAGCCTGCCGCGCTTGCGCACGCCCGACGCCGACATCTGGTCTTCCGGGTAGTCCATCGGCGGCTTCGCGTAGAACCCGAAGCGCTCCATGTAGGCCTGCATCCGGCGCCGGCCGACCTCGAGGCCGACCTCGGCCCAGACGGTGTTGACCGAGTTGGTCAGCGCCGTGGTGAGGTCGATCGCGCCGAAGCTCTGGCCGCCGAAGTTGTTCAGCGGCACGCCCGAGACGATCTTCCCGTTGTTGCCGTCCACCACCGACCCCGGCTCGTAGCGGCCGGAGTCGAGCGCCGCCGCGGCGGTCACGACCTTCATCGTCGAGCCGGGCGGATAGCCGTTCTGGGTCGCGCGGTTCAGCAGCGGGGCGTTGGCGTCGTCCGTGGTCAGCCGGCGGAAGTCCTCCTGCAGCCGGTTGGGGTCGTACGCGGGGGTCGACGCGAGCACGCGCACGGCGCCCGTGTGGACGTCGAGCGCCACGACGGCGCCCTTGCGGCCGGCGAGCGCCGCGATGGCGGTCTGCTGCGCGCCCGCGTCGAGCGTCGTGCGGACGTCGTAGCCCTCCTGGCTGCGGCCGAGGATCGACTCCACGGCGGTGACCAGCTCGGTCCGGCGGCCGGTCAGCTCGTCGTTGCGGGAGCGCTCGAGGCCCGCGCGGCCCAGGTCGATGTAGGCGTAGCCGACGGCGTGCGCGAACAGCTCGCCGGTCGGGTAGCGGCGCACGTACGTCTCGCCCGGGCCGCGGACCGAGCGCGCCAGCAGGCGGCCGTCGGCGCTGCGGATGGCGCCGCGGCGGATCTCCTGCTCCTCGAGGATCGTGCGGGCGTTGCGCGGGTTGTCGCGCAGCTGCTCGGCCTCGAACACGGTCCAGCGCGAGGTGAAGCCGATCAGCACCGCGAACAGCACGATCACGAGGCCGTAGAGCCGGAGGACGGGGGCGTTCACCGGGTGCGCTCGGGCCTCCGGGCCCGGTCGGAGACGAGCAGCAGCAGCGCCAGCAGGATGAAGTTGGCGAGGATCGAGGAGCCGCCGTACGAGACGAACGGCAGCGTCACCCCGGTGAGCGGGATCACCTTCGTGACGCCGCCGACGATGACGAAGACCTGCAGCGCGAACACGGCGGTCAGCCCGGTGGCGAGCAGCTTCGAGAACGAGTCCTGCGCGCGCACGGCCGTGGCGAAGCCGCGCTCCACGAACAGCAGGTAGACGAGCAGCAGCCCGCAGGCGCCGGCGAGCCCGAGCTCGTTCGTGATCACCGCGTAGATCAGGTCCGTGTGCGGCGCCGGGAGGATCGACTGGCCCGTCGGGAGGTTCAGCGTCGCCTGTCCGAAGCCGGTGCCGAACAGCCCGCCGTCGGCCTGCGCGAACAGCGACTGCGCGATCTGGTAGGAGCCGCCGGGCTTGTCGTAGAGCTGCGGGTCGAACGGGTCGCGCCAGGTCGCGATGCGATCCTCGACGTGGCCGACCGTCGACGCGAAGAACCACGCGCCCACGGCGAACATCCCCATCCCGATCACCGCGAACGACAGGCGGTTCGTCGCGACGTAGAGCAGCGCGAGGAAGCCGCCGAAGAACATCAGCGACGAGCCGAGGTCGCGGATGAAGACGAGCATGAGCATCGCCCCGCCCCAGACGACGAGCAGCGGCCCGAAGTGCTTCAGCGGCGGGATCGTCACGCCGAGGAACCGCCGCGCGCCGAGGATCAGGACCTGCCGCGTGTCGCGCAGGTAGGCGGCGAGGAAGATGACGATGGCGATCTTCCCGAACTCGGCCGGCTGGAAGGAGACCGGCCCGAGCTCGACGCCGAGGTAGGCGCCGTTGACCTGCTGGCCGATGCCCGGGACGCGCGGCAGCAACAGCAGCAGCAGACCCGCGGCCGCGACCGTGTAGCGGTAGCGCTCGAGCACGCGGAAGTCGCGCAGGAAGACCATCGTCGCGGCGAACAGCACGAGCCCGACGACGAACCACTGCGCCTGCTCGCGCGCGAGGTCCTCGTCCAGCCGGTAGATCACGACGAGCCCGAAGCAGGCGAGGACGGCGACGAGCGGGAACAGGTACGGGTCCGCGTGAGGCAGCGTGAAACGGATCGCGAGATGCCCGGCGAAGCACAGGCCGAGGAACACGGCGCCGTACGTCAGCGAGACGTCCGACTGCACGCCCGACTGCTGGATGAAGATCGCAGCGAAGCCGGCGGTGAGCAGGAGCGAGGCGGGGACGAGGGCCAGCAGCTCGCGGTTGCGGGCGCTCACTCCAGCCGGCCCCTCTCGAGCGCGATGACGAGGTCCTCCGCGTCGTCGCGCGACCGCAGCTTGTGGTCGGTGAAGGTCGAGCGGCGGGCGGGCGGCACCTGCTCGAGCGTCACGCCCGAGCCGGCGTAGCGCTCGTACAGCCGCACCCCGCCGGGCAGCTCGTACGGCAGCCCGCGGTAGATCGTGATCGTGCGCCCGTCCTCGCGGTCGGTGCCGATGAAGTAGACGAGGCGGGAAGCCATCCAGCCCCCGACGAGCACGGGGGACAGCAGGAGGAGGGCCACGGCCACGCTGCGGACCGCGCGGCGGATCCGGCGCGGTCGGCGGCCGCGGCGCGGCGCGGGGCGCGCGCCGTCCGGCAGCGGGACGGTGCGGGGAGGAGGCTCGCGGGCCGGCGCCGCCGCCTCGCGCCGCTCCTCGGTGCTCGTGCGGTCCTCGCTGCGGCGCAGCGCCGGGAGGGCGACCGTGCCCGTCCGGCGGTACTCCGCCTCCGCCTCGTCGCTCGCGCGGGCGTCGTGACGGAGCGCGCCCTGGTCCCCCTCCGGGGCGTCGTCCTCGAAGGTGCGGTACTCAGCCGTCGCCGCCGTGTCCGCGTTGCGGCCGCGGCGGTCGTCGACCTGCTCGAGCCGGAACAGGACGACCGTGATGTTGTCCCGGCCACCGGCGTCGTTGGCCGCCGCGATCAGCCGCCGCCCGGTCTCGTCGAGCGAGCCGCCCGACTCCAGCAGGCGCTTGAGCTCGGCCTCGTGGACCATCGAGGTGAGGCCGTCGGAGCAGACGAGGAACACGTCGCCCGGCCGCGCCGGATAGACGTCGAGGTCGACCTGCACCGTCGGCTCGGGGCCCAGCGCGCGGGTGATGACGGAGCGCTGCGGATGCGCCTCCGCCTGCTCCTCCGTCAGCTTCCCCCGCGCGACGAGCTCGCCCACGAGCGAGTGGTCGCGCGTGAGGCGCACGAGGTCGCCGCCGCGGTACAGGTAGCAGCGGGAGTCGCCGACGTGGGCGACGACGACCGCGTCGTCCGCCACGTACGCCGCCGTGAGCGTCGTGCCCATCCCGGCGCGTTGCGTGTCGGAGCGCGAGCGCTCGTGGATGCGCCGGTTCGCGCGCTCGATCACCTGCACGAGGCGCTCGCGCGGATCGCCGTCCGGCAGCCCGCCCTCGAACGCGCGGACGGCCATCTCCGACGCCACCTCGCCCGCCTGCGCACCGCCCATGCCGTCGGCGACCACGAACAGCGGCGCCCGCACGTAGTAGTTGTCCTCGTTGCCCTGGCGCTGGCGGCCCAGGTCGGAGGCGTGGAAGTGCTCGGCGATCCGCAGCATGGGTCAGCGCTCGAAGGTGAACTCGGAGTCGCCGATCCGGATCCTGTCGCCGACGTGGAGGGGCTGGGGACCGCGCAGCGGCTCGCCGTTCAGGTAGGTCCCGTTCGTGGACCCGAGGTCTTCCAACACCATGACATCCCCGTGCGGGACGAGCCGCGCATGGCGCGCGGACGCGAACGAGTCCTCGAGCACGATGTCGGCCTGGTCGCCGCGGCCGAGCAGCGCGCCCTCGGTCAGGTCGAAGGCCGCGCCCGACTGCAGCCCCGCCGCGGAGTCCACCCGCAGCAGCGGCGCGCCGCCGTCGTCGTCCTGCGGCCCGCGCCCGGCGACGTGCAGGCCCGTCGCGTCCACGGGCGCCGGGCCGGCGGTCTGCACGTCGGCGTTGCGGCGCAGGTCGCGCCACGCGGAGCGGACGGTCCAGAGCAGGAAGAGGTAGAGCACCGCGAGGAACCCGAACTTGAGCGCGACGGCGACGGGGTCGAGCACGGCGGGCCCTACTCCAGCTCGAATACGACGCGCGACGTGCCGAGCTCGATCGTGTCCCCGGGCGCGAGCGACTGGGGACGGGACGGATCGAGCCGCCGGCCGTTGACCTTCACGCCGTTCGTGGAGCCGAGGTCGCGGACGATCCAGGAGCCGCCCGACGGGCGGACCTCGGCGTGCCGGCGCGAGACGTTCGCGTCGTCGACGACGATGTCGCACTCGCGCGACCGCCCGAGCACGGCGCCCCGCGACCCGAGGAGCTCCGTGCGGCCGTCGACGCGCAGGCGCGCGGTCGCGCGGCGGGGATCCGGCTCGCGCAACGGCTCGGACAGGCGCTCGGAGGTCGAGTAGACCATCGTGTGCCCCTCCTCGGCCTGGCGCGCCCCCATCGCCGGGTCATCGTGCGGGCGCACGAGCCGCGCCTGGATCCCGAACTGGCCCAGCCGCAGGCGCTCGTCCGTCTTGAACACGATCTCGGGCGGGGTCAGCAGCGCCAGGCGCTCCCTCCGCGCGTGCTCGAGCAGATAGCCGGACAGCTCGCGCCGCAACTCCTCCTCGTAGCTCGACACGTGCTCGCGGTCCTCGGGCGACAGCCAGACGGAGTACTCGTTCGGCACGTACGTGCGGCTGAGGGAGACGACCTTGTGCTCCTCCATCTCGCGGGCGAGCTTGCGCGCGATCTCGACCGGGCGAACCTCGGACTTGAAGGCGCGCGAGAACGTGCCCTCGACGAGGCCGGCGAGCTTGGACTCGAGATTGCGCAGCACGCTCATCGCGCCTACCCGCTTGCGGCGCGCACGGTGCACCGGTTCATGTGGAGAGTATGGACGGTCCCGGCGCGCCGCCACCTGGCGTTCTGCCCGTCCGGCCGGTGAAGGCATGCGCCGCGAAGCCCCGGTCGCGGTGGGCGGCGGCCGCTTGCGGCCGCTCGCGCGCGCCCGTCCAGGGCCGGCGCTCACGGCTCGCCGGGCGCGTCGTCGTCG
>Ga0196962_10000793_pt1 | contig 11499 bp, 8 predicted proteins | sample S3v_20metaG_FD_183186 | JGI IMG/M metagenome (GOLD analysis project Ga0196962, IMG submission 183186) | Soil microbial communities from Anza Borrego desert, Southern California, United States - S3+v_20 | ecosystem: Environmental > Terrestrial > Soil > Desert | place: USA: California | collected... | reverse complement strand
CGCTTCCTCGCCGCGGCGCGCGACGGCGACCTCGACGGGCTCGTCGCGCTGCTCGCGGCCGATGCCGTGCTCGTCGGCGACGGCGGCGGGCGCGCGCGGGCGATCCCGCGGCCGATGCGCGGCGCGGCCGCCGTGGCACGCGCGATGCTGTCCTTCTACCGCCTGGCCGAGGAGTGGGGCGTGACGCTGCTGCCGGCGACGGTGAACGGCCAGCCCGGCGTGCGCGGGATGGACGCGGAGGGCCGCGTGGTCGCCGTCGCCGGCTTCGACGTCGCCGGCGGGGCGATCCGCACGATCCACTCCGTCGTCAACCCCGACAAGCTGCGCCACCTCGGCCCGGTGTCCGACGTGGCGCTGCGCCCGGCGGCGCGGTGAGTGAGGCTCAGACCTGCGGCGCGGCCGGCCAGACGCGCGGGAGGCGCTCCATCCGCCCGCGCTCGGCACGGCGGAGCTCGCGCGCGCGCTCGTGGATGCGGAGGAGCAGGTCCGCGCTCGGGCGGAACGGGTCGGCGACCCCGTGCCCGTCGTCGAGGGACACGGCGGCCCACAGCTCGTCGCCCACCTCGGCGAGGAGCACGACGCCGCGCGGCGGCCGGCTCGAGTCGAGATCGGCGAGCTGGGCGAGGGCCTCGGCGTCGTCCGGGCCGGCATAGCGGAGGGTGTGGCGGGCGACGGGCGGCTCCTGCACGGGGCCGAGGAGACGGCGCCACCAGCTCTGGCGAGTGTCGTGGTCCGTGGTGATCGTCATGCCTGCATTCTCGAGGGAATCGGGGGCGTTCACATCGGGCGGATGGAGCGACCTGCGCCTCCCCGGGCCTTACGCCGCGGGGCGCCGCGCTTACCCCGTACGGGCCCTAGCCACAGAGAGCCGCCGCGCCGGAGGGGAGTCGGCGCGGCGGCTTCTGTGTACGGCCGGCCCGCGGACGGCGGGGAAGGGGAGGGGACCAGTCCTGGGGGCGGAGCCTCTGGCGATCTTTGTGGGAGAGGAAGAGATCGCGATGTGTTTCAGGGAGTACGGGAATGGTGCCCGCGGGCCGGCGATCGCGCGCTACGGGCGTCCGGCCAAGCGACCGTGGGCGAACCGAACCCCGTCCGCCGGGGCGGCCTCACCGGCGCTACCGCGGCGTCGTCGGACGGGGTACGGCTGCCCGCACTCCGATCCACCGGGACCCCGTATCACGCACCGGCGGCAGGAGCGAAAGGATGCCGTCCACAACGCGGTCCAGCGATCGGGATCGCCGTACGAGGACTCGGCCCCCAGGCCCGCTCTTCCCCCTCTCCCAGCGACCTCGGGCCAGAGCATCAGAGGCCGCCGCGATTCCCCACGCGGCGGCCTCATCCGTTTCCGGAGCCGGTCAGCCGCCCGTCGCGACGACCGCCGGCGCCATGCCGGCGACCATCATGATCCCCTGCGCGCGCGTGAACTCGTGCAGGCCCGAGCACTTCGGGCAGTGCAGCGCGATCAGCGCGTCGGCGACCTCGCCGGTCCAGTCGTCGATCGCCGCCCCGGCGAGCGGCTTGCCCGTCTCCGGGCACTCGAACATCAGCCTGATCATCAGCCCTCCTTCTTGGTGTGCGCGCGCAGCGTGTCGCACGCCGGGTGGCACGCTCAGGGACATCCGGGCCGGATCGAGCCGCCACCCTGGCCGACCGACACCCGCAGGGGCGGGCGCGTAGCATCGACGCCGTGGTGGACCCCGCCGGAGCCGGCGCGCTGCCGCGTGACTTCACGCGCCTCGCCATCGTCAATCGCGGCGAGGCGGCGATGCGCGCGATCCACGCGGTCCGCGAGCTCAACGAGGAGCGGGAGACGCCGATCCGCATCATCGCGCTCTACACGGAACCGGAGCGGCACGCGCTGTTCGTGCGCCGGGCCGACGAGCGGTACTGCCTCGGGCCCGCCACGACGACGGACGCCGAGGGGCGGCGCAGCAGCGCCTACCTGGACTACGCCGCGCTGGAGCGCGCGCTCGTGGAGACGCGCGCGGACGCCGCCTGGGTCGGATGGGGCTTCGTCGCCGAGCACCCGGCGTTCGCGGCGCTGTGCGACCGGCTCGGGATCGTCTTCGCCGGGCCGTCCGCCGAGGTCATGCGCGCGCTCGGCGACAAGATCGAGGGCAAGCGCCTCGCCGAGCAGGCCGGGGTGCCGGTCGCGGCGTGGAGCGGCGGCCCCGTGGACACGCTGGAGGCCGCGATCGGCCATGCGGAGCGCCTCGGCTTCCCGCTGATGATCAAGGCGGCGGCGGGCGGCGGCGGGCGCGGCATGCGGCGCGTGGACGCCGCGGACGAGCTGCCCAACTGCTTCGAGCGCGCCCGCGCGGAGGCCGAGGCGGCGTTCGGCGACCCGAGCGTGCTGATGGAGCGGCTCGTCGGCGCCGCCCGCCACGTCGAGGTGCAGCTGATGGCCGACGGCGAGGGCGGCGTCTGGGCGCTCGGCGTCCGCGACTGCAGCTACCAGCGCCGCCATCAGAAGGTCGTCGAGGAGTCGGCCAGCCCGGCGCTCACGCCCCACCAGGAGCGGGAGCTCTCCGCCGCCGCGATCCGCCTCGCCCAGCTCACCGGCTACCGCGGCGCGGGCACGGTGGAGTTCCTCTACGAGCCCGCCGAGCGGCGCTTCTCGTTCATGGAGGTCAACACGCGGCTGCAGGTGGAGCATGCCGTGACGGAGGCGGTGACGGGCGCCGACCTCGTCAAGCTGCAGCTCCACGTCGCCGCCGGCGGGCGGCTCGAGGGCGATCCGCCGCCTCCGCGCGGCCACGCGATCGAGGCCCGCCTCAACGCGGAGGACCCGGGCCGCGGCTTCGCGCCCGCGCCCGGCCGGATCACGCTCCTGCGCCTCCCCACGGGCCCGGGCGTGCGGGTCGACAGCGGCGTGTCGGAGGGAGACACCGTGCCGCCGGACTTCGACTCGATGATCGCGAAGATCATCGCCCACGGGCGCACCCGCGGCGAGGCCATCGCGCGGCTGCGCCGGGCGATCGCCGAGGCGCTCGTCGTCATCGAGGACGGCACGACGAACCAGGGCTTCCTGCTCGAGCTCCTCACCCGCCCCGAGCTGCGCGCCGGCGAGGTCGACACGGGCTGGCTCGACCGCCTGCAGACGCGCGGCGAGGTCGAGTCCGTGCGCCACGCCGACACGGCGCTGATCCAGGCGGCGATCGCGCTGAGCGACGCGGCCACCGCCACGGACCGCGCGCAGTTCTACGCGCTCGCGCGCCGCGGGCGTCCGCACGCCGAGGCGCGCGAGGCGCACACCGTCGACCTGCGCCACCGCGGCGCGAGCTACCGCTTCACCGTCTCCCAGATCGGTCCCGCGCGCTACGCCGTCGGCGTCGACGGCACCCGCCTCGAGGCCGAGGTCGAGCGGATCGGCGCGCACGAGTCGCGCGTCGCCTACGGCGGGCGCGCGTACCGCACGGTCACCGCGCTGCAGGACGCCGACCTGCTGATCGAGGTCAACGGCGTGCCGCACCGGATCTCGCGCGACGACGGCGGGCTCGTGCGCAGCCCCGCGCCCGCGGTCGTGGTGGCGATCCCCGTCGCGGCCGGCGACGAGGTGCAAGCCGGGGACGTCGTCGCGGTCACGGAGAGCATGAAGATGGAGGCCTCGCTCACCGCGCCGGTGCACGGGCGCGTGCGCGAGGTGCTCGTCTCCACGAACGTCCACGTCCCGGCGGGCCGCCCGCTGCTCCAGATCGACCCGCTCGACGACGAGCCGGCCGGCGCGGGCGCCGACCGCGTGACGTTCGCGGCCGGCGAGGCGCCGGCGGGCGGTCCGAGCCGGCTCCAGCGGCTCGCCTGGCTCGTCCTCGGCTACGACGTGCCCGCCGCGGACGCCACGGCGCTTGTCGAGGGGCTGCTGGCCGACCCGGTGGACGCCGACGGCGAGCGCGCCCTGCTGGAGGTCTACGCGGACCTCCGCGCGCTCAGCCGGCCGCACGCCGAGGACGCGGGCGACGCGCTCCTGCAGGGCAGCCCGCAGGAGCGGCTGCATGCCTTCCTGCGCACGCTCGACGCGAAGCAGGAGGGGCTGCCGGAGCGCTTCGTGGCGACGCTCGAGCGCGCGCTCGGCCGCTACGGCGTCGCCGGCCTGGAGCGCACCGCGGCGCTCGAGGAGGCCGCGTATCGCATCTTCGTCTCCCAGCAGCGGGCCGACGCCGCCCGCACCATCGTGCGCGCGGTGCTCACGCGCCACCTGGAGCGGACCGAGGAGCTCTCGCGCTGGGCGGACGAGCGCTACCGCGCGGTGCTCGACCGGCTCGAGGCGGCGCTCGCGCCGCGCGACCCGGGGCTCGCCGAGCTCGCGCGCGAGGTGCGCTGGACGTACTTCGACCGGGCGCTGATCGAGGCGCGGCGCGACGAGGTGTACGCGGAGATGCGCGAGCACCTCGCCGCCGTCGAGCGCGGAACCGGCGACCGCGAGTCGCACCTCGCCGCGCTCGTCGCCTGCTCGCGCCCGCTCGGGCCGCTGATGGGCCGCCTCAGCGAGGAGGCGGGGCCGGCGGTCCGCGGCGCGCTCGTGGAGGCGATGACCCGCCGCTTCTTCCGCATCCGCGCGCTCGAGGGCATCGAGCACACGACGCTCGGCGGCGTGCCGTTCGTCCGGAGCGCGTACGTCCACGCGGGCACGCGGTTCCACGTCACCGCGACGTGGGTGGAGCCGGACGCCCTTCCCGCGGCGCTGCGCGCGGTCGCCGACCTCGCCCGCACGGTGCCCGCGGGCGAGAAGGTCCTCGCCGACCTCTACGCGCACCGCGTCGACGACCTCGAGCGAATGCTCGGCGAGGCGCAGCTGCCCGAGGCGGTGGCGCGCGTGGTCTTCGTGCAGGTCGCCGCCGACGACGACGCGGCGGCGGTGGACATGCGCTCCTTCACGCGCGGCGCGGACGGCGAACTCGCCGAGGACCGCGACCTGCGCGGCCTGCACCCGATGATGTCCGACCGCCTCGAGCTGTGGCGGCTCGCGAACTTCACGCTCGAGCGCCTGCCGTCGGCGCAGGACGTCTTCCTCTTCCGCGCGCAGGCGCGTGCCAACCCGCGCGACGAGCGCCTGATCGCCCTCGCCGAGGTGCGCGACCTCACGCCCGTGCGCGACGACGCGGGGCGCCTCGTCGCCCTGCCCGAGCTCGAGCGGATGGTCGACCTGGCCTTCGGCGCGATGCGCGCCTACCAGCAGCGCCGGCCGGCGCGCGCCCGGCTGCAGTGGAACCGGCTGTTGCTCTACGCGTGGCCGACGATGGAGCTCGAGCCCGAAGAGGCGCGCGAGGTGATCCGCCGCTTCGCCCGCCTGACGCCCGGCCTCGGCCTGGAGCTCGCGCAGCTGCGCGGCCGCATGCGCGAGGGCCCGGACGGCGCCGAGCGCAACCGCGTCCTGCGCTTCTTCAACCCGGCGGGCCGCGGGATGGTGGTCGAGGTCGACGATCCGCCGACGCAGCCGCTGCAGCCGCTCGACGAGGGCGCCCAGCGCATCGTGTCGGCGCGCCGCCGCGGGACGGTCCACCCCGCCGAGCTCGTCAAGCTGCTCGCGCCGGAGCGCGCGGACGCGCGCGCCGCGATCCCGGCGGGCGAGTTCGCCGAGCACGACCTGGACGGCGCGGGAAACCTGGTGCCCGTCGACCGCCCCGCGGCGCTCAACACGGCGAGCATCGTCGTCGGGCTCGTGCGCAACCGCACCGAGCGCTACCCGGAGGGCATGCTGCGCGTCGCGATGCTCGGCGACCCGACGCGCTCGCTCGGGTCGCTCGCCGAGCCCGAGTGCCGGCGCGTGATCGCCGCACTGGACCTGGCAGAGGACCTCGGCGTGCCCGTCGACTGGTTCGCGCTGTCCGCCGGGGCGAAGATCGCCATGGACTCGGGCACGGAGAACATGGACTGGGTGGCCGCGGCACTGCGGCGGATCGTCACCTTCACGCAGGCGGGCGGCGAGATCAACGTCGTCGTCACCGGGATCAACGTCGGGGCGCAGCCGTACTGGAACGCCGAGGCGACGATGCTGATGCACACCAGGGGCATCCTCGTGATGACGCCGGAGAGCGCGATGGTCCTCACCGGCAAGCAGGCGCTCGACTACTCGGGCGGCGTCTCGGCCGAGGACAACTTCGGCATCGGCGGCTACGAGCGGATCATGGGCCCGAACGGGCACGCCCAGTACTGGGCGCCCGACCTCGCCGGCGCATGCGGCATCCTCCTCGCCCACCACGAGCGGACCTACGTCGCGCCGGGCGAGCGCTTCCCGCGCCGCGCGCCCACGGCGGACCCGGTCGACCGCGACGTCGGGCCCTCGCCGCATCTGGCGCCGGGCACCGACCTCGCCACGATCGGCGAGATCTTCTCCGAGGCCGCGAACCCCGGCCGCAAGAAGCCCTTCGACATCCGCTCGGTCATGCGCGCGGTCGCCGACGCCGACAGCGTCCCGCTCGAGCGGTGGGCGGCGATGGCGGAGGCCGAGGTCGCGGTCGTGTGGGACACGATGCTCGGCGGCTGGCCCGTCGCGATGATCGGGATCGAGTCCCGGCCGCTGCCGCGCTTCGGCCCCGTGTCCGCCGACGGCCCCGACCAGTGGACCTCGGGCACGCTCTTCCCGCTCGCCTCGAAGAAGGTCGCGCGGGCGATCAACGCGGCGTCCGGGCGGCGGCCGCTCGTCGTGCTGGCGAACCTGGCCGGCTTCGACGGCTCGCCGGAGTCCATGCGCCGGCTCCAGCTCGAGTACGGCGCGGAGATCGGCCGCGCGGTGGTCAACTTCGACGGCCCGATCGTCTTCTGCGTCGTGTCCCGCTTCCACGGCGGCGCCTTCGTCGTCTTCTCGCGCGCGCTGAACGAGCGGCTCGAGACGATCGCGCTCGAGGGCGCGCACGCGTCGGTGATCGGCGGCGCGCCCGCGGCGGCCGTCGTGTTCGCGCGCGAGGTCGACGTACGCACGCGCGAGGACCGGCGGATCGCCGAGCTGGACGCGCGGATCGAGGCCGCCGACGGCGCCGAGCGCCAGCGGCTGCGCGCGGAGCGCGACGCGCTGTGGGCGCAGGTGCGGTCGGAGAAGCTCGGGCAGCTCGCGGCGGAGTTCGACGCGATCCACTCCGTGCAGCGCGCGGTCGAGGTCGGGTCCGTCGACCGCGTCGTGCGCGCGACCGCGCTGCGCCCCGCGCTCGTGGACGCCGTCGAGCGCGGCATGCGCGCCGCGCTCGACGGCGTCGCCGCGGAGGATGCCCGCGCGGCGCTGGCGGAGTGAGGGCTGCTACCGGCCGCGCATGCGGCTGCGCACGAGCACCTCGCGGCTCGCGTTCGAGACGTACTGGCCCTCGCTGGTGACGAGCACGCGGTAGATGCCGCGCGCGCGGACGCGGACGCGGCGGACGTAGCGCGAGTACCCCGGCCGCGCGTGCCGCGCGAAGGTCCGGCGCATGGTGCGCCACTGGCCGTCGGGCAGCCGGCGCTGGATCTCCACGAGCACGCCGTCGCGGGCGGGGAAGATCCGGCCGGCGAACCGGGCCGAGACCCCCCGCCGCAGCTTCTTGCGCCTGACCCGCGTGGTGACGCGCACGGCGGCGCCGACCGTGAGGATCGCGCTCTGCACCTCGGGGCTCGCGGAGACCTGGACCTGGAACTGCGTGGTCACGGGGAGGCTGAGGATGGGGAACGCGAAGTTGCCCTGCGCGTCGGTCAGCACCTCGTTGCCGACCGTCTGGAAGCCGGTGGTGTACGGGAACGCGTTGGCCACCAGGCGGATCCGCCGGCCGGCGTTCTGCGAGCCCGCGAGCACGCCCGACAGCGTCGTCGCCCGGCCCGCGATGACCGGGTTCGGGTTCGCGCCGAGCGTCAGGCCGAGCGGCACGGCCGCCGTGCGGAACGTGCGATCGCGGCCGACGTCGCGGCCGTCGCGGTTGGTGGCGACGACGCGGTAGTGGTAGACGGTGAACGGCACGAGCCCGGCGATGTCGGCCCGCACCTGCACCGCGCGCCGCGGGTCGCCCGTCGGCGCGGGCGTGGTGCTCGCCCCGTACGCCGTCGTCGGGCCGTACTCGAACACGTACGACGTCTGGCGCCCGTTGCCGTCGACCCGGGCGGTCAGCGTCGCGTTCTGCTGGCCGACGTTGTCGACGCCGCCCGTGACCGCCGCCGGCCGGGCCGCCGCGGCGCTCGCCGGCGCCGTCAGCGCGATCCCCGCTGCACACGCGAGCGCGATGGCTCCGCTGCCCCGAAGCATGTCGCCTCCCTCCATTGGAAACGCGGGCACCCTATACCCCGGTCAGGCGGCGGCGCGCACCGGCGCCGGCGCGCGGTGCGCCGCGAGCAGCGCCAGAGCGGGCACGAGACCCGCGAGCGCGACGGCGACGACGACGCCGGCACGACCACGCACTTAGATCGCCGCGGCGGTCCCGCGATCGGTCTCCGGCGCCGTCGCGATGCCGATCGGGGCCGCGGTGACGCCGCAGAACACGCCGGCCGTGACGGGCGCGAGCGCCGGCGGCAGCACCGCGAGGGTGTCCGCGAGCGACAGGGCGACGCCCGCCGCCACGCACCCGAGCATGGCCGCGGCCACCGCACGCCGGCCGGAGCGGTCGGCGAGGCGGCCCGCGAGCGGCGGGCCGACGCGGTGTGGCCGGAGCTCCAGGCCGGCACGCCGAGCGCGTCGCCGAGGCGCGGCAGGATCGCCCGCGTGGCGGAGATGACGGCGAACATCCGGGACGCGCGGAGGAGGAAGCCCGCAAAGGGCGGCGGTGGAGCGCTCGTCGCGACGCCGCGTCCGTTCCATGCCGGCACCGCCGCCGCGCCCCCTACGGTGCAGGCGACCATGCCCGTCCGCCGTTCGCTCCTCCTCGCCGCGCTCGCGCTCGCCGCCGTCGTGCTCGGTCGCGACACGCTGACGCAGGCCGTCGACGCCGTGCGCGACGCGGCCGGGCGCCTGCCGGGCGCCGGGGGGCCGGCGCCCGAGAACGCGCGGGTCACGCACGTCCGCGACGGCGACACGATCGAGGTGCGCGCCGGCGGGCGGGAGGTCGTCGTGCGGCTGCTCGGGATCGACACGCCGGAGAGCGTCCGGCCCGACACGCCGGTCGAGTGCGGGTCGCTGGAGGCGAAGGACTTCCTCCTCCGCCTCCTGTTCACCGCCCCGCGCGACACCGACGGCGACGGCCTGCGCGACGCGGACGGCGGCCGGGGCCGCGGCGTGGTGCTCGAGGGCGACGCCTCGCAGGACGACACGGACCGCTTCGGCCGCGCGATCCGCTACGTGCGCCGGCGCGGCGCCGAGCGGACGCTGCAGGAGCGCATCCTCGCCGCCGGATGGGCCGCCGTCTACGTCTACGACGGCCGCCGCTTCGAGCGCTTCGACGCCTTCGTGGCGGCCGCCCGGGCCGCGAAGCGCGCGGGCCGCGGCGTCTACGACCGCTGCGGGGGCGACTTCCACCGGCCCGCCGGCGCGCCGAGGTAAGCACGCGATCCATCCCGGGCTGCAGCTTCCGGCACGAACTGCCGATGAAGGACCCATGCCCGCCGCCCGCCACATTCCCGTCATGGAGCGCCTCGCCGTCCCGGCGCTCCCCGCCTTCCCCGATCGCGACCTCCTCGAGGCCATCCGCGCCTGGCAGTCCGACTCGCGCGGGATGGGCCTCTTCGAGTACACCGGCCTGCGCAGCGACGAGTTCGCCGCGCTCTGCCGCGACCAGACGCCCGTCGCCGAGCTGCTCCGGCGCCGCAGCGGGCTCGCGGTCGCCGCGTAGCCCCGCACGTTCGGAAACCCCCGGGAAGGGGGACACCAACGGTCTGTCCGGCAGCGCCGACACCTCGCACGCGTTCGGCGCCGGCGAGCCGTTCTCGCTCGGCGTGGAGGAGGAGCTGTTCCTCGTCGATCCGGTGTCGGGCGAGCAGATCAACGCGTCCGCGGCGGTGCAGGAGCGACTGGGAGACGTGGAGGGCACCGTGGAGCGCGAGCTTCACGCCTGCCAGGTCGAGCTGATCACCGGCGTGTGCCGGACCACCGCGCAGGCCATCGGCGAGCTGCGCGGACTGCGCCGCGCCGTGCGGGCGACGGGCGCGGGGATCCTCGGTGCGGGCACGCATCCCTCGGCGGGCGAGGGCGACGCCGAGATCACCGACAAGGAGCGCTACGAGCGCGTCCGGCACCTGCTCGGGGACGCCGCCGCGACGGCGATCGGCGGCACGCACGTCCACGTCGGCATGCCGGACGCCGACATGGCGATCCGCGCCTTCAACGGCATGCGCCGCCACGTCCCGCTGCTGCAGGCGCTGGCGGCGAACTCGCCGTTCCGCCACGGCCGCGACACCGGGCTCGCGTCCGCCCGGGAGGTGACCATGCGCGGCTGGCCGCGCTCGGGCGTGCCGCGCGCCATGCGCGACTTCGAGGACTTCTGCGTGGCCGCCGAGCGGCTGGCGCGGGCGGCCGACGTCGCGGACTACACGTGGTTCTGGTGGAAGCTGCGGCCGCACCCGCGGGTCGGCACGGTCGAGATCCGCGCGCTCGACGCGCAGGCCTCCCTCGACGACCTCGCGGCGCTCGTGGCGCTGACGCACTGCCTCGCCCGCCACGCCGCGACGGCGGATCCCGCGCCCGAGCTGCCGACGGAGGTCCTCGAGGAGGGCGTGTTCCGCGCCGCGCGCTGGGGCGTCGGCGCGCGGCTGCCCGACGCCGACGGGCGCCTGCGCCCGCTGCCCGTGGTGCTCGAGGAGACGCTGGCGGCCGTGGCCGGCCACGCCCGGGAGCTCGGCTGCGCGGACGAGCTCGACGCCGTGCGGCGGCTCGTGGAGGCCGGCGGCGGCGCGGGGCGCCAGCGCGCGGTGCACGCGATCGGCGGGATGGGCTCGCTGCTGCGCGAGACGGCCGCGACCACCGCGAGCGCCGACTGACAACGGGCGCACCGCATCCATCGGCCGCGTCTGCTGTTATGCCCGTCGTAGTCGAGGGCCGAATTCCTCCATCCCCGAGTGGAGGAAGCGGGGGAACCATTGGGCCGGCCGTCCGGTCCGGGGGCGAATCGCCACACCCGGTGGCGTAGCGCACTGCGCGAGCCCGTCAGCTCACCTCGCAGGCCAAACGCCGGAGAAGGAGAACCAGAGCCGTATGAGCACTGCCGCACCGGTGCCGCTGCCCGACGACGCCTGGGCCGGTGGAGTCCTCGGCGCGGACGCGTGGGCGATCCTCGTCGAGCCGCCCGGCGTCCGCGACCTGGCGTCCGTCGAGCTCTGGAGCCGCTCGCTGGCGCGCTCCCGCCGGCGCCGGGCCTCCGCCGCGGCCGCTCGGCCGCGGCTCGGCAAGGGCACCGGCGCGAAGCTGTCGGCGGCGCTCGTCGCGGCGACCCTCGCCGCTCCGGCCGCGCAGGTCGCGCACGCGCAGGACCCCGCGGCCGTCACCGCCACGTCGACGCTGCTGAAGAAGGGCAGCCGCGGCGAGGCCGTCGCCGCCGCGCAGCGCGCGCTGGGGATTCCGGCGGACGGCGTGTTCGGCCGGCAGACGCGGCGCGCGGTGATCGCGTTCCAGCGGGCGCA
>Ga0196962_10000791_pt1 | contig 11510 bp, 8 predicted proteins | sample S3v_20metaG_FD_183186 | JGI IMG/M metagenome (GOLD analysis project Ga0196962, IMG submission 183186) | Soil microbial communities from Anza Borrego desert, Southern California, United States - S3+v_20 | ecosystem: Environmental > Terrestrial > Soil > Desert | place: USA: California | collected... | reverse complement strand
GACTCGCTCGTACTTGGCTCCCTGGCCAACATCGTGACCTGGCAGTTCACCGGATACAACATGATCATCCTCTACGCCGCCTTGCAGGCCGTGCCCGGAGAGCTCAGGGACGCTGGGGCCGTGGACGGGGCCAGGGGTTGGCAGGTGGCATGGTACATAAAGATTCCCCTGATTCTGCCAGCCCTGTTCCTGACGGCGGTCTTCTCGATCATCGGCACGTTCCAGCTCTTCAACGAGGCCCGGATCCTGCAGCCGCAGGCACCTGGAGCCATAGGACCGGCGTTCACGCCCAACCTCTACGCCTACTCCCTGGCGTTCATCAACCAGCAGTATGAGTATTCGGCCGCAGTCTCCTTCGCGCTCGGTGCAGTGGTGGTCGTATGCTCCTATGTCTTCATGCTGGTGACCAATCGCAGGGAGGTGGGTGACTGATGGCCCCGATCACGGGGAGGCGCAGTGGTCCGAGAGAGAGCCAGTTCACGCGTGTGCTCACCACGGTCCTACTTACCATCTTCCTGGTCTACTCGCTGCTCCCTGTCTTCTACCTGATCGTCTCGTCCACAAAGGACAACGCAGACCTCTTCTCTTCGTTCGGGCTGTGGTTCGCTTCCTTCAGCCTGACCGAGAACCTGCGCGACACCTTCGCCCGTGACGGCGGCGTGTTCTGGAACTGGCTCTGGAACACCGCGTACTATTCCGTCTGCAGCGCCGTTGGCGCTGCGTTCATCTCGACCATAGCGGGTTACGCCTTCGCCAAGTACCGCTTTCCAGGGCGCGTACCGGTCTTCGCGGTGATCCTGGGTTCCATTATGGTTCCTCAGACCGCGCTGGTGATCCCGACGTATCTGCTCCTTAGCAAGATCGGGCTCATAGATACTCCGTTGGCAGTGATCCTGCCCTCTCTGGTCTCGCCTTTCGGCGTCTACCTTATGTTCGTCTACGCCGAGCAGTCGGTCCCCGACGACCTGCTGAATGCGGCCCGCGTGGACGGGGCCGGCGAGCTCAGGATTTTCTGGAGCGTCGCCCTGCGTGTCCTGATGCCCGGCTTCGTCACCGTCCTCCTCCTGTCCTTCGTTGCGACCTGGAACAACTACTTCCTTCCTCTCGTGGTCCTGAGCACTCCCGAGCTCTACCCGCTGAGCGTCGGCCTGGTCTCGTGGAACGATCTAGCGACCGCGGGCGGCGGGGCGCAGCCGCTCTTTCCTCTCGTCATAACAGGGGCCCTTATCTCCGTCATACCCATAATCGTGTCTTTCTTGTTCCTGCAACGTTACTGGCAGGGCGGCCTGACCTTCGGCAGCCTGAAGGACTGAGCGTCATTCGTCGCCGGGAATCACGGATCACCCCCGGCGACGGTCCGACAACAGGAGGTAAGCCTATGATCACCCCTAGGGTCCCGCGCATGATCTACGGCGGCGACTACAACCCGGAGCAGTGGCCCGAGGAGGTCTGGGATGAAGATGTGCGCCTGATGCGCGAGGCCGGCGTGAACCTGGTCTCCCTGGGGATCTTCTCCTGGGCGAAGCTGGAACCCCGTCCAGGCGAGTACGACTTCGGCTGGCTCGACCGCATCATCTCCCTCCTGCACGAAGGCGGCGTGATGGTGAACCTCGCCACCGCCACGGCCTCGCCACCACCCTGGCTTGCCAAGCTCCACCCCGAAAGCCTGCCCGTTACGCAGAGCGGCGTCGTCCTCCATCCTGGCGCCCGCCAGCACTACTGCCCGAGCAGCGCTGCCTACAAGGAGAGGGCTTCCGAACTCGTCCGGCGCATAGCGGACCGCTACAAGGACCACCCCGCGCTTGCGATGTGGCATGTGAACAACGAGTACGGATGCCACGTGGCGGAGTGCTACTGCGACGCCTCGGCCGTCCACTTCAGGGAGTGGTTGAGGGCGCGCTACGGCGACCTGGATGCCCTGAACGAGGCGTGGGGGACGGCGTTCTGGAGCCAGCGCTACGGGGAGTGGGGTGAGATCCTACCTCCTCGCAGCGCCCCCACCTTCGCGAACCCTACCCAGCAACTGGACTTCCGCCGCTTCTCCTCTGACGCTCTGCTCGAGCTCTACGAGATGGAGAAGGAGATCCTGCGACAAGCGACACCGGATATCCCCATAACTACCAACTTCATGGGCTTCTTCAAGCCCGTGGACTACTGGAAGTGGGCGGCGCGCGAGGATCTCGTCTCGGACGACTCCTACCCCGACCCCTCTGATCCCGAGGCCCACATACGAGCCGCCATGAGCCGCGACCTGATGCGCTCCTTGGGAGATGGGGCCGCGTGGGTCCTCATGGAACAGACGACGGTGCGCGTGAACTGGCGCAAGCGCAACGTACCGAAACGTCCAAACGAGATGCGCCTCTGGAGCTACGGGGCCGTCGCCCGCGGCGCGGAGGGCATAATGTTCTTCCAGTGGCGCCAGTCCAGGGCGGGAGCCGAGAAATACCACAGCGCTATGGTTCCGCACGTTCCTACGGAAGACTCCCGGAGCTGGCGCGAGGTCAGTCGACTCGGTTCGGAGCTCGGAAAGCTGGACGAACTCCTCGGGGCGCGCGGGGAGGCTGAGACCGCGATCCTGCTCGACTGGGAGAGCTGGTGGGCCCTCGAGCTCGACTCCAAACCCTCCACCGCCGTCAGAATGCTCGAGGGCCTCTACTCCTTCTACAAGCCGCTCTACTGGCCGAACGTTCCCGTAGACTTCGCCCATCCCGGCTCCGACCTCTCGTCCTACAAGCTTGTGATCGCTCCTAACCTCTACCTCGTCACCGACGACTCGGCGGAGAACATCCGGCGGTTCGTGGCTGATGGTGGAACACTAATTATGTCTTTCTTCTCGGGGATTGTGGACGCGCGGGATCACATCCGCCTCGGCGGTTACCCGGCTCCGTTCAAGGAGCTGCTGGGTCTCCATATCGAGGACTTCGTCCCGATGGCAACAGGAGAAACCAATCGTCTCGACACCCTCGACGGCGCATCTTGTGATATGTGGGCAGATCTCATCCACCTCGAAGGTGCGGAATCCCTGGCCTCTCACACGGAAGATTTCTATGCAGGCACGCCGGCCGTAACGCGCAACCTCGTCGGTGAGGGCGTAGCCTACTACCTCGGCACCAGGCCGGAAGAACGCTACACGAAGGCGCTCCTCCAGAAGGTGTACGAGGAGGCCGGTGTGAGACCAACGGCCGAAGTACCACCCGGTGTCGACGCTGTGCGCCGCAAGACCGAAGCCGCATCCTTCCTCTTCTTGCTCAACCATAACGAGGAAGCCGTAGAGGTTCAGCTACCGAACGCTGGCCGGGATCTCCTCATAGGAGCGGAGCACGATTCACAGCTGATCCTGGACCCTCTCGGAGTCGCGATACTGCAAGAGATAACGCCGTGAGGTTGCCGCGTAAGGGAGAGTTGTAGATGTTCTGTGGGCTCGTTGACACAAAACCACGCGTTGTCTATATTGCCCAGCGTAAGCTTTCGGGGTCGAAAGACTTGATCTGGGGAAAGACAGGTACGAGGAGGCCAGAGACGAGCGCGCTTCTGCTGCGCCCTTTGGTGTTCGTTACGGTGCGCTCACGTGTGCCGCGACCTTTCGCGACCGGTTCCCGAGGGCATGGGTAGGGACCTGGTAAAAGGGTTCGTTCGGGTCAGGAGGACGACATGAAGCGGATGTTGACGAGGCGTGGCTTTTTGAAGGCGGGTGGAGGAGCGCTGGCCGGCGCCTACATCCTCGGGCTAGCCGGCTGTGGTGGCGGTGATGAGGGTGGCTCGGGAGACAACACTCTAGAATTCTGGGCCTTCGACGAGGGACGTGCCGACCTCGCGCGGGCAGCGATCAAGACTCAGGAGTGGCAAGACACGCACGGAAATGTTGAGGTGAACTTCAGGATCTTCCCGTACGAGCAGATGCACGACAAGCTTCTGACGGCGTTAGTATCCGGGAAAGGAGCCCCGGACGTCGCTGATGTCGAGATCTCGCGTTTCTCCAACTTTATCAAGGGCGACGAACTGCCGTTCGTGGACCTAACCGATCGCATCGGCGACGATATAAACGACGTCTACAAGCCGGCGGCGACCGATCCCTGGACCTGGCAGAACAAGATCTACGGGGTCGGCAACGAGTTGAATACCTGCGTCCTTGCCTATCGCACGGATGTCATGGAAGAGGCTGGCGTGCAGACCCCGTTCGAGTCCTGGGACGAGGTCATCGAAGCTGGGCGGGTGGTCTCGAATGACGAGCGCAAGATGTTCGCCCTGCACGATATCGCCTTTGGCGACCACTACATGCTTTCGCAGAGCTCCGGGACCACGTACTTCGACGAGAACGGTGAGTACATCGGGGACAACGAGAAGAGCGTCGGAGCGTTGCAGTTCCTCCACGATATGGTCTATGACTCTGGTATAGCCGGTATCGCCCCCGTCGTTGCGAACGATGATTGGTACCCACCGCAGTACAGGGCGGCGTTCAGAGCGGAGAAATTCATCGCGCTTTTCGGACCCCCGTGGCACGTGAGCTTCCTCTTTACGGATGTGCCCGAGCAGTCAGGGAAGTGGGGTGTGCAGAAGCTCCCCTCCGGTCTCGGCGAGGGACTGCCGACTGCGAACTTCGGCGGCACCGGGCAGTGCGTGACCACGCAGAGCCAGAACGTCGACGCGGCCTACGATCTGGTGCGTATCTCCAACCTCACTACCGAAGGCGTCATGGCGGACTTTAAGGCCCGGACGGCGTACCCCGCGTACAAGCCGGCCTACGATGAGCCCGCCCTGCAGGAGCCGAACGAGTACTTCGGGGGCGAGAGAATAGGCCAGCTCTACGCCGAACTTGCCCCCGAACTTCCACCATTCAACCAGTCGACTGTGTGGGGCCAGGCCACAGAAGCGCTCGTCCGTGAGGCAATAACCCCCGTCATGCAGGACCAAATGGACGCCAAGGCCGCCCTCACGGAACTGCGCGACACCATCGAGAGCATGAAGCAAGGTTAGATCCATGGGGCCCGTGGTCTGAGTCTCTTAGGAGGCAGAGTTGGAGCGCCAATCCGACCAAGAGAGTATTGCGGTACGTCAGGGGGAGGGATTGGCGCCTCGCAAGCGCGGACGGGGAGGTGCCCGCGGCACAGGGAGCTTCACACCTTACCTGTTCTTGTTGCCGTTCTTCCTGATCTACTTGGTATTCTTGGTCTACCCGGTGCTCGCCGCGTTCCGTTTGAGCTTCTACGAGTCCTCGGGTTTTGGGGGTGACACGTTCACCGGGCTAGACAACTACGCCAGGCTGGTGCAGGATTCGCGCTACCTGGAGGCACTCAAGAACACCACCCTTTACGCCCTGGCGAGTGTCTTCATCCTGAGCCCGCTGGCCCTGCTCGTTGCCGTAGCGATCCGCTCGTTCGTCGTGCCGATAGCGACCTTCAAAAGCTTCTACCGTATCATCTTCTTCCTACCTTTCATCACGTCGTTCGTCGTCATCGCCCTGATGTTCAACCTCGTCTTCAACAACGAGTTCGGCCTCCTCAACAATGGCCTCTCGGCTTTGGGGTTGCCGACGCTCGACTGGCTGCGTGACGAGAGAGTGGCGCTGCTGGCGATCATCCTGGTAGGCATCTGGACGTATCTTGGGATCAACGCGTTGTACTTTCTGGCGGGGTTGCAGAACATACCCGAGGAGGTCATCGAGGCCGCGAGAGTGGACGGGGCGAACAGGTTCCAGGTCTTCTGGCGGGTGACGCTTCCGCTTCTGCGACCCGTAATCCTCTTCGTCGTCGTTCAGGCGACGATCTTCTCCTATCAGATCTTCGAGATACCGTTCCTGCTCACCAACGGCGGGCCCTCAGATGCGACGCTGACGCTCGCCATCTACCTCTACGAGGTCGGCTTCCGGGAGTTCGACCGGGGCTACGCCGCCGCAATCGGGTACTCGATGGCCATCATAGCTATAGTCCTTGCCGCAATACAGCTCCTCGCGGCCCGCAGGTTCGACAGGTAGGGAGTGGGAAGAATGGTCGGCAACAAGCTGCAGATGCGCCTTTGGCAGGTGCTCGGCAACGTCATCTTGCTGTTTGCGGTTTTCCTACTGGTGATGCCCTACCTGTACATGATCAGCGCCTCCTTCAAGGAGGGCAACGAGATCTTCTCGATCCCGATAAAGGTCCTGCCTCAGGGCCTCTACCTGGGTAACTACGATCTCCTCTTCACGGAGACCAACTTCGTGCGCTGGTTCTTCAACAGTGTCTTTATCGGCCTTTCGCGGGCCGCTTTGGCCATCGTGGTCTCAATCATGGCCGGTTACGCCTTCGCCAAGTTCGACTTCCGCTTCAAAAATGCGCTTTTCCTCTTCGTCATCGCGACGCTGACGTTGCCCATCTACGTCCTTATAGTCCCGCTCTACGACATGATGGTCACTCTGGGCTGGACGGACCGCTACGTCGCCCTGATCCTACCGTTCGCGGCGCAGGCCATCGGCGTCTTCCTGGCGCGGCAGTACCTCCTCTCCGTCCCGGACGAGATCCTGGACGCGGCCAGGGTGGACGGGGCGTCGGAGTGGGGGGTCTTCTGGCGGGTGGTCTTGCCCCTCACCACGCCTGTGATGGCTGTCCTTGGGATCCTCTTCTTCACGACCGCCTGGAACGACTTTATTTGGCCACTGGTTGTGATGACGGAGGACAACAAGTTCCCGGTCGCCCTGGGACTGCCGACGCTGCTCGGACCGTACAGCCAGGAGTACGGGGCGGTCATGGCCGGGTCCTTCCTGAGCACGCTCCCGATCATCATCGTCTTCCTGATCGCGCAGCGCCGCTTTATCGAGGCGCTGACGGTCGGGGCAGTCAAGGGCTAGAGATCCCGCAACCACTTTAGATAGAAGGAGAGACCATGGCGAACGGCACAGATATGTTGGCGGTACGAGGCAACCGCATCGTGGACGGCGAGGGGAACCCCATCGTACTGCGTGGCTTCGGCCTCGGCGGCTGGATGAATATGGAGAACTTTATAACAGGCTACCCTGCGAATGAGGAGGGGATGCGCGAGGCCGTCCGCGCGGTGCTTTGGGAGGAGAAGTACGAAATCTTCTTCGACCGTTTCCTCGAGCACTTCTTCACAGAAGGTGATGCGCGATTCATCTCTTCCCTCGGGCTGAATCTGCTCAGACTTCCCGTGAACTACAGGCACTTCGAGGACGACATGCGCCCCTTCGAGATCAAAGAGGAAGGCTTCAGGCACCTGGACAGGGTCGTAGAACTCTGCGCGGCGCATGGTATCTACACGATCATCGACCTGCACGCCCTACCAGGCTACCAGAACCAGCACTGGCACTCTGACAACCCTACCCACAAGGCGCTCCTCTGGAGGCACAAACACTTCCAGGACAGGACCGTGAACATCTGGGAGCACATAGCCGAACGCTACAGAGGCAACCCGTGGGTGGCTGGCTACAACCCCATAAACGAGCCAGCCGACCCGAGCGAGCGACTCATAATGCCCTTCTACAGGCGCCTCTACGAGGCGATCTGGGCCGTCGACTCTGACCACCTGATCTTCCTCGAGGGCAACCGTTACTCGGTGGACTTCCACATGTTCGGTGAGCCGTGGCCCGGCGTCGTGTATACCAACCACGACTACGCGCTGCCAGGCTTTATAGACGGTGGCCCCTACCCCGGTGTCTCGCGCGGCGAATACGTTGACAGGGATGTTCTGGAAAGGACTTTCCTACAGCGCAGCTCTTACATGCTTGAGCACGACGTACCCTTATGGGTGGGCGAGTTCGGGCCCGTCTACCTGGGCGAGGAGGAAGCGGACCGGATGCGCTACCAGCTCCTCCGCGACCAGCTGGAGATCTACGACCGCCACGGCGTGAGCTGGGCCATCTGGACGTACAAGGATATCGGCCTGCAAGGAGTCCAGTACGCCGCCCCGGACTCTCCGTGGGTCGAGTGCATACGACCCATACTGGAGAAGAAGACCCGCCTCGGCGTGGACGCCTGGGGCGGTACTGACGCAGGCGTCAGGCACGTCATGGCACCGCTCGAGGAGCTGTTTGCCAACGAGTACCCGAACTACAAACCATTCCCGTTCGGGGCCGAGCGTGAGATCGAACTGCTCGTACGCAACATCCTGCTCGCCGAGCCGATGCTCCCCGAGTACGGAGAGCTTTTCATGGGTATGGACGAGGGCGAGATAGACGCGATGATGCGCTCGTTCTCCTTCGAGAACTGCGTGAGGCGGGAGGCGCTGGCCTCTATACTCTCCGAGCACGCCGTAGGTAGCGGCGCGCGCGGTTGAGCACCGCCGGCGCAGTAGACGGAGGTACAGGCTTGAACTTCCCAGTGAACTTCTTGTGGGGTACGGCGACGGCCTCCTACCAGGTCGAGGGCGCCGTGAACGAAGGCGGCCGCGGCGCGTCGATTTGGGATACATTCAGCCATACTCCTGGCAAGGTCGTCCACGGCGATACGGGCGACATAGCCTGCGACCAGTACCACCGTCTGGAAGAAGACCTCGATCTGATGTCCGAGCTCGGGATGCAGGCCTACCGCTTCTCCGTGGCCTGGCCGCGGATCCAGCCAGAGGGGAGTGGACCAGCCAACGAGGAGGGCCTCGACTACTACAGGCGCCTCGTCGACGGCTTGAGGCAACGCTCCATCGAGCCGATGCTCACGCTCTACCACTGGGACCTGCCGCAGGCACTGGAGGATCTGGGCGGCTGGGCCAACAAGGATACGAGCGAGCGCTTTGCGGAGTATGCTGGCATCGTCTACGAGGCCCTCTCGGACAGCGTGGGATTCTGGATCACCTTGAACGAGCCCTGGGTCTTGGCCTGGATGGGTTACGGCCTCGGTGTCCACGCCCCTGGCATCAGCGACGCCTCGAAGGCGCTCGCCGCGACGCACCACCTCCTGCTCGGCCACGGCCTCGCGATGGAAAAGATGCGCTCCGCCGGGGATGACAACCAGCTCGGCGTTACGTTGAACCTGCATCCTGCCCACCCCTCGCGAGACCGCGACGCCGATAGGGAAGCCGCGCACAGGGTGGACGGACAGGCAAACCGGCTCTACCTGGATCCCCTGTTCCGCGGAGATTATCCGGAGGATGTGTTCTCACACTACAGAGAGCGGGGTGCGGATCTCTCGTTCGTCCACGAGGGGGACCTCAGCAAGATCTCCGCTCCCATCGACTTCCTTGGCGTCAACTACTACTTCCGCAACACCGTCCGCGATGCGCCTGGGGAAGACGCGCCTGGCACGCCCTTTGCCGACCTCGACGCCCGTAGCGTTATCCCGCACGAGGCGGAGAAGACTGCTATGGGCTGGCCCGTGGAGCCGGATGGCCTGACGGAGATTCTGGTGCGGATCAAGGAAGAATACGCTGACCTGCCAATCTACGTGACCGAGAACGGGCGAGCCGTCCACGATTACATAGACCCCGAGGGAGACGTGGACGACGAGGAGCGCGTCTCGTACCTGGATGCCCACTTCAGGGCAGCCCACGAGGCGATGGAGCAGGGCGTCGACCTGCGCGGTTACATGGTTTGGTCTTTCCTGGATAATTTCGAGTGGGCCGAAGGGTACTCCAAGCGGTTCGGGATCGTGTTCGTTGAGTACGGAACGCAGCGGCGCGTCCCCAAGTCGAGCGCCCGCTGGTACTCTGACGTCGTCCGGCGCAACGGGTTGGAATAGATCATACCTGGAAAGGACAGGACTTTGGAATATAGAGACCTCGGACGGACGGGGATGCGCGTCTCGGAGATCAGCCTCGGCACCTGGGCCTTCGGGGGCGACTGGGGAACAGTCGGGGAGGACGACGCTTACGCCGCGCTGAACCGAGCGGTCGACCTCGGCGTGAACTTCCTCGACACGGCAGACGTCTACGGAGACGGACGCAGCGAAAAGCTCATCGGTAGGCTCCTGAAGGACCACCCAAACGATGAGATCCTGGTCGCGACCAAGGCAGGACGACGCTTGGATCCCCACACTCCGGAAGGATACGATTATGACAACCTGTCGGCCTTCGTCGAGCGTAGCCTGAACAACCTCGGGGTCGAAGCCCTGGACCTGCTGCAGCTCCACTGCCCGCCGACGGAAGTCTACCGTCAGGACTCGACCTTCGAGGCACTGGACCAGCTGCGGGAGGCAGGAAAACTCCTCAACTACGGCGTGAGCGTGGAGAAGGTCGAGGAGGCGCGGATGGCCCTCGATTATCCCGGCGTAGCGACCGTCCAGATCATCTTCAACATCTTTCGCCAGAAGCCGGCCGAAGAGTTCTTCCCGCTCGCCGAGGAACGTAACGTCGGCATCCTGGCCCGCGTACCCCTCGCCAGCGGTCTCCTCTCGGGCAAGATGCGATCGGACCGTGTGTTTGACGAAGACGACCACCGCAAGTTCAATCGTGAAGGGCAGGCCTTCGATAAGGGCGAAACGTTCTCCGGCGTGGACTTCGAGACCGGCCTTCTGGCCGCGGAGGAACTCAAAGAGCTCGTACCCGAAGGAAACACCCTCGCGCAATTCGCGCTGCGTTGGATCCTCATGCACCCTGCCGTCTCCTGCGCCATCCCCGGCGGCAAGAACGCCTCCCAGGTCGAGGACAACGTCACCGCGGCTGAGATGCCTCTGCTCTCCGACGACGTCATGCGACGAGCGCGGGAGATCTACGACCACCGCGTCAGCGAGGAGGTCCACCACAAATGGTAGCCTCGCTGGCGTCCCAACGGGATGCTCGCGGAGAGGTGTAGGCGCCTTTGGAGGCCGAGACAGATATTCTGGTCGTCGGTGGGGGGCTGGGGGGTGTGGCAGGCGCCCTGGCGGCGTTGCGTCTCGGCCGGAGGGTCGTGCTGACCGAGGAGACGGATTGGATCGGCGGCCAGCTCACCGCCCAGGCGGTCCCGCCGGACGAGCATCCCTGGATCGAGGATATGGGCTGCACGGCGAGCTACCGCCGCCTGAGGAATGGGATCAGGTACTTCTACAGGCGCAATTATCCCCTCACTGCAGGAGCCCATGCCCGGGAACACCTCAATCCCGGAGACGGGCTGGTGAGTCGCCTCTGCCACGAGCCGCGCGTGTCCCTCGCCGTCCTGGAGGGGATGCTCGCCCCCTACCGCTCCGGACAGAGGCTGCGGGTGCTGCTCCGCCATCGGCCCGTCGCAGCCGAGGTCGAAGGGGATCTCATAACGGCGGTTACCCTCCTCGACGGGGAGACCGGCGAGCAGCTGACCGTACACGCCAGTTACGTGCTCGACGCGACGGAGCTCGGAGATCTGCTAGAGCTGGCGGGAGTAGAGCACGCGGTCGGTGCCGAGAGCCGGGACGAGACCGGAGAGCCCCACGCGCTGCCGAAAGACCCGAACCCTTTGGACCAGCAGGCTGTGAGCTGGTGCTTTCCTCTCGACTACATGCCCGGCGAGGACTACACGATAGACAGGCCCGAAGATTACGACTACTGGCGCAGCTACCGGCCGAACTTCTGGCCAGGCCCGCTCCTCTCCTGGACGGACGTCTACCCCGATACACTACAGACCCGCCAACGTGCGATCT
>Ga0196962_10000788_pt1 | contig 11556 bp, 11 predicted proteins | sample S3v_20metaG_FD_183186 | JGI IMG/M metagenome (GOLD analysis project Ga0196962, IMG submission 183186) | Soil microbial communities from Anza Borrego desert, Southern California, United States - S3+v_20 | ecosystem: Environmental > Terrestrial > Soil > Desert | place: USA: California | collected... | reverse complement strand
TTGACGACGTCTCCCATGAGGCCCGGGTTCAGATTATGGCGAGGGGCGGCGGCCCGGCCGCGACTTCCGCGCTCGGCGGAAGCTCCGCCGTGGGCGGCGACTTGCGCCGCCGGCCGCGACTTCCGCCGCGCCATCGGGTTGTCTGTGGGCGGTGCGCCGCATCGCCGCCCTCGTCTGGCTGCTCGCCTCCCTGCCCGCTCCCGCGGCCGTCGCGGCGGGGCCGGCGGCCACGGAGCGCGCGCTCGCCGCGCAGATGCGCTGGGCGGGCGGCAGCTCCGGGGCGCTGGCGGTGGAGCTCGCCACGGGCGTGCCGATCTACGCCCGGCGCCCCGACGTGTCGCGGACGCCGGCGTCGGTCGAGAAGCTCTACACCACCGCGACGGCGCTGCGGACGCTCGGCGCGGACGCCCGCCTGGTGACCCAGGTCAGCGCCGACGTCACTCGGGACGCGGTGGGGACCATCTACGGCAACGTCTACCTCCGCGGCGCCGGCGACCCGACGTTCGGGCAGGAGGAGATCGACGCCCTGGCCGCGCGGATGGAGGCGGCGGGCGTGTTCACCATCACCGGCGCGGTCGTCGGGGACGAGACGGCGTTCGACGAGCTCCGCGGCCCGCCGTCGTCGGCCTTCCGCACGTCGGCCTACGTCGGGCCGCTGAGCGCGCTGACGTTCAACCGCGGGCTCACCGGGGAGCGCTCGCCGTACTTCCAGGCCGTGCCGGCGCGCTTCGCCGCCCGCGCCTTCACGCGCGCGCTGCGCGCCCGCGGGATCTGGGTCGGCGCGCCCGCCGGCACGGGCCCGACGCCGCTCGGCGCCGTCCCGGTCGCGGCGTGGGAGTCGCCGCCGCTGGTGGAGCTGGCGGCGCTCACGAATCAGCCGTCGGACAACTACGCGGCGGAGACGCTGCTCAAGGCCGTCGGCGCGCTGGTCGCCGGGCGCGGGACGACGGAGGCCGGCGCCGGCGTCGTCCGCGCCGAGCTCGCCGAGATCGGCATCGCGCCCACGGTGGTCGACGGCTCCGGCCTGTCGCACGCCAACCGCACCACCCCGCGCGACGTCGTCGCGCTCCTGGGCGAGATGAACGGCGAGGCGGCGTTCACCGGCTCGCTGGCCATCGCCGGCCGCAGCGGGACGCTCGCGCGCCGGATGCGCGGCACGGCGGCGCAGGACCGCTGCCGCGGCAAGACCGGCACGCTCTCCGGCGTGTCGGCGCTGGCCGGGTACTGCACGACGATCGACGGGACGGACGTCGCCTTCGCCTTCCTGATGAACCGGGTCAACCCCTCCGGCGCCCGCGTGCTGCAGGACCGGATGGCGACGGCGCTCGCCCGCTACACGCCCTGAGCCGGCGGCGTCAGCCGGCGTGGCCGCGCAGGTCGATGCGCCGCTCGCCGCCGGCGAAGCGCACGAGCGGCTCGTACGGCCGGCCCTCGTCGACGTGGGCGACGACGCCGATCAAGCCGTCGTGCAGCTCGACCTCGGTTCCCACGGGATAGGGCATGACGACGCGCTGGAAGCTCGCGACGACGCCGGGATCGAACGCCGTCCCGCTGCCGTCGGTGATCGCCGAGACGCCGACGTGCGGCGGCGCGGCAGCGGCGTAGGGCCGCTCGCTCGTGATCGCGTCGTAGACGTCCGCCACCGCGGCGAGCCGCGGCATCTCCCCGAGCCGCTCCCCGGCGAGGCCGCGCGGATAGCCGCTGCCGTCGACGCGCTCGTGATGATCGCGGATCACGCTGCGCACGAGCGGGCTGATCGCGGCGGTCTCGAGCAGCGCCGCGCCGGCGGTCGGATGCGTCTTCATCAGCTCCCACTCGGCGGCGTCGAGCGGCCCGGGCTTGTCGAGCACCTCCGCCGGCACCGCCATCTTCCCGATGTCGTGCAAGAGCAGGCCGAGGCCGAGCACGGCGAGCCGCCGGTCGAGCCGGTCCCAGCGCCGCTGCCCGCGGTGGTCGACCCAGCCCTCGCGCCGCCAGTGCACGCGCGCGAGGTGCAGCCCGAGCGCGGTCACGTTGACGGAGTGGCGGTGGGTGTACTGGTCGGCGGCGGCGAGGTCGCCGAGGCAGAGCGCGGCGCCCGGTGAGTCCCGGATGCTGCCGGCGATGAGGGCGACGACGTCCTGCAGGTCCTTCAGCGCGTGCGGCGCGAGCGCGCCGCCTCCGCCGAGCGCGGCCCGCGCGTGGTCGAGCCCCGACGCGACGCGCGCCGCCGTCGCCGCGCGGACGGGCTCCGGCAGCAGCTCCTCCGGCTCGATCCCGGCGCTGAGGGCGTCCTCCACCCAGACGGCCTGGAACCCGTGCTCGGCGAGCGCGGCCTGGTAGCGCGGCGTGACCACGCTCCCGCGGCGGAGCAGAGGGATCTTGCCCGGCCCGGTGGGCGGCAGGTCGCGCGCGAGGGTCAGCCCGCCGGCTCGTGAGAGGAGCGTCAACCGCATACCGACCGGTTAATCGGCCGGAAGGGGGCGTTCCGCAGCCCGCGACGGCGCGGCGCGCGGCCGCCGGGCCCGCCGCGTCAGCCGACCGCCGGCGGCGGCCCGTGCTCGAGCAGCTCCAGCAGGCCGGCCTCGTCGAGGACGGGCACGCCCAGCCGCTCGGCCTTCTCGCGCTTGGAGCCCGGGGAGTCGCCGGCCACGACGTACGACGTCTTCTTCGACACGGACGACGTCACCCGCCCGCCCGCGGCGAGGATCCGCTCCGTCGCCTGCTCGCGCGTGAGGTCGGGCAGCGTGCCCGTCAGCACGAAGGTGAGGTCGCGCAGCGGGCCCTCACCGGGCGGCGCGCCCTCGACCTCCAGCTGCACGTAGGGCCGCAGGTCGTCGATCAGCGCGAGCATCTGCTCGTCGCGGAGCTGGTCGTGGATGAGCTCGGCGACCTTCGGGCCGATTCCCGGCGTCTCCGCGATCTGCTCCGGCGTCGCGGCCAGCAGCGCGTCGACGGAGCGGAACTGCTGGGCGAGGTTGCGCCCGGTGACGAACCCGACGCCCTCCAGCCCGACCGCGAACAGCACCGTGCCGAACGGCCGCTGCCGCGAGCGCTCGATCGCGTCGAGCAGGTTCGTGGCCGACACCTCGCCGATCCCCTCCAGGCCGAGCAGATCCTCCTTGGTGAGCTTGAAGAAGTCGGCCGCCGTCCGCACGAGCCCGGCGGACTGCAGCATCGCCACCTGCTTCTCGCCGAGCCCCTCGACGTCCATCGCCCCGCCCGAGACGAAGTGCTTGAGCAGCTGCCAGCGGCGATCCGGGCAGTCGCGATTCGGGCACTTGGTGAAGACCGTGCCCTCCTCCTTGACCGTCGGCGTGCCGCACACCGGGCACTGCTGGGGCGGGCCCGGGGGCGGCGAGCGGTCCGGACGCTCGACGGCGTGGGGCGCCGGGGACACGACCTGGGGGATGACGTCGCCCGCGCGCAGGACGATCACGTCGTCGCCCGGCCGGATGTCCTTGCGGGCGAGGTCCTCCTCGTTGTGCAGCGTGGCGAGCTTCACGGTGACGCCGCCGACGTGCACGGGCTCGAGCTCCGCGAACGGATGCAGGTCGCCGAACTTGCCGACGTTCCACTGGATCGCGTGGAGCTTCGTGACGGCGGTGGTCGGCGGGAACTTCCACGCCACCGCCCAGCGCGGGTCGCGGCCCACGACCCCGAGCCGCCGCTGCAGCTCGAGGTCGTCGACCTTCACCACGACGCCGTCGATCTCGAAGTCGAGCGCGCCGCGGCGCTCCTGCCAGCGCAGGCACTGCGCGACGACGTCGTCCTCGGTCTCGAGCCGCTTGACGTCGCCGTTGACGCGGAAGCCGTGCGCGCGTAGCCACTCGAGGCCTTCCCAGTGGGAGGCGAAGCGCGTGCCCTCCAGCGCGCCGATCCCGTAGCACCACATGGAAAGCGGGCGCTCGGCGGCGAGTGCGGGGTCGAGCTGGCGGATCGTGCCGGCCGCCGAGTTGCGCGGGTTCATGAAGGTGGAGAGACCGCGCTCGGCGCGCCGCTCGTTCAGCGCGGCGAAGTCCGGCAGCGACATGTAGACCTCGCCGCGGACCTCGAGCAGCCGCGGCGCGCCCTCCACCCGCAGCGGGATCGTCGGGATCGTGCGCAGGTTGTGCGTGACGTCCTCGCCGACCTCCCCGTTCCCGCGCGTGGCGCCGCGGACGAGGATGCCGTCCTCATAGAGCAGCGAGATCGCGAGCCCGTCGATCTTCGGCTCGGCGACGAAGGCGAACTCCGGCTCCTCGATGCCCTCGCGCGCGAGATGCGTCCGCATGCGGGCGATCCACGCCCGCAGCTCCTCGGCCGAGCGGACGTTGGCGAGCGAGAACATCGGCTGCGGATGCGTGACCTTCTCGAGCCGCGAGACCGGCTCGGCGCCGACCCGCTGCGTGGGCGAGTCCGGCCGCCGCAGCTCGGGGTGCTCGGCCTCGATCCCGCGCAGCTCGTCGAGCAGCGCGTCGTAGACGTCGTCGCCGACCTCCGGGTCGTCGAGGACGTAGTAGCGGTGGTTGTGGTGCTCGATCTGGCGCCGGAGGTCCGCGGCGCGCGCCTCCACGTCCGTCGCGCTCACTCGACCTCCTTCGCCGCCGGCCCGAGCAGCCGCGCGAGGTCGTAGGCGCCGAGCGTCTCGAGTCCCGGCTCGTCCGTCAGGTCGAAGTGGAGCGGGGTCACGGCGATCCGGCCCTCGGCGATGGCGGCGAGGTCCGTGCCGGCCTCGTGGTGGTAGTCCGGGGCGTCGCCGTAGATCCGGTAGCGCTTGCGGCCCGACTGCTCCTCCTCGAGCGTCAGCTGGTCGCGGTAGATCCGCTTGCCGAGCCGCGCGACCTCGACCCCGGCGACGTCCCCCGCCGGCACGTTGATGTTCAGCAGCGTGCCCGCGGGCAGCGGCACGTCCTCGATCTCCTCGACGATCCGCGCCGTGAAGGTGGCGGCGGCGTCGAAGTCGAAGCGCTCGCCGAGGCGGAAGTCCATCTCGCGCGCGGCCGACTGCTGCGAGACCGCGACCGCGGGCAGGCCGAGGACGACGCCCTCCAGCGCGGCCGCGACCGTGCCGGAGTACGTGATGTCGTCGCCGAGGTTGGAGCCGTGGTTGACGCCCGCGACGATGAGGTCCGCCGTGAAGCCCTCGACGAGGCCAAGCGCGGCGAAGCGCACGCAGTCCACCGGCGTGCCGTCCGTCGCATACCCCACGGTCCCGTCGCCGAAGTCGACCTCCTGCACCCACAGCGGCCGCCGCGTGGTGATGCCGCGGCCGATGGCCGAGCGGTTCGAGTCCGGCGCGATGACCGCGAGCTCGATCCCGGGCACGGCGACGAGGGCGCGCCGGAGCGCGAGCAGGCCCTCGGCCTCGATGCCGTCGTCGTTGGTGAGCAGGACCCGCACCGGGCGAGGATAGCCCGCACGGCGGAGGCATCCCGCCGCCCGGCGCCCGCGCCTCAGTACCGCACGCGCGCGAGGTAGAGCCCGTGGGCCGGCGCCGTCGGCCCCGCCTCGGCCCGCGGCCGCCCCGACAGCAGCCGCACGAAGTCCTCGACGGTCCGGCGGCCCCCGCCCACCTCGAGCATCGTGCCGACGAGGACACGGTTCATGTGCCGCATGAACGCGTCGGCCTCGATCTGGAAGGCGAGGATGTCGCCGTCGCGCGTCCACGCCGCGCCGAGCACGTCGCGCCGGAAGCGCTGGTGGTACGTGTCCGTCGGCGTGAACGCCGTGAAGTCGTGCGTGCCCTCCAGCGCGGCGGCGCACGCCTCCAGCGCGCCGAGGTCGACCGGATGCGGCCACCAGAGCGCCCGGCCCCGCTCGAACGGCGACGGCGCGCGGCGGGCGAGCACGCGGTAGACGTACGTGCGGCTCAGCGCGTCGTGGCGCGCGGAGAAGCCAGGCGCCATCCCCGCGGCGGCCAGCACCACGATCTCGCGCGGGAGGACCGCGTTGAGCGACCGCAGCGGCGGCGGCGGGCCGGGGTAGGAGACGACCTGCCCGAGCGCGTGGACGCCGCGGTCCGTCCGCCCCGCGACGGTGAGCTCGACCGGCCGGCGCAGTACGGTCTCGAGCGCGCGGGCGAGCTCACCGGCGACCGTCCGCCGGCCGGGCTGCTCCGCCCAGCCCGCGAACGGCGTGCCGTCGTACTGCAGGGTGAGGCGGGTGACGCCGCCCGGGCCGTCCCCGTGCGCCCCCGCGTCGGCGCCCGGGGAGCTCAGACGAGCTCGAGGTAGACCATCTCCGTCGCGTCCGACGGGCGCGGCCCGAGCTTGAGGATCCGCGTGTAGCCGCCGGGCCGCTCCGTGTAGCGCGGCGCGATCTCCTCGAACAGCTTGTAGATCACGCCCTTGTCGGGGTGCTGCAGCGTCGAGATGGCCTGCCGGCGGGCGTGCAGGTCACCGCGCTTGGCCAGCGTGATCAGCTTCTCGAGCTCCGGCTTGACCGCCTTGGCCTTGGCTTCCGTGGTCTTGATCCGCTCGTGGTCGATGACCTCGACGCACAGGTTCGCGAGCAGCGACTTCCGGTGCGCCGCGTCGCGCGACAGCTTGTGGCGGGTCTTCTGGTGGCGCATCCGGGGGCTCCTGTCAGTCCGTCCGCAGGGCGAGGCCGCGCTGGGACAGCGTCTCCACGACCTCGTCGATCGACTTCTTGCCGAAGTTCGGGATCGCCGCCAGCTCGCCCTCCGACTTGCCGATGAGGTCGCCGACGGTCTGGATGCCGGCGCGCTTGAGGCAGTTGTAGGAGCGGACCCCGAGCTCGAGCTCCTCGATGAGGATGTCGTCCATCGGCCCGCCGGCGCCCCGGCCGCCGACGCCCGCCAGGGCGCCCGCGCCGGCCCCGGCGCCGTTGTCGAGCGCCGCCATGCCGCCGGGGCCGGCGCGCAGCTCCTCGATGCGGTCCTCGTCCGTGAAGATCGAGAGGGACGAGATGAGGATCTCCGCCGCCTCGCGCAGCGCGGCCTGCGGGTCGATCGAGCCGTCCGTCTCGATGTCGAGCGTCAGCTTGTCGAAGTCCGTCCGCTGGCCCACGCGCGCCTGCTCGACGGAGTAGGCGACGCGCCGCACGGGCGAGAAGATCGAGTCGATCGGGATGACGCCGATCGGCTGGTCGGGCGACTTGTTGTCCTCCGCCGGGCGGTAGCCGCGGCCGCGCCCGATCGTCAGGTACAGCTCGAGCTTCGTCTTCTTCTCGAGCGTGGCGATGTGCGCGTCCGGGTTCAGGATCTCCACGCCCGACGGGAGGTCGATGTCGCGCGCGGTGATGTCGCCCGGGCCGGTGACGACGAGCGGCGCCTCGACCTCCGTGGCGTCCGAGTGCATGCGGCACACGATGCCCTTGAGGTTCAGGACGATGTCCGTCACGTCCTCCGCGACGCCCTTGATCGTCGAGAACTCGTGGGCGACGCCCTCGATCCGGACCGAGGTCACCGCAGCGCCGGCGAGCGACGCGAGCAGCACGCGGCGCAGCGAGTTGCCGAACGTGTAGCCGAAGCCGCGGTCGAGCGGCTCGACGGTGAAGGAGCCGCGATTCTCCTCGACCGTCTCGGCGGTGATTCGGGGGATCTGGAAGTCGAGCATCAGGGTCCTAACGTGTCGTTCTGATTCGTGGGGAGCGGTGCGCGCGCCCGGAAGGCTGGGCGGGACGCGGCGCACACGGGCGCAAGCCTGTTACTTGGAGTAGAGCTCGACGATGAGCTGCTCCTGAACCGGCGCCGCGATCTCCGCGCGCTCGGGTTTCCGGAGCACCTTCGCCGTGAGCGAGTCGTGGTCCGCCTGGAGCCACGCCGGCACCTGCGCGACGAGCTCCGTCGCGTCCCGGATCACGCCCTGTGCCCCCGTCTCGCCCTTGACGGCGATCACGTCGTTCTCGCGCACCTGGTAGCTCGGGATGTCGACGCGGCGGCCGTTGATCGTCCAGTGACCGTGGCGGATCAGCTGGCGGGCCTGCCGGCGCGACGCCGCGAAGCCGAGGCGCACGAGCACGTTGTCGAAGCGGCACTCCAGGATGCGCAGGAGGTTCTCGCCCGTGATGCCGGGCTGCCGCGAGGCCTTGTCGTAGTAGGTGCGGAACTGCTTCTCGAGCACGCCGTAGTAGCGGCGGGCCTTCTGCTTCTCGCGCAGCTGGACCCGGTACTCGGACTGCTTCTGGCGGCCGCGGCCGTGCTCGCCCGGCGGGTAGGAGCGGCGCTCGACGCCGCACTTGTCGGTCAGGCAGCGCTCGCCCTTGAGGAACAGCTTCTGCCCCTCACGGCGGCACTGCTTGCACTGAGGACTGGAATCGCGTGCCATGTGAGATCTAGACCCTGCGCCGCTTGCGGGGGCGGCAGCCGTTGTGTGCCTGCGGAGTAACGTCGCGCACGCCCGTGACCTCGAGGCCCGCGGCCTGCAGGGAGCGGATCGCGGTCTCGCGGCCCGAGCCCGGGCCCTTGACGAAGACCTCGACCTTCTGCATGCCCTGCTCGATGCCCTTGCGCGCGGCCGCGTCGGCCGTCACCTGGGCGGCGAACGGCGTGGACTTGCGCGAGCCCTTGAAGCCGGCGCCGCCGGCGGACTCCCAGGCGATCACGTTGCCCTCGCGATCGGTGAGCGCGACGATGGTGTTGTTGAACGACGTCTTGATGTGCGCCTGGCCGATGGGGATGTTCTTCTTGACCTTGCGGCGGCCGCGCTGCGGGCGGCGAGGAGCGGGGCTCACTTCTTGCCCGCCTTCTTCTTGCCGGCGACCTGCATCCGCTTGGGACCCTTGCGCGTGCGCGCGTTGGTCTTCGTGTTCTGGCCGCGCACGGGCAGGCCCCGGCGGTGGCGAAGGCCCCGGTAGCAGCCGATCTCCATCAGGCGCTTGACGGCCTGCGAGCGCTCGCGGCGAAGGTCGCCCTCAACGGTGTACTCGCGATCGATGAGGTCACGGAGCTTCGAGACCTCGTCGTCCGTGAGGTCGCGGACATAGGTGTCCGGGCTGATCCCCAGTTCGGCGAGCATTCGGTTCGACGTGGGCTGGCCGACCCCGTAGATGTACGTCAGGCCGATCTCCACGCGCTTGTTGAGGGGGATGTTGACCCCCGCGATTCGAGCCAAGGTTCTCTACCCCTGTCGCTGCTTGTGCCGCGGGTTCTGGCAGATCACGAGGACGCGGCCGTGCCGGCGGATGATCTTGCACTTCTCGCACATCGGCTTGACCGACGGTCGTACCTTCATGATCCCTTTCGGTGTTTGATCCGGACGGGGAGGCTCTGGCTGCCGGTGCGGCCGCCGCTACCATCCCGCGGAGCGGTCCTGGTGCCACGCCGACGCCTCGCGAGCCCAAGCGCGACGGTCGAGTATAGCGCGCACGCGTAGGCGGCCGGGGCGCCCGGACGGGCCGTCCGACCGCGTGTACAGCATCGGCGCCTCCGATTCCGACAGCGCGGCGATGGTGACCGGCCCCCGGCCCGGACAGCCTTCCTCCTCGTACGTTCGTCTCCGAGGAGGGACCTCATCTCCATGAAGCTCAAGCTGCTCGCGCGACCCGTCGCGCTCGCGGTGCTCGCGCCCCTGGCGCTGCCCGCCGCCGCGATGGCGGACTCGCTCGACGCCGCCGAGGCCGGCGTCCTGGGCGAGAGCGTCGCCATCAACACCCTGTGGGTGACGATCAGCGCCGTTCTCGTGCTCCTGATGCTCGCCGGCCTGCTCTGTCTCGAGGCCGGCATGTCGCGCATGAAGAACGTCGGGACGCTCGTCCCGAAGGCGCTCATCTCGATGGCCGTCGCGGCGATCGCCTATTACGCCGTCGGCTTCGCCTTCGCGTTCGGCAACGGCGACATCATCGGGACGGAGGGATTCCTGCTGCGCGCCTACGGCGATCCGCAGGAGGCCTTCGGGATCATGGGCCTGTCCGACGCGCTGATCGAGTCCAAGTGGCTCTTCCAGTGCGCGTTCGCGTGCGTCACCCTCGCCATCGTCTGGGGCTCGACGCTCGAGCGGATCAAGTTCCAGGCGCACGTCATCTTCGCCGTCGTCTTCGCCGGCTTCATCTACCCGCTCGCCTCCCACTGGGTCTTCGGCGGCGGCTGGCTGCAGACCAACGTCGGCATGCAGGACTTCGCGGGATCGACCGCGGTCCACCTCGTCGGCGCGACCGGCGCGCTCGCCGGCCTGCTCCTGCTCGGCCCGCGCCGCGGCAAGTACGGCCCGGACGGCTCCAACCGCCCGATCCCCGGCCACAGCATGTTCATCCTCGGCCTGGGCATGTTCATCCTGCTGTTCGGCTGGTTCGGGTTCAACGCGGGCTCCACGCTCGGCGTCACCGACGGCCGCTTCGCCGAGGTGGCGATGGTCACCCTGCTCGGCGCCGCGGGCGGCATCCTCGGCTCCTACCTGATGACCGTCGTCATGCAGAAGACGGTCGACATCGGGATGGTCTGCAACGGCCTGATCGCCGGCCTCGTCGCCATCACCGCGCCCTCGGGCTACGTGGAGAACTGGGCCGCGCCGCTCATCGGCTTCGTCGGCGGCCTCATCGTCGTGGCGGGGATCATCGCCATCGACAAGAAGCTCGACGACCCGGTCGGCGTGCTGTCCGCCCACGGCCTCGCCGGCGTCTGGGGCACGATCGCCTGCGGCCTCTTCACCTCGCCGCGCTTCGCCCAGTACGCGGGGATCGGCGATCCCGACGGCGGCCTGGTGTACTCGGGCGCGTTCACGCAGCTCGGCTACCAGGCGCTCGGCATCGTCGTGACCTTTGCCACCGTGCTCGTCCTGAGCCTTGCGACGTGGTACGCGATCAAGAAGACCGTCGGCCTGCGGGTCACGGAGGAGGAGGAACTGGCCGGCCTCGACATCTCCGAGCACGGCATGTACGGCTATCCCGAGCAGTTCATCCCCGACGCCGAGCTCTACGGCCAGGCCACGCCGGCGTCCATCAAGCTCAACGGGCACGCGCCGGCACCGGCGGCCGGGTCCGCTGAGGCTGCCCCGGCGTAGGCGGGGCAGTCGTCCTCCTCGGACAGGAGCGGGCGCCGTCCCTCGGGGCGGCGCCCGCTGTCCGGGCCGTCATCATGCGGCGCCGTGCGCCTTCCCGCCGTCGCCGCCGTGGCGCTGACCGTGCTCGCCGCGGCGCTTCCCGCCGCCGCGGACGCGGCCATGCTGGAGCGCCTCGCGCCGGTGGTCGTCCACGACTCCGGCGAGACGGACCCGCTGACCTCGGTGCAGGCGTTCGCCGGGCGGGTCCCGGGCGTGCAGCCCGGCACGCCGCGGCCGGTGCTCTACGGCCGGCGGGTCGGTCCGTGGCTGCAGTACTGGATGCTCTTCGCGCGCGACGGCCAGGAGCGCTCGCCGCTGCGCACCGGCCGGCGCGCGGGCGACTGGGAGCTCGTCCAGTTCCGCGTCGAGCGCGGTCGCGTGGTCGAGGGCGTGGCATCCCAGCACGACACGGCGGAGCGCTGCGGCGCGGCGGCCATGCGGTTCCGCCGGCGCCGCCCCGTCGTGTTCCTGGCCAACGGCTCCCACGCCGCGTTCTTCGTCCGCGGCATCCGCGACCGGCCGTGGCCCGAGCCGAATGACGAGGCCGACGGCCGCGGCGGCGCGATCCGCCCGCGCGTGGTGCGCATCGGCGGCGGCC
>Ga0196962_10000786_pt1 | contig 11559 bp, 7 predicted proteins | sample S3v_20metaG_FD_183186 | JGI IMG/M metagenome (GOLD analysis project Ga0196962, IMG submission 183186) | Soil microbial communities from Anza Borrego desert, Southern California, United States - S3+v_20 | ecosystem: Environmental > Terrestrial > Soil > Desert | place: USA: California | collected... | reverse complement strand
CTGGGCAGGGTCGAGGCCGGAAAGACTCGGCTCGGGATTTCGTCTCTCGAAGCCCCTGCGGGCCATGCGCTTGCCTCTCCGTGTGCGGGTCGCGTCCATCCGGTTCGCGACGACGCACGATCTTACTCGAGGGCGGTCCGGGCGGAGCATATGATCGCCCGATTCCGCAGGACTCAGGAGGGCGCGTGCGCGTGAACTCGGAGTGCTAGGACGGCTCGCTGACATCGGCTTCTACTACGGCGGCTGGGTGCTGACGGCGGCCGCCCTTCTGATCGCGATCGGGGCGTGGTCGGGTAGGGAGGTCTTCGACGTCGTGAAGCCATTCGGGTTCGAGGACCCGGACTCCGAGAGCGCGCGCGCGAGCGACCGCTTCGCGGAGGCGACAGGGCTCGAAGCAGCCCCCGGTGTCGTCGCGATCGTCGACTCGACCGAGCGGGTCGAGGTCCAGCGCGTCGCGGCCAGGATCGCAGCGGTCCCCGGCGTGGCTCGCGTCAGCACGGGCCTCGACCTCGGCACGCCGGCGGGGATCTCGGCGGACCAGCGGTCCGTGCTCGTCCTCGGCTACCTCGACCCCGAGGTCGACAACGAGCCGATGGTCGGAGAGCGGGTCCAGGCGGACCTCGAGGGGACGGGCGTCCAGCTCGGCGGCAGAGCCGTCGCCTCGGATCAGATCAACAAGCGGTCCGAGAGCGACCTTCGGCGCGCCGAGCTGATCGCGCTGCCGATCCTCTTCCTGGTGTCGCTGTTGGTGTTTCGCGGCCTCGTAGCGGCCTTGCTGCCGATCCTCGTCGGCGCCTCATCGATCGTGATCGCGCTCGCGATCATGCGCGCGATCGCGGAGGTCGTCGACGTCGACGTGTTCGCGATCAGCCTGGTCACCGCACTCGGCTTCGGGCTCGCGATCGACTACTGCCTGTTCGTCGTCAGCCGCTACCGGGACGAGATCGAGCACGGCGGGCTCTGGCGGGATGCACTTGTTCGGACGATGCGGACGGCCGGGCGAACGGTTGCGTTCAGCGGGCTCACGATCGCCGCCGCTCTCGCCGCCCTGCTCGTGTTTCCACAGCGCTTCCTCTACTCGATGGGGATCGGAGGCGGACTCGTGGCGCTGGTATCGGCGGCGGTCGTCCTCACGGTCGTGCCCGCGGTCCTCGCGGCGATCGGTCCCCGGATCAACTCGCTGGCGCCTGGCGTGCTCCAGCGCCGGCGGTCCACGCGCCGCGGCTGGTACCGGCTGACCCGATTCGTGACCCGCCGACCGCTGCCGATCGCGGCCGCGGCCGCCGCGGCGATGATCGCTGCGGGGCTTCCATTCCTGCGCGTCGAGCTGACCCAGGCCGATGCGCGGAGCCTGCCTCCCGACACGAGCGCGCGTGCGGTCGACGAGGAGTTGCGCTCGAGGTTCGCCGGCGACCCAGGCGCCTCGCTGACGGTGCTGGTCGAGGGCACCGGCGGCGACTCCGGCGCGCATCCGAACGACGCGATCGCGCGCCTCGGGCAGGAGCCGGCGGTGGCCGACGCGACGCCGTCCTCATTGCCCGATGGGTCGACGCGCGTCGACATCGCGCTCGAGGTCGATCCCAACTCCGACGACGCGGTCGCGGTCGTCCGGGAAGCGCGCCGCACCGACTGGGGAAGGCCGGCGCTGGTGACGGGGCTCAGCGCCGAGCTGCTCGACCAGCGCGAGAGCATCGCCGATCACCTCCCGATCGCGATCGCGATCATCGTGCTCGTCACGTTCGCGCTGTTGCTGGTGATGAGCGGCTCCGTCGTGCTGCCGATGCAGGCGCTGCTGATGAACCTCCTCACCGTCAGCGTCGCGCTGGGGGTGATGGTGCTCGTGTTCCAGGACGGCCGCCTCGAGGGCCTTCTCGACTTCCAGAGCGACGGCGGGATCGATCGATCCGTGCCCATCCTCATGTTCGCGATCGTGTTCGGGCTATCGACCGACTACGGAATCTTCGTGATCGCGCGGATCCAGGAGGCCCGGGCCTCGTCCAGATCCGAAGCCGAGGCGATCGCCCAGGGCATCGACCGCGGTGCCCGGGTCGTGACCGCGGCCGCGCTGCTGCTGAGCATCGCGATCGGGGCGGTCGCCTTCTCGGATCTCGTCTACAACAAGGAGCTGGCGATCGGTGCGGCGACCGGCGTGCTGGTCGACGCGACGATCGTCCGCGGGCTGCTGTTCCCGGCCGTGATGGCGCTGTGCGGCCGGTGGACCTGGTGGGCGCCCGCGCCGATCAGCCGGCTGGGGCGGCACGCCGCGTCGCCGACTCCTCGTTCTTGAGGGCGCGAAGGAGCGCGATCACCACTTGGGCGTCGAACTGCGTGCCCGCGTTGCGCGACAGCTCCTCGCGCGCCTTCTCGTCGCCGAGTGCCGGTCGGTATGGGCGGTCGCCGGTCATCGCCTCGTAGGCGTCGGCGACGGCAAGGATGGAGGCTTCGACCGGGATCTCGTCGCCCTCCAGCCCGAGCGGGTAACCGGTCCCGTCCGGGCGCTCGTGGTGGGCGACGATCCAGGAGCGAAGGTCGTCCATCTCCTTGCTCGCCAGGATCCTGGCGCCCAGCTCGGGATGGCGGCGCATCTGCGCCCGCTCCTCCTCGGTGAGGGGGCCGGCCTTGCTCAGGATCTTGTCCGGGACCCCGATCTTGCCGATGTCGTGGAGGAACCCCGCGAGCCGTATTCGGTGAACCCTGTCGTCGCTGAGTCCCAGCTCACGCGCCATCATCTCGCAGAGCCGACCGACCGTCTGAGAGTGCCGCGCGGTGCTCGGGTCGCGTTGATCGAGGGCCTCGGCGAGGCTGAGCACCGTGGCGAGCTGAGCCTGACTCTCCACGCTTCGCCGACTCGCCGCGGCGCTGAGTGTCTTCGTCACCTCGGCGCTGTAGATGACCGCGCGATCGCCGCCCAGGGTCTTCGCGGCGTGAAGCGCCTCGTCGGCAGCGGTCACCAGCTCGTCGAGATCCTCGCCGTGCTCGGGGAAGGTCGCGACACCGATCGATGCCCTCACCTCGACCGCCGGTGCCTTGAACCGGTTCCGAACTCGGTCCAGGATCTCCTCCGAGGTCACGAACGCGTTCGGCGGACCGGTCTCGGGGAGGACGACCGCGAACTCCTCGCCCCCCGAACGAGCGACCCGGTCCATCACCCGCACAGAGCTCTCGAGCGCCGATCCGAACTCGCGCAGAATCTGATCGCCGACGTCGATTCCATGCCTGTCGTTGAGCGCCTTGAACCCGTCGATGTCGACGATGAGCAGGCTCAGCGGGCGTCGATCCGGAGCGGCGCGCTCGATCTCTGTCGCGAGAATCTCGTGAAGGGCTACTCGGTTCGGAAGGCCGGTGAGGGGATCGGTCCGGCTCGCATCCACCAGCCGGCCGAGCAGGCGCTCGACCCTGCCCCGAAGATACGTGAGCAGGATCCCGGAGGTCACCAGGGTCCCCGCGATGATCACGAAGAAAGTGACGTCCGCGTGCACAGCCGCGGACGGCCCTGGATCAGGCGTAACCGCGATCGCGAATGCGTAGGCTGCCGCGGCGAACAGGACGTGCCCCGCGGCTTCGAGTCGCGAGCGCGGGAAGTAGAAGGCGTACAGCCCGACCCACAGGTAGAACAGCGCGTAGCCGCTGGTGCTGTCGCCGCTGAAGATGACCGCCAGGGTGGTATTCACGGTCGCGATCGCAGGGCCCGCTCGTGGGAGCCAGCGCGGGATCAACTGGGGCCACAGGAACCCGAAGATCCCGAAGCCGATCGAGACCGCCTGAACCGCGATCAGCCCGGCGACTTCGAACTGCGGTGGGTGCGGCAGGATCCAGCCAAGTCCGCCGACGAGCCCGGCACCGATGGCGAGACAAGCCTGGGCCTTGATGATCGGCGCCGACGCGCTGCCCGCGATCAGCTCGCTCGGCTCGCGCGAGCGAAGCCGGCGGTCATCCCGTGCCTCCCTCGACTCGCGCTCAGGCGGCTTCGTCCGGAAGCCCGTCACCCCGTCCACCAGGCCCATTTTCGGGATTCTCACACACATTTCGCCGCAGGTAGGGACATTCGCCCCCCGGCGCAAGGACCCTGTCGCGCTCGTCGGCTGCTGATGAATCGAGGCGCCGCCGCCTAGCGCTCGGCGCGTGTCCGATCGTCGGCCGGACGCGCTCGCGCGGCTCGAACCTCGGGCTCGGGGGCGATGTCGGTCGCGACGACCATCGCTTCGCGCTTCGGGGCGAGCGTGAACCGCCGCCGGATCGCCTCTTCGCTCTCCCCATACGCCTCCAGATCGACGGACCCGAGAACCGTCTTCAGCACGATCTTGAGCTCGAGCTGCGCGAGGCTGGCGCCCAAGCAACGCCGAACACCGCCCCCGAACGGGATCCACACCGCGGGGTCGGGGTTGTCGGGCATGAACCGCTCAGGCCGGAATTCCTCGGGGTCGGGATAGACGACCGGGTCGCGATGGGCGAGGTATATCGACGCCATCAGGACCCAGCCGGCCGGGAACGTGTAGCCGTTGAGCTCGAACGGAACCTGCAGGCGCCGAGCCACCACGGGGACCACCGGCCTGATCCGAAGGATCTCCTTCACCGTCGCGTCGAGGTAGACGTCGGAGCCTCGTTCGATGTCCTCGATCAGGCTGGCAAGAACCCTCGGCGTGCGCAGGAGTCGCTCGAAGGACCAGGCGAGGGCGCTCGTCGTCGTGTCGTATCCGGCCATCAGCAGGGTTAGTACTTCGTCGCGGAGCTCCTGGTCACCCATCGGCGAGCCGTCCGCGTGGGAAGCGCTGGCGAGCATCGAGACGACGTCGTCACGAACGTGGGCCGTGGAGTCCGCGCGGCGTTCGGCGATCAGTTCGAACAGCACCGCGTCGATCTGAGCGAGGACCTGCTTGGTCCGGGCAGCCGGGCTGAAACCCCACAGGTCCTGCCTGAACCATGGCAGCATCAGCAGCGGCGACGCGCAGCGCTGCATCATCTCGGTGACGAGAGCGCGGAGCCGTTCGTGTCGCTCATCGAGGCTGTCCCCGAAAGTGATCCGCATGATCGCCTCGAAGGAGATCGCCTCCGTCTCGGGCTGGAGCGGAAACGGGTCTCCGATCGGCCAGGTCGCAATCCGGCGCCGTGTGATCTGCTCGATGCTGTCGGCGAACGATCGGACGTGACCGGCCCTGAACGACGGAAGCATCAGCCGCCGCTGCTCCAGGTGCCGATCGCCGTCGAGAAGAAGGATGGAGTTCGATCCGACCACCCGTCGGAAAGGCCCATTCGTCTCGCCGGCCCGGCACTGGTCGGGCCCCGCCGAGATCACGGCCTTGGCTGCATACGGGTCGCCGATCACCACGACGTTGCGCGCGGGGCCGAGGCGAACGCTGAAGACGCCGCCGTAGCGCTCTTGGCAGCGGTCGAGGAAGCGCGTCGGCCGCAGCATCCATTCGACCGTCTGCACGGGACCCGGCGCTCGCGGGCCCGGAGGGAGTTGCGTCCCGTTTGCAGGGGCGTCGGTCACGGCCTCTCTCGCGCGGGGCGGCGGCCACGGATTCGTCGCGCAATCGTAGACTCGCGCCCCCGCCGCCGCAATACGCACTTTCGACGGTGAGCGCTCCGTTGCCGCCGACCGCGATCCGGCTGTAACAATCCAACGGGGGTGCCTTTGGCGAACGAGACGAACAGCAACGGACGGGCGGCGGATTGGCTCGCCCCCCCGGCCGAACAGCAGGGCCTGCGGCGCTACGTCGAGACCCTCCGCGAGCGGTGGTGGATGGTCGTTCTCGCGGTGATCGTCACCACGGCGGCGGCGATCGCCTACGTCCTCACCGCCGAGAAGCAGTACGAGGCAGAGGCCGATCTCCTGGTGACGCCGGTATCCGGCTCCGACACGCTGCTCGGACAGCTCGGGCTGATCCGGGAGTCGACCGATCCGACGCGGGACGTCGAGACGGCGTCGCGGCTGACCACCACCGTCGACGTCGCCGAGCGCGTCCGTGAGCAGCTCGAGCTGTCGGAGTCGCCACGCGACCTGCTCGAGGACGTCAGCGCCGAACCGGTCGCCCAGAGCAACGTCGTCGCGGTCTCGGCTCGCGCGCGGACGCCGGAGGAGGCTCAGGAGCTGGCGAACGCGTTCGCCGCTGGCGTTGTCGACGACCGCACCGAGCAGCTGCACGATCAGATCGAGGAAGTCCTCCCCGACCTTCGCGGCGGTGGCGGGCCGACATCCGACGAGGAGACGGCCGACGAGCAGATCGCGCGGCTCGAGGCGCTCAGCGCCGGACCGGATCCGACGATTCGGGTCGAGACGCGCGCCGACGTTCCCACGGATCCCGTCTCGCCGAAGCCCGTTCTCAGCGTTGCCGGCGGACTCCTCGGGGGGCTGGTGCTGGGCGTGGCGATGGCGTTCGGCTCGCAGGTGCTCGACCCCCGTCTTCGTCGCGAGGATCAGCTTCGCCGCCACTACCGCCTGCCGATTCTCGCTCGCATCCCGAGCGAGAAGCGCCGGATCAGGGGCGCACCGCTCGGACCGCGGGAGGTGACCCCCGCGGTCGCGGAGGGCTACCGCACGCTGCGCGGGACGCTGTCCATGGCCGGCGGTCGGGGGCGGAACAGCTCACGGGCGACGCTCGTCACGGGCGCGTCGCCCGGAGAGGGCAAGACCACGACCGCGATCAACCTCGCCGCCTCGCTCGCCCTCGCCGGCAATCACGTGATCCTGATCGAGGCCGACCTGCGTCGCCCCGCGATCGGACCGGCGGTGGGGGTGACGCCGCAGCGGGGGGTCGTCAGCGTTCTGCTCGGGAACAGCCGGCTCGAGGACGCCCTCGTCACCAGCCCTGCGTATGGCCCGAACTTCGGGTTCCTGCTCGCCGACCGCGAGGGCGGGTGGATCACTGAGCTCTTCTCCCTCCCGACCGCCGAGAAGCTGGTCGAGGACGCGCGCCAGCTCGCCGACTACGTCGTCATTGACTCGCCCCCTCTGACCGAGGTGATCGACGCGCTGCCGCTCGCAAAGACCGTCGACGACGTCCTAGTGGTGGTCCGTGTCGGGCGAACTCGACTCGACAAGGTCACCCGCCTCGGCGAGGTCCTCGCGGAGAGCGGGATCAGACCGGTCGGGTTCGCGGTCGTCGGGACGACAAGGCCGGGTCGCGGCGACTACGCCTACTACGCCGAAGGGCGCGGGTCGAACGGCAGGCCGGTGGAGGCTCCGCTGTTCCACTCTCCAGCGGCACCGCCTCGCTGACTCAACGTGGCATGAGCCTCGGGGCGGGTATTGACTGGACGCGGTGGACCGCGCCACTCGTCCTTACCGCCACCGCGGCTCTGGTCGGGACCCTCGCCGGGCTCGAGCCCGCACTGGCGATCGTGGCCGCGCTCGGGGTGGCGTTCGCGCTCGTCGTGTTCGGCGACCTGACCATCGGGGTCGTCCTCTTCACGCTGCTGACCTTCTTCGAGCTGCTCCCCGACGTCGCGGGCCCCGCCTTCAGCTTCACCAAGGTCGCCGGCCTCATCCTCGCCCTTTCATGGGTCGCAACGCTGGCGACCAGGGCAGACGCCCCGAAACTCGACTTCACGCGGGCACACCCGGCGATCTCGTATCTGCTCGCGCTCTTCCTCGCGTGGACGGCGCTGAGCTACTTCTGGGCCGAGGTCCCACTGGACGCGGCGGAGGCCAGCTACCGGTTCGCCCTCAACGCCGTCCTCCTCCTGATCGTCTACACGGCGGTTCGCTCCGCAGATGACGTCATCCACGTCTACGCGGCGTTCGCGATCGGGGCCGCCGGAGCGGCCGCGTACGGACTGTTCTTCGCATTGGATCCGGAGCCCTACGGCGAGGCGGCCCGCCTCTCGAGCCAGAGCCAGAACGCGAACGAGCTCGCTTCGACCCTCGTCACCAGCCTGGTCCTCTCGGTCGCCCTGCTGATGGTGCTTCGGCGCTCACCGTTGCTGCGGCCCGCGTTGTTCGGAGCGGCCGCGATCGCGATCACGGGCGTGCTGCTGACTGTCTCCCGTGCGGGGATGATCTCCCTGGGCGTCGCGGTGCTCGCCGCGGTGATCCTGTCCGGGAGGTGGCGCGCACCTGTGACGGCCCTGGCTTTGGTGCTCGCCTCGTCGACCGTGCTCTACTTCGCATTTCTCGCCGAGCCGGAGGCCCGAGAGAGGATCACCACCACCGGCAGCGGCACGGGACGGACCGACATCTGGACCGTCGGCTGGCGCATGGTCGAGGATGAGCCCCTGCGAGGCGTCGGGAGCGGGAACTTCGACGACGCGAGCATCCACTATCTGCTCGCGCCAGGAGTCTTGCGGGAGGACCAGTTCATCGTCGATACGCCGAAGGTCGCACACAACGTCTTCCTCGGCGTCCTCGCGGAGCTCGGCATCGTCGGGCTCGCCCTGTTTCTCGCGGTGCTGATCTCTCTCATAGTCAGCTCGGGGCGGGCTATACGGGAGTTCTCCCGCAGTGGCGACGTGAGGATGGAGATCCTGGCGCGCGCTCAGTTGATCGCCCTGATCGCCTTCCTTGCGTCCCTCTTCTTCGCATCCGACGAGTTCAAGAAGCAGCTCTGGCTGCTTCTGGCCCTCGGCCCGGCCCTCCTCGGCGTCGCACATGAGCAGCGCGGCCGGGACCGGGGCAGCGGCGTTCAGTCGGCTTCCTGATGTCGAGCGACGACGGGCTGAGGATCAGGGTCCTGATGCTGGTGGACACGATCGGACCGCGAACGGGCGGCGCCGAGCGGCTGGCCACGGGGCTCGCCGCCGCCCTGCCGCATGATCGGTTCGAGGTCACCCTGTGCGTCACGCGGCGCTCCGAGGCCGACGCTGCCGAGAGTCTCGCGTCCCGCGGAGTGGAGGTCATCGACTTGAAGCGGAGCGGCCGCTTCGACCTGCTGTCGTTCCGACCGCTCGTTCGTTTCATTCGCAGCCGTCGCCCGCACGTGCTTCACGCTCACATGTTCGGTTCCAACGTCTGGGGAGTGACGTTCGGGCGGACGCTCAGGGTCCCGGTCGTCGTCGCCCATGAGCAGACCTGGTCCTATCGGGGCAAGCCGTTCCGCCGCATCGCGGATGGTCTGATCGGGCGGCTTGCGAGCGCCTTCGTATCGGTCTCGCGCGCCGATCGCGAGCGAATGATCAGGCTCGAACGGGTGCCGGCCGACAAGGTGCACGTGATTCCGAACGCCTACATCCCGCGCGACGTCGAGGTCGGAGATCTGCGACGCGAGCTCGGAATCCCCGTCGATGCCCCGGTCGTGGGCACCGTCGCGGTGCTGCGTCCGCAGAAGAACCTCGGACTGCTGATCACCGCGTTCTCGCTGCTGTCCGCCTCGCACCCCGATGCAAGGCTCGTCGTCGCGGGCGACGGACCGACCCGACCCGAGCTTGAAAGCCAGGTCCGCGAGCGAGGACTGGAGTCGCGGGTCCACTTCCTCGGTGCGCGTGAAGATGTGCCGACGATCCTCGCCGGTATCGACGTCGCCGCGATGAGCTCGGACTACGAGGGGACTCCGCTGTTCGCCGTCGAGTGCATGGCGCACCGCACCCCGCTCGTCGCAACCGACGTCGGGGGCCTGCCGGACCTGGTGGAGGACGGCAAGAGCGGCGTCCTGGTCCCGCCGGGCGATTCCGGCGCCCTCACCCGCGCGCTCGACTCGATGCTCAGCGACCCGAAGCGGCGAGCGGAGATCGCGGAGGAGGCCCACCGGCGCTCCCGAGAGCTCACGATCGAACGCACCGCAGCTCGGTTCGCAGCGCTCTACGAGCGCCTGCTGCGAGGCGCTCGCCGGCCGACGAGCGGATAGACGTGGTACGGCTGAGGGGGGGGCGCGAACCCGGGCCCGCACGATCGTCGGGGGAGCGCGGCGTTGAGAGCATCCGCCGGAACACCCTCTTCGCGCTCGGGATCCAGCTCAGTGGCGCCGTATTCACGGGCGGCCTCACCATCTTCCTGGTCAGGGTCCTGGGTCCGACCGACTACGGGATCTTCGCGCTCGCGTTCAGCATCGGCGCGATGGTCCTGTTGCCTTCGGACCTCGGGGTCTCTCAATCGGCCGCCAGGTTCATCGCGGAACGTCGCGGTGACCCTGAGGGAATCAGCAGGGTCCTCGGCGATGCGATCTCCCTGAAGCTGCTCGGGTCAGGTCTGGTCTCAGCCGCGCTGGTCGCAGCGGCGGGGCCGATTGCGAGCGCCTATGACGTGCCCGAGCTCGAGGGAGCGCTTCGGATCATCGCGCTCGCGACCTTTGGACAGAGCTTCATGTTCCTGTTCATGGCCTCGTTCGCGGCATTGGCGAGGAGCTCCATCGGATTCAGGCTCGCGTTCTCCGAAAGCGCCGTCGAGGCCACGGCGAGCGTCACCTTCGTGTTGCTGGGAGCGGGTATCACAGGGGCCGTCTGGGGTCGCGCCGTCGGTTTCTGCTTCGGGGGCCTGGCCGGGTTTCTCCTCCTCCATCGCCTGCTCGGCGGTGGCAGGTTCAGACCGACGACTCGTCCCGGTGAGGGAATCCGCCAGGTTGCTCGCTACGCCGGGGCGCTGTTCGTGATCGACGGCGCCTACTCGCTCTTCAGCCAGATCGACACCCTGCTGATCGGAGCGATCCTCAACGCGCGAGAGGCCGGTGAGTTCGCAGCCCCTTTTCGGCTCATGACCATCGTCCAGCTGCCCGGGTTGGCCGTCGCGGATGGGGTCGCCCCTCGCATGGCGAGAGGGGGCGCGGAGCCTCCCAACGTCGCCGCCCTTCAGGGCGCGATCCGCTACCTGCTCCTCCTCCAGTTCGCGGCGGTCGCGCCGGCGATCTTCCTGGCCGAGCCACTGGTCGAACTCCTCCTCGGCTCCGACTACGGCGATTCCGTGGCCGTGATCCAGGCCCTGGCGCCGTACGTGCTGGTGACGGGCTTGATCCCGCTGGTCTCGCTCGCCGTCAACTACCTGGGCGAGGCCCGTCGCCGGGTCCCGCTGGCGGTCGCGGCGGTGGTGATCAACACTCTCCTCGATATCGCCCTGATCCCTCAGATCGGAATCGTGGCCGCGGCGATCGGCACCGACGTGGCCAGCGTCGTCTACCTGGGCGGACACATCTGGATCTGCCACGACATAGTCGGACTGAACCTCCGCGCCCTGGGCGTATCGCTCCTTCGCGCGACGCTGGCGGCCGGGGTCATGGCGGCGACCTTGGGGGCGGCGACGGTCCTGCTCCCCGGCCTCGCCCTGCTCGCGTCGTTGCCCGCTGGGCTGATCGCTTATGTGGGGGCGCTCCTCCTGGTCAGGGAGGTCAGCCGCGCCGAACTCGAGGCGGCTCCTCGAGCCCTGCGCGGGCTCTTGGTCCGCAGCTAGCCGTGCCCTCGCTCGCTCCGCAACCTCGAGCCGATCGCGCGCTTGACCCGAGCGGCGCGGGAGCCTCCGAAGCCGGGCGTCCGGCGGGCGAGAGCGCGGAGCCTCGCCTCGGCGCTGATCAGGACCCTGTCCCCGTGCCTCGACCGGACCAGCGTCAGCGTCCGGACCGGCTCCTCCTGGTCGCCGAACCGCGACTTGTACGGCTGATCGCCGAGCATCATGTCGAACACAGCGGCTCCCTCCTCGAT